>Ga0194063_10000114_pt1 | contig 54463 bp, 43 predicted proteins | sample SepL3720m_MetaG_FD_155459 | JGI IMG/M metagenome (GOLD analysis project Ga0194063, IMG submission 155459) | Anoxic zone freshwater microbial communities from boreal shield lake in IISD Experimental Lakes Area, Ontario, Canada - Sep2016-L373-20m | ecosystem: Environmental > Aquatic > Freshwater... | reverse complement strand
TTAATTGTCTTACAATTTAATTTTTTACAAAATTAAAACTCATTTTATTACGAGTTCCTTCACACTTTTGCATTGTTCACTTTTCAAGGTCCAGTGCGCCCGTTTTTGGCGCTTGATTATATTAACATGCCACAAAATTCATGTCAATAAGTTAACTCTTTTTTTCTCCGATTTTTAGGCACTTTGCAATAAAAAATCTTATCTCATAAAATTAGTACCCGTAAATCGGGCCGTATATTTTTCTTTATCATCAACGTAAGTTTTATTATCATTCTTTTTTCTCAGAAAAAATATCAAACATACCGGTACCGCAGCTAACAAAATTACCCCTATAATAATCAAAATTACTATTTCAATCTGCACTATTGAACACCTCCGCACTCAATTTCTCCAAATCTTCCTCAAGCCTTTCCTTCAAGCTCCTATCATATATTATGCTCGCTGGATGATACAAAGGGAATATCTTTCTTATACTTCCAGCAATTTCGCGTTCAATCACTCTCCCGTGAACATCACCAATCATCAACTCAAATTCGCCTGTCAACCCTTGAAGCGCTGAGTTGCCAAGAGTGCAAATGATTTGGGGCTGAACTTCCTCAATTTCCTTTAGCAGGAAAACCCGCCCGTCGTCGAGTTCGGATTTTTTCACAGGTCGATTGACTTCGCGCCCCGTCTTCGGATTTATCCTTGAGACTCTATGTTTCACTATATTTGTAACATATGCTTCTTCACGCGAAATTCCGGCTACCGCCAACATCTCCGATAAGTTTTTCCCGGCTGCGCCAACAAACGGGCGCCCCTGCGCAACCTCGTTGGCACCAGGCGCCTCACCAACAAACATCAATTTGGGATTGTTTGGCCCCTCGCCAAGAACAATTTTCAAATTCATTTACAAACCTGCCAATCCCTCAAACTCGATTTGATCAATCACTTTTACACCAAGTTCCTGCGCTTTAGTCAACTTGCTCCCAGCATCTTCGCCAGCAAGCACATAATCCGTCTTTTTTGAAACACTCCCCGAAACCTTTCCACCGCGAGCCTCAATTATTTCGCTCGCCTCTGTTCGAGTCATAGTTGGAAGCGTTCCGGTCAGGACAAACGTCTTGCCGACGAACGAAGTATCCAGAAGTTTTGCACGATAATTACTTTTCAGGTTAACGCCAGCTTGCGCTAAACGTTCAACCAGATCCTTCGTCTGCTCCTGTGCAAAGAACTGCACTAAGCTTTTCGCCATAATCTCGCCGAAATCATAAATTGAAGTCAAGTCCTCTTCGCTGGCGCTAAACAAACCATATATATCCTCGTATTTCTCAGCCAACATTTTTGCGGCTTTCGCCCCAATATTGCGAATTCCGAAGCCAAACAAAAGTCGACCGAGGTCGTTATGTTTGCTAGCTTCGATTGAATTCAAAAGATTATCAACCGACTTATCTGTTTTTGTCTTTGTCATCACCTGTATTAATTCGGAGCGACGATCTTTGAGATAATAAAGGTCGGAAATTTGTTTTATAAGTCCAAGTGCCATTAATTTCTCAACGATAGCTGGTCCTAGCCCATCAATATTCATAGCATCACGTGAGGCAAAATGCTCAATTAACCTCATTTGTTGCGCAGGACATTCAATCCCAGTACACCGAGAAACTGCTTCACCTTCTGCACGCAGTACTTCTGCGCCGCAAACAGGGCAGTTTTTCGGCATTAAAAACTTTCGCTCATTACCAGAACGTTTGTCGGTCACGACAGAAACCACCTCTGGAATAATCTCGCCCGCCTTACGAATAATGACTGTGTCGCCTATTAATATTCCTTTTTCTAAAATGAAATCTGAATTGTGCAAAGTTGCTTTACTGACCAAACTTCCTGATACTCTAACTGGTTCGAATAGCGCCAATGGTGTGACCGCACCGGTACGACCGACGTTTACGGTTATATCGACTATCCTGGTCTCAACTTCTTCGGGGGGATATTTATAAGCGACTGCCCATTTTGGAGTCTTGCTGGTAGCCCCAAGTTGATCGCGCAAAACAAGATTGTCAATCTTCAAAACTGCTCCGTCAATTTCGTATTCGAGTTCACCTCGAATATTCCCGATATTTTCGACCCCTTTCTTGACATCGTCAAACGCTGAGAAAATACCGAAATCAGGGCTTACTTTAAACCCTTGTGTCGCCAAATATCTTAGTGATTCAGAATGTAATTCAAAGGTTTTACCGCTGATGTTTTGAATATTAAAAATAAAAGCGTCTAAATTCCTTTCAGCCGTTTTTCTAGAGTCAAGTTGCCTCAATGAACCTGCCGCAGCATTTCGAGGATTCGCAAATAGTGGCTGCCCAAGAGTTTCCATTCTAGCATTGATGTTCTCAAACTCGGCCTTGGGCATATAGACCTCACCTCGCACCTCAAGTAGAGCGAGTTTGTCTGGCAATGTTAATGGTATTGATTTGATTGTTTTAATATTTTGAGTGACGTCCTCGCCAACATATCCGTCACCCCTAGTTGCGGCACGAACTAATTGACCGTTTTCGTAAGAAAGACAAACTGAAAGCCCATCTATTTTCCTCTCAAGAACATAATCCACAGGAGTGGTGACTTGTTCTGCTGTGCGTTTCATAAATGCCTCGAGTTCGAGAATAGAAAACACATCTTGAAGGCTTTGCATTTGAATCGAGTGAGTCACTTTTACAAACGCATCTAATGGCGCACTACCAACACGTTGAGTAGGTGAATTTTCGATAACCAATTCGGGGAATTTAGCTTCCAAATTCTTTAACTCAAGACTTAACATGTCATATTCAAAATCACTTATTTCAGGACTATCTTCGAGATGATATCTTTTGTTATGATAATCTATTTGTTTTGAAATCTCTTCAATACGCTTTTTTGCAAATTCTCTTTCCATTATGTGCCTCCTTCGTTGATAATGGAATAATTATATATTGTCTCAAGAATGTTTGCAATTTTTATCACCAAGTGGTAAAATAGCCGTTGTCCTTTAGGATGAGCGATAGAAACTAAGATTTACAAGATAAATCAGGTTTAAAATAATTAAAGACGGAGGTGACACAGTTTGCCAAATATTAAATCAGCAATTAAGAGAGTTGAGACAACCAAGAGAAAGTCTGCAGAAAGACTTACAAAGAAGTCCGCGCTAAAAACTACTCTTAAGAAGCACAAAGAAGAGCCTTCAAATTCAGTAGAATCTCTGAAGACCGCTATCAAGGCTTTGGATAAGGCCGCAGCAAGTAACCTTATTCACAAGAACGCAGCTGCTAGAAAAGTTTCAAGACTTACAAAAGCTTTTAACGCTGCAAAACAGAAAGATTAATATTTAACTTAATCTTAAGATTTAGAAAAAGAGCGCATGGTCACACCATCGCTCTTTTATTTTGTGCAAAATTTCGATATAAGTAGTTCAACAGCCAGGCGATCTGCCAAACGTCCATTTTTTATGTCTAAATCAAGGTTATTGCATTCTTTTACGAATTCGCGTAAATATTTTACAGAAAATGCTCGTACCTCAGCAAGTACATATCTTTTCTGATTGAGTCCGAATCCAGCAGCGAGCATGGCGGAATCCTCACCTTTATTTGCACCCAGCAATTCCTTTAGCAAAAGATATTGGCCAAAACGCTTAGAAACCATAATAAATAGTCTCTGAATTGGCTCATTCAGCTGTGTCAAATCTTCCAATACACCAAAAGCTTTATTTGCATTTTTCTGAGCAAATGCGTTTGTAATGTCAAAAATCGCAGTCTTTATTGTAGTCCCAGTAATATCCGCAACATCTTTCTGAGATATTTCGATTCGGGTCCCAACCAAGTTGCAGATTTTTTGAATTTCGTTGTATATTTCATCCATTGAATTACTGCAAAGTTTTATCATTAACGCAACAGCGTCGCGCGAAACTTTTTTCCCGTTATCTGCAAAGACCCTCGCAATCCATTTTTCAAGATCTGGGTCACTCAACCGCTCAAATTCTACAACTAATCCTGAGGTTGCTATTTCCTTGTACGCTTTTACATTTTTAGCAGCACCTTCTTCAATGAAAATCAAGCAGCAATAATCAGGCACATCTTTCAAAAATTCAATCAGTTCTTCCTTGGCGCCGCCAACGTCCTTCGCGTTTTGGTTCTCCTCATTTTCAGTGTTACTTCCCTTTTTTGCTGCCGCAAACATTCCCGTGTTTTTGACCAGCACCAATTTCTTCTCCGCAAACACGGGGTAAGTTTCGCAACACGCGATAATAGAACTAATATCTTTTGAATCTTCAAATCTGATGAGGTTCATTTGCTCAGTTCCCGGTTCGACGACCTTCTTTGTGATAATATCCAAAAAATATCGTATCAAAAACTTCTCCGAACCATAGAATAAAAAAGCTCCACTCAACTTATCTTGCTCTATATGTTTTCTTAGGACTGACAAACTCATCTATAAGCCTCCCGCACGGCGCAACGTCCATGTTACTTGAAATTGAATAAATACTTCCATCTGATCTAATGTTCACGGCCCCGCCGTAATCAGTCCTATACACACTCATGCCCGAATTATTTAAACGGTCGATTATCTTCTGGCTAGGATGTCCATAATTATTTTTTCCAACACTGATTATACCATTTTGAAAGGCGTTGTAGGCAAGGAAATTTTCGCTTGAACTATAAGATGATCCGTGATGCGCGACTTTTAGAATTTCGGTGTTTCTCGGCAAATTTGAAGCAAGAAGTTTTTCTTCAACATCTGCGCCTATATCTCCAGTTAAAAGAAATCCAAACTTCTTAAACGTTAACAAAGTGACTATAGAATTGTCATTTGCGTCATTTTCATCATTTGACTCAGTATTCTTCGATGGATTTAGGAAATCAAGCCTGACTTCATCAATTTGAGCGTAACTTCCGTTACGAACGCTTTCAGAAAAGGTTTTAAAAACCCTAATGTCTTTCGTCAACTTTTCATATCCTCCAATATGATCATTGTGTGGGTGAGTCAAAACGACCGCATCCAAACTTGAAATTCCCATCCCGAACAGTATTTTCGAAACATCCGTCTTTCCATCGCCTGTATCAATCATTACATGTCTACCATTTGGAGTTGTCACCAATATGCAGTCACCCTGTCCAACATCAAAGACATTAATCGATAGCTCCTTTGATGATGTGAAATTAACGCCAAGTATTATCAAAGCAATAATCAATACGATAATTATCAATTTTTGATTCTTTACTCTTTTCGAAAGTAACCGAAAATTAAATATTCCTCCAAGTAACAAAAAATATATTAACGTCCCCACTACCCCGAAATCTGGGATTTTCATAACTGCTCCCGGAACTAGTGCCGAATAATTTGCAACTGCGCGCACCAATTCCAGTAATAAGTTTTCAAATATTGCGAGCGGATTAGATAGTATAATAATTTGAGAAAATCCAGCTAGGATGAATCCTAAAACTGTAATTAATCCTGATAGTGGTACAACTAATAGATTTGAAATAACTGAAATCAAAGAGATCTGGTTAAAATAATTCACCATAATAGGCAAAACAGCGAGTTGCGCAGCCAGCGTCACAGATAAAACCTCTGCCAAGGGCTTCGCAAGTCTTTTGTGTTGCATCCAATTCGAAAGTTTTCCACCCATTATCACAATCCCAATAGTTGCAGAAAACGAGAATTGAAAACCCAAATCAAAAACTATCATCGGATTCACAACAATCATAATTATTGAAGCAAGCGCAATTGAAGTTCCGAAATCACTTTCTCTATCAATCATTTTTGCAACTAAAATAACTGCCGCCATTATACTAGCTCTTACAATTGAAGCAGCAAATCCTGTAATAAAAATAAAAACTATTAGTGAGAATAGTCCTACTATCCCACTTCGCTTGCGCTTAACACCAAACAACTTGCTTAGAAATAGTATTGGAATTAAAACAAATGTAACATTCATTCCCGAAACAGCCATCAAATGTGATAGCCCCGAATCGCTAAAATCTTGTTTCGTCTCCTGATCAAGATCGTCAGTATATCCGATTAACATTGAATTAAGCAGAGCAGCGTTCTTTTCTGGCAATACACTTCTTATGCTATTTATTAGAAGATTTTTAATTGATTGCCCAAAAACAAAAAGAGGATTCACATTATAATGACCCGTAACTTTAATATCTTTTTCACCAACAAATATTTCTCCCGATATTCCCTTGTTTATTAAGTATGCTTTATTATCAAATCCCCCTGGATTTCTGCTCCCTTCAGGTGCAGTTATCTTACCAATTATTTCGACTATATCACCTGGTTCTAAACCCTTCTTTACCTTCCATGTGCTTAGTTTAACTTTGCCACCATCAATCTCGATTTCGTATTCTGACAAATCGCCTTTGAATTTGGGATAAGAATTTACTTTTGCCAAATAAACATTTGTCTTTAGATATCTATTTTCAAAAAATTTTTCCGTGTAGTGACGAATGGAGGCATATGAAATGGATGAAATACTTACAACTGTTAAAAAAAATATCACTGTGGTAAATCTATTATTCTTTTTTAGTATCATATTAATTAGCAACAAAAAAATCGTGCTGCTAGCAAAAATTATCAACGCAATACAACCTAAGTAATCACAAAAAACTGCTGAAAACATTATCGAAACGATTGAGCAAATAGCAATTTTTTTTAATAATCGTCCCTTTAATAAATTCCTAAAAAAAAACATAAGCCCTCCATTGCTGGAGAGCTCATGAAAAAATAATATTTAATTAGTTATTTAATTACTCTAATCGCCTGATCATAATACTTACTGTAATAACTATCACCAAAAAGCTTGTCGATATTTACTCCCTGATGAGGTTCAGCTTGAATAATTTTGTCTCCTCCAATATAAAGAGCTGCATGAAAGATACGTCCGCCTTTTCTAAAAAGAATTATATCCCCCGCCTGTAAATCAGACTTACTTACCTTCACACCGTTGCTTACAAACTCATGTGCAGTTCTATTCATAGAATAGCCAAAGTGTCTATAAACATAATATACCAATCCTGAACAATCAAATCCACCCGAAGGACTCTCGGACCCATAAACATACCTTATCCCTAATAACGTCTTAGCGAAATCAATTACGTCTTCGCCTTGTGACTGGCTACCAGTACCGCGTCCAGTGGTACTGCCTGAAGTTTTAAAGAAATCAGAATTAATATATCCTATCTTTCCTCCGATTTTTACTTTAAACCATTTGCCTTTTTTAGAAATAACATTTGCTTTCGTACCTTTTGATAACTTTTTGATAACTTTTGAAGTCAAACTCGGTTTAACTCTAAAGTTAACATTGCTACCTGTAACCTTTCCTGATGCTGCGCTTGCGACGATTCCAGAAAAAATCGTCATTAGCAATGAAATAACTAGTACAATTCCAATTGCCTTCTTTAGTAAAGAATTCATATTTCCTCCCTATCAGGCTTCCGAAGTTAGCTGACGGGTTAGGGTGAATAGGTCCCCTTCTAATAAATTAGATTAACCCCAAAACTTGGTTCCTCCGTACTTTTCAATAATATTTTGAAAAGACTCAGCCATTTACTTTTTAATTATAACTTTCATACTGCATTTTGTCAAACAGCTCTCCAACCGTTTAATTCCATTATATTCCAAATAGTCGATTGATGCAAATGTTTTAGCGAGAAATTTAAACTTTGCATTTTTGTTTTAATACACTTTCAATAAATACTTTGACAATTGAAGAATCAAACAAAAAACCCGAACATTTAACTAGTTCAGCTATTGCTTCGCTTTCTGGCATTGCCTTTCGATACGCTCTATCACTCGTCATAGCATCATATGAATCAGCTATTCCGATTATTCTACCTATCAAGGAAATTTCATCCCCTTTTAACCCTTTCGGATAACCAGAACCATCGAGACGCTCATGATGCATAAGAACATGTTCGGCTAGCTCCGACATCTCACTTTTAGAACTTAATATTCTAAATCCGATTTCACAATGTCGCTTTATTTCTATCCATTCTGCTTCGCTTAGTTTTCCAGGCTTATTTAAGACATCTTCGCTAAGAGCAATTTTACCAATGTCGTGTACAAGTCCAGTAACTCTTAGTTTACTAATAATATTATCAGGTAAATCAAGAGCAATTCCAATTTGCGAGCAAAGTTCGCTTACTCTGCGTGAATGTTGCTCTTCACGAATGTTTTTTCGTATAGAGTGTTTAGCATTACATCAATTGTCTTCCCCCTTACAGACGTGGTTTCAACCATTTTGTGCTTATACATTGAATCTTCCGCAGTCTTCAATACAGACATCAACCTTTGAGTAACATCGTTTTTAGTGTCAAAGCCAAGCGAAATTGAAACAGGAATTGAATGAATCATTACCTTCGCGCAATTCTCATTAATTTCCCTTGCGATATCATTTGTCTCTTCAAAACTTGTTTTTAATAATACTACAAGAAATTCGTCCCCCCCCCATCGGGCAACTAAATCATCCTTCCTGCATGTATTGCTAATTATTTCTGAACATTTAACTAGTATCTCGTCCCCAACATTGTGCCCAAAAGTATCATTTGCAAGTTTTAAACCATTCATATCCCCTACAATAATTGAAATCGGGTAGTTTTCAGGGATATCAAATTTGAATAATTGTTCGTCTAAATACCGGCGGTTATAAAGACCCGTCAAGCTGTCGTGATAACTGTTGTAAATAATTTTTTCCTCATAATGCTTTCGTTCGCTAATATCGTGAATAGAACCGTAGATATAAGTGTCATCTTTATCTTTTTTATATACAAACTTATCTCCAAACCATCTATAAGAACCATCTTTACAAAGAAACCGATATTCTAAAATCACAGATTTGTCTTCAACAAAGCCCGAAACATTAAAGTATTTTTGAACCAAAGGTAAATCTTCCTGATGAATTTTCCCCGTAACTTGCTTTCTGTTCATACGTTTCATTTCACTGGAAGAGTACCCTGTGAGTTTTTGGAATACTGGACTTACATAATCGAAATTTTCATTTTCAATATTTCTTCTATAAAATGCATCTTGCGAGTATTCTATTACACTCCTGAAATGTTCTTCACTTTCCTTAAGTTTCGCTTCAAAATTAATTCGTTCTGTAATGTCTCTATAACTCCAAACTCTACCGACATTCTCATTCCCCAACAACTGTGGTATTGAAAAACGTTCAAAAGTCCTGCCATCCACTAGTTCAATTTCATCTGAAGTCCGTGACTCTGGATTGTAATATATTTCTTTTAATACCTCTTGAAAATACTCCTTATTGCGAACCTTATGTTTTATTAGTTCTAATAATTCTTCGTCATTAATAAATTCAATCTCTCCAGCTGAAAGCCCCCACATTTCAACAAAGATATTATTAAAATACGTTATTTTCCCGCTGTTCCCCACTACTAAAATACCGTTAGCTGTTGATTCAAGAGTTGTTTTCAACAACGAAATTGACTCTTGAAGTTTATCCTCGTAGGACACTTTTTCTGTAATGTCTTGAATTGTACCAATGAGATTCTCTATATTCCCTTCACTATTGTACTCGAATACCCCAAGTCCGTGAACCCAAATCTCTTCGCCAGTATTCTGCATGTTTACTCTATATTTATTGTCGAAATCCCCTTTTGTTTCAATCAAAAATTTATAATAATTATTCATGCGCTCTCTATCTTTAGCAGAAATTAATTCCATCCAACCTTTTAAATCGCAAGTATATTTATTATCTATACCAAATATCCTCATCAGTTCAGATGAAGCAGTCCACACGTCATTCTTTAGATTATACGAATAACTCCCTATATGTGCGAATTTCTGAGATTCATTTAACAACCTATTTGCTTCAACAATCTCATTTTCATTTTTCATTTCAAAAGAGAGATCCTTAACAATAATTAGAAGCATCTTCTTTTCTTCAAGTACGAAAATACTTGTTGAAATCTCAACAGGAAAAACTGACCCATCTTTTCTGACTTGATTTTTCACATCTGAAAAAACTACTTTAAAATCCAATTTTGAAAACTCTTCACTTGAATAACCATACATTTCTTTTGCAGAATCATTCATATCAATAATTCTATTTGATTCTATATCAATAACAAACAACCCTTCGCTGACCGCCGAGAATACTCCCCTATATCGTTCTTCATTTTCGATAAGTGCCTTTAGAATTTTTTTATGCTCTGTAACATCATGATAATTCATAAGTATTCCATTAATCGACTGATTATCGACCATGTTTGTTGCTGTAAGCCTAACTAATTTATAAGTTCCGTCCATGCACTCATGTCTAAAATCGACTGTTCGTGTGCTTCCAGGACGTTTTAACAAATTTCTAAATTCATTCTGAATTCTTTTCCGATCATTTGAATGAATTATTTGCCAAACGTTTTTCAATTCGAGATTCTCAATCTTCCAACCAAACCATTTTTCGCAATTCGGACTAATATAAGTTACAATCCCTTCTTCATTAATAATCGAAATTACATCCGATATATTTGCAATCATAGTTTTATGGCGAATCTCGCTCTCAAGAAGAGCTTCTTGAGCACTCTTTATCTCAGTAATATCTCGTATTACACCCAAAATTTTTATTGGTTCCCCTGTTTCATTTTTTTGTACTTCGGCACGTGAGAATATCATCCTAACTTGAGAATCTGCTTTTCGAAATATTCCAAACTCTTCTGCGTATTCACTTTCTCCTTTTATTAGCATTATCAAAGCATTATTAAGGTGTTCCCGATAACACGGAAGTGCTATCTTTTTAACGTCACTTAATGTAATTTTTCTATCAAGTTTATCAAAGCCGTATATCCTTTGTGCTTCAGGTGACGCTTTGACTTCTTGACTTTCCAAGTCAATTTCCCAATTTCCCACTTGAGCAATGGATTGAGCATAAAGCAGTCTTTTTTCTGCTTCAATAGCTTGAAATTCAGCATTTTTTCTTTTAGAAATATCTCTTGACACACAAACTATTTCAGCAAATTTTTGAGAAAGTTTACTCTGCGAAACCCTAATTGAAATCTCTAACCAAACATAGTCACCGTCTTTTCTTTTAAATCTGAACTGAATTGGCTCAGACGCCTCATTCTTTTCAATACGATTATCAATGTTTTTAAAATCATCTGGATGAGCAAATTTAAAAATATTCTCGCCCACCAATTCCAATTGGGCATATCCAGTAATTTTCTCGCATGAAGTTGAAATAAATGAAATACGTCCATCCATCGAATGAACAGAAATCATATCCGCTGAATTATCCATAATCAGCCTATGCTTTCTTTCGGTTTCCGAAATCATTAATTTAGAAACGTCATTCATCCCAAGATCTCCAGTTTCATCATATTTTTTCTGTGTTTTATTATTATATCACAACAATACTAAATTTTCGCAACATTTATTTGGATTTCGGGTTGATTTAGATATGTATTTGTGCTAATATTTGTTTTGCGTTTGGGGATGTGATGGAACTGGCAGACGTAACGGACTCAAAATCCGTCGATAGTGATATCGTGTGGGTTCGACTCCCACCATCCCCACCACTGCATACAAAAAGCCCCCGAAATTCGGGGGCTTTTTTCATTATTCAAGTATTACATATTAGATAGTTTCAAAGAATATATCGCCATATGTTGGGAAAGGCCAGAACTCTTCATCAACATAAAGTTCTAATGAATCAGCAACTTCTCTAACAGCCAACATCGCAGGGCAAACCAAATCTCTGAATTTGCTTGCGTGTTTGAAAGTATCAGCTTCATGAGCCTCTACTTTTTCAATCGCAGACTCAAGTTTGTCCAATGCAGCAGACAATTCATCTATATCTTTCGACAATTTGTCAAATAATTTTGATGCTGTAGCTGTAGCGGAAGTTTTTTTGATATCAATCATAGTTGAAATGTTTCCTGCAAGACTTCCTTGGAAAGACAATACTGAAGGAAGAATTTGTTTTCTACCCATATCTAGTGCAGTCAAAGCTTCAATCATGATAGTCTTTGAATATTGCTCAAGAAGAATTTCATATCTTGATTCACATTCGTTTTTATCCAATACGCCGTGCTTCTTCAACACATCAACATTCTTTTTGCTAATAATTGCCTTAGTAGCATCAACCATGTTAGTGATGTTTGGAAGGCCTCTGCGTGCTGCCTCTTCAATCCACTCATCAGTGTATCCGTTGCCATTGTAAATAACTCTTTTATGCTTTGCAAACAATTCAGCAATAACTTTCATAGCTTCTTTGTTAACATCTTTTGCTTTAGCCAGTTTTTCTGCAATTTGTGTAATAGTTTCAGCAACGATAGTGTTTAGCACAAAGCACGAACCCGCGATTGAAGCCGATGAAGGCACCATTCTAAATTCGAACTTGTTTCCTGTGAAGGCAAACGAAGAAGTTCTGTTTCTGTCTGTAGTGTCTTTTGCCAATACAGGTAAAGTCTTAACACCAACAGAAATTTCAGATTTGCGAGCATTTGGCCCAAGTTTTGTGCTCATTTCAATGCTTTCAAGAATTTCTACAAGGTGATCGCCCAAGAAGATTGAAATAATTGCTGGAGGTGCTTCGTTAGCGCCCAAGCGGTGGTCATTTCCAGGGTTTGCAGCTGAGAGTCTTAGTAAGTCAGCATAATCGTCAACTGCCTTAATAACAGCGCTTAAGAACAACAGGAACGACACGTTCTCTTCAGGGTTTTTGCCTGGCTCAAGAAGGTTTTTGCCATCATTTGTAGCCAACGACCAGTTGTTGTGCTTTCCAGACCCGTTGATTCCTGCAAATGGCTTTTCATGAAGCAAGCAAACCATATCATGTCTCAATGCAACTTTTCTTAACGTCTCCATTACCAATTGGTTGTGGTCAGTTGCGATGTTTGCAGTAGTGAATACTGGAGCAATCTCATATTGTGATGGAGCAACTTCGTTGTGCTTAGTCTTAGCTGCTACACCAAGTTTCCAAAGTTCTGTATCAAGTTCCTTCATGAAATCAAAGATTCTTTCTTTTATGCTGCCAAAATAGTGATCTTCCATTTCTTGTCCCTTAGGAGTGCGAGCCCCAAACAGAGTGCGACCAGTGAATCTTAAGTCTTTTCTTTCAAGGTAAACATCTTTGTCAACCAAAAAGTACTCTTGCTCAGGTCCGCTAGTTGTAACAACTCTCAAAGTAGTCGTATCACCAAGAACTTTTAATAATTTCATAGCTGCAACGTTCATAGCTTCCATTGAACGAAGAACTGGTGTTTTTTTGTCAAGCGCCTCGCCAGTATACGAGCAAAAGGCTGTAGGAATATAAAGTGTCTCATCAATTAAAAATGCAGGTGAAGTGCAATCCCAAGCTGTGTAACCGCGAGCTTCAAAAGTTGCTCTTAATCCTCCTGACGGAAACGATGATGCATCAGGTTCACCTTTAATTAGCTCTTTACCAGAAAACTCTAATATAACCTTGCCATCGTCGGTTGGGTTAATAAACGAGTCGTGTTTTCCAGCTGCAGCACCAGTCATAGGTTGGAACCAATGTGCGAAATGTGTAGCTCCCTTTTCAATAGCCCAATCCTTCATTGCATTGGCTACGACTTCTGCAGTCGCGGGTGCTAGGCTTTCACCTTGTTCGATTGTCTTTTTGATCTCTTTGTAAGTCGCTTTCGGTAATCTTTCCTTCATAACAGCGTCGTTAAAAACGTTAGATCCGAAAATTTCAGTTAATGATGACATCATTTTAGCCTCCTTCAAAAACTTTTATCTCAATAACAAATTAATGTTTTTGATTCAATCCCTTGGCATTGCATCCTTGCGTGAAAGATTAATTCTACCCTGCTGATCAATTTCCATGACCTTAACTTGAATTTCATCTCCTACGGAAACAACATCTTCAACCTTTTCTACCCTCTTATTGTCGAGTTTCGAAATGTGTACCATGCCTTCTTTTCCTGGCAAGAACTCAACAAAAACACCGAAGTTCATAAGTCTAGTAACTTTACCAGTAAAGATTGTGCCGATTTCGATGTCCCCAGCAATACCTTCAATAATTTTCATTGCCTTGCGTCCAGCCTCAATATCAACGCACGACACATAAATCTTTCCGTCGTCATTAATATCGATTTTGACTCCTGTTTCAGCGATGATTTTGTTAATAACCTTGCCGCCTGTTCCAATGACATCTCTGATTTTTTCTGGATCGATTTGCATGGACAACATCTTTGGAGCATACTTGGAAACTTCCGCTCTAGGTGCAGGAAGGATCTTGAGTATTACATCATCGATAATGTGTTCGCGACCAGCCTTAGTGATCTCAAACGCTTCTTTAATAACTTCCTCAGAAAGTCCGTCAACCTTAATATCAACCTGGATAGCAGTAATTCCTTTTTTCGTGCCCGCAACCTTAAAGTCCATATCGCCGAAGAAATCTTCGATTCCTTGAATATCCATGAAAGTAATGAAGTTGTTTTCGTCATTCTCATCTACAATTAATCCAGCAGAAATTCCTGCTACCGGAGCAGTAATTGGTACCCCAGCATCCATCAACGCTAGAGTTGAACCACACACGCTACCTTGAGAAGTCGAGCCGTTAGACATCGTTACTTCAGACACAAGTCTCATTGCATAAGGAAAGTCCTCAACTTTTGGAAGTACAGGCTCTAAAGCTCTCTCTGCAAGTGCTCCGTGGCCGATTTCGCGACGTCCTGGGCCTCTTGATGTCTTTGATTCGCCGACACTATATGGTGGGAAATTGTAGTGATGCATATATCTTTTTGGCTCGTCCAAATCGATTCCGTCAATCTTCTGCGCTTCGCCAATAGGTCCTAATGTCGCAGTTGTCAAAACTTGAGTCTGCCCTCTTTGGAACAACCCTGAACCGTGAACTCTAGGCAATAATCCAACGGAACCTGACAATGCACGTATTGCATCAAGGCTTCTTCCGTCAACTCTCTTATGCTCTTTGAATAGGTATTCTCTAACAACCTTTTTCTCGAGTTTGTAAATGCCTTCTTTAACCCATTTCAAGTATTCTTCAGCATTCTCATATGTCTTGAAAGTTTCAACCATTTTGTTCGTCAAAGCAGAAACCTGAGTATCTCTGACTTGCTTAATGTCTGAAAGCACTGCAACTCTCATTTCATCGTATCCAAGTTTCTTGATTTCTGCAAAAACTTCCTCAGGGATATCGCTTGATTCGTAAGCAAATTTCGCTTTTCCGACTTCACCAGCAATTTTTTCAATAAAGGCACAAATTTCTGCTATTACTGCGTGTCCCTTTTTAATCGCATCTATCATTACTTCGTCCGGCACTTCGTTTGCGCCAGCCTCAATCATGCAAACCTTCTTTTTCGTTCCCGCAAGGGTAACATACATTTGGCTCTCTTCTCTTTGAGCCGCATCAGGGTTGATGACCGGCACGCCGTCAACAAGTCCGATGATAACCGCAGCAAGTGGACCATTGAATGGAATATCCGAAATAGCCACGGCGACTGACGCGCCAAACATTGCAGCAAACTCAGCTGAATAATCTTGGTCGCATGAAAGCACAGTGTTTACTAGAGCAACGTCGTTTCTCAAATCTTTAGGAAACAACGGCCTCATTGGACGGTCAATCGCTCTGGAAATCAGGATTGCTGTTTCCGAAGGACGACCCTCTCTTTTCATAAAACTGCCCGGTATTTTACCTACAGAATATAGTTTTTCTTCATAATCTACGCTGAGAGGAAAAAAGTCGATTCCATCTCTTGGCTTTTCTGATGCAGTAACAGCCGAAAGAACCACGGTGTCGCCATATCTAACAAGCGCTGAGCCGTTTGCAAGTTGCGCTAATTCGCCTGTCTCTACAGTCAATTCGCGTCCTGCAATAGTCGTCGTGAAAATTTTCTTCATTATTTAATTCCTCTTACTTTCTCAAATTTAATTCGGCAATAAGCGCTCTGTATCTTTCGATATCCTTCTTTTGAAGGTAGTTGAGAAGTCCTCTTCTTTGACCAACTAGGATCAAAAGTCCTCTGCGCGAGTGATGGTCCTTCTTATGGAACTTCAAGTGATCATTCAGATGGTTAATCCTCTCGGTTAACATAGCAATCTGAACCTCTGATGAGCCTGTGTCCGTCTCGTGAACCCTGTGTTTTTCGATAATACTTGTCTTTAATTCTTTGTTCATTTCTAAATCCTCCTAAAATTTTAATCGCCGTCAGCCGAGTAGTTGGTTGGAGTATCCAAAGAACCCCGCCGCGGTTCGCTTAAGCATTGTATCATAGCGCGCACGAAAATGTAAAGTATTTGATTGTGAAAGAACGGATAATGAAGTAAGCAAAGTTTGCCATTTTCACGCTTTTTTCACACCTAAAGTCAGCGCCTCGCCATTTATGTTCCAGTCTTTGTTGAAGCAGTCCCCAGTGCCTTCACCTATAACAATCTCCAAAGCAAGAACTTCTTCTGCTATTAGTTTAGAATTAGCACTGATAATCGTTGCGAGCTTTTCGTTGCCCGAATGATAGAGAGTGATGCGGTCGAGTACTTCAAATCCCGCTTCCTTGCGCATTGACTGCACTTTGCTGATGACTTCACGCACGAATCCCTCTTCAATTAACTCGTTTGAAAGATTAGTGTCTAGCACGACTACGATCTCGCCCTGTGTTTCTGCAACGTAGCCTGGCTTTTGGGTCTCTTCAATGAGCAAATCTTCCATGAGCAAAGTCACTGCGACTTCTCCAACCTGCATCTCAAGATTTTTACCGTCCTCGAAATTATCCATAACTACATTGCCATCAAGCCCTTGCAGCGCCTGCCCGATTTGACCAACAATCTTGCCGTATTTTGGCCCGACAGTCTTTAATTGTGGTTTGAATTTATAAGTCATAAACTCTTTCGCACTATCCGTGAACACAATCTCTTTCACATTAAGTTCCTCTAAAACTAGCTCTGAAAAGTCGTCCGGCAAACGTGTTTCAGACTTAACAAACATCTTTGCCAAAGGTTGGCGATTCTTGAGGCTTGCGTTGTTGCGCGCTGCGCGACCTAGCACAACGACCGATAAAACTAAATCCATATTTTTCTCAAGTTCAGGCAGAATCCATTCAGAGTTTGCGACCGGGAAGTCGCACAAGTGAACGCTTTCTGGCGCATCAGATTTGACTGAGCGCACTAGGTTTTGGTAAATTGCTTCAGCCATAAATGGCACAAATGGCGCTGAAAGTTTTGTAAGCGTTTCGAGCACATAGTTCAAAGTCATGTAAGCGTTGACTTTATCCTGGTGCATCTCTGATGCCCAAAAACGTTCGCGACAGCGGCGTACATACCAGTTCGACAACTCGTCTGCGAACTCAGAAATCGCGCGCCCCGCCTCAGTGATGCGGTAAGTTTCGAGCGAAGTGTCTACGAATTTTATCAAAGTGTGTAGTTTCGAAATGACCCATTTATCCATGACTGCGAGTTTTTCGTATTCAAGCGAATAGTCCGAAGGGTTAAAGCCATCGAGCCCAGCATAAAGAATATAAAAAGCGTATGTATTCCAGAAGGTTCCCATGAATTTGCGTTGGCCCTCGCCAACCGCATCTTCGTAAAAACGACTTGGCAACCACGGAGCACTGCCAGTAAAGAAATACCAGCGTACAGCGTCTGCTCCCTGCTTTTCGAGCACTTCAAACGGATCAACTACATTGCCCTTGTGCTTAGACATTTTCTGGCCTTCACGGTCTTGAACGTGTCCGAGCACGATTACATTTTTATATGGCGATTTATCGAAAAGGCAGGTCGAAATTGCCAGCAAAGTATAGAACCAGCCGCGTGTTTGATCTATTGCCTCGCTAATAAAATCAGCTGGAAAGTTTTCTTCAAAAACCTCTTTATTCTCAAAAGGGTAATGCCATTGAGCAAACGGCATGGCGCCCGAATCGTACCAGCAATCGATTACGTCTGAAACCCTAGTCATCTCTGCACCGCAGTGTTCGCAAGGGATTTCGACCGCATCAATGTACGGTTTGTGAAGTTCGATGTCATCAGGGACGTTTTTGCCAACTGCCTTAAGTTCTTCAATGCTGCCAATCATCTGCTTATGACCGCATTCGCATTCCCAAATTGGGAGAGGAGTGCCCCAGTAACGCGAGCGGCTAAGACCCCAGTCAACTACGTTTTCGAGGAAGTTTCCGAAGCGAAGCTCCCCTATCGTTTCGGGCAACCAGCTAACTGTCTTGTTGTTTTTAACCAATCGATCTCGCACTTTTGTCATTTCTACGAACCATGTGTCCCGCGCATAGTAAATCAGAGGCGTGTCGCATCTCCAGCAAAATGGATATGAATGCTCATAATCAAGCTTTTGAAATACCAGTCCGCGCGCAGTCAATTCTTCAATAATAAGTGGATCAGCGTCCTTTACAAAGACTCCCGCCCATGGCGAAACGCATTCAACAAAAAGCCCTTGTTCGTTTACTAACTGAACAAACGGTAAATCAAACTTCTTACCTACCGATGCATCATCCTCTCCAAAAGCAGGCGCTGTGTGAACAATTCCAGTTCCATCGCTTAAGGTTACGAAATTGTCAGCGCAAACAAACCACGCTTTTTTCTCAGGCTCTACAAAGTTATACAACGGAACGTATTCTTTATTAACTAAATCTTGACCAACGAACTTTTCAACTATTTCAAATCCCTGCGTCAATACCTTTTCAGCAAGTGCTTCAGCAACGATTAGAAATTCGCTCCCAGTTTTAGCGCGAACATAAATTTCCGTAGGATTCACAGTTAGAGCAACGTTGGACGGTAACGTCCATGGAGTGGTTGTCCATGCAAGGAAGTATGTGTCTTTCCAGTCTTTCGCCTTAAACCGCACAATAATAGATGCCTCTTTGACGTCCTGATACCCTTGCGCGACTTCATGGCTAGAAAGCGACGTCCCACAACGTGGGCAATACGGTACAATCTTGTAACCCTTATAAATCAGGCCTTGATCCCAAATTTGCTTGAGCGACCACCATACAGACTCAATGTAGTTGTTGTGATAAGTCACGTAAGGTTCATCCATATCAACCCAATATCCAACTCTTTCGGTCATTTTACGCCAGTCCTGCTCATACTTCCAAACACTTTCCTTGCACTTCTTTATAAATGGCTCTACGCCATATTCTTCGATTTCAGGCTTTCCACTAATGCCAAGAAGCTTTTCCACCTCTAACTCGACAGGAAGCCCATGCGTGTCCCAGCCAGCCTTGCGGAGCACTTTATACCCCTTCATTGTCTTATATCTTGGAATAATATCTTTTATTACTCGAGTCAAAACATGACCGATATGCGGTTTCCCGTTTGCCGTCGGCGGACCATCATAAAAAGAAAAAACCGGCTTGTCCTCGCGGCCAACAATGCTTTTCGAGAAAATATCGTTTTCCTTCCAGAATTTTAAGATTTCATGCTCTCTCTCGACAAAATTCATACTGGTCGAAACCTTGTTATACATACGATTCACTCCTTATATTCAAGACAAAAGTTTACACCGTGGGGGTGCAAAAGTCAAACAATCCGATAGAAATTAGAGACTTGTAAAATTTACATAATGGTGATAGATTAGTAAAGAAATTAAAAACTATATCGGAGCGAAAACACATGAAACATTTGAAACAGACAAAAATAATAAAATGTACTTTGCTTGGAATTGTTGGAATCGTTTGCTTATACTTCATTTACAACTTTGTGGTTAAATTAATACCGCACATGGCAATTGAATTGGCTGCTTCATATAATTGGGACACACCTGTGTACTGGGCTATGGGCAGGGGAATTTTAAACGGCCTAACGCCTTATGTTGACATGTTTGAGATAAAAGGACCTGGCATATTCTACATTACCGCATTATCGTTCTTAACTTCAAATGGACCTTGGGTAGGAAACCTAATCAATTTTATTTGTTTATTATTTATCGGATTTTCACCTCTAGGAGCACTATTACTTACTGCTAAGAAAATCGGTATTAAAAGTGTAAATTTCATTACATATCCAATAGCCATTATTTTCGGCGGTATTATAATGATGTATTCTTCTTTTTACGCAGGACAAATACAGACCGAATCATTTGGTGCAGGTTTTGCATGCATCTATCTCATGATTATTTCTACTATTGATGTAAATAAAATTAAATGGAATAGTATTTCAATTTGGTTGGCCGCAATTTTCATGATGCTTTCGGTTGGCATGAAAGAACCTTTTATACTTTTGTGTTTTGCTGGGGCTTTAATTTTTGCTACAGGTTTAAAACATTTATTTAAAGTGTTTATCCTCCCCTTGCTATATGCAATAGCACTTGGAGCCCTTATAATGCTTGTTACAGGCATGCTTATTCCTTACTTCAAAAATTATCTTTTCTATATTTTCACAAATCACGTAACTAGAAGTGGTTCAATATTTGAAAAATTATTTGCTTTCGAAAAATTCAGACTAAACTTAAATAGTTATAGCGATCAGCTTTTGCCAATAGTTATAGTATCACTCGTGTTTTCATTTTTAATTGTTGTCTTTACAATTTTTCAAAAAAACCGTTCAATTTGGTATAAGATATTTAACATAATCAAATTCGTTCCAACGATACTTCTACCGTTTTTAGCCGTTGGCTTGGGCGGGGAATATTATGGCCATCATTTTATTTTTGCTATTCCAGTTTACATTGCGTTGATAATTTATATGCTAATAAATCTCGGGACAAATAATACAACAGCACAAAGTGAAAATAAAATTATTAAATCCATTGCTTTCGCAAAACATTATATATTAGCAATAATTTTGCTTTTCAGTTTTTCCGTAGTTCTTGATATCAAGCCATTCTCAATGAATTCCCCTTTAGCGACATGTATGAGAGAAGCGCCAGTTATAAATGCTGATGCAAATAAAGTCGATGCTCTTTTAGATAAAATGAATGTAGATCGATATATGTACATTGGTATGAATGGACCAGTCTTCATGGGGCTAACAAAGCATTCGCCTCAAGGCCCAATATTTCTTCACGATATTAGGTTTTTTGTTAGTGAGTATGTAAAGAATAATGCAATGGATGAAATCAAAAATTCAAAGATCCTTGTCGTAGAGGATGATTTGTTAAAAACAGGTTGGAAAATGTATTCTCCGCTAAGAGAATATATGGAAAACAACTACACTAAAAATCCCCCAGCTATTGCTAAGGGACTTGAGATGCCTTCACCAATGAAATATACAGTATTTTTTCACAAATGATCATCAATCTGATTGAGTATTTCGAGTTCGGTACGTAAGATATTTTCAATTTTAATTTTAAAAGTTGCAGCCTTTTTGCTCATTTCTTGAAGAGATGACTCAGACTCCGACAAATTTTTAGCTGCTTCACGTAAAATTTCTTGTGCTTTTAATTCTGCTTCGCGAATAATATTGTCAGCTTTTTCGACAGCATTTCGTTTTACCTCTTCACTAGTTTGTTGTGCAATAACTAATGTATTTTGAAGGGATTCTTCCATCGATTTATAATGCTTTACCCCATCACTTAAAACAGCAATTTTCTCTTTCAAATCATAATTTTCTCTTAAAAGAACGGTATAATCTTCACAAACTTTATCTGTAAACTCTTTCATTACCTCTTCAGAATAACCAAAAGTCCCTTTTTTTAATTTAAGGTTCTGAATTTCCAAAACATTATAATTCATAACAACACCTCATCATTTTACCCAAGGGAAAACACCCTTATACTTAAATTCATCATTTGTATCACCAACAATACCCGTCCCACATGGGGTAATAATAAACAAAGAAGTATTTGGTGATCTTTGAATGTTTGCTTCCAATGCCTCAACAATACCACAAATAAAATCTAATGCTCTTTGAGCTTCTTCCTTTTCAAGGTTTGCCAAATCAGCAATTACTGTTCTGTCGAATTTAAGGTGCATATCAACCTTACGTGCGTCCTCGAATGTCATCAAACGCAAGCTAGCGACTCTTACTTCATCCTCATAATTAAGATGTACAATTTTCTTATCGGAATCTCCAAAAAACTTTTTCTTGCTTTTTTTTGTAGGTTTTTCGCTTCTCTCTTCTCTTCCAAAACTTGCCGAAGCTCTAATTCTTTCTAATCTATCAGCACGATCAAATTTTTCTGCTCTCTCTTCTCTTTCTGATATTTCATCATGTTCTTCGTATTCATCATCAATACCCCAATTTAATGCCCCTCTTACTTTTTCCATTAAACTCATAGAAAATCCTCCTCATTAGTAAAATATCGAAGTACCTATTCTCAACATATTCGAGCCTTCTTCAATTGCAATCTTATAGTCGTGACTCATGCCCATAGATAAGTATTTCATTTGTATATTATTATCTATCCTTTCATTTTGTATGTCAATATATATTTCTCTCATTTTAGCAAAAACTCGACGAATTTCTTCAAAATCTTCAACATTTGGTGCAATCGTCATTAATCCAAGCACAATTATACCCTTTTGTGTCCCAATATATTTCAAAAAATCTTTTGTCTCTTCTGGGTTAATTCCAGCTTTACTTTCTTCACCCGAAACATTTATTTGCACTAGGCATTCTGTGTTGATTCCTTGTTTAATGCTTAACTTAGAAATTTCATCAACGAGTTCTTTTCTATCTAGCGATTGAATCAATATATTTTTACCAATTAAATATTTTACTTTGTTAGTTTGAAGTCTTCCAATATGGTGCCATGAAATATCTTCTTGAATAGTATCCATCTTATGCAAAAGATCCTGCACACGATTCTCTCCAAAGTCAAAAACACCTTCACCATACGCTTCTCTAATTTGGTCATTTCCAACAGTTTTCGAAACCGCCACAAGTTTCAACTGTTTTGGGTCCTTACCCATTTTCACGCTAAGTTCACTTATTTCCTTATTCAAATTTTCAATATTCTGTTTGATATTCACTTAACAACATCGCCTTCCTTATAAGCTAGCGGATTCTTTAAATATTCTTCATAGTATTGAATTGCTTTATATGAATTAGGCTCCAAATCAGTAATGATAGCGTTTGCAGAATCAAAATCTAATAACGTCACTTTTCTGATTTCTACTTGTTGCTTCCTAACTAAGGCTACCTCAGCTGTCATTTTCACAAAATCAGTATTCATTAAGGAGGTTATTGGTATTTTGAACCCTTCGGTTTTGTTTCTTGCTAGAGCAATGTCAACATTAACTTTTCTAAGATCGCATGTTTTTTCTATGCCGCGATCGATCCTAAAAGTCATTAGAGATACTCCTGGCTTTGCTGCATCCACTTTCCTCACCAACGTACCCTCAACACTTTCAGACGTATCATTGATTTTTATGTCTCTTTTTGCATCAACATTTAAATTTTCAACAGTTTTTTTGTCTAATTCAAGAACAAGATAAGCTTCAAAATTGCGGATTACTTTATATCTTGTAATTTTTTTCTCTACAGATTCATACAGAAAATTTTTCGCATGCGCAAGGTCATTTGAAGATAAATCCATAACTTTTTCAATTTTATATTCATTTTCAGTTCCATCAACAACAAAGGAGATAATTCCTGCCGATAATGATTTTACTGCACCCGTAGAGTTGTTGAAGTCCAAAAATAAATTATCCGCTTTGTTTTTCAATCCCATAATTCCGCTGTCTTTTGGAATATTCTCTAAAATTATCTGGACTTTAGCGTCTGAAATTTCTTTTATGTCATTTTCAAATAATATTGCATTTTCAAAAGTTTCGCTAGGCGCTGCAAGCATCATTTCGACAAATTTTTCATAAAGAAGTGTGTTTGATTTTTTCAATTCATATGCATTAATATTTTGAATTGAATAGTCGCTCCTAACCCTTTGAAGTAATTCAGCTTTCGCGGTTTCATATTGTTGTAATGTTGCTGTCGAAGAATTGTCCAAAGTCCGTGCAATAACTTCATTCTTCGAAACCCTTTTTCCATCTAAAACGACTGGCGAAATGGGATTCCCATCATTGGGATTATATACTGTCTCATCTCTAATTATAACAGCTTCGCCGTTCACATATGTTTCAATATTCCCAATATAAAGAACGTCCTTAGCATTTGAATTCGAGGTAAGCAACATTACACTCTGTGCGACGAGAAGTGTCACAGTCAAAGCGAATATTGACAATACATACCAATTTGCTTTCTTCATAGTCTCAAAAGCCCCTCACTAACCATTTTTTCTACTGCAATAATAACGCCTAGTTTAACATGCTCATATACCAACCCACCTTGCAAATATGCAATGTACGGAGGCTTAATAGGAGCATCTGCGCTAAGTTCGATAGAAGAACCTTGTATAAAGCCACCAGCAGCCATAATAATTTTATGCGAATATCCTGGCATATCCCAAGGGTAAGGTTTGACAAAACTATCTACTGGCGAACCTTTTTGAATTCCTTCACAAAAAGATATTAGCAACTTTTCATCATTAAACATTATTGCTTGAATAATGTCACCTCTTTTATCACTGACTTTTGGAGAAACTTCAAAGCCAATTAAATCCATAAAGGCAGAAGTATAAATTGCGCCTTTTAGACTCTCAACTACAACGTGAGGAGCCATAAATAATCCCTGTAAAATCGTACGATTTTGGTTAAGAGAAGGTCCGACATGACCCCCAATTCCTGGAGCAGAATATCTATATGATGCCAATTTCACCAAATCAGTCTTACCAGCAATATATCCTCCCGTAAAAGCAAGCCCACCGCCAGGATTTTTTATCAGAGACCCAGCTATCAAATCTGCCCCAACTTCATTAGGCTCTTGTGTTTCGAGAAACTCGCCATAGCAGTTGTCAACTAAAACAATTACATCTGACTTGATTGACTTTATTTTTTCAATAGTGTAGCGAATTTCTTCAATTGAAAATGCATCCCGCCATTCATACCCTCGCGAACGCTGCATTAATATTAATCCAGTATTTTGATCTACATTTTCCGAAATCTTATCAATGTCTACTTTTCCCTCTTTGTTCAATTCAATTTGTCGATATTCTACACCGAAGTCTTTAAGAGAACCTTGCCCCGTCCCTGAAATTCCGATTACTTCCTCTAGGGTATCATACGGTTTTCCCGTAACGCAAAGCATGTTCATTCCTGGGCGCAATACCCCAAACAGACAAATTGCAAGCGCATGAGTTCCTGAAACAATTTGTGTACGAACAAGGGCTGCTTCTGCGCCAAAAACCTTTGCATATATACTATCAATTGTATCTCGCCCTTTATCATCATATCCGTAGCCCGATGTCCCTGAAAACATTGAATCACTAAGCCCAAAAGTCTGAAACGCTTTAATAACCTTATATTGGTTATATTCTTTTACATTATTTAAACTTGAAAAACTCGCGCTCGCTAAATCGTGAGCATTTTCTGCAATTCTAAATACTTTTTCAGAAATCCCAAATTCATTTTTCAAATATTTCAATCTATCCATAATCAACCGCCTTTTAAATATTAATACCATTCTATTGGTATTTACATTTCATTTCAACTAGTTCAGAATATTATTGGTGATAAATTTGAAACTTACAATTGAAGTTCCTTCCGAATATTCTGGAACAACGCTCTCCTCATTTCTTATGAGCAGACGAGACATGTCTCATAGACTTTTGTGCAGAATGAAACACGACCAACGAATTCGCGTTAACGGCAACGCGCAAAGAACAAACTATGTTCTTTCTAAAGGCGACATCATTGAGTTGTATGTTGATATTGATAGAATTAAAAAAGGTATAGAACCAGAGAATTTAAACCTCGAGATAATTTTCGAAGACGAATCTTTGTTAGTAATAAATAAACGAACTGGAATGGTGGTTCACCCAGTCTCAAACCATCAGTCTGGAACTGTTTCCAATGGCGTCGCACACCTTTTGTTAGAGCGTGGACTTCCTGCAGTAGTTCGACCTCTTGGCAGACTAGACAGAGATACTACTGGAGTGATTATGTTTGCCAAAAACTCCTATATACAAGAGTCTTTAATAAGACAAATGAAATTTGACGGATTCGAAAAACACTATTTAGCAATTATTCATGGGAACTTTCCGCAAAAAAAGGACACTATTTGTCTACCAATCGCAAGAAAACCCGGTAGCATCATGCACCGCGAAGTTAATGTTGACGGTCAGGCTGCGACCACTCACCTTGAATTAATTGATAGTAACAAAAACGCCTCAATCCTTAAAGTTAAAATTGAAACAGGAAGAACACATCAAATCCGTGTACATCTTAATCATTTGGGATTTCCTATAATCGGCGACGATCTCTACAATCCGCATTCTATAAATGATTTTGGAATAAAAAGACAAGCATTGCATTCGCAACACCTAGAAATAATTCATCCTATCACGGGGAAAAATATTAATTTTGACGCTCCTTGTCCAGAAGATATGAAAAAACTAATTTCTGTCCTTCAGCTGAATTTTTAATTTATCTGAAATTGTTGCAATAAACTCAGAATTAGTTGGTTTGTTTTTCCTTGTTTCAAAAGAATGTCCGAGCAGTTTCTCAAAAGATCTTGCATTCCCCCTCAACCAAGCAACCTCAATAGCATGCCTTATTGAGCGCTCCACTCTACTCGGAGTGGTATTGTATTCAGCTGCAATTTTCGGATAAAGATTTTTAGTAATGCTTCGAACATATGCATTATCAACAATCGCTAGTAAAATTGAGTCGCGCAAAAAATTATAACCATTAATATGCGCTGGAAAACCTAATTCAAGCATTATCTGCGTAACAAAATAACTAGCATCTTTATCTAATACATCGACAAGCGAATTACTCTTCTTCAATTCGCGTTTCTTAGACCTGTTTGCTTGATAATTCTTTAACTGTCGTAATCTATCAAAAAGCGTAGGTACATCAAATGGCTTAATAATAAAATATTCGGCGCCTAAATCAATTGCCCTTTTTGTAATATGCTCTTGACCAACTGCCGATAGAATTACTATCGTCGGATATTTTTTAAGTTTAATATCTTTTATACGTTCTAACACGCCTAGTCCATCGAGTTTTGGCATAATAATATCTAAAATCAAATAATCTGGTTTATATATAGGCATTTTCTCACAAGCTTCTATTCCATCGTGCGCCATCCCAGCTAATTCAAAATCTTCAAGTTTATCACAATATTCCGCCAAAGCTTTAGCATACTCGATGTTGTCATCACAAATCATTATTCTGTTCATTTATGCACCTCCCATGAACTCAAGTATTTAAGAATTATATCATAATATTACAGAAATTTCTATAAATATTTATTTATTAATTCAGATGCATGACTTATTGAAGATTGCGTATTATGTGTCCCCGAAAGCAGTCTTCCGACTTCGGCAATTCTCCTATCCCCGGAAATTACGTCTATTGAAGTACTGGTAAATCCGTCAGAGGTTTCTTTCGAAACAAAGAAGTGTTTATCAGCCATCGCAGCAATCTGTGCATGGTGAGAGACACAAATTATTTGATGGCTTTTCGCCAACGACAATAATTTTTGGCCAACCATTTGAGATGCAACACCACTTATGCCGCTATCAATTTCATCAAAAATCAGGAGTGGTATTTTATCCGCATCTGCTAAAATCGACTTAATAGCAAGCATTACTCGCGACATTTCTCCACCCGAAGCGATTTTAGATAAAGGTTTTGCAATTTCACCTTTATTAGCTGAAAACATAAACTCCATTTTATCTATCCCATATATATTCGCCTCAACTTCAACAAAATCACAAGAAAATGTCGCGCCTTTGATTTCAAGATCATTTAACTGCGACACAATATCTTTTTCCACTCTTTGTGCAACTTCCTTTCTAATACTGCTAATCACTTGTGCCTTCAAATAAACGTCGGCTTTAATTTTCTCAACTTCTTTTTCCAATTCATAGATTTTTTCTGGCGAAATATCAATTTCTTCGAACTCTCTTTTTGCCCTATCAAGGCTCTCATGCAAATTTTCACCGTATTTTTTCTTTAGTGATAATATCAAGTCAAGTCTTTCTTCTAGTTGATTAAGATCTTCTAAAGAAAATTCTTGTCCAAAAATATATTCGCGAATTTCCGAACTTGCTTCTTGAAGTTGAAATACTAACTCACCCATTTTTTCTGCTAACTCAGATATTCCTTGATTAAATGCAGAAACCTGATTCATTTTCATTGATGCATTAGCAATTAGGTCGATAGCAGAAATTCCGCCTTCAGTTGACTCAGTAATTTGAGAATAAGCAAACGACATTCCTTCGAAGATTTTTGCCCAATTTCTCATTAGCGCCCTCTTATCTTCTAGCGCTTCTTCTTCACCTATCAAAATATTTGCTGTCTCAATTTCTTCGATTTGAAACCGCAAAAAATCAACATCTTTCTTTCGACTTTCCGAGTCTTTTTTCAAAAAAAGCAAGTTACTTTCTAGCGTCACTAATTTACTATATTCAATCTTATAATCTGAAATCAGACAATTTAAATCCCCACCTGTGAAAGAATCGAGCAACGGGAGATGAAGGGAACTCTTCATCAATGTTTGATTATCATGTTGTCCATGCATATCAATTAATAAGCAACCTAATTCTGCTAAAGTGGAGTTGTTTACCAATCTCCCATTTATTTTTGATATTCCTTTTCCGTTAGTATTTAGTTCTCTATAAATAATTATCGAATCATCTTCATATGGTAGTTTGTTTTCTTCAAAAAATCCCTTGAAAATCTCCTTCGAATCGAATATCGCTTCAACGATTGCTTTTTCTGCTCCCGTTTTAATAAAATCCTTTGAAACTCTTCCACCAATAACGAAATTAATGGAATCAATTATTATTGATTTACCAGCACCCGTTTCTCCCGTGAGCACATTAAAATTGCTTGAAGGTTCAAGCGATATAGATCTAATCAATGCTACGTTTTCAATATGCAGGTGCTGAAGCATATATTACTCCTTTGTTATATTGTAATTATTGCAAAAATAAATTTCAACCAATTATAGTGTTGAAGTGCTATCTTAAAGTCATTATTTCAAATTTTCTAACTAATTCGGCCGCATTATCTTGTGTTCTACATATAATCATAATTGTATCATCCCCAGCTATACATCCAAGAACAAAAGGCCAGTTCATAGCATCTATTGCTGAAGCCGCAGCATTTGCCATGCCAGATAATGTTTTTACAACAACAGTATTTGAAGCATAGTCTGCTTGCATAAAAGCTTCAGAAAACACCTTTAAAAGTCTCTCGTAAGTGTTGCCTGTGGCTTTAGAATATGGAGCATATTTATAAGTGCCATTTTCATTTTGAACTTTCGTAAGACGAAGTTCTTTAATATCGCGCGATACAGTTGCCTGAGTAACGTCCACTCCTGCATCACGTAATTTCTCAGCTAATTCATCTTGTGTTTCAATTGAATAATTTTCGATAATTTTCAGTATTTCATTATGTCTTTTATATTTCATTTGCGCAAAGCGACTCCCCTCTTTTGTAAATTTTATTTCTTAAAACATCATAAAAATTCCTACTTTGCAATCTTATTAACTTTAAAGACTTTTTCGACTTTGAAACTTCAACATAGTCTCCAGATTTAAGTTCATAAGAATCTTTTCCGTCAACAGTAGCCGTTGCTGACTCGGAACTAGCATCAACTTCTATTTTTACAATTCTATCTCGAGCAGTAACAAACGGTCTCGAGAACAAAGAATGAGGACAAATTGGTGTAACAATTAAAATATTTAAATCTGGCTCGACTATAGGCCCACCAGCAGACATTGAGTATGCTGTCGAACCTGTTGCGCTTGCCACTATTATTCCGTCACCAGAAACCACATCAATAAATTGTCTATTAATCGAAAGGCCAAGATGAAGAATTTTTGTCATTGAGTTTTTTGAAATTACCGCATCATTTAGAGCAAAGTTTGTTTTCGAAGGGGTTCCGTTCCTGTTAACAATAACATCAAGTACCATTCGATCTTCAATTTCATATTGTTCATCGATTATCATTTGAATATTGTTTTTAATGTTTTCGGGTTCAATTTCGGTCAAAAAGCCAAGTGATCCAAGATTAATTCCTATCACTGGGACATCAACAGGATACGCGAGCCTTGCCGCACTTAAAAAAGTACCATCGCCACCGATACTTAACATCGCATTTGCATCCTCTGGACATATGTCCAAAGCAATTTCTGCAATAAAGCCACATCCTTCAATTTGAGAAGTAATCATTTTTGCGATTTCACTCGCGCCTTTTTTATCTTCATTAACATGCAATACAAATTTTTTCATAATTTCCGCACCTCACAACTCAATATGTGCACTTTCTACAACTTTTTTTATTATATCATCATACGAAGCCGAAATTTCATTCTTTTCAGATTTTTTTTCAAACCAACACAAGAATTCTATGTTCCCTTCGGGTCCCTTTATTGGCGAAAAAGAAAGTCCAAGGAAAGACAAGCCTTCACGATATGCAGCATTTATTACATTTCTAATCACTTCTTCATGCGTACTTATTTCTCTTACAACGCCCTTTTTACCTACCTTATCTCGACCAGCTTCAAACTGTGGTTTTATTAAACAAATCAACTGTGAGCCTTGCTTCATAAACGATACAACCTTTGGTAAGACTTTGGATAACGAAATAAAAGACACATCTATTGTCGCAAAATCAAGAAGTTCAGAAACTTTGTCAGCTTCAAGGTGACGAATGTTTGTGCGTTCTAAGCAAACAACCCTATCGTCGCTCCTTAGACTCCATGCTAGTTGACCATATCCTACGTCAAGTGCATAAACCTTTATCGCCCCATTTTGAAGCATGCAATCAGTAAATCCACCCGTCGATGCCCCAACATCCATTGCAATTTTCCCTGAAAGTTTTATTTCAAAATAATCCAGAGCCTTCTGAAGTTTAAGCCCCCCGCGACTAACAAAAGGATTTGTCTTTCCTTTAATTAGTATTTCACATAAATCATCATAAGTAGTACCCGCTTTATCAGCAATTTCGTTGTTAACAAAAACGTTCCCAGCCATAATCGCCGCTTGAGCCCGTTCCCTACTTTCATAAAACCCTCTATTTACTAATAGCAAATCAATCCTTGTCTTTTGCAATTAAATCTCCCCATTTGGCAGAAATTCTTTTAAAGATACTTGATGAATCCATCAAATATCTTTTTTCAACTTCCGACTTTTTCCCGTGAATTATTTTTTCATCAGGGTATGCAAATCTCAATACTTCCGCAGAAATGGAGTTATTAGCCATAACCGAAATAACTACTGAGGCAAGCCCACCTACTTCACAATTATCCTCAATTATAGCAACTCGTCCAGTCTTTTTTATTGAATCCACAATTGTTTTTTCATCAAATGGCTTTAAACTTCTGCAACTAATAATTTCAGCACTAATACCTGTCATTTCCAATCTGTTTGAAACTTCAATTCCTAGTTCGACTGAACTACCTATTGTAATTATTGTAATCTCACGACCAACTTTTGCTATCTCTGCCTTGCCAATTTCAAATTTAGAATGTACAAAAAGCTCTTCACTTCCGCCTCCTCGCGGATAACGTATAGCAATTGGTCCATCGTGTTGAATAACTGCAAAACGCAACATCACTCTAAATTCTTTAAAATCACACGGTGCAAGAATTGTCATATTAGGTACATGCAACAAATATGAGAGGTCATATAGTCCTTGGTGAGTTTCACCATCCTCTCCTATCAAACCAGCTCTGTCTATAGCAAAAACAACGTGCAAATTTTGGAGACCAACATCATGAATTATTTGGTCATAAGCGCGCTGTAGAAAGGTTGAATATACTGCAAACACTGGTTTTAACCCTGAGGCCGCCATGCCTGCCGCAAGTGTTACCGCATGTTGTTCGGCAATTCCGACATCAGTAAGTCTTGATGGATATAACTTCTCAAAGCTCAAAAGACCCGTTCCTGCTTGCATAGCAGCAACAATAGCATGAATCTTTTCATCTTCTCTCGCAAGACGAACCATTTCGTCTCCAAACTCGTCAGAGAAAGTTCTAGTTCTCTTGTGTTCAACAATCCCTGTATTTGAATTAAACGGTGAAATCCCATGAAACTCATCAGGGAAGTTTTCAGCGTGCTCATATCCTTTGCCTTTAGTCGTAACCACATGTACAATTGACGGTCCCGTTTCTTTTGATGCTTTATTTAAGGCTCGTGTGAGTTCACGAAAGTTGTGACCATCTACTGGTCCAATATACTTGAGACCTAATTGTTGAAAAAATCTGCCAGGCAAAATCACCAATTTAATTAGGTTCTTTATCGCATCTACAATTGTCGTAACACCTCTTTTTAACCACGGAATAGGCGCCAAAAATCGCTTTACCCTATCAACTGCATTAACATACTTCGGGCTAATACGAACCTTGCTCAAATATCTGGCTAGGCCGCCAACATTTTTGCTAATGGACATTTCATTGTCATTCAAAACAATAATCATTTTGCTTTTAGAATGAGAAGCATCATTTAGTGCTTCAAACGCCATTCCTCCAGTCATAGCGCCATCGCCAATAACAGCAATAACATTAAAATCTTCTCCAAGCAAATCACGTGCACGCGCCATACCAAGGGCAGCAGAAATAGAAGTACTACTATGCCCCGTATTAAAAAAATCATATTGGCTCTCTGATGTCTTTGGAAAACCACTTAAACCATCTATTTGTCGTAAAGTATCGAACTGTTCTTTTCTACCTGTCAAAATCTTGTAAACATAAGCCTGATGGCCTACATCCCAAACTATTTTATCTCTAGAAAAATCGAAAGTTTTCAAAAGTGAAATGGTGAGTTCTACTACCCCTAAATTTGAAGAAAGATGTCCTCCCGTGCGGGAAACATTATCAATCAGAAATTTCCTAACATCCCTAGAAAGCTGCTTGAGGTCACCATTTTCGAGTTTTTTTACATCCAAAGGATTATGTATATTGTTCAATATTTTACCAGGCATTTTTATCCTTCCTTTTCAGTCGTTTATTGAACTTCTCTTTTCCGGTTATCTTTGTTGCCTTGTCAGGATGAAAAAGCGAAAGAAATTTTGCAGTATCAAATACAATATTATTTGCATACTTAATTGCTATTGTCTTCCCAACTGCCTTACCACCAATGGTTATACTTGCAATAATTCCTGTAACACATAACGCTGCTACAGTGGACAAAACTATATTGTCCTTGTATTCAAAAAAAGCAATAATCGCAGCTGCCCCAGCACCAGAAACAATTCCACAAATATCCCCTATCACGTCATTTGAAAGATTTGAAACTCTGTCAGCATTCTTTAGCATTTTTATAGCAAGTTTAGATCCTCGAATTTTCCTCGACGCCATTGAATTTAATGGTTCTTCCTGAGCAGCCGTCACTGCAGTGCCAAGTATGTCAAAGAAAATATTTAATAAAATGATTATGAATACTACTATTGAAGCAATTATAACGTTATTTGTTGCATTCATTATACCTTCTGATATCAAAGTCATAAGAATAGATAAAAAGAAAGACAAAAAAACAACTGAAACGACCCACTTCGTATTTTTTGATTTGACGAGTAGCTTTTTCATTTCCTCTCCTTTTTTTAAAAAAGTGGCAGCATTTCAGATAAATTCTGCGTCTTAGGTCAGGCAGGATTTCCCTTTAGCGCACCCTTCCGTTACCAGAAAGATAGTTTCCTTTTAATCGCCAAACCGTGCGTTTCCGCAAACGGGGCCTGATTGCCACTTAGTCCGCACTGCAATCCCTGAAATGCTTTGTTACAACAGCCTAGAGGTTTTCCCTGACAGATGAGATGTCCCTTATCCTCTTTTGCAAATAAAGTTTCAAGCAGCAATCATCGCATCCTGTTGGCCAACTCTCAGCGACGTGACCCGCTATCCTCCATACCCACTCAAGGCAGGCTACACTGCTCACAGCAACCTTTCGGTACCGCATAGCAGGCTTAACCTTAAGCCGTAGTCAAATCGTCGCGTTGGCTTCCACCAACTGCAAGCTCTAATCCCACGAACTTAAGCCTCCACGGAAAAGGGGTCAACGCCCGCATGCCATTGCAGATCGCCCCTAAACCTTAACCCCCAGCATCAGCCCATTACTGGCATAACAAGCCAACACAAGGGACTTCATCGTTGTGCCCTTTAGCGAGTTTTTAGGCCCGCCTTTAGAAACAAAACACCTGACTAGAATACTGCGCCACGTGCATAATTATACACTTAATGCGTTCTATCCGCAAGGAATGATACCATCTCTTCAAGGAACCAAGTGTTCAAATCGACCTTGCCAAGGCACTTTCGCGCTTCTTTCGCCAACTCATCCACATACTTTTTTGAAGAATCCAATCCCATCAGCTTTACGAAAACACTATCTTTATCTTCATAGTCCAAAATATCGTCCGAAATTTGGAACATGAGCCCTACTATTTGAGCAAAATTTGAAAATTCAGCTTTTTCGTCTTGCGATATTTCACATAGTTCCGCTGCCGCGTTGATTGGTGCAGCCAGCAAAGCTCCCGTTTTCAATGAAAACATTTTTTTAATGGCCTCCAATGATTCTCGGTTGCCGTTCATCTCGATATCAATAACTTGTCCGGAAATCATACCGTTGGCGCCAGCCGCACTCGAAATAATTTTTGCAGCCCGAATTTGGCTTAAACCACCAAGGTTTTCTTCGCAGTCCATCAGCATTAACTCATGAGCGATGTTAAGCATCGCGTCACCAGCAAGTACTGCAATTGCTTCACCATAAACCTTATGACTTGTTGGCTTTCCACGCCTCAAATCGTCGTCATCCATACATGGCAAATCGTCATGTACTAAAGAATATGTATGAATTAGTTCCAAAGCACAAGCATATGGGAGGACAAGCGAATATGGCTTTCCATAAAGTTTTGCAATTGCGAGCATTAGAACAGGTCTGATTCTTTTTCCACCAGACTTTATACTATAATCGATTGCATTTCGAAGAGTCACACTCTCAATAGGACACTTTTCTAAATAATGTACTAAGGACTCCTCTACTATTTTCGAAAGTTGAATTAACTTCATTTTGAACTGCGATTGATGCGTTTCTATTTCATTCATCGAATTTCTCCTCGCTTAATTCACCCTGTTTTTCAACAAGTTTTGTAATTGTCTTCTCATAGGCATTAAGTTTCTCGTTGCAAAGTTTTGTCAACTCAACACCTTCCTTAAATAAATCCATCGATTCATCAAGTGATGCCTCTCCCGTGTCTAGCTTTTCAACTATCGTTTCTAATCGCTTTATTGCTTCTTCATAAGTCATTTTGCTATCTTTAGCTGCCATTCGAACCCCTCCAAACATATTCAATTTTCGCATCTATCTTGCCGTCTTTAAGAATTAATTCAATCATTTCTCCCTCTTTCGCTCGCGAAACAGAAGTCAACGGGACTCCGTCAACTTTTCGTGTCGCAACAGCATATCCACGCGCCAAAACAGTAAGTGGGCTTAATGCATCGAGTTTCCCGGAAAACTGAGACAAGTTTGATCTCGAACGTTCGAGGCACCTCAGACCTAAACTCAAGAGATCTTTTTCAATTTGCTCAATCTGCCTTACTTCTTGCATTACAAGGTTGAGAGGATATTTGAAACAGGACGAATTTTTGATGCCTTCTAGCTGATTTCGCTTAAGTGAAATACTGTTTTTCAAACTTCTTCTAAGTGTAAAATCAAAAGTCCTCACCTGCTCAAGCAAATCTTCGAATATTGGGAACGCCAATTCTGCGGCCGCCGAGGGAGTTGGTGCGCGTTTGTCAGCGACGAAATCCGCAATAGTAAAATCTGTATCGTGCCCAATTGCTGATATTACAGGTATTTTCGAATAATAAATCGCCCTTGCCACAATTTCTTCATTAAATGAGAAGAGATCTTCAAACGAGCCTCCTCCACGAGCAATAATTATTACATCGACGTTTTCGAGACGATTAAACTGCTCAATAGCATTTGCTACCTGAACTGCCGACCCATCGCCTTGAACGGCAACAGGGATTATCTTAATTTTTGCGTTTGCGAATCGCCGCGTCGAAACATTAATAATATCTCGAATTACTGAACCAGTCGGAGATGTAACAACGCCCACTGCTTTTGGAAGGACAGGAAGTTGACGCTTTCGCGCTTCGCTAAACACTCCCTCTTTCTCAAGTTTCTCCTTTAGCTGCTCAAAAGCCAGGTGCAGCCCCCCGATGCCATCAGGTTGCATGCTTTCGATAATAAGGTGCATTTTGCCCGAGTTTACATATACGGTAACATTTGCAGAACACACGACCATAAGCCCCGTTTCCGGCTCAAATTTTATCTTCGCCCTAGTGCTCTTCCACATGGTACAGTCAATTGACGCATCTGCATCCTTCAAAGTAAAGTAGACGTGACCATTTTGGCTTAAACGATAATTTGAAATTTCACCCTTGACATTAACGCCTTGAATCAAGTCGTTAGATTCAAGATATCTTTTTATATAATTCACTAGTCTCGAAACCGAGACAACGCCATTTTTATTGTTTTCTGCCATAGCCCACCTATTTCAATCTTTCGGCATCCAGTTCGTTCCTGGCAAAATTGCCTAAGATTCCATTAATTGCTGCTGCTGAAGAATCGCCACAATAACGTTTCGCAAGTTCAACTGATTCGTTGATTGCAACACTTACAGGAATATCATTACGATATTTCATTTCGAAAATCGCAAGCCTCAATACTGACAAATCAACCAGTGGGATTCGTTTTAGTTGCCAGCCTACAGCTAGTCGTTCTATTATTTCATCAATTTCGGGCTTTAATTCTTCAACGCCCGATAATACTTCGCGAATATAAGCCTGATCGCGTTCATTAATTTTAATTTTTGACTTTTCGTCACGAAACGTTGCCAAACCCATCGTGTTTTCTTCTTCAAAATCAACCTCGTTGATCATCTGCTGATATATCAGTTTCATAAGTGTTTCGCGCGCGTCTCTCCTGCTCATTCGTGCCTCCTAATTCTAACTTATCTATATGTTCCTGGGGGTATTATTCTGTCGATCAGTTCCCTAATAAAATTCTTGCCTTGGAAAAGAGCAACACCAATATAATACCCGATTCCCCCGAGTATGGCAATAAAGAGCATGTTCAAAAACCCGAGCCACAGGATCATAATTGCAACAAAAATTCCTATTGCCGCGCCTATTACTCCGCCTTTATGTGTTGCATAAAACTTTGCAAATTGGTTCAAGTCCATTTCAGTACCTCCCTATTCAACTCTTGGCTTATTTGGAACAAAAATATCCGAAATATGCACCTTTACTTCGACAACATCAATTTCTGTCGACTTTTCAATTGCCACTTTTACTCTCTCCTGAATCGCTTTTGAAATTTCGGGGATGTTCTCATCCATCATAATACTCGCTTTTACTGTAACGAAGATTCCTTTATCGGATTTTCGAACAGGCGTCTTTAAGACCTTCAACCCCGAAATTCTTCTTGCCTCTGCTAGTGCTATGTTTTCTATCGCGTGAAGCGAAACATTAAACTCTCCGAAATCGTTGCGGCGCGAAATCCCTCGGACGCCGTTGTTTCTGATTGAAAATAGTATTAATGTAGCAAATGCCAATACAAATATTCCCCAAGCGCCCATAAGGAAATATAGTCTCATTTGAGGATTGACTAGTATTTCTGTCTCAAAAAATCTTCTTAAAAGTTTATCGATGTCGTTTCTAGCAAATATTATCATCGCTCCAAACGCCACAATCATAAGCAACATCGAACTGATAATCCCCATAGTTTTTCTAATTACGTTCATTTTAATACCTTCTTTCGTATTATTTTTTCTTGCTTGCTTCGAATTCTTTTTCGAAATCTATTCCTTGAACGGTAACATTCACTGCTTTAACAGAAAATCCAGTAAGCTTTTCAACACTATTTTTGACCTTCTCTTGGGTCTCCCATGCGATATCTGGCAAACGACAACCAAATTGGAGTACTAAAAAAAGATCTATTAGTACTTCTTTTTGACCAGCCTCTACCTTTACTCCTCTAGCAGCATTTCTTCTCGAAAATAAACCAGCTATCTCGCCAGCAATTCCGCTGCTCAATCCAGCCACTCCGTTTACTTCCAGTGCTTGTGTTCGAGCAATCCAGGCAACGACATACTCGGTGATGTGGATACTCCCCGGAGGTGCAGTCGCAGGTGTAGTCGCTGATTCAGAGGATGACGCATGTGCAGGTAACGCAGGCTCCGCCGATGTGCCTGGCATTCCGTCATCGATTGCCTTAATTCCATTAACGTTTATATTTATCTCTTTGACTTTCAACTCAGTAGCATCTTGAACCGCCTGCGCAACGCGCGACTGTATGTTTTGGGCAACCTTCTTAATGTCATAACCGAAATAGACCGAGATCGGAATATTTATTATAGTTTCTTTATTCCCCACCTCAACACGTATCCCACGAGCATGTTTGTTTCTGATAATTTCATAAAGTTCATCAGTCACTCCCACGCTCACCTCATGGACACCTTCGACCTCAGACGCCTCCATCATAGCAATGAACGCAACCGTATCCTCTGCCACTAGCAATTTACCTAAATCTGCCTCGAGCTTATCTTGTTCGTTCGAGTCCATAATCCACCTCGAAATTCATTTGTTAGAATTATATCATTATAAACAAGCAATTTACAATGGGATCCTTACAAAAAGAGCCATCCCGAAGGATGACTCTTTATTAGTTAACTAGCTAACTTTTGTTAAAACTAAAATACTATTACTCTTACAGGTGAGGCTACTGGACCATATGAACCGCCGATCTTCGCTTTGATGTTAACATTTAGCGAAGCCCAAGTGTTCTTCATAGGCCTGTAGATTGTCCAAACATTACCGTTCTTAATTACTGTTGTGCCATTAGGTACAAATGACTCATTGTAATTAGCTTCAGCGAAATTTACATACAAGCTTGTAGCGTCTGCCTTAGTAACAATTTTGAAGTAAAGAGGAGCATTCTTAGCAACAAGAGCAAATGTCTCTGTTGGGTTGCTATCAGTTCCAACTGTTACATCGATTGACTTAGAATCAACGATATTGATAATCATTGGGCTTGAGTATGCACTTTCAACATATCCGTTAGAAGCCGAAACTTTTAGAGGTATCGAACCAATATTTGAAGTTATTGGTCTGAGAATTGTCCAAGTGTTTCCATTAATACTTACTACCGAAGGACTTGTTGGGAAAACAAACTCTTTCCATCCGATTGTTGGGAATGTCAAGATTAATTTCTTAACATTACCTGATACAGTAACTTTGATGTAAAGACTAGCGTTTAGATTAACATCAACTGTTGAAGAATAAGTGCCATTCAAAGTAGATGCTACTCCTGCGCTAACGATAGTTTGATTTGGCAATGGAGTTGGTGTTGGAGTTGGTGTAGGTGTTGGTGTTGGTGTTGATGCTGGTGTTGGTGTTGGGACATAAGGATCCCCTAGGATTGTTGAGAAAGAAAGATCATCCATCACGATATCTGCAGGTGTGTCAGCAGCAAAGCCAACTGTTACAGAATTATCTCCTGCTCCTACTTTATAATCGAATGATAGGGTTGTCCACATATCTGTACTTATAGCTTGCTTCGCAATTCTGATTAATCCAGGATTAATAACAAATGCTTGGTTGTCAGTGTTTGCACTATTTGTAACTGCTTTTACTTTCATTGAAAGTCTAAGAGTCTGTCCAACGTATGCACTTAAATCAATATTGTGTTGAGGATTCCAACCATCAGAAGAATCAAAGCGCAATGCATTTGATCCATTAACCCCAAGTCCTCTTCCATCAAGGTGGTTTCCCCATCCTGCAGTAATCCCATTCGCATCAAAGATTTCAAATCCTGGATTGTACATCAAATTTGGTCCAAGGTTTTCTGTCAAATCCGCTGGAACGTTAGGAGAATCAGACACCTTGTATACTGATACATTATCTATGTCAATGTATCCCGATCCGCCTGTATTCAATATGGAAAAATATGTGCTCGTGTAATTGCTTGTTGAGAGATACGCTGTGTTTTTTACCCAGTTAATACTAGGTCTTATTTTTGCAAAAGCAGACTCTGACCAGCCTTTATCAAACCCACCAGTAAATTCAGTTCCTGTTCCTTTGGTATAGAAAGTTGCATAATACTTGGTGTTTGCTTCAACTGTAATTGGTTTTCTAAAGAAATTCCATGCTGCAGGAGTAAGACGAGCAGAGCTCGTGTCTGTAAGTCCAAATGAATTTAAAGATCCCATAGTTGATTGGTTGTCCCAACCAGTTAAGCCGTCAGCAAACGAACCATTTGCAACCAAATTGACTGGATTTGGGTTCGGAGTAGGACTTGGTGTAGGACTTGGTGTAGGTGTTGCATCTAAATCTGTAACTTCACGAAGTGAAATATTATCTACGAATAAAACATTACTTGTGGTGCACATAAATCTCAAAGTAGAAAAATTTACGCCAGGATTTATACATTTAAAAGTATAGGTTGCTTTCGTCCAGGTAGCACTGGTAGCCTGTGCATAGTCAAGACCAGGCATTGCAGTCCCCCAGTCGTCGCCACCAAGCCACGCCATATACTGACCCTTGTAATCGAATGTAAGTACATAGTCCTTACCAAGCTTAATTCCCGAAGCATTAAGAATCTTCAAGTTATCTCCGGATCCCCATCCTTGAATTCCTGTCTCTACAAGATATTTGCCGCTTTCTGGTGTGACTGGGTCAGTGTTGTCGAGCGTTCCCGCTCCACCAGCCGTCCAACCAGCTTTGTCAGTCGTAAAATCACCATTAACTATAAGGTTTGGTCCGTAAGAAATCGTTAGGTCAGGCGTTGGAGTTGGGGTTGGAGTTGGAGTTGGGGTTGGGGTTGGAGAAGGAGTTGGGGTTGGAGTTGGTGTTGGAGTTGCTGGGGGAGTTGCCTCCGTCCCACCACTGAATACATACAAGTAAACTCCTCCGGGTTCTATACCATTCGCGTATGCTCCAGTAGTTTCGTCGACATTAAAAACTTGAGAAAAGTTAGAAGGATTAATGGTTTTCTGTGTAATAAAAACCTTTTGCGTCGTTCTATTGTTTTCTGCAGGATCAACTGGAGAACCATCTGCATGTGAGAGTTTATAGACTTTCACGCTCGTAGGATTCACAAACGGCAACCTCAATTTTACTGGCGTATATCCATCACCGAAATCGGTTCCATCATGAACACCTGCTAGTTTTCTGTTTAATACAAACACAGAATAGTTACTGCTGTCGTCCTTTAAAGCATAAACCCCTGTTAAAGGAACCTCAGTTCCTACACGATTATATGTAGGATTACTGTATTCTACAGTCTGAAGCATATTATCACCTGTAGCGTATTTATTTCTCATCTTTAATGCCAACCATCCTGCATGAGGAACAAAACCACCTGCTTCTGGCATGGTATGTGAAGACCACATGCTTCCGCTGCTATAGCCAAGATAATTCTGAGATTTATACCCTTTATAACTACTGTAAAGCCATGTATCAAGAGCTGCCAGCCCCATTGCTTCCGACTTTCCATAATTCTCAGAAGTTTCTGAAACACCATAAATACTATATCCGCTTGGGCCGCCTTCATAGGCTTCCAACTGATAATTTGTTCCTGCGGTTGAATTAAGCAAATCTCGTGTCGCTGCAGTTCCGTCAATTTGAGGTTTGACACCCGTTACCATGCCAACCAAACTTTCTTGAACTCCATGGTCATTAAATACTGACTCTCCTGTGTCCCCAGTCTCCCATTTCGGGCCGACATAATTTGCATGTCCAATATAACTCACGTTTGCACCTTGTTGTGCTGCAAGTTCACCATAAGAATCTGTTTGCCAGTTATAAAATGCACCTAACGAAAATTTTATCTTACTATTCAGATTATTCGAAGTCCATGCAGGCATTCCACCTATAACATCATTGAAAATGTACTTTGCAAACAAGCCATATTCTTTTCCGCCAGCAGTAACAGCATTTCCCGCTCCAAAGCCATCCCATGCCTCCATCCATCCGTTGTGCCATGTCTCATTTCCAAGTTCAACTATAATTTCACGGAACTCGTCTGTCCAAGGTGTGCCATTATTTCCCCTTTGGATGTAGCGTTTATACGCAAACGGTTTTGATTCTGGTGTATCCGTTCCTGGAACATAAGGAACACCTAAATATTCAATTAGGCCTTTCCACTCATTCTCATAATAATCAACCGGAACCGTAAAATACGGCACGGCTCTCGTTAGCGGACTTGTGCCCGTTTTATATGCCCAGTCCATGCTCTGAGCTATTGTCATACTTGATGCAGAACCTGTAGAAGGCGCCCATCCCAGTCCATAACTACTATTAGCATAGTTAGATGTTTGTGCATCCATAGTTGAATCATTGAAATTAACACAATAGAAACGTATAGTTGGTTTCTTTCCTGATGACGGCATGCTATCCATCAACTCATCAAACCCAACTTGTTGTGGGGTGAACGGCTTATAATCATGCACCGCATCATTTCTGTACATTAAGAAATTATCCATATATAGTTTGCCTGGACCCGTAAAGTTAAAGCCAAACGAAATATGCCAACCAGAAGTAGGGTACGCTGGTCCTGTGAATTCATAGGTAAACTTCTGCCAAGTTTTTGTAACAGTCCATGGCGTGACCTGATTAGCAGATGCATAAGAACCATTAAACTCAAACTTAACTTTGCCACTGTTCGCCAAATTGTCTTGGCGCATCCACACTTCAACTTTATATGGAGCCCCCGGTCTTAATTGAGAATACCACTGAGCTTCACCGTTTCCAGGGATGAATGGGAAGTACTTATATTGTCCAAGACTAATGCTTCCAGCCTTTGCATCTGCCTCAAGACAAGCTTCTCCAGGCTCTGTAAACGCAGTCGGGATGCTTCCTGGATGCGCCACACGATTAAGGGTGACTAAATTCTTGTCGTAAGAAAAAACATCTCCCCCTGCATTGCTTCGTGTCATTCTCATGGAAACTGATTCCGGGTCCATCGAATTTGTCTTTTTATATATAATCGCATAGTCACCCTGTTGAAGATTTAAAGAAGATGTATCAATATATGCTCTTTCCATTTGTTGTGCTGCAGGTGTATCAGAAACCAAGACTTGATATCCAACGGTGTCCGAAGAAGTACTTGCGGTCCAGTTCAATGTAATCGCTCCGTTACTTGCAGTGGCAGTAACGTTTGTAGGTGCATTTGGTGCTGTGACATCCCCGTTGTCAACGACATCAGCAACCGGATTCAATTTGTAATTTCGCGTTTCAAAAAGACCAAGCGCATCCGTTACTTTAATAGTCAGTGATGTTTCCGCAGGAGTAGTCGAAGGAGTTCCTGAAATTTCTCCAGTACTTGAGTTCAGTGTCAAAGGTGAAGGCAACGTGCCTTGAGTAATTGTCCAAGTATACGGTGCCGTGCCGCCTGTTGCAGTAAGTTGGTGGTTGTATTGTGTTGCCGCAACTGCGTTTTGCAAAGTTGTGTTCAGTCCGTAGATATGAGGGCCAGTGTTGGCGCTAGCCGAAGGTGCCACTGAAGCTTCGTTTGAATTGACCGACTGGTTTCCTTTAGCATCGACAGCCTTTACGACATAGTAGAAAGTTCGACCGTTTGTCATGTTGGTCTTGTCGGTGTATCTGGTATTATACTTAACATGTCCCACATTCCCAGGGTTAGTGTACATATTTGAAATAAATCCACCGTTAGGAAACTGAGCGTTCGGTGTCGGAATGCTGGCTTTTCCAATATAGGAAACGTTATTTGCATTTGTAACATCGATGTTGCCGTTACTATAAGGCAAAGGACTTCCACTTGGATTCACGAGTCTATAAAAACGAACTTCGGCTCCATTTAGATAACCTGTCCATTTTTGGGCGTACATGCTCATGCCGCCGTGCCCGTTCCAAGCGAACCAATTAGAACCGAAGTTGTCGACTCTTTCTAGGTTACGAATAATAATCGGCTCAAAGCCTGAACCCGATACTTCGTTGTTAATAGCAAAATTATTAGCACCCGAAATGGTGCCAAGATTAGCTCCTAGTGGTTCAACATTTGTGGTCTGAACAGTGCCGGGAATTAAGAACTCAGCAGGAGCGGTTACATTGGACGCTGCTATGACTTTTTGTTGAAAAATATAATTTGGTGAAAATAGCTGAAGCATATAGATTAATACTATTAGAACACTAAAAGCCCTTCTAAAACTAATTTTATTTCTTGACAAAGTTTTATTCATATTAACAACCTCTCTCTTAAAAAAAATCTAGCTTGCTATTTAATTTTATATCAATTTCTCTGTTTTAACAACTTCTTCCCTGAGCTCTACACTTTTCGCCCTCGTTTTGAGTCTCAAAACATTAATCTTAATTTGCAGTTTCTGGCCAGACATAAAACCCTTCTTCACCTCCTACATTACGCAACACGTAAGTAATAATTACCCCATTCCTATAACACCCATTGATCCAACCTAAAAATTCTTCTGATAGCCCACTGGTTTTCTTGCCGGGAACATATAGGTAAAAGTCGCCAACCTCTTCAATACCATATGGATCAGAATTAATTACTTTTACGCCATCGACTATTTTTTCTTTTCCTACAATCCCTTCCGATTTTATCGAAACGCATTTCAATGAATATTCATACTTGCCAGTTCTCTTAAGAGAAGAGAACTTACCACTAAAACTGCACTCATACCTTATTCCATTGGGATAATTTGGCCCTGTATCTCCCATGTCGGAATCGGAGTAATTACCCTCGAATTTTCCATCAGAAAATATTTTTAAAACAGTCCCCCATCCACCTGCTCCGCTTGAAAACAAAAACTCCATGCCTGATAAATCTGAAAACTTAATGTTTGTTCCGTAAGATGAATTGTAATCTAATATCTTTACCTCACACTTTGCACTCTTTTTCCCGTCAACAGTGTAAACATTAATATATGCAGTACCCGGCTTAATCCAACTAATTACTCCTGTTGAACTGACAGTTGCAATAGCGTTGTTGCTTGATTTCCAAGCCACTTTTTTATTACTTGCATTAGCAGGGTAAATCGTTGGAATCAATTTGAATGTTTTTCCCTGAGAGAGAGAAATCTTCGTCATGTTTAATTTTACCGAAGTGACTTGTGGGATAACAGTTATCTTGCAAGTAGCGAACTTCCTTCTGTTATCAGAAACAACAGTCACAGTTGCTTCGCCAGAACCTATTGCAGTAACACCTCCACTTGAAGAGACTGTGATCACATTAGTATCACTCGATGTCCATTTGACAGACTTTACCGTTGCATTCGAAGGAGAAACATTTGGCGTTAATTGCAACATTTGAGAAGTCATTAATTTCTCATCAGTTTTGTTTAAAGTAATACCATCAACTGCCGCGCCAGAACTTCCTCCATATAAAATATACGGAGAATCTGGTGAACCAAGGCCAGAAACGAAAATTGCCGCCGGAAGATTTATGTAGAATGCAGGACGTACGCCAAGCATTCCGTTGTCCGCAGCGTTACTGACGACCTCGCCAGCTAAATTTAACTCCCGAACATCACCGCCGCTAGGAGAGTCTGCGTTTGGGGACCGCAAATAACAATACCAATTTGCATTTGGGTTTAATTTTGGATTTTTGTAGTTAGAATTGTCGACCGCATTTTGAGTCGGTTTACCAATATAATAATTTGTTCCTAATTTTGAACTGTTCTGAAAGGCTTTTTTAATCTGCTTAACATCAAGCAAAAACATTGTATCAGTTACATTTTGATAATAGGCTTTGTCATAGTTTGATAGAACTCTCGAAATATCAGAACTATATGTATGATATGTGTTGCCGCCAATACTCAGTTTCGACGCATCCATGTCACTTATCAAAGACTTTTGATTTACAGCTTTCATAATGCTTCGTTCGTCAGATGTAAAGTTGCCATCGGCTATAAAGCCTTTTTCTGTGGAATAGGCATTATTACCCTTATAGACTTTGTCTTGTGTTGGCGGGCAGCCGTCCGGCCATACAACTTTGCCTGCTCCGGATGTAGAGTTTAACCAAGCTCGCATATTTGAAGTTTGCCATATGTTTGAACCGCTAGTGGTACGATAATTGCTGTAGTTTGGTTGTAAAGTACCATCCAAATATTTGTGACTTCCTTGAGCATCATAGGGCTTGATGGTCAAAATTCGATCTGAAAGCATCAGAGGTCCATTCTCATCTATATCCACGCAACGCCATAGAATTGGCTCTTCGAAGTACTTACCCACTTGCACATAGTCGCCGATTTTCAAAGTAGATGTAACTGAAGGCACTCCTGTTGGTGCAGGTGTTCCTGTGCTCAGCAAATTTGTTGCCAAGTTTGAAGTGCACGAAGTAAGAACGGCAGTTAACATCACCATACTCATTACAATTACCAAAAATCTTTTCATAGTCAATATCCTTCCATTTCTGAAGTATCGTTGATTATTTAAATTTTTTCTTTTAATCTATCAATTTCTTTGATTAATTCAATAATTTCATCTTTCATCATTTTTCTATCTTTTCTTAATCTTGAAATGTAAGTTATTAAACCCAAAAATATTGCTAAAGGTATCAATTCAAATAAGAATCTAACAACAGCCCAAAATAAATTCCAATCAAATGTCATAATCATAGCCCCCAAAAAATTTATTAGCTGATTCTGTTCCTATAATATAACATATTCTTTTCCTAAAAAAAACTCATTTAGAAAGTTTCGTTTTAAGTTCTTTAGAGACAATTGATTAAGGCAAACGCCGATGCTATAGTAGAGATAGAATATTTGAGAGCAACCGAGATAACCGAACAGTACGTTCTCGCGGCTCATCATGATGGCGATTGGACTGAAGATGAACTTGATGAAGTTAAGAAGGCACAAGCCTTCGTTAAAAATTTAAAGGAGGAAAAATAATATGATTTGTCCAGTTTGTAAGGATGAAGTTGAAGAGGACTTGGATGAATGTCCAAAATGCGGAATACAGATTAATGATTATCAAACAAAAGACGAAACAGATGAGCTAGACTATCAAGAGGAAAGAAAATACTGGGAAACTAATGAGAGCTCTTTCTCGTTCATACTGATTGGCATCGGAGTAGTTGCTATTATATTGTCAGTTATTGGAGCTTATTTACTTGCCAGCGCCTATCCAATAATTGGAGCTTCTGCCGACTTCCTTAAATATGGGGTAGGGGAAGCTACTGAAAAGACCTTCAACACTTCCATGTTTATTGCCGTAATTGTAGGAGGTTCACTTCAAGGCTTACTATTTATTGCCCTCGGGAAAATACTGCAGAAGATCGAGTATACTAACTTGAAAATCATGAGACTTCTAGCGAACAAATAGATTGAGGTAACCGATGCAACCTAAAATTATAGATTACAACTTTAACAGTCCTAAAATAAAAGGGGGCTCCGTTAACAGCTCAACCCTGCGCTATCTAAGAGCTCTAAAGACAAGATCAGACAGACGCTCAAGCAGATCTTAAGGTTCGCGGTACCAAACGCTCTGATAATGTTCAACCCAGCAGCGGATATCGACTGCCATGGTAAAAGGGCGGTTAAGGTAAAAGCCCGCAGCGATTTGGATCTAAAGTTAGCGTCGTATCTGATGGGGCATTCCGACATCAGAGTGACTGCAAATATCTATCAAGAGGTCACAAAAAAGATGCTTGCAGCAAACACAAAAAACATCACTAAAATTTTCGATGGTAGTAAAAAGGTCGTAAAACATAAAAATGCAAGCTTGAAAATTGATAAAACAGGACAACAAAAAACCGCCAATCCCTGGGGAAAAGCGGTTCTTCGTGTGGAGCTGGTGGACGGATTTGAACCCCCGACCTGCTGATTACAAATCAGCTGCTCTACCAGCTGAGCTACACCAGCGCAATGGTGGGAGCTACAGGGCTCGAACCTGTGACCCTCTGCTTGTAAGGCAGATGCTCTCCCAGCTGAGCTAAGCTCCCGTACCATTCGCAAGGCGTATTATAGCATTTATGCGAAAGTGTTGTCAACAAAAATTATTGCTAGTGTTCGAAAATTTAAAAATAGCGGATGGCTTTAACAAAAGTCGCATCAAAATATACATTTTGTATAAAATTAACCGAAAATCTCAACGAAAACGCCCCAAAACAGGGGCGTTTTAACAATATATTAAAATCGGAAACTAATTTGTATAAGAATATGCCTATTTCTTATACAAATCTGCAATTATTTATTAAAATTTGTTAAAACCCCACCTTTTATCATGGTTTTTTAGGGTTATATTATCAACTATTTATACAAAAACGATTCAAAAACATCAGTTTTGTTAAAATGCTGCCTTTTTGACTCGCGGACAATGTGCCGGCGGCATGCCCTTACCTTCGTGCCCTTTGCTTTCGCCCTTTGCTTTCGCCCTTTGCTTTCGCCCTTTGCTTTCGCCCTTCGCCTTTAACCCATCACAACTTTGATCTCGTTCTCGAAGCCGCCGTCCTTAAGTATGTCGGCGTTTATGTAGTTACCACGGATTTCTAAACCGTTCACGATAGTGGAAGTTACGCCCTTTTGAACACCAGCAGGGTTAAAGACTGAAATCTTCAGCGTCTTTCCGCGCCATATTCGAGACATTTTGAAGCCGCTCCAGTCGGATGGTATGCATGGATCGATGCGTAAGCCATTTTCGTCAGGTTGGAGGCCTAGGATACCGTAGTGCATGCCGACCATAACTGTAGAGGCAGTACCTGTGAGCCAGTGAACTGTTCCACGTCCGTGGAATGGGCTTTCGATTCCTTCGATGCTTTGTCCGTGTGCGTATGGCTCAATTTTGCGAATTTCAGCAGTGTCGTTCATGGTTGCTGGGTTGAACTCTTTGTAATACTCAAATGCACGATTTCCGTTGCCAAGCATTGTTTCCGCGAGGAGTAGCCAGCCCTGCGATTGAGAGAAGATTGACGCATTTTCCTTGGTTCCAGGATTCATGAGCGCCATGCGCGCGACCGGGAGGCCGTACTTCTGGAAAGCTGGGAATAGGAGCATTGCTCCGTATTTAGTGTTTAGGATTTCGTGGACCGTGTCCATTGCGATTTTGCCTTGGTCGCCCTTCGTAGCACCGGAAATAACGGCCCATGACTGAGGATTGAGCCACATGCTACCCTCGTCGTTGTCGCGGTGACCTACAACGTAGCCATCTTCGGTGATTCCGCGCACGAAACGATCTTCGTTCCAGATGTTTTCCTGGATTGTCGCGTCCATTTTAGTTAGAAGCGAATCACACCATACAATGTCGTCGGCCTTGCCGAAACGCGAAGCGTATTGTTTCAAGTTGTTAATGCCTAAATATAATTGGAAGGCAACGAAAGTCGACTCACCCTTGCTTCCAAGGCGTAAGCAGTCGTTCCAGTCGGCGTGAAGACCAGCCGGCAAGCCGTGAACACCTTGTCTATCTAAGTTGAACTGAATGGCACGACGCAAGTGTTCGTAGACCGTGCCCTCCCCTATGTTTGAAAACGGAATAGTTTTATTGAGGAAATCATAGTCTCCAGTTTCATTTATGTATGTGTGTACTGTAGGAAACAACCAAAGCGCATCGTCGGCGCGGTAATACGGATGCTGTGTCGCCCTCACGTAATCCTCATCGTCTGGAGTGCCAATTGTGTGAGGTTTGTAGCCCCAAGGTACAAGCGGAAGTCCACCGCCGTTATCAACCTGCGCCGAAAGCATCAGCTCGAGTCGTTCGCGCGAAAGTTCGGGATCTATGTGGACCGTACCCTGGATGTCCTGGACAGTGTCGCGATATCCGAGGCCGTTGCGTTGGCCGCAGTACTGGAAGGACGCGGTCCTCGACCAGATAAATGTCAGCAGGCATTGATATGAATTCCACATATTTATCATGTGGTTGAAGTTTTCATCAGGCGTCTCAATCTGTAGGCGGTCTAGGCGTGCGTACCAGAAATCTTTGACACCCTGCAGGTCCTTTGCGACTTGGTTCATGTCTTCGTATTTTGTGACAAGCTTTGCGGCAGTATCGTTTCCGCCCGCCCCAAACACAAAGTTGATTGTCTTTTCCTCACCTGGCTGTAAGACTACGTCAAACTGAAGCGCGCCGCACGAGTTCTTATTAAAGTTCAACACATTTGAGCACTTGCCATTTTCAATTGAAATGGGATTCTTATAGTCCCGATAATCCCCTAAAAATGTATCCCTGTCGCCTTCGTAGCTTGCGACCGTTGCGCCCGCCGCACCGAAATAACGGTAAATACCCTCTGCGCGTTCGTCACTAGTCCCCGCAGAACCCGTAACGCCAGCTTCTGCACAGTTCTCGTTGATTGCCTGCAAGATGAATTTATCCCTAAAATACGTCCTTGTCGTGAAATATGTGTACTGCATGTTGACCTGATCCTGCTCGTAGTTGCTGTCACTCGTAAACTCTACAAATCCAGTCAGAGCAAGCTTCCTCGGCGTATCGCCAACATTCTTCACCTTGCAATTCCACACTTCATAGAGGCCCTCCATAGGCACATAGTAGAGGGTTTCAGTCTGAATCCCTGAGTACTCAGATTTGATGACCGTGTATCCGGTGCCGTGGCGACACTCGGATTTGTAATCCTTGAGATCCTTGCCTACTGGCTGCCACGAACCTGACCAAAAGTCGCCTGATTCGGCGTCCCTGAGGTAGATGTAGCGGCCAGGTTGATCCATGGGCACCGAGTTGAAACGAAAACGCATAATTCTGCCCATCGCCCCCGACTCGACGAAACTGTAACCCGACGCGTTGTTTGAGATTATAGCGCCATATGCAGGCGTGCCTAAGTAATTACACCAAGATGCTGGTGTGTCTGGCCTTGTGATTACGTACTCTCTGTTTGGTCCATCAAAATAACCGTAATTCATATAACTTCCTCCAAAAAATAAAATGTGACGCGGAACTGACGCGCGGTTTGCACCATGCCTAAATATAATATGACAAAATGGCGGCGGTGACAAGTGGCGGGCCATAAAAGAAAGCCGCGGTCTCGCAAATAATCCGAAACTGATTCGTTTTTTTAATCCTCCTGAGCTAGATGAAATAATTATTATTAACGACTAGCAAAAAACCACTTGCACAACTTTAATTCTTAGTGTAAAATTACGTTTGCGTCTAAAACAATATATTCGTTGGGGTGTGGCTCAGTTTGGTAGAGTGCGTGGTTTGGGACCATGAGGCCGCAGGTTCAAGTCCTGTCACCCCAGCCAAAAAGTCTCGAGAGAAATCTCGAGACTTTTCTTTTTGCATTTTTAATTTGATTTCGCGAAACAAACCGCTATGCTATAATAATTAAATGATGATTTGAAAGGGTGTTAGCCATAAAACGCTTACTTGGCAAGGTGCGCAGGGCGCTCAAAGACTACGAAATGATAAAAACTGGCGACAAAATTTGCGTGGGCCTATCAGGCGGCAAAGACAGCCTAACATTGTTGGCGCTGTTAGCGCAGACGCAAAGATACTATCCTGAGAAGTTCGAAATCGAGGCTGTTACTCTCACAATGGGCATCGACGACCCCGACCTTTCGAGCGCTGCGGAGTTTTGTAAAAAGCTCGGCGTCAACTACACGATAAAAGAGACGCAGATAGCGCGGATAGTGTTTGAAGAGCGCAAGGAGGAAAATCCGTGTTCGCTGTGCGCAAACATGAGACGCGGTGCACTTCACGGGGTTGCCAAGGAACTCGGCTGCAACAAGATCGCACTTGGGCACCATCGCGACGATGTGCTCGAAACATTTATGATGAGCACCTTTTACGAGGGCCGCTTGCACACGTTTTCGCCCGTGACCTATCTCGACCGCATGGATTTGCACCTTATTCGCCCGATGATATATGTTGAAGAAAAGGAAATCAAGCGACTTGTTACAGACGGAAAAATCGCGCCGGTGCCCAAAACTTGCAGAATTGATGGTCACACAAATCGCGAATATTTTAAAAATTTGTTGCACGAAATGCAGCAAAAAAATCATGATGTGAAAAATATCCTCTTCGGCGCAATCACTCGCAACGGCAAGGACGGGTGGTAGAAAATTGTGCAGTTGGTTCCGGTTCTCTACTGCACAATTTCGCCTTGCTTTTTGCCCTCGACTTAAACTATAATAATGAAACACAGAGCGGAACTGGGCAACTGTTGGGGCCTGTGCGACGAAATCCTATGAACCCCGTCAGATTCGGAAGAAAGCAGCGGTAAGTGGGCTCTAACGTGCGCCGCAGCAACTCTTGCGGTTGTCCAGTTCCGCTCTGTCTTTTCCAAAAGGCCAAATCAAAGGAATGATTTTATGTCATATATTGCACTTTATCGAAAATGGAGACCCTTGACTTTTACCGATGTTGTTGAGCAGACGCATGTAGTCACAGCGCTTCGCAACACTGTTATTTCGCGACGAATTGCGCATGCGTATTTGTTTTGTGGCACAAGAGGCACAGGCAAAACTACCATGGCCAAGATTTTTGCGCGAGCAATTAACTGCCTGAGTCCTGAAAACGGGGATCCGTGCAACAAGTGCGAAATTTGTCGCGGCATACTGAACGAGAGTCTGCTGGACGTGATTGAGATTGACGCCGCATCAAACAACAAAGTCGAAAATGTCCGCGATATTAGGGATGAAGTCGCGTATGCACCGGCGAGCGCAGAATACAAAGTTTATATAATTGACGAGGTTCACATGATGACCACCAGTGCGTTTAATGCGCTTCTCAAGACTCTCGAAGAACCGCCTGAAAAAGTTATATTCATTCTCGCTACGACTGATCCGCACAAGTTGCCTGCGACCATTTTGTCGCGTTGCCAGCGTTTTGACTTCAAACGAATTTCAAGAGAAAATATCGCTTCTCGCCTCACATATATCGCCGAAAACTCAGATTGCGTGCTTAAACCCGATGCAGCTGCCCTACTCGCTCGACTTGCTGACGGAGCTCTACGCGATGGCGTTAGCCTGCTCGACCAGTGCATTTCAACTGGCGGCAAAGAAGTATCTATCGAGGTTGTTAGGGCTGTTACCGGCATGGCCGGAAATGAGCACCTTTCGGTGGCCGTGGGGGCGATCGAGTCTGGGCGCCCAGTCGAACTTATCGAACTTATAAATACACTATTAATTGAAGGAAAGGATTTGCAGCGTTTCGCAAACGACCTCAACTCCTATTTCCGCGACCTGCTCGTATGCACTGTTTCCGAGCAGCCCGCCAAGCTCATCGATCCGTCGTACGACCTTAAGACGCTGCAAATCCAGGCCGCAAGCCTTGGAATCGCGCGCATCTCAGATATCATTCGGGAGCTCTCGCTCCTTGAATATCAGCTTAAGCAGACGACTCAAATTCGGACCGTCTTAGAAGCTGCTTTGATCCGAATGTCCAGCATTTTACCGCGCGTTGACGCCACCATCGCAGAGCGCATCAGCCTTCTCGAACAAAGACTCGAACGCGCTGAAGCCCGTGGCGTCCTCGCCGTTCCCGCCGCCCCCGGCGGCTCTCAAGGCGGCGTCCGCGGCGACGCGCCCGCAAATTCGCCCGCGGCCTCAATGCCTTCGGCGCCAGCGGCATCCGCGGCGGCTCCAGCCGACGCACCTTCTGGCACTTCCGCTCCCGAGGCTCCTAGTGCGGCCCAAACTGGCGGAGCGCCTTTCGTACCGCCGCAGGCGGACGCGGTTTTAACAAAAGTCATCGCAACTCTAAATAAAAACGGCAAACGCATGGTTTCATCCTACCTCAGCGATGCCACACTGCACTTCCTCGAAGACGACGTCATAGGACTCGTTTCGCCTATCGGCGCATCAGTATTCGCTCGTGTTGAAAACAGCACGCCGCTCATTGAAGCTCTCAATTCAGTCCTTGGTAAAGAAATGCGACTTCGCGTCTTTTCGAGCGCAGAAGAATTTGCCGACGCGTCCACGACCTACGGCGCAGGTGTTCCCGACGCCGGCGCCTCTGGCGCCACTAGCTCCACTAGCGCCCCTAGCGAATCCGCGGAGCTCGATGAAGAAAAGTTGAGAAAAGCCGTTGAAGACATGGGCGCGACTTTTGAGATTGGTTAAAAAACTTTAGTTGATTTGAAAAACAGGCGTGTGCAGATTATGTTCTGTATTTTAAACCGCTTTTGGGACTAAAGGAGCGATATTCATACCATTTTCATATAAAAATCTGTTTTCGCGATACTGTTATATGTATTTTCTCCCAATTCCGATGATTTCGGCAAAGAATTTTCGGTAATCGTCATCAAAACTAGCTGAAATGGTTTAAATATGAATACTTAATCTCTCATGTGGTTTATTTTCGAATAGATAATATGCACACGCATTTTTTAGACTTTCACACTCCACGAACTACGCCAGCGGCATGCCCCTTCCTTCTTGCCTTTGCCTTTTCGCGTCCCCGATTCGCGCGTCCCCAATTTCACCCAATTTGACACCTTTACCTTCGCCCCTAAATATGCTAATCTTAACTTTGAAGTAAGTAATCATTTTTCGGAGGTAATTTTTATGGGCAAGGGCGGATATCCAGGCAGAATGGGTGGCGGTGGCGGCGGCTTCGGCGGCGGCGGCGGTGGAAACCAAATGCAAC
>Ga0194063_10000113_pt1 | contig 55057 bp, 47 predicted proteins | sample SepL3720m_MetaG_FD_155459 | JGI IMG/M metagenome (GOLD analysis project Ga0194063, IMG submission 155459) | Anoxic zone freshwater microbial communities from boreal shield lake in IISD Experimental Lakes Area, Ontario, Canada - Sep2016-L373-20m | ecosystem: Environmental > Aquatic > Freshwater... | reverse complement strand
GAATAAGTAATTAAAGTGTTTGATTTAAATATGTTTGTTATGGTTGTAGAAAATGATTTAGATAAAATTGTTTTGTATCAAATATTAAGCATATTTTCTAAATTTGCTCTTCGAGTTTCTGGTCATCATGTGTTTTTGGAAGATTTGATAATTAACAACATATTTAATTTAAAAGAATATTTAAATATTTTTTGCTTATAGAGTCTCGACTAAATTTATCTATTATGTTTTGCTTAATTAATTTATTTTCGTTTTTAATATTTTTTATGCAATATAATAATTGGTTTTCAAGTGAGTAAAAATCTCCATTTTTAAATATTTTTCATTCTTTTCATATAACATCTAAATTTTGTTTTATATCACTAACTATACAATTAATTCAACAAGAAAGTGCCTCAATTAGAATTACTGGCATACCCTCTTTTAAACTCGGTAATATAAATATATCTGCAGTTGCAAAATAAGGAGCTAATTCATCGTGATTTATTCGTCATTTCCAAATCAGATTTTTTTCTATATTCAAATCCTTTGCTTGTTTCTTTAGTTGATCTTCTAGTGGTCACGAGCCTATAAGTATAAGTTTAATGTCTGGATGTTTTTTTATAACTTCTGGCATTGCCGATAAAAGAAAATTAACTCATTTCTCTGATGATAACCTCCCTACATAAAGTAGAAATTTGCCTGTAATATTATTTTCTTTTTTTATGTTTTCGTCATAAAACTTTGGATTAAATTTATCTGTATCTACTCACATAGAAATTACATCTATAGATTTTGTAATTCCAAGTTTTCTAATCTCGTCTTTGAGATAATTACTAACTACTGTGATGTGATCACTATTGATTAGTATAAATTTTTTGATTCAATTTATAAATTTTCATCATATGCTATGAATATCGCTACCGTGAGCAGTACAAAGTATTTTTATTTTTTTATTCCAGATTATTTTATATATACATGCTAATAATCATTGTGGTATTAGCCAGTGTGAGTGTATTGTTTCTATTCTTTCTTTTTTTACTATTTTTATAAGTGAATATAATCAAGCTAATAGTAAAAATGGTATTTGAAAAATTAATCGTTTGTTTTTTTTTATATTTGGAAGTATTGCTTCATCGTTTAATTTTTCTCGTGATGATTTGAAAAAATATGGATAGCGATATATTTTCATATTATCTTTAAATTCATACTTTTTACTTCATGGAACTCTAGGAGTTAAAACTATTATATCTAATCATTGTTGTGCTAGTCTTTGACTTAGTTCATAAACAAAAGGAGGTGTTGCGTCACCTTGTTTAAAACTTGGAAATGTTGAAGTAAAGACTAGAATTTTTTTCATAAAACCTATTTCTTATCATAATAAATTTTTCTCAACATATACATATTGCCTTCTGTAACTCTTCTCTGACTTCTCATCATATCTGCCATACTAGCAAATAGCATTATGACTACTCATAGACCAAATAGAAATGTTCATACACTGTAAAATGTTTTGTATGGAGACGTTCTATAACTAGATAAATATAATACCAAGAATGTTAACAATAACATAAGTCAGATTACGGCTCATACCAATCCCGGTAATCAGAAAAATACTGCTGGTTTGGTATCTTTTGCAGTCCTTAGAACTATCCTTATAGAGCGAAATATATACCTAGTTAAGTTTTTGGTTACTCTAGATTTTCTCTCTGAAAAATATTCTACATGGACTGGTAGCCAAAGCAATTTAATTTTTTTCCCAATTGCATCTATGATCACTTCTTGTGTATAAGTAAATGTTTCTATTAGATTGAGTCTGAGTAATGCATCTCTAGTATATGCTCTGAAACCACAGGTTAGATCTTCTACTTTGTTGTTTAATAATACTGATACCGCCCATGAAATCATTTTATTCATCCTATATTTTGCTTTGGGCATATTTGTCGGTTTATATTTGCCAAATCTTGAAGCGAGACAGATTGCTGTTTTGAGATTGATTATAGGTTCCACGATATGAGGTATATCCATAGGATTAAATTGTCAGTCAGCATCTATATTTACCAGGATATCTGCTCAGAGTTCAAAAAATTTAATGACTCATGTTTTGAAAGCTCATCAGACTCATTTATTATAATCATGAGAGATTACGTAGTCGGCTCAAGCTTCTTGAGCTACCTTTACTGTATTATCACTAGAATAATCATCGATCACCAAAACTTCAACTGGATTACCGTCGATATTTCTAGGGATATTTTTGATAACTCCAACTATTTTTTCTTCTTCGTTATAGGCTGGTATCTGGACGATAATTTTTACCATGAGTATATGTGATAGTGTAAATGTTATGCTATTTTCTTGTCCTGGATTCTTCGCCTCTGTCATTCTGAGCACGCCTAGGCATGCGAAGAATATAATATATCCTTCATTTCACCTGCCTGCCGGTAGGCAAGGTTCAGGATGACATAGTTCAGAGTGACATTGTTTATTTTCTAAGTGTCATTTTGATATAATTTATAACTTCTTTTACGAGCTTTTCTTTTACAAATGTTTTTTGTTTTTCGCTGATTAGCTCTCATAATCCAGCCAATAGTATGTCTTGGCTAAAATGTTTGGGTATAAATATTAAAATTTCTTTGAGATAAGCTGATAATGATTTGCCTGTTCTTTCTTTGATTAATTCTTCATTGATAGAGAATCCCTGTTTAAAAAAGAAATGGATATCGTATAGATCTCTACTAGCGATTCTATTTCTCTGTGTCAATGCTACAAGTTTATTGGAAAATAAACAGTCAGGATTCATACAGCGAGCTTGATATCATAATACGTTTTTGTAATCGAAAGTATCATGTTTCCGGGTTCTTTTGTTAATCTCTATTTTGATATTCATATCATGTGTTTTGTAATCTACTAGTATAAATAAGGTATTCTCCTTGTTGTAGACATCTTTTATCTTACCATAGTTTTGACAGATGATAGACAAATCTGATAATATTTTTTGTTCATCTACTTTTCATAAAAGATCAAAATCCAAATCTGTAGAGAATCTATCTAGGTTGTAGAGAAAATATAATAGAGTTCATCATTTGAATCAAAGTATTTTGCCATATGGAGAGCTGACTATATCTTTCCATATATCCATCATTACTATTCTGTGTTTTTTAATATCCAGTACCATTTTGTAGATTTTTTATATCTAAAATTAATCTTTGGTTGTTGTATATGGTGGCTATTTCTTGTAATTTTTGTCGATTGATACCTCTAAGATTATCAAAATGATAGTTTGGTGTAAGATATAATCTATCACAAATTGCCCTTTCTGGGCTAGCTATTGCGTATCATTGTGTGTAAGCTATTCACTTAGGATCTAGTAATATTTCTTTTTTTATAGTTTTGTAACTATATTTGAGATTTCATATTTTTATATCTCTAGTTTTGATACTTATAGAAAATAATATATTTCCATAATCTTGGAATATAATTCATTCTTGATTGAGTACTGTTTCTAGACTGATATATGATGGTTTCTGTAGGATATTTGCAAGTTCATAGATATTATACTTGGGAAGTGCTCGTATACCCTTACATATATTTATCAAAAATCATTGTTTACCCAGTCTGGAGATTGCGTTTCTGAGTGAAAATTTATTATAATGAGAAAAAATCTGGTAGATATCTGTCACCGTAAATATTGTTTTTTCTGTTTGAAGTAATTTTGCGAAATCTTTCATTTATATCTAGAATATAATCATAAATAATGATATATTAGTCATAATTGCTGTTTTTGCAAGAGTTTTTGATTAACTTTATATTTTTATATGTGATAGATAAATGTTGTGTTATATTGTCATTTCTTTTTTTCCTGTCATTCCGGTGTTATTACGCAGTTGCAACCGGAATCTACTATTATTTTTTCTGGATTCCGGCTGCAATACTTAACGCCGGAATGACGGTTAATGGGTTTCGTCTTCTTCTATGATTAATATTCCGATTAAGAATATTAGTATGCCTGCTATACCACTTATCAGATATGCTATCCAACCAAGTGTAATAGTCTGTCATAAAATTATAAATGTTCCTAGTAAACTTAGTAGTATTGATAATCCTAAATGTACATAAGTAGATGAGAGTGAGTCTTTGGTGATCTGATATTGTTTATCTTTTTCATCTTTGAAGACTGTAAGTATTCATGTGATGATTACTCATGCGAGTAAAATATTTTCATTTAGTATCAGATAGAAGATATTGTTTTGTAGATTAAAGACATGAGTCTGTTTGATAAGAAGGAAGATAAGATAGATAGTTAGCAAGACTGGGAAGACGTAGACTCTGTTTAAAATTAAATAGTAATATAATCCAGATTTTTTTATTTTTTTTCGATCGTAAGAAATTTTTTTATTAGCTTTGATATCTACCATATAGAGCAAGACATCTTTGATAACTAGTATGTTAAATGCTAGTACAATCCATAGTCACACTTCTTCAAAACTTCCAAGTATTACCCTAAAGATGACTATGATTAGCCATATGACGTAGAGGAATATTGTGGATAAAAGTTTTTGGGACATGAGAGATGAGATGATAAATATTCTTTTTTCCTGTCATTCCGGTGTTATTACGATGTTGGAACCGGAATCTACTATTATTTTTTTCTGGATTCCGGCTGCAAAACATGACGCCGGAATGACGGTAGTTGTCATGTTGAGCAAAGCGAAACATCCAGGTTTATATTTTTTTTTATTGTATCCTGGATTCTTCGTTGCACTCAGAATGACTAGTGTTTTATTCAGGATGACATTTTTTTAGTTCAGTATGACAAGTATACTATATTTCCTACTACAACTACTGCTACTACTCATCGTACACTAAGTTGTGTTATCCTTACTCAGATGAGATTGATGTAAAATGTTAATAATGGTACTACTGAAATAGATAATGCAAAACTGAGTGCAAATCTTTCTAATCGATCGATTTCTGTCCTCTTAAAAAAACTTAGAGTCAATCGATATCATGGTAAAAACAAAACATATATAGAACCAAATATTATCCTAAGTGTCTGGATAATTACATTATCTTGTCGTGGTAACAAAATAATTATCAACATCAATATTGTTGTGATTGCTGTTATCTGTATCAGTTTTTTATTTTGTTTAAGCATCAGGATAAGTGATTTGATAAAATCAATAAGTATCATCTCATAATATTTTTTTGAAACATTTGTTTCATGATAATTGCTCAAATGGTTGTAGTGATCATATCCATAAATAATCTGGTCTATCTATTTTATTTAATGCATTGAGCAATTTACACTTTGTATCTCCGTCTCACTTATGCCACAATGTTCGTTGATTCTCATCCCATTTATTTAAATCAAATAATCATGGTGCGATGATATTATGACTTGCATATCACATCAGGAATGCTGAGTATTTTCTGCCTGTAACCATAATCTTGGAATATGGTTTTATACTATCTGGGATCTGTCTGATGCTTTTAAATTCTTTGGGTATCATGAGAGGAAAACTAAATCTATTTACATATCAGACAAAAAAGAATAGTTGCAAAACGTATAATCATATACCTATAGATTTCCATATTTTATTTTTGGATAATATAAAATAAGATAATCCATAAGCAGCTAGGATAATTACAAAAATATCTAGGTATCCTAGCATCCTATTATAGAAAAACAATTGTAATCATCATCGCAGGATCCCTACTTCAAATCATACAAGTTCCATAGGGATATCTTTGGAAAAATGTTTTTTCCATCATACGATACATCAGAATATACTTAGAAATATTAGTATAATATTGTACCAAATATATCATGACTTATCAAAAAACGTACCACTTTTTTCTCGTATAAATATCTGACCAAACATTGGTCAAAACATAGATAATACTTGTTCTCTGAGCACTGGTCGATATATCAATAGACTGAGTAATCATGCTATGATAATAGGTCATATATATTTTAGTGAAATAGATTTGGTTTTTTTATAGATTATAAATTTATAAACTACAAAACTGAATAAAAAAAATAATCCACCAGCTCTATTGACTGTAAATAATCAGGCCAAGATTGGGATAAGTAACCGATATGATTTTTTTTCTATTAGATAATATGCAGTCAGGATAAATATTATTCATATCATCTGTTTGAGATATCATCGTCGAAATACCTGGTATTGTGCGATAGAACTTAGATAGAGCAATATTCCTATGATAGCTGCCGTTTTGCTGTATTTCTTTAGCAACAGATAAATAAAAACAGAAATTATGATATGTATAAATCAGACTCATCGTAAAAGAAAGCCATCTACACTGACTCATAAAATACTTTGAAAAGTTATATAAAATAATCCTGAAAATGGTTCGTATGTAGATTTTATCCACACTGGTAATTGTTCAAAATTTATATACGGAAGGTTGTTTTGTATTATAGAGAAAAACGCTCTATACATACCATGATCATATCACAATGGAACAGAAGAAAATAGATAAGATTTGAATCTTATTACAATTGATATAGCTATAAGGAATACTAGGATAACTAGATATCGATAAGATTTTTTGTGTTTCATATACCACAAATCAAATAAATTGATTTCCTTATATTTATTTGTTATTATAAGGCAAACTGTAGTTATGATTTTATAATAAATGTTATAAACAAACTTTACCTCTCTGAGCTAATTCTACAAAACAATCTTTGGTAGCTTGGATATCAGACATCGCATCATGAGCATTTTCAAATTCTTTATCAAAAAGATGTGTATATAACAAACTTAATCTTGGTCGTTTTTTACAATTTAATTCTTTGACATAGTTGATGTCTTTCATAGTACAGAAAGTTTTTACATTTTCTAGATCGTGGTCTTTGCCTATCCTTTCGCATTCTTGTCTGAGCATCCTAATATCAAAAGAAATATTGTGCCCCACTATATAATCAGATTTTTTTATATGTTTCAAAAAAGTATCGATATAGCTATCGATGTATTGGTACTGAGCTACCATACTTTTGCTGATTCCATGGATTCTCTGAGCGAAGAAATTTATTTTGGTCGTGATATTTATGTATTGATTTATTCTAATCTCTTCAAAAAAATTTTTTCAATCAAAAATACCGTAAATAGCAGCAAATTGCAATATCTGATCTGTAGATGAAAGTCAGGTAGTTTCTGTATCGATAAAAAGTAATCAGTGTCATTTTTTCTTTGGCATATTATAAAAAGTGGAATTAAATTTTTAATCTACAAAATAAACTACAGCTTGAGAATATTTTTTTAAACTAACACTTATTTGATAAGTTAATTTATTTTTATCTAAATTTTTTGCACATTCTCATAATTCTCTATTTATACATAGTTCATAATCGTTTCGTAATATTATTATATTTGCCAATATATTATATTTCTTGTAATAAGTATTGGAGCTTTCTAATAATCAAGTAGTAACATGCGAAAGAATCCGTTGATTTTTTTTTAAATATGATTCTACATTATTGTTTATTGATGATATATCTGAAGTATTTAAATTTGCTCCAATATCACAATAAAGGTCACCTTCGTGTTTACCAGATTTAAGAAATCATATACTATTGGGATTTTGTATAAAAGGTATTCAAAATATTTTTTCAAAATCTTTTTGGATTTGATTACAAGATATCGTAGGTAGTCTTGTTCTGTCCCATAAAATGAAGCCTATAGTAAATACTATAATAATAATAATTGTTGGTATAAATACTTTTTTGGAAAGTATTTTTTTGATTAATGATTTTTTCATAAATATTTTTATAAAATAAATAATGTTTTATCTAACTTCAAAGTTTACCTTATTTTTTCATACTATATTGTTTCATCAAAAAATTGTTAGCTCAAGAGTATAAGCTCATTTTTTGGGAGTCCAAATGTCGTTTATTTTCTGATTATTTAATTTCCAAATATGAGATGTGTGTGATATGTTGGTTTTATATTCAAATTTGATTCATTGTAAATCTTTATTTATTGTGCTATCTATCTGATATATAGAATTTGAAAGTGGTTTGGTAATATTTAGATATGGAATAATTTTACCTGGAGGAGGAGGAATGTAACTTGGTGTTTGAGAAATTGGTTGAAGATAATATACGATATTGTTGAATATATCTCATGCACCAGAAACTCAGCTCACACCTTTCATATTGGCACCATCTTTGTTACCTACTCGTACTGCTATGATATAATCATCTGTAAATCAGATTACTCGGTTATCACTAAAACTTCTAGATGTTCCACTCTTTAGAAAAACATTTCTATCTGGAAAATCTAAGTTTGAAAACAATGGAAATGATGGCATCTTGTTGTATCTATTGGAAAGAATATCTACTACCATGTCAGTATATTTTGCATCTATAACATCTTTGCAAACTGTTTTTTGACTATCGAATATTACTATGTCACATAGTTGACCATGATGTGCAAATATTCCATAAGCTCTCGCCATCTCTCGTAGGCTCACTTCTCATACTCATAATGTAAGAGCTAATCCATAATAATCGGCTGGTTTATCTAAAGATTCTAATCAGACTTTATGATAGAAATCTAGCAATTTTTCTATTCATATTTTTTCTGCGATTTTGACAGCAGGGACATTTAAACTTTGGGCAAGTGCTGATGCGATAGTAATCTGTCATAAATAATTCATTGAAAAATTTTGTGGTGTATATGCAAAACCAAGTAGTGATTGAAATTGTACTGGTTCATCGACTATGATATCATCTGGTTTGAGTCCTAGTTCTTGAAATGCTAAGGCATATGTAAATGGTTTGACTGCGGATCAAGGTTGATTGATAGTTATGGTGGAATTTACTTGTCAGGCTTTGCCATCATAGAACATTCATCCAAGCATTACACGAAGCTCATTTGTTTTTTTATCTATGACTAGTACTCCATAGTCAGATACTTTTTTCCACTGTAATTTGTAGATAGTTTGGTCTGCGATTTTTTTGATTTCACGAGACATATTATCATCGACTGTGGTATTTATGATTGGGGTTTGTGGCATATGTTTCAGATCTCTTTTTATATAATCTACAAAATAAGGCTGAGCTGTTTTGTGATCTGTTTGAAATCTTAGTGTAGCTACTGAAATATTTTCACCTGATAATAAAATTTTGGCCAATGCTAGATATCTTGATTGGAAATTGTTTGGGTTTTTATATGGATCATAACGAACTGGATTTTTGGAAATTGTAATGAGCGCTATTTGTTGTGCTTTGGAAAGCTGAAAAACTGATTTATCAAAATATCGTTGTGAGGCAGTTTCAAAACCATAATTTAAATATCCCATAGGGATGGTATTTATGTAATAGCTCAATATTTCTTTTTTGCTATAGCGAACATCCAAAATATATGCGTAAAAAAATTCTGTTATTTTTCTTCGCCGAGCTCTGGGTGAATTGAGTCGTAATTGATTCCTCGCTATCTGACTATCGATTGTCGATGCTCATTGTACTATAGCATCAGATTTTGCATTTTGTATGGTGGCTCTGATAAGAGCGCGAAAATCTATCCCATTGTGGGTTCGAAAACGTTTATCTTCTATCTGTACTAAACTATTTTTGAGAAAATCTGGATAGAGGTTTAATTCAAGCCATTGATGTCTGTGTATTCAATCGTAAATAATTTCTCAGATTTTATTTTGATTTTTATCATAAACAATTGAAGATGTTTGTAGAGATTTGAGATGGATAGGTAAAAAATAGGGAAGGATAAAATATAAAAGCAGGATAGATCAAAAAATATAAAGTATGCTCTTTATTTTTTTGTGAGTTATGAGATGGACTAGGTTTTTGTGGTGTGATTTCATAGATAAAATTATTTTAAATTATTTTTATTCAGAATTTTTATAAGTCTTATTATTCCATATCAAATAAGTAAACATCCAACTAATAAATTCAATATTTGAATAAGGAGTATAGGTATAGATCATTTCAATAGGGAGAATAAGATTACTGATGTTCACATAAATAGAAATGTTGCTAATCCAGTTGCCAATCAAAATATAAATAATTCATTTTTGTTATAGTTATATTCGATTGCTTTGGTTGCAAATAAGCTAGTAAAAAAAACTATAGTCATAGGACTAGAAATAGTAAGAAAAAATACCGAAATGAAACTTCAAAAAAGATTGCTTGCTGATTCTATATTGTTTATGATCCCGGTATTTGTTATATTTTTAGTTATCATCAAACCAAATATAATCAGAATGATTGAACTAATAATGGCAAATATTTTTTTGATCTTTTTTCTTTCGAGTAATTTTCCTATACCTAGTATTGCAAGTGTTATATATATGTAATCTACTAGTGTTACAGCTATTACTCCTGCAAAACCATCGAGAATGGTTTTTTGTAAAGTTAGATTTATAATAAAGAAAAAAACTGGTCCAATGGCTACTTGAAGTATGAGTCATGTGATTAGACCATTTTTAAAAATCTTCATATATTGTTAAAAAAGATTAAATTTCTTATATAAGAACTTTTAAATAATTCCTAGTTAAACTTTTTTTGTAATCTCAATCTTGTTATCAATTAATTTTCTTTTATTCTCAATTCTCACTACAGATTCTCCTTCCCATTCTTTATAAAATTCTGCTAGAAAATCTTCCATGTATTCATGTCTCTGTTGAGCTATTATTTTTCCTGTTTGGGTATTCATCCTTTCTCTCAGTACTAATAGTTTCTCATAAAAATGATTTAGTGTAGGAGCTTCGCTATTTTTATATTCTTCTTTGCTCATATTTAAATTTGGTTTTTTTTCTGGATTATAGATTTCTCTATTTTTATGTCCGCCATAATTGAATGTCCTTGCGATACCTATTGCTCACATAGCATCTAGCCTATCAGCATCTTGGATTACATCCAATTCTGGTGATTTAAATGCTTGTGTATGTTTTCATCCTTTGAATGAAATATTTGATATAATTTTTTCAACATGGGTAATTATTTGTTCATCAACATTTATGGACGCTAGAAATTCTCTCGCTTTGCGAGGGCCTATCTCTTCATCTCCATCATAAAATTTTGAATCTGCAATATCATGGAGTAATGCTCACAGCTCAACTATTAATAAATCTACTTTTTCAGTTTGTGCGATGTTTTTTGCTGTTTTCCAAACGCGATAAATATGCCGTCGATCATGACCTCATTCGGCATTTGCTAGACTGATTTTTACAAACTTTACTGTTTTGTTGATTATTATTTCTCTATCCATATTTGATGAATAATTATGTTAGTAAAGATATTGCTTTTAATATTTGATTTTCAAAATCTTCGTCCATATTTAATATTGTGAAATTATATTTTTTTGCTTCATCTTCAAAATATTTGGAATATGTTGAAATCATTTGAGCTATTTTGAAAAAAGTACTTTCTTCTTTTGTTTTTCTTATAATCCAATCGTTTGGTGTACTAGATTTGTGGATATTTTCTACAAATTTTTTTTCATTATGTTTTACAAGGAAAATTGTTCTAATATTTTCACTACCAAATTTTTTTATAATCTCATCAACAACTTCTGGCGTAACCTGATAACCCTCAACTATATAATCGTCTTTATCGATGAGTTGTGTCTCCGCTATCATGCTTATTGCTTTATATGAAGTTTTCCCTTGGTTGATATATTCTTTTACTATTGAATCAGGTGTATTTTGAGAATATGTTTCATCGTTATTATTCCCTTTAATATAACTATGTGGAAAATACTCTTCATGATCTTTTTTATCCATATATGTGTAAACAATATTTTGAAGAGTATCTGCAGAAATCCATGGAATAGATAATTTTTTACTTAGGGTCTTTGCTAATGTGGTTTTTCCGCATTTAGGGAGACCTCCAATTAAATATACTTTCATGTTATTCTTATTTAGATAAATTTTTTAATTATTCTTCTATTTTGTTACTATTATTTCTGTACCTATTGTTCTACCAAAATTTTCTGGATTGTAAAATTCAAATACCATAGTTGGTCTCACTGCAAATGTTCCTGCGTGAGTTATCCTTATCAATGATGTTACAGTATATACTCATGGTTCAAGATTTTCTCTGTAGCAGAAATATTTTTCTGTTCTAAATTCTTCTTTGTCACATTCAAATGATTTAACGATTTGTTCTGGTACTAGATTTGATCAATCATTGTAATCTCACATATCTTGTGTGCTACCATATCCATAAGCATCGTTTATATTGTTATTTGTTTGTGCTGCATATTTACTCTCTGTCATTAGATGTGGATTTATAAGTTCTGCTCCAGCTGGGATAAAGTTTTCTATAGCTACTTGTTCTCTAGGTTCGCTAGTTATGATTGTCATATTGGTCACCAATACTTCTCATATTTTTGGTGAGGATTCTGGCTGTAAATATGTGGTTATATTTTTTGGATATTTCAATGACTTATAAGTTATCTTTCCTTGTAAATAATCATTTCGTTCTGCTGATTTTTTGTTTGATATATCCATATAGTCTTCGTATTTGTAGTAGTCTTTTTTGACAACAAATCATTGGTATCTTGCTTGTATATCTTTTGCTGGGATAAAATATGACATAGTAATATCATAATAAGACTTGGACTTAGAATCTGATTTTATATTTATGTCTGATTTATGATTTATGTCTTCTAGGCTTGTGTCTATTTTTTGTGTAATAAATGGTTCGTCTTGTGCCAATGAAATTTGTGTTAATTGTTTTTTTCAGATCAATGTATCTATATTTATTTTATCTTTTGAGATTGGGTTTACTGATATAAAACGAGTAAGAGATCTGATTACATTTACTGTATCTTGAGTAGATCATCGAGATCCATCTTGTTTCTGTTGTCAAATCCATCTTTGTAAAGCATCATATATCGTAGAATATTTATTTGTAAGCTCTGGTATATAACTACTAGCTTCTAGTAAATATGCCGTATCTGTAATATTGTTGTATGTAGTATTTTTACCTATATGTGCTGTCTTTGGTTCCATAACAAGTTGTTCATTTAGAACTGTTGAAATTATTGGAGCAATTTCATTTTTGTAAGATATATTTTGTTGTGAAAGTTTTCATAATAATATAGCTTTGTACAACATATCACTAGTATCTTTGTTATCTTTTGTGAGTGGAGCAATAAGTTCCCACATAGTTAGAAGTTCTTTATCTTTGATATCTCGATCGGCGATTGATGATATTGTGATCATTGCTTGTTTTGCTCGTATAATACATGATTGGTTTGATATATTTGTACAATTTTTTTGTTCTTTATAAAATTGTGTTTTGAGATATTTTGTAGCTAAGCTAGCTATATCTTTTGGTATAGTATATCATAGATCACGAAGATTTGACATGGAAGATAAGATATAATTTGTAAGTCGCACAGAAGATTGTTGTTTATATGCAGAATCGTTTCGGAATACAAATCATCAATCAGGATTTTGGAAATTTTCCATACTGATCAATTGTTGTTTTATATAGTTATCAAGTGATATATCTTGGTATCAATCAAATCAATCTGACCACTGTTTGATAAATATTTTGTTGAAATTATAATCTGATCATTTATTTGCAGATGTATATAGTTGTTTTGTATATATATGTGGCATAAAGCTTGAAAACCTTTGTTCCAGACAATCATAAGTGCCAAATAATGACATATTGATTCCATCTAGAAGTGAGCCAAACAATGATTTGCTGTATGTTAATGATATAGATCATTGTATATCTTGTGGAATATCCAATGCTTCCTGTGCTATTGATCCACTTATATTTCATACTGTAGTGACTGTTTCTTTGGTAGCATTTTGAATTATTGGTATCCAAATTTGAACATCATCGCGGATATCTTTGTTGTCTGTAGTTGCAGACATTATAATCTTGCTAGCGAGTTTAGTATCATAAGCAATGTTTTTGCCTACTACTTCTACATCAAAATCTAATGGTATTTGTGATTGTGCTGGGATTTTAATTTTTTGTTCAGCATTTTTTATGTTTAGATATGTTCCAGAAATAGAAAATGAAACTGATTGTTCTTTGTCTGTTTTGTTGAATACCACTGGATGTAAAATTACCTTATCATCTATAGAAATCATATTTGGTAGATTTGGATTTATCAATAGAGCTAGAGTAGTTTGTATATTTTTGGTAGAAACTCAAACTTTTGTATCAGGGGTATTTACCAAAGATTCTATAACTCGAGTAGTTAGATTATCTGGTAATGCATCAGCAGTGATTGTAGCAATTCATTTGGAATCTGTTGTGATGTTTGCATTTCGATATGCTGTATCTTTGAATATTCATCTTTTCTTTTTACTATTTCATCATTTCATAGAGCCTCCATCTCATCATTTTGATCAGTTTGATGTATCTTTGATTTCTAGCTTTTCAACTAATGTTTTGAGTGATAGTGATGTAAGTGTTCATAGGTATCTTTTCATATCATAGAAATATGCGAAAGGATTTTTGATCGGATTTCCCTTTAGAGCCAATAAACTTTGATCTACTATACCTATACTAAGGTTTGCATTTGCTACTGGATTGTTTTTATCATCTGAAACCAATACTTGTATTGCAGGTTTTTCTCATGGAGCATAGATTTCTTTGTCTGTAGTGATTTTTACATTTAATTTTTGACCCAATGTATTTACTTTGCTGATAGCCAATCATCTCTTGTATATTGGCAATGGATTGTCTTTTTGACTACCTATCAAAAATGCTTTGATATAAATATTTGGATAATATTCTTTTTTTATAGGGAGTATAAGTTTTGTAGCATAGTCTTTTAGTGGCATCGTAAAATAATCCAAGATACCATCATCTTTTTCTATGGCGATAAAAATAATTCATGTATTTATAGGAGACTGGATTGTATATTGTGCATTGTCTCATACGTTTACCATGGTCTTTTCAGCTACTACTTTTGTGATAGAATTGTTTTCTGTCCTTCGCAATAATGGATCATTTCCTGAAACATAAACAATCTGACTAGAAACAAATGGTACTCATGATTTTCATAAATATGATACTATGACTTTATATTCTCAATCAGATTTTGGCATCAATATTTTTTCTAAATTTCATTTGTCGTCTGTACTTGTTTTTTCAGAAAGTTCTTCTTTTTCTTCCAATGAATAATCATTGTAAAACACTCAATCTATTCATTGTTTTTTGACTGCTTTTCGATCTTGTTTTACCAATTTAATAGTAATTGAAGAATTTGGTTTTGCCTGAGCATTTCGATCCAATGTAACTGCATTTAATTTGATTCACTGTTTATTTGTGTTTCGATATGGTAATTGGATACCAACATATCAGTCTGTTGCATGTATTACTTTGTTTACTGTTTTACTGACTGGTTTCTGTGTAGTAGGATCTTTGACTTCAAATATAAATGAATATAAAGATTCTGATTCAGTATCGTTTATTTTATAACTTAATTTATAATTTCAGTTTTTATCTACAGTGAAGTTTGAGTCTTCCAAGTTTATTGATCTATCTATATAATCACACTCATCTCGATATATACAGCTTATATAACCGTTTCATTCACCAAATTGGAAGTCACTATAATCTTTTGCGTTGAAATAATATTTCTGTGCCAATATATTGTATCTACCAGCTGTGTTTGTAATTTTACCACCAAAATAATAACTAGGATTGATAGAAATATTTATATTTTCTCAAACTATAGTATCGTTTGTTCAAGAATCTATATCTATTTTAAATACTGGTTTCTGATATTCTTCTACAAAAAATGTAGTATTTGTTTGTATCTCGCTTTGATCTTTTTTGATATATTTTATAAAATATGATCATAGGTCCATCTCTTTGGACAATACAAAAGACCCATCAAAGTTACTGTTTTTATCTACACCCACAGATACTCTCATCAATTCGTTTCCTTGCTCATTGGTGATTGATAATGTTCATGATTCTGATTTGGATTGTTTAAATCAATCAAAATTAAATGTTCTAAGCAATCATTTGAAATAAACTTTATCTCCTGGTTTATAAATAGGTCTCTCTGTATATAGGTACAAAAATTCTTTTTCTGAGCTATCTTGTCATGCTATATAACCAAAATCATAATTCTCTCAAATATCTGTCATGGTATCTGTCATTCATCGATAATTTCATTTGGAAGCTACTATCACTGATGCTATTGTATTTAGTTCATATGTTCATTTTTTTTCGTTGTATGTTGCTTTAATAGGCACTTTGGTGAAACCAATCCCATTTTCATTTCTACTATATCATACAAAATTAAGTCCAGGTATTGGTTGGCCATCAAAAGTGGTTGCCAATAATATGGTTTTGTTTATTCCATTTTCTAACATCAAAGATATATTGGATTTTACAAATATGCTAGAAAAATTTCTTGTTTTGGCGATAGGATCGTTTGTGATTAATTTTCATGATATGCGGATAATATTTTTGTTTGCTTTGGATCATAAGATATCATTTTCTAGATCTATTCTAGTATTGCTCAATCCTCGATTTCTATTTTGGATACTTATGTCTTTGCTGACAAATTGAGAACATCAATTTTTTGCTTTATCTTGAGATCATGAATCAATATTTATTTGTGAATTTTGTTCTTCATAAGCAAAACCCATATATACATTGTTTAAATAATCTTCTATATTCATAGTACATACTTCTAAGCTAGCTTTGTCTGTATTTATAGACTGCACATTTATAACCAATGGTACATTGTCTGGAATAGTATTTTTGTAAGGGTGTCATATATAAAGAAATTTATCTTTGTCTTTTATTTTTTCTGTAGTAAATGATTTTTCTATAGGAGCTATTTTATTTCAGTATATGTCTTGTGGTGTAATTTTTAATTGATATTTGCTAGATGGATTTAATCTAGTATTTATTATATAAACACTTTCGTCTTGTTTGGGAGCGGGACATAAATTGTTTTTGGTCAAAAAATTATCTAATTCAGATTTTTTTATATTAAGATTTTCAAATCATGCCATGTCATAGAAATTTTCTTGTTGAGATGTAGATTGTACTCTAGATTCTGGTATGCTAGAAAATATTTGTTGAGATAAATCTAGGGTATTGTTTGTATATACACAAACTTTGGAATAACTTACAGGGACTATTCTAGTGACTTTTAGATTTGGAGCTGTCTTGTATGTACGGGTAGATATAATATTTTTGCCATCTGGAACATAGGCAAGAGTATATGTAGAATCGATATTTAAGGTATCTTTGATTGTGATCCTAATTTTTTTCTTTGTTAATGTCTGTTGTGATTTTCTATTTACTTCATCCCGTATAGTTTCTGGTACATAAGATAAGGAATAAGAAACAGCAACATTGTCTTTGGAGAAACGTATAATCTCAGGAGATAATTGATTTATTGCTTCAGCAAAATATACATCCAAAACTATATTTTTGTTTTGTAACAATCTAGATGTACTAGCTTTTGTATTATATATTTCATAAAAATTATCATAATTATATGATGAAATGTTGGATGAATTATCAATTCAATCATTGTAATATGTGTATTCAAATCAGCTATTGTCTGTATTGTTTATGTATTGTAATGTTTCTACATTTAATATAGAGTCACTAGTAGTATAAGATAGATTCTCTAGTTTACTTGGTAAATTTCATTCTTGTGAGTCTAGTGGATTTGTTAGAGAAAAATTGTATGTGCTGAGATAATTCCATAATCATTTTTGTGGTTTAAGTATATATATTCATTGGGTAGTATCTTCAACTATATCCACTGTGATTGCTTCATTATTATTTGCATTTTTGATGCTTAAATATTTTTTGAGTTGTTCTATATTTACAGGAAAATTAAAAATCAATCTGATTCATTCACTCAAGGATTGATTTTGTCATATTGCTCGTTTCAATAATGGAGTTGTAAAACTTCAGCTATAATTTTGGCCACTTCATTTGATTGAAACTGTATATTTAGTCGCTGGTTTCCATTGTTCAGGAGTAAATTCTACTGTCTGTGTAGAGATCCATCTACATTTACCTAGAGTAATAGGAGAAATATCTAATGGACAGTCAGCCTCTTGGTCCAAAATTTTTAGTGGAACCATGGTTTTGGAAAAAGAGACTAGAATAGTCTGATCTAAGTTATCGATAGATCATATAGGGAAAAATGAGATCACTTTTGAATCACTTGTTTCTGCTATTTTTTCTATGCTATTGGTGGTGGGTATATTATTTATAGGTGTTTGTTTGATATTTTTTATTGTAAAAAAGCCTCAAACTACAGCTCATAATAAAATAACACTAGATAATATAATGATGATTTTTTTCTTATAAAACATGATTTGAATTGTATAAAAAAATAAAGTCTATTTTGATTTTATAGATCATAGTAAATAATCTACAAAAGTTATTTTCACATACACAATATGTATAAGATTTATTATTTCAATATTTAGTGTGCTAAAAAATGTATTTTAATTTATAAAAAAATAGTTCATTATTTTGTATAACAAACTATTTATATATTATGATATTTGTATAATTTATTTATTTGATATTATTGTCTGATTTATTTCTCTTTTGTTTGTATAAATTCAGCTTTTTATATCCTCTATATGATTTATTTTACTAATTGCTAACTGCTTTCTTTCTTCTATAGATCATGTTAGGATAGTAAAAGGAATGTCGTTTTCTATCAAAAATTGTTTGTAATAATCATCTACAGCTTTTTGAAATTCTATATTAGTACTTCTCACACCGTCATCTTCTATAGGAAATTCTGGATGTATATAAAAAACATGGTTGTATGATTGATTTTTTAGTGCGATCATTTTGGTTATAGAATTTACATGTTCATGCATACCTAGAGCTACAGCATATACATGATAATCAAAAATACATTTGTCAGCGACAAATTTTTCTGTAAATTTTTCGTATTCTAGTTGTTTAGCTGTCATCCATATCTGAGTCTCGATTGGAGTTTCTTCGTTTATTATAAATCATTTTTGATATGCAATTACTGCTACATCAGGAAGAACTTCTAAATTAAATTCATCTGCTAATATACGGGATATTGTCGTTTTACCAACTCCGTGTGCACCACAAATAGCTATTCTCATATTTTTATATTAAAATAAAATAAATAATCTGTAATTAATTTTTTCATGCTTTTTATATTTTCAGGAGTATATGATTCCTCCTCAGCAATTTTTAATATTTTGTTTATGCCATCTTGTTTGTTTATAGATCGTTCAGAATATATTTTTTTGAGTGTTTTATTTTCAAAATCATCTGGGCTCATAGAAAGCAAAGCCAAGAAAAAAGTAAATTCGTCAAATTTTCATGTTTTTATATAATTTCACATATTTTCAAAGGTAAAATTTACCCTTTCTTCAAAAGATATCTGATCGTTGAAATATCTGGTATTTAATCTTTTTCCTGTCTCTCGATATCTTACTATTTCTTCTTCCACTGTCACACTAACTCTATCTGCTAATCTCACAACTTGACCTTCTATACTAGTTGGTTCTTTATATTTTATTCAGTCCAATCTAGTAGAAAAAAAATCATGATTGAATATATAATCTTTGATCTTTTCAACTTGATCAGGGTCAATTGATATTCATTTTTCTTTGAGTTTTTTTACAGCTAGATTGATTTGGGCCACACCAAATTCGTTATGTTTTCTCTCTGCTACTGTTCTTTTCTTTTGTTTTGCCTGTATCTGTTTTTCTGTATCATCTGTTTTAGGTATAGATAGACGAAATCTTCAGGAATCGTGCATACTACTCATTACAAACAATAGATATGGATCGATTGAAATATTTTCTGTGTTTTCTATTGTTTGAGCTATTTCTAATGATTTTTTATAAACATTGTGTGTGTGTTCTGCTCAGTGATCACTGTTGTTTAAAAACGATTGGAATGGGATCAATTTATCCTGATTTCATCATAAATCAAAAACAGATACAATATTTTTTGAGGCAGCATCTTTGTATGCTTCAAAAGAATTGTTTGATGGTAATGAGATATTTTCTCAGATTTTATGATATTTGGTCCTGGATCCTGTCATTGTGTATTATTATAAATATTTGAATGTATTATATATATTATTCTTCTAGGTGTTTTCCATAAAAAATTAATCATTGTTGTATATTCATTATAATAAAAACACCATTGACTTATATTATAATATGTTTATGTTTTAAACTCGAAATTATATTTATTTCGTTAGATTTATGGATAATCAAAAAAACGATATAACTAAAAGACAATGAGAGCAAAATACTGATAAGCATTATATTTCTCGTATAGCAGGAAAAATCAAAACTCTTTTTCTAAATAGTTCTAATTCAGTAGAGAGACTAAAAGAGATATATAAATCTCTGACTTATCAAAATTTACAATCATGAAGTGGACCATATCAGGATTACTATTTTTCTGGTCAAAATAAAATTATTCCTCAAGAATGATTTGAACAGTGAAGTCTAGATATGTTCAAGAGTGTAGAACTTTTGGAAGATATTTTGGCGAGAGAAGATACAATAAATTTTGAAGGTAATGAAGAAATTAGGCATCAAGTTCATAAATTGGTAAAATCATTGGTCCAAAATAAGCTTTTGACATGAGAGCATCCTATTGTAGACAAACAGTCTCGATATAATTTAAATAATGCAATATCAGAAGCAGAGGCTACAAATCGTAAAATAGTTTTTATTGCAAACCATGCTTCTCATTTTGATACACCGATACTTAGTTATACACTTGGTCAAGCATTACAAAAAATACATCAAGAAAATCCAGAAATCCCTATGAAAAAAATCAGATTTATTTGTGGGGCATATATGTATTATAACAAAGGTGTTAGAAATTTTACTGCATGATTTGATACTACATTGGTTTTTTGACCAAAAGATTTACAAGAAATTAAGCCCTATTTAGAGCATAGCAACAAAAGAGAACTTATTGTGAAATTTTGTAGAGAAGTATTCAAAAAAGTAGAAAAGAATAACGATACAGAAACGACTTTATTATTTCCATATGCTGGTAGAGCAGAAAATAAAAGTGGTTGCAAAGATGAATTGCCAAAATGAATATCTCAATATGTGGAAAATCCAAATTGTATTTATGTCCCTATATGATCTATAGGTAGTGATGATATTTTCCCAACTGGGGATTTATATAAAGAAAGTAAAAATATAGATGTCTTTGAACATATAAAAAATATAATCAAATATCTAAAATTTTCCCAAATTGTAAAATTATTGAGTCCCAAGGCAGATCAGAAACAATTATTTAAACTTCTACAAAAGGCTGAACCGATAGGTATTGTGGTTTGGTTGTTAGATAATCTAGATGTTTTTAAATTATTCCAATTTTTGGAAAAATACAAATTTAAATTTTTCAAACCATGAGATGTTTCCATGAATATATGAGAGCATTTTGTTTGATGACAAAAAAATTTAGAAGAAATAAATAATATATTACATCAAGTAGCTGATGATGCTATAGATAGAAGTAAGCAAAAATAAATAAAAGTGTATTGCTTTTCTATCGTTTAAAGAGATGGAATTTGATTCGATTTTTTTTATAATGATTGAGATATTTTAAATTAAAAAATAAATTATGGAAATAATAATAGATGAAACCAATGCTGACCAGAGATTTGATAGATTTATGAGGAAATATTGTAAGACATATCCTGAGGTGAAACTTAGTGATATATATTCACGAATCAGAAAATGAGAAATTAAACTTAACTGAAAAAAAGTAAAAGAAGAATATAGAGTGCAGATATGAGATAAGATAGTTTTTATGGAAGAACATCTATGAAAAAAAGATCTTAGAGCATTGATGTCTCCCAAAGATAAAAAATTAAAAAAATTAGAGGTAGATGATATCAGAAAAATGATAGTTTATGAAGATAAAAATCGAATAGTTTTTGATAAACCAGCTTGAGTAATATTGCATCCTAGTGACAGACATTGGAATGATCTATGTATGAATGACTATCTTGAAAAATATGTAGAGATGACTATCTGATCTACAGCTAAATCTGACTCAGATACTGAGACATTTAAACCATCGTTTGGATATAGATTAGATAAGGATACTTCATGAGTGCTGATAGCTGCCAAAAATTATCCTGCATTGCAATATATAAATGAAATTATCAGAGATAGAAAAATAGAAAAAAAATATTTAGCAGTAGTAGTTGGAGATTTTCCAAAACATTTGATAATAGATAAATCATTGGAAAAAGTTTATGACAAAAAATTTGATAGATCACATATGGTTGTAGATAGATCTTGATTGACAGCCAAGACTGAGTGTCGAAACAAAAAAACAATTTTTCATCCAGATTTATGATCTGTTTCTTTGTTAGAAATCAAAATAGATACATGAAGAATGCATCAAATTAGGATACACTTATCTAGTGAATGATATCCAATATTGGGTGATATTATTTATGGAAATCCTGCTGTAAATAGAAAATTATATAAAAATATAAATATCAATAGGCAACTTCTACATTGTCGAAAATATAGTTTTGTAGATATATGAGAAAAAAATAGGAAAGAATTTTCTGCAGAAATTCCAAACGATTTTCAAAAAATCATTGAATTGAAATAAGAAATCTTTAGTATGAAGTATTGTTATACCGATGGTATATTTTATTATTTAATAATTAAATTATGTGAAAGATTATTTGGACTACAATTTTTTGGGCTTTGATACTTGTGATAGCTTGATTCTATCTAAAGTTTATGGACCAAGATATGGGCCAACAAGTTTCTAACTGGATTATGAGTGTTGAAACTACTACTGATACTACAGCTACAGGAGATGTATTGAGTGGATCTATAGATCCTATACAGTCATTACTTAGTGGAGTAAATGCTATGCAACAACAATTAGCAGACTGATTATCTGGTTTAAATACAAAACTAGACGATACAAAAACTTTGATAGAAGATGTTGCGAAACCAAAAACTACTACTACAACTACAACAAAGAAACCTGAAGCAAAGACTGAAACATGAACATCAGCATCTATATCTACATGATCATAATCGATTTAATCTTTAAAATATAAAGATGAAAAAAATTTTTTGGACTACTGTATTTTGGTTGGCTGCAATTTTAATATTCCGATGATATCTGAGATGGTTCGATGATGGATTAGCAACAAATGTTTCTAGTCTGATAGGAGCTACTACTACTTGTGATCCAAACAATGGTACATCTCAACAACTATTGGATCAGATTAAAGCTATGCAAACACAATTGGATAGTATATCTCAATCTTTGATACAAAATGCTTCTAGTGGAAATTATACTCAAACTATATGAGCACAAACAGTAAAATTATTTTATTTTAATCAGACTGAAGACAACAAATTACCACCAGTTCAACAATTAAATTCATCTTCAGTATTGCCTGTAGAACGTGTAATATCTTGATCACAAAATATTATAGAAGATACTATAAACATGCTATTGGAATGAAATATGACCACTGATGAAATATCAAAATGATTTATTACAGAATTTCCAAATCAGGATTTTCGTTTGATATCGTCTGATTTAAAATCTGATTGAATATTGGAGCTTACATTTAGTGAGGTTCCAGGATTTACATCGTGATGATCAGCTCGTGTCTTTATACTCAAATCTGTGATAGAAAAAACTGCTAAACAATTTGACAATGTAAAATCTGTAAAAATATTACCAGAAACATTATTTCAACCATAATAATATTGCATTGATTGTAAAAAAACCTGTCTAAATGTCAGGTTTTTTTTATTATTGACAACATAGATATATTTAATATATTGTTTCTCGATTTAGTAATAAAAAACATGATATGTCTTTAAATCAAAATAATTTTATCGATCCTTATCAAAATCTATGTGGTGATTTACGTTTTTTAAATGAAATAGAAGGCTGTTACAAGAGTATAAGTGACAATATGTTGGAAATAAATTCCGATAAAGATACAAACCCAGATTTCCTTTATAGGAAAATCGAAAATATAAAATCTAATATAGGTGTATTGAAGGTGTTATTAGATACTTTATGATGGGATAAAAACGACAAAAAAAGATTCAATAAAATGAATAAATATTACAAAGCTACAAAAAAAGATGTATGAGATATGATATTTAAATTGTTTGATGAAGAGATAGTCCCTATAAATATAGCCATAGCTGATCTTTTTTACAATCTTTGAGAAAAAATAAAAATTATAGATGATCAAAAAGACAACCCATCTGATTGGGAAGAATTGGATATATTATTTTGTCTGATAGAGGATGAAATAGATAATGCTTGGAAAGAAAAAGAATTAACTACTTTTGATCATATGGAATGGATGACCAAGTTGGATCAAGCCAAAAAATATATTAAACATATTTATATCTAATATATTTTCTTTTTAATTATATTGATATTTGCATTGAGTTTAATTGTCTCTTCACTCTGACAGTCTATTTTTTTGCAAGATTTATAGTTTATATAAAGTATAGATCAGATTAAATTATCATTTATATTTTCTATTTCTGCATATTTATTATTGTTTTGTTCTCGTCATAAATTTAGAGATCAATCCTTTATTTCTTGTCTAAACTGTTGATCTTTGATAGATTTATTTATAGAGAAATTTTTTAGATTTATTGTACTAATCGTTTTTTTATTTATATTTAGTATATTATATTTGTAGTTTTGGTTTAATCAATATTGTTTACTTATTAGGTATCAATTAGCTACTTTTTGTATGTTGGGTGAGGAGCAACTAATAGTATTGTTTTCATAGTATGAGTTATTGAATTGTAAGATTGATTTGTTCTTTTTATTCTTACAATCATATACATAGTATCATCAATTTTGATAACAATCGGGTCAGTTGGATGTTCATAGATAGTAGTAAATTTTGTTACTGTATTTATAAAATCAATCTACTTCAGATATCGCTCATGTACTTATATAAGTCTGTAAGTAGCTTGCATTTTTTCCATCATTGGCTTTACATGCTGTTTGTAAAGTTATACCATTATTATTGTTATAGTTAGCTCTACAATTTAAATATTGTTGTCATGTTTGTAATTTACATTCTTCGTGTGATTTTCAAATAAATTGCGATCTTCAAAAGTTTATTATAGAAAATAAACAAATCATTATTAATAATATTTTTGTTTTCATCTTATTTTGTAAAAAAATAAACATATTATGTGTTTATCAAAAATAGAACAAATTACAATTTTATTTTTTTCCGATAATCTATTCGTAGTATAGAGTCTAGGTGAAGAGGAGATATTTTATATTTTTTAGAAATATCTGCGAAGTATTTTATTATTAATTTTTTGTCTTCGACATTATTTCTTAATTTTTTTCCAGTATTGATTTCATAAATTTTTTTGAGTCTAGAATCTATGGGTATTTTTATATTGTGAGGATAAGATATAATTTTTTCAAAGACTATTCTGGATCAATATCCAAACATTTTAATGGTAAAGGTTATAGTTTTGGAATCACTAGGTCTAGCCATTATTTCAGATATTTTTTCAAGTAATCAATTCATATCTTGATAATAATTTAAGAAAATATTCTGATCTTTTCGTTCTATATTTTCCAAAATTTTATTGAATCTAACTAGTCTAGATTTTTTGATGTTATATATCCTTTTGTTGTATTTTGATGTTGTGAGAAAATCATATCGCCGATCGATATTGTTTTTATTTTTTATCAGATTTTTTGATATTTTATCTCGGTCTTGTACGATCTTTTGTGAAAATTCTTCTCGTCGATTTTCTCATGATCAGGCGATTTGATAGGAAACTAGTCAGTTTTGTAATATCAAAAATAGAAATAGATTTTTATCTATTGCTTTGTCTGTAGATTTCAAAGAAATATTTTTCCGAGCATTTTGTAATGACAAAAATTGTAAATCTCTTGATTCTAGATTTATAATATCATCTAACGAAAACTTGGAAATATATTTTTCCAAATTAAAACATTAAGGATTAAAAATTATTTATGATCATTAAACCTTTTTGCTGCTGTAATTACTTCTTGTTGAGCTTCAAGTACACTTCCAAATCATTGTACTTCGACTTTGTCATATTTCTCATGTTCGAGCAATTTAATCTCTTTGAAAAAAGATAACATTTCTTTTTTCATATGTTGTCATAAATCATCTATATGATTGATTTCGTCTCGTCTAGGATCTATCCTGCTCACTGGCACAGCGATAATTTTTGGATCATCTCATTCGTTGTCTGATGTATATAATATTCATATGGGTTTTGCTTGCACCAAGCATCATGGGAAAGTTGGATTGGTAACCAATAGAAATACATCACACGGATCTCAATCTTTTGAAAGAGTTTGTGGTATAAATCAGTAATCACATGGATAATACATACTATGGTGTATTACGCGATCAAGTTTGAAACATCAGCGTTTTTCATCATATTCGTATTTATTGTTTGATCATTTTGGTATGTCAACAATTACATTTATGATTCATTTTTTCTTATCTACGAATGGCTCGATATCATTTCATAAGTGCATAAATATATCTGTATTAAAATAAAATTTGCTTGCAATCTATATTTATGCGACATATAAAATCAAGTAAAATAAGATTAAAGTAAATTTAGTAAGTATTGACATTATCTTTAAAATCAATATACAATATCTTGTAAAACAAAAATCTGACCTATGTATTTAAAATTTAATTTCAACAACAACGGATCTACTTTTGGTTCTGGTCTCGTTACTGTAAATGTAGATGATGGCGGTAACATTGAATTTGTCTCGTGTACCAATTCTTCTATTGAAACGATGCTTGGTATGAGTGAAAATCTTTCAAAATTTCAGAGTTTTGTAAAAGATTCTGTAAATGGCAAGATATGTTCTGACCAGTTTGAGCTCAAAGCAGGTGCTCGTAGTATTGATTATAAGGTAGAACAACTGCCTTAATGATTTAATCTTTTGGAGGGCTAGTGGATTTTATTCACTAGTTTTTTTAATATAAAAATGTTGAAACATGAGAATGAATGATTAATAAACAATAGTAGATTTTAATTTCTAATATATATTAAATGGTAAAGATAAAAGCATTTAAATGATTCCGTCCTCCAAAAGAAATTGTTCAAGATTTAGCTTCTCGTCCTTATGATGTTTTGGATTCTCAAGAAGCTCGCAAAGAAGCTGAGTGAAACCAATACTCATTGCTACATATTATCAAGCCAGAAATTGATTTGCCAGTAGATATAGACCTGCATGATCAGGTGGTTTATGACAAAGCAAAAGAAAATTTTGAACTATTTAAAAATAATTGACGATTGAAACAAGACAGTCAAGATTGCTTGTATATTTATGCTCAGACTATGAATTGAAAGACTCAATATGGTTTAGTAGCTTGTGCGTCTGTAGAAGATTATATGACTGGAAAAATAAAGAAACATGAACTTACTCGCAAAGACAAAGAGGAAGATAGAATGAAACATGTTCGTATTACAAATGCAAATATGGAACCTGTGTTTTTTGCTTATCCTGCCAATTTGGAATTAGATGAAATAATCTGAACTATCGTAAAAAATCAAAACCCAGAATATGATTTTGTAGCTCAGCTAGATGGTTTTTGACATCAATTTCGAGTGATATCTGAACAAGACATTGTAAAAAAAATAGTAGATATATTTGCTAGTATACCTGCTACTTATGTGGCAGATTGACACCATAGAACCGCTGCAGCAGCATTGGTTGGAAATGAAAAAAAATCTCAAAATCCAAATCATACATGAGATGAAGAATATAATTTTTTCCTTGCAGTACATTTTCCAGATAATCAGCTTTGTATCATGGATTATAACCGTGTTGTGAAAGATTTAAATGGCATAGAAGAATCAGATTTAATAAATAAGTTATCAGAAAATTTTGATATACAAGAAAAGTGAAATACTGAATATAGACCAGTTAAACTACATGAATTTAGTATGTATCTATGATGAAAATGGTACTGTTTAAATGCAAAGGATTGAACTTATAATGATGCTGATCCTATATGAGTACTTGATGTGACAATATTATCAAATCTTGTTTTGGATAATTTACTTGGAATAAAAGATCTCAGAACTGACAAAAGAATAGACTTTGTCTGAGGACTTAGAGGACTTGGAGAGCTTAGCAGGAGAGTGGATAGTTGAGAAATGAAAGTAGCTTTTGCACTTTATCCTGTGAGTATGTGACAGTTGGTTGATATTGCTGATTCTGGTAATATAATGCCTCCAAAAACTACTCGATTTGAGCCCAAATTAAGGAGTGGATTGGTAGTTCATGAACTAGAATAAACGACTCTAGTATTATTTACAAGGTTAAGTTGGAATTGGTGTAGATAGATTTCAATGCATTATCCATTGTGAGTTATTACAAAATCGTGTATATTCGAGTTATCATCGAAGCCATACCAAGCTTATAATAAACAAAACTATTGCTACTATAATTATAATCAATCACATAAGTGGTCTATTCATATTTATAAATAAAGGTTAAAAATATTGATTTTAGCATACCTTTTTAGTTCTTCTTTTAAAGAAAGAATCTATTCAAAAATTTGACAATTTTAAAATTTTAATTAAAATAGAAACATAAAAGATTTCTAAAAAAAGTCTTTTTGCAAAAAGAAATTAATCTCTAGACTAGATTACTTCTTGAAGTTGGGCTTTATTGGCTCAACTTTTTTTTAAACTGTCATTTTTTCTATGTCATTCTGGTGTTTGTCCCGCAAAGGGTTATTGTTTACAATAGGAATCTAACTAGTCATTGCGAGGTACGAAGCAATCTTAAATATTTAATATTTTTTATGGGTCTTTTTCCATCCCAAAACTCTACGAATTACTCTTAATTTGCTTCGCAGAATCACTTTTTGTCTTGATACAAAAAGTAATCAAAAAAATCAAGTCGCACTAGGCACTATTAAGTTTATTAATTATTGTTGTATTATTGTATGGGTTGGTAATTCCTTATTGATGTTGCCTTGGTAGTGCGACATTTTTAGTAAATAAAAAAAAACATACCGCAGAAAGCCACGATATGTCTTGATTTAAAGAGTTTTTAAGTTTTGATAAGTTCGGCTAATTTTTGAGAATTTTTGTATCTTCCGTCATGATAAAAGAAAGTTACATCGGGATTATTTTTCCAGTCTTTTTTTTCAATTTCTTCCATATATTCTCTGACTTGCATTTCCAAATCTACGACTATGGTAGGAATTTTTTTTGCTTCCAATTCTTGTTTCCAGAAATAATATCCTGCTAAATTTCTCAAATCTTCGTTGCTGCTGTGACTTTTTATTTCGTAATTATGCCAGGCTATGTAAAATGGGTACATAACTACTTTATTTACACCTTGCTGTAATATTGTAAATGCCTTAGATAGAGAGGAAACTATATAACATTGGTACCTTTTTCCCAATATCTCAATCTCGTTTTGAAATGCCCAGCCAGCACTGTTGTCACTCGTAATAAAAAGTATCTTTTTCATATTAATAATTTTTGTTTATTGAATTTAATTTATATAATTTTTATATAAAGTCAATCTGTATGTTTTTTTATAAAACATTGACTTTTGAGATAATATTTATATATGCAGATATATAAAAAAACAAAAAATATGGAAACAGAAAAATATATTGGCCGCAAAGATTTACCAAAAAAATTTGAGGATTTATCTCTTATTGTACAATTTAACTTTCATATACTTAGCGCAAAAAATGATGGAGCAGAGATTGTTACAATAACTCACGAAGAAAATAGAATAGGGTTTTGTCCGTCACGACCATCTTCTGATCGTTTTTCCTGGATTGGTTGTCGAAGTATTTCTAAAAAATTATCTAATGAAGAGTTTGATAAATTTATAGCAGATTTGAAATCTGCAGGATGGAGAATAGAACCAGATAAAGAAGGATATATTCTTTATTTATAATTACTAAAGTGTTGAGGTATTTACCCCGACACTTTTTTTTCTTTCTCGTTTTTGTGATAAGGTTTGCAGTCAGAATATATTTTACAAACTTAATCACTTTGTTTGAACTGACTTTTTTATCTGGGGTCTTGCCCCCAGACGACAAAATACTTTTTGGCATTGCTCCAAAAAGTATTCAAAAAAATCTAGAAAAATCAGTCTGCGTATGATCTTTCGATATTGCTATCTATTAATACTTTCCAGCTTTATACTCTCTTCGCTTAATATATGCGTAAAAATTGCTATGAGATTTAAAGAAAAATTTAGAAGTACAAAAAAGTCCCCCTGATAAGGGGGATTTAGGGGGTTTGTTTATTTATGTTGTCCTGGTAGGACAAGTGAATTAGTTCTTTAGGGCTGCGTGAGCTGCTGCTAATCTTGCGATAGGTACTCTAAATGGTGAACAACTTACATAATTTAATCCTACTCTATGACAAAAATCTATAGACTGATTTTCTCCACCGTGTTCTCCACAGATTCACAATTTGATATCAGGTCTAGTTTTTCTTCATTTTTCGATAGCGATTTTGATAAGTTCTCCTACTCATTCTTGATCTATAGTTTGAAATGGATCTTTTTCAAATATATTTTTATTTATATATTCTTTGATGAATTTTCCAGCATCGTCTCTAGAAAATCCTAATCACATTTGAGTAAGATCATTTGTACCAAATGAGAAAAATTCTGCTGTTTCAGCAATTTTATCTGCTGTAACTGCTCATCTAGGAACTTCTATCATTGTTCCCAATTTATAATCTACTTGAATTCAGTATTTATCCATAGTTTCTTTGGCAACTCTTCTTACTATTTCAGTATTAAAATCCAATTCTGATTTAAATCCAACAAGAGGAATCATAATTTCTGGTTTTGCATCTATTCCTTCTTTTTTAAGTTCACAAGCCGCAGATATTACTGCCTCTGTTTGCATTTCTGCTATTTCAGGATAAGTAACTACTAGTCTACAACCTCTATGTCATAGCATTGGATTAAATTCATGTAATCATTCGATTCTTTCTTTGAGTACAGCTACATCCACTCACATATCTTTTGCTAATGCTACTATATCTGCTTCTTCTTGAGGTAAGAACTCATGTAATGGCGGATCCAAATATCTGATTGTACATGGAAGTCATTGCATAGCCTTGAATATTCCCAAGAAATCTGCTTTTTGAAAGGGTAATAATTTTGCTAATGCTTTTTTTCTTCAAAGTACATCGTCTGCAAGTATCATTTCTCTAACAGCTTTGATTCTATCTTCAGCAAAAAACATATGTTCTGTCCTACATAAACCTATTCCTTCTGCTCCAAATTCTCTAGCTCTTGCTGCATCTTCTGGAGTATCAGCATTTGTCCTTACTCATAATTTTCTATATTTATCTGACCATGTCATGATAGTTTGAAAATCTCAGCTTAATTCTGGATCAACAGACTTTAGTTGTCAAGCAAAAACTTCTCATGTTGCTCAGTCCAAAGTAATCATATCTCATTCATTAAATGTTTTTCATTTTACTATCATAGTTTTGTTTGTTTCATTGATTGCTATATCTGAACATCATGAAACACAGCATTTACCCATTCATCTTGCAACTACTGCCGCATGAGAAGTCATTCATCATCTTGCTGTAAGGATTCATTGTGATGCAACCATCCCTACGATATCTTCAGGTGAAGTCTCTACTCTTACAAGCATTACTTTTTTTCAATTTTCATTTCGATCGTGTGCTGTTTGAGCATTGAATACTATTTGTCATGCTGCTGCTCATGGAGAAGCTGGTAATCATTTAGTCAAAAGTTCTGCAGTTTTTTTTGCTTCTGGATCGATTTGTTTGTGTAATAAGGCATCTAGTTGTTCTGGTTGTACTCTGAGCAAAGCTGTCTTTTCATCTATTAATTTTTCTGTTACCATATCAACTGCAATTTTTACTGCTGCAGCAGCTGTCCTTTTTCAATTTCTAGTTTGTAATATATACAATTTTCATTCTTGGATAGTAAATTCCATATCTTGCATATCTTTATAATATTTTTCTAATCTTTTGTAGATAGCTACAAGTTCTTCATAACATACTGGCATTACTTTTTCTAATTCTTGTATTTCTGCTGGGGTTCTAATTCATGCTACTACATCTTCTCATTGAGCATTCATCAAAAATTCTCCATAAAATTTATTTTCTCCTGTAGATGGATTTCTTGTAAAACATACTCATGTTCATGATGTGTCTCACATGTTTCAAAATACCATAGATTGTACACTTACTGCTGTTCAAAGTAATCATTTGATGTCATTTAGTTTTCTATAAACTATAGCTCTTTCGTTGTTTCGTGAATTGAAAACTGCATTTACAGACATAATCAATTGTTCTCTAGGATCTTCTGGGAAAGACTTACCAGTATGTTTCAAAATAACTTCTTTGTATGATTCTACCAATTTTTGTAAGTCTTCAGCTGTCAATTCTGTATCCAATTTTACTCATTTTTCAGATTTTATTTTATCAAGTTGCTCTTCGAAATGATCGTAGTTAACTTCCATCACTACATCACCAAACATTTGTAAAAATCTTCTGTAACTATCTCGTGCAAATCTAGGATTATTTGTTTTAGTGATAAGTCATTGAACTGATTTGTCGTTCAATCATAGATTCAAAATTGTATCCATCATTCATGGCATAGAAGATGCAGCTCATGACCTAACTGAAACGAGTAGTGGATCATTTGCATCTCATAATTTTTTTCACATATGATGTTCTAGGTGTTGTAATTGATTTTCTATTTGTTCCAAAATTTCTTGAACAAGAACTTTATTATTTTTGTAATAAAGATCACAAGATTCTGTGGTGATAATAAATCAATTTGGAATTGGTAATCACATGGATACCATTTCTGCTAAGTTTGCTCACTTTCCACCTAAGATTTCTTTGGATATTCATTTGCCTTCAGCAAAAGAGTACACATTCTTTTTTTTCTTTTTGAATAAACACATATAATATAATTAACAACTAAAAATTTATATCGAATAATTTTCAGAATAAAAAAAATCTGAGTCAGTATCATATACGCGATTGCTTTAGAAATCTTTAAATCTTTCACTGCGTTCGAATTTAAGGTTTCTAAAAGTCATCGGTATAACTCAATCATCCAAAAAAACTGCTTTTTATTTGTTTTTTTGGTGGTTGAGTATAAATTATTTACTTTTTTTTTCAAGATTGAATTTGTAAATGAATTTTGCTTTTCTTCTTTTTGTGTTTTTTTAAATATAAAAAATCTTTTGCATTTTGGAAAAAAATAATTATTATTTTACTGTTTTAATACAGTAAAACAATTTGCTAATGAAAATTGATGAATCTTTACAATTGATATCTGAATTCTTATTAAAAATAAAATGAAAGAAACAAATGAATTTGGTATTAGAAGATTTAATGACTCCAAAAGAAATAGAAGAATTTACAGAAAGGATTAAGATATTTGATCTTTTGAAATCTTGAAAAAAGCAAAGAGAAGTTGCCAAACAATTATGAATATCTATTACGACTGTAAATAGGTGATCTAGAGTACTTAAATATGGTAAATGAGAAATAGAAAAAATTATATAGGATTTTAATTCTAAAATTAATAAAATTATGTTAAAAAAATTATTTATTATAAATTTTATTTGGTGGAAAGATCGAAAAGTCTGGCGGGATTTTTGTAATTAAAAAAATATATACAAACTCCAATCCTGCCTTTTTATAAAATATAGGTAGGATTTTTTTTATTCTTTATTATTATACAAATGAACAAATTCGATATTTCCCCTGACCAAAATTGATATTTTGGAAAATATGGTGGACAAATAATTCCCAATGAAATAAAAATAATTTTTGATGAAATATCAAAATTTTATATGAAAGTAAAAGATTCTGATGAATTTATTAGTCAGATGGATTATTTCAGAAAATATTATATTGGTAGGCCATCACCAATATATTTTGCTAAAAAATTAAGTGAAAAATATTGATGAGCAAAGATTTATCTAAAGAGAGAAGACTTGAATCATACTGGTTCTCATAAGATAAATCATTGTATATGACATGTGTTGATTGCAAAAATGATGTGAAAGAAGAAAATAATTGCAGAAACTGGTGCCTGACAACATGGAGTTGCTTTAGCTACAGCAGCAGCATTGATATGATTGCCGTGCGAAATCCATATGTGAGCCATAGACATACAAAAAGAAGCACCAAATGTAAGTAAAATGAAAATATTATGAACAAAGGTTGTCTCTGTAGAAATATGAACAAAGACATTGAAAGATGCTGTAGATAGTGCTTTGTGAGCATTTTTGAAAGATCCTCAAAATATATTTTTTGGTATTTGATCTGTGGTTTGACCACATCCGTTTCCTATGATGGTAAGAGATTATCAAAGAATTGTATGAACAGAATCTAAAATTCAATTTCAAGAAATGACATGAAGACAGCCAGATAATTTAGTTGCTTGTGTAGGCGGGTGAAGCAATGCTATTGGTCTTTTTTCTGCTTTTTTGGAAGATAGTAATGTTTCTATTTATGGTGTAGAACCAGCTTGAAAAAGTTTTAAAGTATGAGAACATGCTGCTACATTAAAATTTGGAACACAATGAGATATCCACGGTATGCATACTATTTTACTACAAGATAAAGAATGAAATCCACAGCAAGTATATTCTATTGCATCGGGACTGGATTATCCATGAGTATGACCACAACATGCATTTCTCAAAGAAACTTGAAGGGTAAATTATGAAACAATAAACGACCAAGAAGCATTGGATGCTTTTATGGAACTTTCTAAACTTGAATGAATAATACCAGCATTGGAAAGTGCACATGCAATAGCATATGCTTGTAAGTTAGCAAAAAAATTAAAATCTGATCAAACTATCTTGGTTAATCTTTCTTGAAGATGAGATAAAGATGTGGATTTTGTTATAGAAAAACTTTGAATATAAATTCTGTTTTTGATATATTTAATGCCGGAATGACGAGCTAAATGTTAAAAAAAATCCCTCAAGGTAAAAAACCAAGAGGGAAATTTTCTTCATTGTTTAATAAATTTTAAACTATGACCTCCTTGTGAAACTAGGAAATATAGTCCGTTTGGAAGCATAGATATATCTATTGTGCTTTTGTTAATTTTTTGATTAGTCATCCGTCTACCCAAAAAATCAAAAATGATATATTCTGTATTATCAATATTATTGATTGTCAAAAAATCACGAACAGGATTTTTTAAAATACAGATATTTTCTAGAGGTGAAATAGATCCGTTTATATAATTGGTATTTTGTCCTAGTATATGGCAATTCATTGTATCAAATACTACTGGTGTGTATTTTGTAGTATAATAAAAATTTAGAGTAAAGAGAGTATCTTTGCTCAGATTTATATTTGATAAATTGTGCCAATCTATAAAGAGATGCCCTGGTAAAATATTTGTTGTACAGGATACAGGATAAATAGATGTATTGATATCGTTTAGACCAGTTAAATGTGCAACATTATCATTCCATAAAATCCTAATATAAATAGATTCTACATTACAAAAGTTTTCCACAGTTACTGGTATGGTCATATAACTGTATTGAGGAGCAGTGACTTGATGGATTTTTAAAGTTAAATCTTGACCATTGGATATTGAACAAAAAATAACAAACATAAAAATGGAAAATGTTTTTTTCATAAAAAATGTTTTTGGATTGTTTATAATTTTGTTAAAGATCTTCGGATGATATATATTTTTTTATTTTCAAAAAAAATACTAAATAATCCAGATATTAAATCAAATTAAAGTATTTGTATTTTTAAAAAAACATTAGGATGTCTACTTGACTTTATCTTGTAAATATCTATATGTTTTGAACTAAAACAAAAAAATACATGAAAACATTAATTATCTTATCTTGTTACACTGGCTGGGAAATGCTGTTTTTTTACTTTCTTGGTGTGCTTTCTACAGTTGTTGTTGGGTTTGTATTGAGAGCTAGAGAGCAACAAATCATGAAAGAAAAAAAAGACATCGAAAAATTGGCACATGCCATCCAGCGTTACTATTGGTTAATAAAGAAAGGAAAATCTATCGAAGCAAACAAGAAAGCTTTGAAAAAATTTATTTCTTTGTTCTCAAATAGAATTATCAATTCATCTCCCTCGGCTGTGGAGTATGCATTGAGATCTTTCCGGTATGGGATATTTGATTCATTGAGAATTAAAATCTTGGGGATTTATGAGCCTTATAAGCTTCAATTTCAACCCAAGCCTGATTTTAATTTTGATGAGTCAGCTAGACTAGCAATCCCTGTCGAACAGAAAGATATAATTTCATCTGATGATGCGATTTCTCGTATCGAAAAAGCTTTCAATGAAGCTGAGGTGAAATGATATCAAAACTTTTGTCAAAGGCCTTGGACTGTTGGTTCAGGGTTTTTTTTATCCTTTTGCTCATTGTCAGGTTATATATTGATCTATTTTGATGTGAGATTCACTAAGTCTTTTGGCACTCAATTCTGATGGAGCTTGGAAAAGTAAATCTTCTAATTGTGGGCTTTTGGGAAATGCTATCACTTCGCGGATAGTTTTTTCTTTTTGTAAAAGCATGATAAATCTATCTAATCCCAATGCTATTCATCCATGAGGAGGTACTCAATATCAAAATGCATCTATCATATGTCATACACTTTTTGTAATTTCTTCTGCTTTGTATCACATGATTTTATAGGTAGATTCTAGTATTTCAGACAGATGAGCTCTGATAGATCATCATCATAATTCACAGCCATCCATTACAATATCATATTGTTGAGCTAGGATTTTTTCTATATCCTCTCATTTGATATGTTGATCGATATATTCGATTTGTGGCATAGAAAAAGGGTTGTGAGTAAATTTCCATTTTCATGTAAGTGTCTTTTCAAACATAGGAAAATCTATAACTCGACAAAGTCATACATCATCTGGTCAATATAATTTCAACATTTCTCAAATTTTTCTTCTTACGATATCTAGTGCTTTGTGAGCTATTTCTGCTTTGGCTGCTGAAAAGAATATTGTATCTCATATTTTGGCTTCTATTTTTTGTATTATTTGCTGACATACATCTTCACCCAAAAATTTTACTATAGGAGATTGTAGATAATCAGCTTGGATAGTGATATATGCAAGTCATCACAGTCAGCTTTGTATTGCAAGTTTAGTTAGATCTTCTACTTGTTTTTTGGTCATATCTTGTGTGACTTTGAGGCATTTTACGATTCATCAGATTTTGATGACTTTTTGAAAAACCTCAAATGGAGTATCTTGGACTATATCTGTGATGTCTTTTGATTTTAGATCAAACCTAATATCTGGCTTGTCTGTCCCGTATTCTTCCATGGCTTGTTTGTAAGTCATTGTGGGTATTTCTTTGGGAATTTTTTTATGTGGATAAAACTTTTTTATACTTCATAAAACTAAATCTGAAATCAGACTCATAACTTTTTTTTGACTCACAAAAGCCATCTCGATATCCAATTGTGTAAATTCTGGTTGACGATCTCATTTATCGTCTTCATCACGAAAGCACCTTGCTACCTGATAATATTTATCAAATCACGATAACATACACATCTGTTTAAACTGTTGTGGAGATTGAGGGAGAGTGTAAAATTTTCATCCGTGAGTTCTACTTGGTATTATAAATTCTCTGGCTCATTCATCAGTTCATTTACCTAGTATTGGAGTCTCTATTTCTATAAAATCTTTTTGATCAAAAAATGTTCTCATATAAGAAATGATTTGATGTCTCTTGACTATAGCGTCTCTTGTCTGCAAACTTCTAAGATCAAGAAATCTATATTTCAATCTCAGACTTTCTGAAACTTCTTTGGAATCTGGAATCGTAAATGGTAGTGGTTTGCACGATGATAAAACTTTGATTTCTTTGCAGTCCATTTCTATAGTTCAGGCTTTTATTTTGGTGTTGATATCATCATCAGATCTAGAAATTATTTTTCATATTACTTGAATGACTGATTCCTTTTTTATTTTTGTAATTATTTCTAAATCTGGAAATGTATCGCGAGAAAATTTTATTTGGAAAAGTTCTCCATCTTCTCTGAGGTCTATAAAGACCAAATCTCAATGGTCACGGATAGATAAGATCCGTCAGGTAAGAGCTAGTGTTTGTCAGATAAATGTTTCGTCTAATTGTTTTAGCATATGAGTTCTATACTCGCTTTGTATTATTTGTTTGTAATCTTTCATGTTTATAAGTTTTAAATGTTTAAAAGCTTTTTCGCTTGTCATTCCGGTGCTTGTCCTGTAAAGAGTTATTTTCGCTTAAGCGAATGCAATCCCGCCATTGCGGGACAGGCCGGAATCTTATAGATTAAAATAGTAGATTCCGGCTGCAAAACTTGAGGCCGGAATGACTAGTGACTAGAGTCAATTTATTATTTTTAGCATTTTTCGGGATATTGTTCTGAATTTCATTTGAGTATTTTATAGAGTAAAATAAGACGCCGATCCCGCCATTGAGGGATAACGTCGTTTTTATCCCGCAAAGCGGAATAGGAATTATTTAAATTCCTATGTGATAAAAAAAAGCCCCTCTAGAGATCTTTCTAGAGAGGCATATGTATGTGTTTAAATTTTTTATCTAGAAAAATCTTCCAATCGGAATTTGGTTATTATTTAAATTATTATTGTTTGATTTTACTTTAAAGGTTTTCATGGGGATTTTATAATATCTAAGTGTGGTATTAGTATAAGGATTTACTGTGAAAAAGCAAGATATGTCTAAAAGCTACTTTTTATGCTAAGAAAACATATTTTTAATTATTGTATTATAATGTATTTTTGATTGACATTGTTATTTTAAATGTTATATATAAGCAAGTATAAAAAATTTTGTATATTTATTGTTTTAATTTTTTTTTAAAAAAATGAAAAAATTAATTATCTTATTATTATTGTTTGTTTCATTTATTGGTGTTTCATTTGCTGACAAGACTATCGTTTTAAATCCATGATGGAATGTATTTTCTACTCCTAGATTATTGTCTTGAATCCAGTTCTCTGGTTCTTCTGCGGGCGTTATATTTTATAGGCTTCATTGACAATCTTGGCAACAGATTATTCCAAACATAGTAAATATAAAACCCTTGGAATGATTTATTGTTAATAATAGTAATTCTAATAATGTAGTTATGAAATTAATATACAAAACTGGTTTAAATCCTATGCAAACATTATTTCGAAAACCTTTGAATGTTGGTCGAAATCTACTCTGAATAACAACTACGACAAATCCCTTTGCAAATATCGGTAATGGTGCTGTAATGTCTGTAGATTTTACTAAGAGTAATTCTTCAAATTTATTGAACTGAGTAAATAGTGGATTTACAATTAATAGTTCGTCTTCTTCTGTAAATAATCCAGAACTATGAGAAGCATATGGAATATTTGTAAATTCTTTATGAGCTATATATGGTGGTAGTCAAAGTATAGTTGAAGAGACTGGTAGTGTAACTACGTGAACTGTTCAAATCACTTGATCTGCCAATGTTAGTGAAATATTGTTTTCTGGTAATGAAACTGTTTTGTTGTGAACCACTGATGTTAGTATTTTAAAATTTAATATACAATCTTGATCTTGAGGTATAAATGTAAAATGAATGAGTTTTAAACTTGAATATCAAGATGATTGAATTTGACCATGGTTACCTATAACAAACTCACATTTAAATTCTGTAACATTATATAAAGATTTACAAGCTCTTATGAGTGTAAGTTTAAATAATCTTGGAATAATTAGTTTAAATAATCTTAATGTGAATATATCTACTAATACATGAAAACAATTTATTGTTAAAACAAGCATAACAAATGATCAATCTAAAGTTAATGATAAAATCAGAATTACTTTATTAAGTTGAATGATTGTTGAAGATACAGTTACTAGTGATACTGTTGTTCCTACATGACTTCCAATAATTTGAAGTAATCTTATAAAAATAAATGACATAGGGAATGTAGAACTGTTATCTGATTCATCTGCTGTTTGAAAATCTTTATATACTGCTGGTTCTCAAAATGTAGAATTGGGTAGAATAAATATAAAAGCCAACAATGAAACTATTAAATTGACAGATATTTACATCAAAAACGTAGGAACGTTGAATTTGGAAAATAGATTAAATTTACCAAAATTATATTTAACAGATGGTACATTATTAGCTAATTGAGTTTTGTTTGGTAACACTATTATTTTTGAAAACTTAGGTTCTATATTTACTGTTGATGCAAATACGACAAAAACATTAGTTTTGAAAGCTGATTTAAATATGGCTTTAAATACTTTAGATTTAGTTAGCAATACAATACAAATAGATCTTGATCATTCTTATTTAGGTGCAACGCCATGAACAATTAATTGAGTGAGATTTATTAATAACAATGGCAGTATAATTACAACTGTTACAGAAAATTATACAGCTAATGAACATACAGTAGTAAGATGATCTCCTATATTGGCTCTTGCTGCTACTACCGCTACAAATACAAGACTTATGAATTTTAAAGTTACTTCTCAAGGTAATATGATTACCTTAACTGGATTAAACTTACAATTAACTAACGTATCATGATTACAAGATACAGCAATAATAAGTGTATATAAAAATTCAGTAAGTTCTTCTAATTTATTAGCTACTTGAATATGGACTTCCTGGTCTAATAATGTTGCTCTATATAACATCAATATTACACCTACAGAAATAGATGTAGGAAGCTCTATGGATTTTATAATAGAAATGGTTGGGTACGTTCCATCTTTAGTCTGAAATAATTATTTAGCAAGGGGATTTAAAATTAATAATATTTCTTACTTAGATATGTTCCAGGACGGTAATAAACTATGGACCAACATCGGTTCGTTTACAAATATAAATCTTCCATTAAATGCTCCTTATTATACTCCATAATTTATATTTATAAATTTATAATGAAAAAAATAATATTAATACTTTTATTGCTTTTATGATTTACATCAGCAAATAGTTTTCCATCTTTTCCGATGAGTATTTATGGTGATATAAAAGTCTGAAATATTCCTATGTCTGCTTGAGTAGTAAGAATTTACGATGGTTTTAATAGAGAAATATCAACATATATTATCTCTCAATCCTGAAAATATTGAGCAAGGACAGCAACAGGAAAAGTTCTAAGCTTAAATCAGTTTTTGGGAAAAATTACAATTAAAGTAATTTACAAGTTAAAGACTTATACAATTAAGAACAATCAAATAAATGATACAAACAGATGATTATGATGTCCTAGTAAATCTTCAATAAACTTTGTGTCTAAAAATTGTAAATATGATATAACATTGTAGCACTATCTACAATAGAAAAAATCTTTCGTTATTAGAGCGAAAGATTTTTTTATACTATGATTTATTTTCTTTTTTTTTGTCGATTTATTCGAAATAATATTCCTGTCAAAAATGCTGGTCATGCAATAATCATTGACCGAGAAAATACAATGTACCATTGTAATTCGCCCTTTATTAATGTTAGTAAAATATAGGCTAATCCAAATAATATAAATGTTATTGCTCATACAATTTCACGTTTCCATGAAATTATAGTTATGGCTAATAATATAAATGTTGGGATATTGTGAATAATTAATCCTAATGTGGTTCATCGAAAACCAATATTTCAATCAAATACATCCAAAGAAAATAATGATATAAATAACATAAAAATAATTGCCAAAATTCTAGGTGATCGATAGAGAAATTTATTGATTTTTTTTGCCATGGTATATTTTTAAAATCAAAAATACTACACTTGAAATAATTCAAATCAAAATAAATAATCGTCAGATTGGAACTAGAAAAAACGGTTCTACTAGTGTCCCATCTGGAGCTATATGAGAGCCTATGATGCTGTAAGTAATGAAACATCAAATTCATATAAGAAATGTTATAATTGATAGAAAGTATATTTTTTTCATTAAATCATTTTATTATTTTTGATTAAAATATAATATTATTTTCACCGGCTTCGTTTTGGTTTTTCACCAGTTCCATAGCAGACTAAAAATAATATTATAAATAACAAAATAGTCGGAATAAACATTCATATCAAAGTGTCGCTTCATGAATGAGAATTTTTATCTACCATGGTAGATATCTGTACAAATAGAGCTACTCGTGCTGCCAAAAATAATCGTCATTGCCATTTTACTGGGACTCGTCATCGTCAGTAGAGCTTCCTTTTGAATCGATATCATTTTGGATTATCTTTCATGTATTTTATGTAGTCCATCTTTATTTAGATGAAATAAAATCTGATAGTTTTTTTGCTTTTTGTACTGCTATTTTGCTATTGTTATTATGTCGAGATATTTTATCTATTTCGCTAAATTTTATCCATTTGCTTTCTATGTGTTCATCGCTGATTTTTACACTTTGTTTTCCTATTACTTCACATAGAAAAAATATTCCATATTTGGGTGGCTTTTCAGAGCCTCGTCTGACAGTATGGCATGGACAAATCACTTTTACTTTTAGTCAGGTTTCTTCTATTATTTCGCGTTGAAGTCATTGCTGTGCTTGATCATCGATATCTAATCTTCATCATGGTAACATCCAAGCTTCTTTTGGAAATTTTTTGCTAGCGGCTAATTTTAATATCAAAAATTCTCATAAATTATTTACTATGATAGCATATTCTCCGATATTACATTTTAATTTTTTCATAAGTGAGTATTGGTGAAATTAAATTATTTTTTGACTTCTTTGACAGTATCGATTTTTTTTATTCATAGATTTTATAATATGGATGAAACATTCTTCGTCAATTTTTTCTTTTTAACTGCGACTTTATATATTCTTCTTTTATTTCAATTGATAGTGCATTCATTGGGCATTTTTCTATTGGCATTATTTTTTCTCATATGTTTTTTATAAACCTTTTTATTTTGAATATCTTTGCGTAAGTGGGTATTTTATATTCCAAAAAACCAATTTCGATATCTTTAACTGTTTGATATTTTTCAAAGAATATTTTTGGCATTAGTGCTGTCATAAATATTGTACGTGGTAGTTCGTTTTTAAATCAATATTCTTTCTTTATATATTTTTTGAATCATAGATAATTTTTCCTCATGTGTATTTTTGTTTTATCTGTGTCTTGTTTCTTATTGTAATTTTTGACTGAAGTTCGATATCGATTATTTTCAATTTTTTTTGTTATTATATCATAATGTGGTAGGAATATTTCGTCTTTTTTAACCCCATTGAAAATATTTTTTATTGGTTCAAAAATTAGCATATCTCGTTGTGCTAAAAATATACTGTCCCATTTTAATTTTTTTCATATATTTTCATATCGATCCAAAAGATATAAGTCACCATGAATCCACTTTTTGAAACTATTCTTTTCGGGTGTTGTATAAAAATTATCTAAATATTTATATAATCTATCTTTAAATTTATTTTCTTGTGATTTTTGTCATCCATAAAGTCAATAAATTTTACAATTGGGATTTTGTTGTTTTAATAATTGTAGTCTATTTTCACAGACATCTACATTTTTGTAAAACCAAAATAGTATTGCTAGATTTAATTTCATTAAATACAAATATTTAAATCTTAACTTCTTCCTTACATTTATTCAAAAATTCTTCTACTCAGATTTCATATTGTTTCTTGCTTGAAAATTCTCTGATGGATAGTGTGTCTGTGCTTTTCTCCTTTTCACCTACGATTATTAAATATGGAATTTTCATAAGTTCTCAATTTCTAATTTTTTTTGAAAAACTATCATCACCTTCATCTACTGAGATTCTAAATCAGTTTTGTTTAAACATATCTTTTATTTTATTTGCATATTCATTAAATGTTTCTGCAACTGGGATAATCTTTATTTGTTTAGATGCTAATCGTAGTGGAAATGCTCATGAATAATGTTCCAATAAAAATCCTATAAATCTTTCATGAGTACTAAGTGGTGCTCTATGTATGCAGATAGGTGTTTTATCTTTTCAATCTTTATCTTTGTATGTTAGATTAAATCTTTCTGGTACAGCAAAATCTACTTGATTGGTAGCCAGAGTAAATTCTCTACCGATTACAGACCAGATTTGAACATCGATTTTGGGTCCATAAAAAGCTCATTCATTATCAGCTTCTACAAATGGAATATTGTTTTTTGTCATTACATCTCTGATTTGATTTTCAGTTTTGATCCATAGAGCTTCGTTATCTACATATTTTTTACCCAATCATTCTTTACTATGTTTAGATAATCTCATTTGATATTTATCTATTCCAAATAGATTGAAATAATATTGGTAAAGCTCCATTACTTTCATAAATTCTGTTTCAAATTGTTCTTCTGTACAGTAGATATGAGCATCGTTCATTGCCATAGATCTAACTCTCATCAAACCAAACAATGAACCTGAATCTTCATATCTATAACAGTGTCCATATTCTGCAAGTCTGATTGGAAGATCTTTATAACTTTTTGCTTCTGCACCATAAATTTTGTGATGATGAGGACAATTCATAGATTTTAAATAATAAGTTTCTCCATCCAATTGCATTGGAGGAAACATAGATTCTGCATAGTAAGGTAGATGTCATGATCTAAGATATAATTCTTGTTTTGCTATATGAGGAGAGCGAACTCTCATGTATCACTGTTCTTCTTCTTTTCTTTTTGCAAGATTTTCCAATTGATCTGCGATGATAGTTCAATTTGGTAATCGTAATGGAAGTCATGGTCATATTTCATCATCAAAAGCATATATACCAAGTGCTTTTCCGAGTACTCTATGATCGCGTTTTTTTGCTTCTTCTAAAAGAGTTTCATATTCTTTAATTTTTTCCTTGCTTTCAAATGCTAGTCCATAAATTCTAGTCATCATTGGATTTTTTTCACTTCATCTCCAGTATGCTCATGCAATTTTATCTGCCTTGAATGAGTCAGAATTTATTTCTTTTGTATTTTCTACATGAGGTCATTCACACATATCGATAAATGTAGCAAAGTTTCATTGTTGTAATGTTCCAATGTTTAGTAAATATTCGTTTATTTTAGCATATTTTTCTAGGTATCAAGGTTTACTGTCTTTGAGTAATCTATCTTTTGCCTCAGAGGGAATAGTATTTATATAAAAAGAAAAAACTGTTTCTCATTGAGATTTAAATTCATCCAAAAGTTCTATTTTGAAAGCTTCTCACATGATTTGGATAATTTCTTTTGCTTTGTCATAATCGGTATCTATCCTATGGAAAGGTTGATTTTCTTTTGTGATTTTTTGCATGATTTTTGTCAGATCTTTGAGATTTTCTTCTTTGAAACTTACTCATTCTGAAAAAATAAAATCATAATAAAATCAGACATCTATCGCTGGTCATATTCAGAGTCTCGCTAATGGATCAACTGATCTTTGTATAGCTTGAGCAAGTATATGTGCTAAACTATGACGTGGTTTTAATAATAAATTTTCTTGGTTCATTTTGTATTTTAAATGATAAATATTGAATATTGTCCTTTTGTCATTCCGGCGTTATTCATTGCGACCAGAATCTTGGTTGATAAATAGTAATTAGTAGATTCCGGTTGCATACTTCGTAAATAACACCGGAATGACGTTATAAATTCTAAATAAAAAAAATCTCCTTCCATATTTTGTTGGCAGGAGCATTCATTGTTTTTATCTAACACTAAACTCCTACCAGACTTTGGTTGTTATCGTAGTAGTGTTTGTTAGAGTAGTTTTTTTCATTTGTTTTTCCAATGATTATTAAACTAACTCAACTATAATATATTCTGATATTAAAATCAAGTAAAAGTCTGATGTATTAAAATATTGATATTGACTTTTTTGTTCTATTGTGTATTTATATAAAAAATAAAAACCAATATTAACAAATAAAAAAAATCTTATGCAAACACAAGATGTCGTTTTGAAATTAAACAAATTAACTGCCGTTTCGTCTATTGATGGAAGGTATGCTGACAGAACAGCTAAGCTGAGGAGCTATTTTTCAGAATATGCTTTGATTAAATACAGAGTCAAAGTAGAACTTGAATACTTCAAGGCTATTTGTGAAATTCTTCCTCAACTCAAAAATTTTCCAAGAGAAAAATTTGATCTTTTTGATTCTATAATTAAAGATTTCTCTGAAGATATTGCCTGGACTGTCAAAGCAAAAGATGGTATTATAAATCATGATGTGAAGGCAGTTGAACACTATCTCAGAGATCTTTTCGATGAAAATGGAATTGGAGAATACAAAGAATTTATTCACTTTGGATTGACCTCTTATGATGATAATAGTATCGCATGGAATAATATGTTATTTGATGCTTTATACGATGTCATTGTGCCTGCTCTTGAAGATATTTCTTGTTTTATTCACGATCTCTCTTCGAATTGGATGAATATTCCAATACTTGCTCATACCCATGGACAACCAGCATCTCCAACTAAACTTGGGAAAGAAATTAGAGTCTTTGTTGAAAGGTTAGATAAACTTATTCAACATTTACATAATTATATTTTTGAAGCTAAATTTGGCGGAGCTACTGGTAACTTCAATGCTCATTATCTTGCTTATCCAGATATTGATTGGCATGTATGGGCTACCAAATTTTTGATGGATAAGTTTGGATTTGTTCGTCAGCAAACGACAACACAGATTGAAAGTTATGATAATCTTGCAGAACTTTTCGATATCTGTAAGAGGATCAATACAGTGTTTATCGATATGTCCCGCGATATGTGGACTTATATCTCGATGAATTACTTCAATCAAAAACCAAAGAAGGATGAAGTAGGATCATCTGCCATGCCTCATAAAGTAAATCCAATTGATTTTGAAAATGGTGAAGGAAATGCCGGTATTGCAATTGCTCTATTTGAGCACCTTTCAACCAAACTTCCTATATCTCGTTTACAAAGAGATCTTAGTGGTTCGACGGTAGAGAGAATTATCGGAGTTCCTTTTGCTCATATGTTGATTGCTATTGCTTCTTTGAAGAGAGCATTTGGGAAAGTGGAACCAAATATGAATAAAATCCGTACAGACCTCGAAAACAACTGGGCTGTAGTTTCGGAAGGTATTCAAACTATCCTTCGTAGGGAGAGTTACCCAGATCCTTATTCTGCTCTTAAAGAGCTTACACGTAGTGGTGAGAATGAATCCCTAAGCTTGGAAATTGTTCATGCTTGGATCGATAAACTCAATATAAGTGATGAACTTAAGGATGAATTGAAAGCGATTACGCCATTCAATTATGTAGGTAAATAAGTCTTAATAATTACGAATTTAATAATAAAGATCTCTCTTGGTTTTGCCGGGAGAGATTTTTTTAAATATATAATTAATGGTTTATTTGATAAAAAATAGAAATGTTGAAAAGTTGATAGAAAAAAAAGCCCATAAAAGTCAGTCTTTAATTGTAATTTTGTATTGTTTTTCTGTAGTTTTGTTTTTTAGTGTATTATTTTGACAAATAATGTTAAAAACTCGCTAACTAAAGTATATCGGAACATAAAAATTTTAATGAAATTTCTGTTGAATTTATTATTTAATACCATATATAGGGGTCAACCTTGTAGCACAGACACAATATATTGTATATTTTCTTAGATATGTAAATATAAAATGTTGTAAGACAAAAACGTAGCAATGTAAAAATATAAGATTATTAGTTTTTAATTGTTAAATATTAATTTGTAGAGATGGCGATTTATAAAGTTAGAAAAAGAAATTGAGCTATTGTAGATTTTGATATATCAAAAATAGAAAAAGCAATTAGACTTGCTTTTGAATCTGTAGGTGTCGTAAATGCTGATGATTTGAAATCTGTAACTAGCAAGATAGTAAAAGCAGTAGATAAAAAAATATGAAAAGAAATCCCTAGTGTAGAAACTATACAAGATATTGTAGAAGAAGTTTTGATGCAAGAATGATATGAAAATATTGCAAAAAATTATATACTCTATCGTCAAAAAAGAGCTGAATCTAGAGCTACAAAAAATGTAGTTGTAGAAGTATGAAATACTATGGATGAATATCTTCAGCAAAGTGATTGGAGAGTAAATGCAAATGCAAATCAGGGTTATTCGCTTGGATGACTGATCCTAAATGTTTCTTGAAAAGTAATTGCAAATTATTGGCTTAGTCATATCTATCCTGCAGAAATATGAAGTGCTCATAGAAATGGAGATATGCATATACATGATCTAGATATGTTCTCTTGATACTGTGCATGATGGAGTTTGAGACAACTACTTGAGGAATGATTCAATGGATTGACCAATAGAGTACAATCTGCACCTCCAAAAAATCTACAAGCTACAGTAAATCAGATGATAAATTTTTTCTGAACTTTACAAAACGAATGGGCTGGTGCTCAAGCATTTTCTTCATTCGATACTTATCTAGCTCCGTTTGTACATAAATTTAAAACAGAATTGGAAGAAGATATGGAGATGTCTGGAGCACATTTTGAAACTGAAGCAAAAAAGAAAGAATATATAGATAATAAGACATACAAGTATGTTAAACAACAATTACAAAATTTTATTTTTTGATTAAATGTGCCTTCTAGATGGGGTACTCAAACTCCATTTACAAATATTACTCTTGATCGAAAATGTCCTGAAGATCTAAAAGAAAAAGCACTTATGCTTTGATGAATAGAAAACTGATATTATTGTAAAAAATTCTGAGAATTAGAAGAAGAGATGAAACTTATAAATAGAGTCTTGATAGAAGTTTATACTGCTTGAGATTGGACTGGTGCAGTATTTACATTTCCTATACCAACTTACAATATTACAGAAGATTTTCCACGAGAAGATCCTGATATAAATTTATTATTTGAGATGACAGCAAAATATGGTATACCTTATTTCCAAAATTTTGTTTGATCTCAATTTAAAGTCAAAAAAGATAAAAATTGAAAAATTACAAAAGTAGATAATCCTGATGCATATAAACCATGAGCAGTTAGATCTATGTGTTGTAGACTTCAACTAGATTTGACTCAGCTTGAAAAAAGATGAAATGGTCTTTTTGGATCTGCTGAAATGACATGATCTATATGAGTAGTTACAATAAATCTAGCTAGGATGGGTTATAATTTCAAATGAGATAAAGAGTGATTTCAAAGCCAACTTTTGTATCTTATGAATCTTGCAAAAACATCTCTTGAACTAAAAAGAAAAGAGATTACAAAACGATTAGATGCATGACTTTATCCTTATACAAAAAGATACCTACATTCATTTAGAAATCATTTCTCAACTATAGGTATAAACTGAATGAATGAAGCAATACAAAATTTCACAAACTGAAAAGACGATATATCGACAGATTGATGAAAAGAATTTGCGATAGAAATATTGGATTTTATGAGAGAGAAACTCAAAGAATATCAAGAAGAAACTGGTAATCTTTACAACTTGGAAGCGACTCCCGCTGAAGGTACTACTTATAGATTTGCAAAAGAAGATAAAAAACAGATTCCAAATATTATACAAGCTTGAACAGATGATGCTCCTTATTATACAAATTCTACTCAGCTTCCTGTATGATATACAGATGATCCGTTTGAAGCTTTAGAAATGCAAAATGAAATACAGTGTAAATATACTTGATGAACTGTTTTACATCTTTATATGTGAGAAAGGATTTCTGATGCAAAATCATGTAAAATGCTTGTAAAAAAAGTTATAGAAAACTATCAACTTCCTTATATTACTATATCTCCTGTGTTTTCTATATGTCCAAAGCATGGCTATATAATATGAGAACATGATTATTGTCCAAAATGTGATAAGGAACTATGATATGCTTGAGAAGAATTTAATATGGAAATCAGAGCAAAACATACTTCTGATACTGAAAAACTTAGAGTTTTAAAAGACAGACAAATAAACTAAAAATTATTATAAACATTCACTCCATTTGTTATAAAAGCTTTGTAATAAACAGTAAATAAAATATCTTTTATATTCTAAATCCAAATCAAAATGCAAACATTTCAAAACAAAGAATGAAAAGAGATCGAGAGGACTCCATGTCAAGTTTATACTAGAGTAATGGGTTATCTGAGACCAGTAAGTCATTATAATATTTGAAAGAAATCAGAATTTTATTCTAGAAAATATTTTAATGAACAAAAATCTTCTAATTCTGAATTTGTAAGAAAGTTTGCACTAGCTTCTTGTCCTTGTGGATAAAATATAAAAATATTTTTTGAGTTATAAATTAAAATAAAAACTAGCAAAGTTTGTAAGTGGAAATAATAGTTGTCCTGCCTATCGGCAGGCAGGTCTGCTTTGGAAAAACTTTGCTTTTTATTTAGCTGATTGTTTATAATGATTTATGATGATGTTGTTTATTGAAGAGTAGAAATAGATGATCCAATAGCATTGGAAATTATCACTAGTCCCCGAATGCAGAGATTGAAATGAGTAGATCAAGCTTGATATCTTGAACCATATTTTCCATGAGCATGACATTCTCGCTTTGAACATTCAGTATGAGTTTATCTTTTATTAAAAAGGTATTGAGCTCCTATTGAAGAACAGATAGCATGACTGCTACATGATATTTCGCATTGAGCATTTTCACATTGTTTAGATTATGTTTTCGATGAATGAAATCAAAAAGAACAAACACATCAAGATAATATTTTTGAAGAATTTCTAAAAGATACTGATATACCTTGAATATTAGAAAAGTATTGATTAAATTTAGAGCATATATTGGATGATGATAGGCACCCATTGAAAGAAAATAATTTACCTGATATATGTGCAGATAGGATAGATTATTCTCTCAGGGATGCTATAGATTACGATAAATTATCTAAAGAAAAAATAAATAATATATTAGAGGGTTTGAAAGTTTTGGATAATAATCGAGTGTTTGATAATTTTGAATCAGCAAAACAATATTTTGATTTATTTTTTAGGATGAATGAAATTTATTGGTCTGGCATAGAAACAGCTTTGATGTTTACTACTGTATGACATATATTGAGATATTCTTGGAAAAAATGATATATAGAAAGAAATGATTTTTATACTACAGACAAGGAAGTAATATATAAAATGACTAAATATTTGTCTGTTGATGATGAATTGAAAATATTGCGAGATCGTATGAACAATAAAATACCTTTTGAAATTGATGAAACTAATTATGATGGTAATGTATTTTGTAAAAGCAGAGTTGTAGACCCATTTTTTATGATAGAATGAAAAAAAAATAGAGTTTCAGATGTAAACGAATCATCAAAAAATCTTATTTTAAATAATAAAGCAAAAGAATATTTTATAAGATTTGAAAAGTAATTTATTTTGTTTATTTAACTATCATTGTGTGATGACAATATACTTGCAGATAAATTCATTATTTAAAAAATTTGATAATCTTCAAAAAAAGTTTTGAGATAAAAAATTGAATTCAATTTATTGAGCAGGTTGTATAGATAGACCAGATTTGTTCTTTATTTTTATGAATCCTACTGGGAAAAATATTTCTGCTAACAAAAATTGGACTTGATTACAAGCTCCGCGACTAGGCACAAAAAATATTTGGAAATTATTTAAACAATCTTGAATAATAAATGCTGATTTTTTTGATAAAATTCAATTGATGAAATCTGATGATCGGACTCCAGATTTTTGTTTAAACTTATATAATAAATTAGCTAAGGATAAAGTCTATATAAGCAATCTTGCTAAATGTACACAGACAGATGCTAGGCCATTGCATGATAATGTTTTTAAAGAATATTTAGACTTGATATACCAGGAAATAAAAGAAATAAAGCCAAAATTTATAGTTTCTTTTGGTAATCAAGTGAGCTCGATTTTGTTGGGTAAAAAGATAAAAGTATCTGACTATATAGAAAATAAATATGAAGAACTACAAATAAAAAATAAAACTTATAAAGTCTATCCAACTTTTTATCCTGTATGACAGGGTATGAGAAATATGGATAAGGCAATACTTAGAATAAAAAATATTGTGTAGATTTATATTTTGATTTTAAATATGTCTAGTTTATGAGCATTTGCAATTATAGTAAATAAAAAAGATGAAGTATTGCTTTGTCATAGAAATGATTATGATTTATGGAATTTGCCATGATGAAAAGTTGAGATTTGAGAGTCTCCTTGGGAAGCCGTAATTCGTGAAGTGAAAGAAGAAACTGGATATGATAGTGAAATATCTGAGTTTATGTGACTGTATTATAAACCAGAAAAAGATGATTTGGTTTTTCAGTTTGTTTGTAAAATAATATGATGAGGAATGATTTTAAATGAAGAGGCAAACAAAATTGAATATTTTGATAGAGAAAATTTACCAGCCAATACATCTTTAAAGCAGGTAGAAAGGATAAATGATTATTTCCAAAAAAATAAAGGTATTATTATGAAAAAACAGTTTTGAACTTGATCTATAGAACTTGTAAAACAAGGTAAATTGTAATTTTATTTTTTAAGTAGTTTAATATGTTGCCAATTATATGAATGAGTCCTGGGAACAGCTATTTTAAGGACAAAGAAGTGGCATATCTTTTAAAAGAAGCTATAAAAAAATATGATAAGGCAGTAATATTGATAGCTGACATTCCCGCCATATCAACATATTTGGCTATGTGATATAATCTTTGAAGAGCTAGAGAAAAAGCTATTTTAAAATGAAATAATATCAAAAATAGAACTAAAAAAATAGTAAATGAGTTGTGAATAGATGAAAATAAATTGATTATCGTAGATCGAGATGTTGAGATAAAAGATAACTCAGAATATATAAAACGGTATGATATAATTCAGAGACTTTATAAAAATAATTTAAAATTTCATAAGGAAGTAAATGATACTTCAGAACAAGTATTAAAAAATTCTTGAAAAGATTATTCTGTGGGTGATATAGAAAAGGCGACTCATTATCTTTTGTCAGAGATAGCTTTTTTGGAATATTCTCCTCATTTTTTTTGAGTAGATAAAGTAGCTTATGTTTATCACAAAAATTGGTTTGTATTTGAAGATTATATATCATGAATTTTTGATGATAATTTCAAATCTTATTTGGATTTTGTCCTTATTGAATCACCATATGAAACTTATTTGCCAACTTCAAATCAATATCAAACCAGACTTGATATAATAAAATCTAGATGAACAATAAAATGTATGTTTGTTCCGTATTTTGAATATTTTAAAGTTGATTGAAAAAATTATTCAGGATTATTTTTTGAAATTTTAAATAAGATGGCTTTAGATAATTGATTGAAAGTAGAATTTACAGAACAGACATGATATGGTGTAATATCCGAAAGATTAAATTCTGGATTTGCTGATATTTTTTGTAGTCCAATATGGCCCACGAAAAAAAGGAAATTGGAAAACTTTTTTTCAAAAAGTATTTTTCAGAGCAATATTTTTGCTTACTTCAATTCAAATAATCCGTATGCAAAACAAAGCTTAGAGAGTTTACAAAAAAATCAAAAATTAAGAATAGCTGTAAAAGAAAACGACATCCATCATGATTTAGCACAAGAATTTTTTCCAAATGCTAGACTAGTAAGGGTGCCTCAATTATCCGATATTTCAGAGGTTGTAAAATTTGTTATAGAAAATAAAGCAGATATGACATTTTGGGAAGATAAATTGACTGAAAAATATTTAGAAGAACATAAATTAGCACAAAATACTTTAACAAAAAAGTCTTTTGAAAATGATATTCCTATTACTATATATGATAATTGTTTTGCATTGCCATGGTGAGAATTTGAGTTAAAAGAAATGTTGGATATGACGATACAAAAGCTTTACTGATAAATATTATTTATTTGTTATTTATAAAATTGAAACTAGCGGGAATACAACAGTCGACAATGATAGATTATCCAGGGAAAATAGCCTGTGTGGTTTTTACTCAATGATGTAATTTTCGTTGTAGTTTTTGTCATAATCCTGAATGTGTATTGCCAGAAAAAATGATGTTATTTCAAAATGATCTAATACCTGAGTCAGCTTTTTTAAATTTTTTACAATCTAGAAAAGGACTTTTGGATGGTGTAAGTATATGTGGTTGAGAACCGACATTACAGACAGATCTATATGAATTTGCAAAAAAAATTAAAGAAATGTGATTCCTTGTTAAACTAGATACAAATTGAAGAGATTATAAAATAGTTAAGAGGATGATACAGGATGGGATTTTAGATTATGTAGCAGTAGATTTGAAGCATAGTATTCCTTTGTATGAACAAGCGATTTGATTGGCACAACCAGCGGAATTTTTTATAAGTTATCAAAAATTATTACAAGTATTATTGGAATGAAATATAGATTATGAATATAGGACTACAGTTGCAAAATGATTACATACAGTAGAAGATATAGAGGCTATGGCACATTATATTAGATGAACAAAAAATTATTATTTACAAAATTATATATGAGGAAATACACTAGATCCTGATTTTGGTTGAAAGCCATTTAGTGATGATGAATTATTTGAATTTCAACAGGTTGCATCTAGATACGTTCATAATTGTGAAGTTAGAAAAGCTTAGAATATAAAAAAATCCACAGGCAAATGTCCTGCAGATTTTAATTTCGTTGTTTATTTTTTAGTCTTTTTTTTTGGTTATTACAACTGATATTTCATGCACCAAAAGTAACAGACTAATTGCCATCCCAAACCCGGCTATTGTAGATTGCCAAGAATCTTTGAATGGTGGAGGGGTGTCTATGCCTCCGTATTGAAAGACACCAAAGATGATTACCATCATCACGAATAATAATGCTTTTGTTATAAGCTTTGTCATATTTTTTCGTTTTTTGTTTTATATATACATATAATTATTTACTATTAAATGTCAATAGTAATGGACTGAATTTTACTTCGAAACGCACAAATGGCTAAAGTAAGCTATTTTTGTGTTATGAAAAAGTTCGTAAGGAGTAGTATATTTGAGTATTTTTCTTGGTTTTTTGTTTATTTTGGTTTGTAATGCTA
>Ga0194063_10000112_pt1 | contig 55078 bp, 48 predicted proteins | sample SepL3720m_MetaG_FD_155459 | JGI IMG/M metagenome (GOLD analysis project Ga0194063, IMG submission 155459) | Anoxic zone freshwater microbial communities from boreal shield lake in IISD Experimental Lakes Area, Ontario, Canada - Sep2016-L373-20m | ecosystem: Environmental > Aquatic > Freshwater... | reverse complement strand
CTGCCGTAAATGAAGTTTGATCCCTTTACATAGATTTCACCACACCCTTCAATTTTCTTATTCCATTCGAAATCCTTTAACTTGATCTTATAGTCTTTGCGATTCAAACCTATGTGACAACTATTGAGCAATGCTGTGAGTATGGTCACGATAATTATTATTTTTTTCATTTCAAGATTATTCCTGAAGTTTCGGCTAACATACAATCAAAGCGCTGCCCTCGCAATACCCGACAAACCTACGGTATCTGTCGTTTTTTGAACGGTAGGAAAACCGGATTTAACGGTAAGGGTTGTTCATGATTCCATTTTTCAGGTTTAAAACGGATCTTATGATGGCCTTAAAATGCCTCATTCTGCAGTAACTCTTCCTCTTTTTTATCTTCCTTTTTCTTTTTACGGGCTTTAAGGAGTTTTTTTCCGCCATAGGCTGCGCCTATTGCAAGCAATATGCCAAGTCCGCCTGTGCAATACCGGGGTTCAGCTGTGTGATGGAAGCTTGTGAGTGAGTAAGCGGTGTATTCGTGTGAGTTAACGAGAACACTCAGTTTCTCAGGCATCGTACCGAAAAACTGAAAGTCTTTATAATCCAGGCGATCCGCAGCCGTGGCATCGTTTTTCATCCGACGGAACCACGCGGATGTTGAATAATTCTGAGACGATGACCAGAAAAATCCCTGGTAGGTCTTTAGATCGTATATACCTGGACTTAGGTGCTGATTAAGCGGTAGGTGAGGCCGGGGAGCCTGATTCCGGAACAGAGATTCTATAGAGTGGGGGAGGGAGGGAGATAATTACTTCTGTTCCGTGTGAATCGCTGTCGAGGCTGCTGAGGTCTTCAAACATGATGGGTTGCGGAAGCTCTAGTCTGGTGCTCAGCAAGCGTAAGCGTTCTTCGATAATCTGTATCCCTTTTGAGATATGATCTTCTTTTTTATTCTTCTTCGCCTCGTCAATCCCGATTCCATTATCGGTAATCCTGATAATCAATGACCGGCCCGTATGGGAATCAATGTCCACCTCTTCAAAGAAGAACGAAACAATCAGCAGACCCTGGCTGCCTGAATTTATGATCCCATGCCATATGGAATTTTCGACAAATGGCTGGATAATCATATTCGGTATCATAACGGAACCTATACTAACGTCTGACCCGGTAATAATCTCATAAGTAAAACTCTCCTGAAACCTGAGTTTCTCAAGATCAAGATAGAGCCTGAGCCGGTTGATCTCCTCCGACAATAAAATGAATCCACTTCCCGCCGTATCCAGGTTTTTTCTCATCAGCTTGGCAATCATTGCGATGTAATCATTGGCATCTTCATATTTCCCGCTGTTTATAAGATATTGTACTGAATTCAACGAGTTGGAAATAAAATGAGGGTTCATCATGGCCGACAAGGCCTGGTGTTCAAGTTTGTTAAACCTTTCGGTAAGTTCCAGTTCTTTCCTTACTTTTTTGGTGTTGAGCTTCAGTCTCCATGTCACAACCGAGGAAGAGGTAAGTATAATAATTAACAGTATCCCGAGTATAAACCAGACGGTTTCGTAAAAGCGGGGCCTGATTTCGAAAATCAGATTGCAAGGTTTTCCCCAATCGCTGTTCTGAGATTTAGCCATGATCTGCAAAGCATACTTACCACTCTGAAGAGAACTGAAATCCAGGAAATCACGATCTGTTTCTGACCACTCCCCATTCAGGTTGTATTTATATTTTACGGAGCCCGGCGATGAATAGCACAAGGCTCTGTAATCAATGTAAATATGATTCTGTTCAGGCTTAAGAACCAGATTATTAACGCTTGAATATATAGAATCGCCAGCTTTTATATTAATTATTTTTACACTCAGCGGATGAGGTGCATAGTTGTCGAACAAACTGATATCAAGAAAGGAAATACCGTTACTCGTGCCAATGTACAGGAAATTTATTTTGCTGTCATAACACAATGAAAGAACTTCGTCGGAAGGCAATCCTGTTTGCCTGTTAAGATATTTGACAGAATTCCCATCGAACAGAAAAAGTCCGTTCATACTGCCAATCCAGATCCTGTTCCTGTTATCTGCCACAATAGAAGTCGCGGATGATAAGTCGTAACCATTTATCTTAGTGTAGGCTTTAACCAGGTCATTTTCCAGGTTGAAGCTGGCGATTCCCTTTTCACCCGCAAACCATACATGTTGTTTGTTATCCTGGCAGATTGCATTGATTCTTGAATTCAACACGGGATCAGTGTGGAAAAATGTTTTCTTCCAATCCCTGGGGCTGGAAGACGTTATAGCGATTTTGCACAAGCCCAGACTCGTTCCTGTCCAGATATTTTTTTTCGTATCTTCAAAGATCTCATTGATCCGGTTACTTTTACTGTTGCCATTAAAAAGAAAAAGCATTGACGTATCGGAAGGTTTATTTTTCAGAGAACTTTGAATCATGATATAATTTCCTGAACCTCCGAACAGATAAAGCCCGGTAGAAGTTTTACAGAACGATGGCCGGTCGAAAAAATGAAGGACAAGTTCTTTGTATGAAATTTTTTTAACCCCGGTTTCGCCAAAAGCGCCGCTTACATAATATTCATTATCTGTTTTTTTAACACTGTAGATATATTCTGTTAATGTTCTTTTCGTATTGCCTTTAATTTGATGGAATTTTCCGTTTTCTAAAATATTGAGACCGTTAAACGTTCCGATCAATAATTTTTCTGATTTCTCAGTCGCAATGGCATAAACACTATTACTGCTCATTCCGTCGTTCTCATTATAGCTTTTCAGGTAAAGATTATTGAGGCAAAAAACTCCCTTGCCGTAAGTGCTCACCCATATATTTCCTTCATTGTCCTGAAGATAATTATTTACAAGCGTATTCTGCAACCCCATTTTACTGCCAATATCAATTATTTTGTCTGAACCTTTCGGGATTAAAAAAAAGCCCCTGTTCATCACCGAGAACCACAAGTTGTTGTTTTGGTCGGATAAAATTGCACAAACGTCGTTATTGCCGGCAATATTTATTTTGTAGCTGCCAATCACCTGATCTTTCTTTATCTCGTATATCATTCCCCTTGCACCAATATAATACCTCCCGTTCTTAGCGTTAGCAAGACAAAGAACCGCGGTATCGGGCAGCCCCTGAATTTGCTTTTTTATTAATCTCGTCTTCCTGAAGCTGTACAGGCCGGATGGCGTCAAAGCCAGAATTTCTTTATTCGGGCCTAACGCTAATCTGTATATTTCAATTGGACTTGGATTAATGTTGTGGGTTTTCAGGCGGGAGTTTTTTTGTTCAGTAATAGAACCTATCGTGCCCTTGCTGCGATAAGCGTATAATGTTTGCTCATTATTGCCTGAAGGAACAAGCAGTAAAAAAGATAAAGAAAACCGGTTCCCGTCAATCTCATTGCAATAATTTTCAATATGGCCGTTTCGCAGAACATTGATCCCTTTTTCATAATTACCAAAATACAATTCGCCTTTTTTTCCTTCTGAAAGAGAAATAATAGAATTGGAATTAAGACCATCGTTCGTTCGGAACGTGGTGAAGCGTTTACCATCAAACCGGCTAATCCCGTTTAAGGTTGCAAACCAGATAAAGCCGTTCCTGTCCTGAAGTATATCGTACACTGTTGAAGAAGCCAGTCCATCGGTGGTAGTGTAATGGTAATAAGAAGGTGTTTGAGGATAAAGCGCTGCAAACGGGAAATACAGGATGATTGCAAGTAGTATATTCTTTACCGGCATAATCAGATTGACTTCAGCAGTGATTTGATCTTTTGAATAAAATCAGGGGCTTTCCGCCGCGAAAGTTCAACCCTGCTGCCGTCGGTCATGGTAACCAGGTTCCCGCTGAGGTTCGAATAGTCTTTAATATACTTTAGATTGATTAAGTGGGATTTATGGATCCTGAAAAAAAGTTCCTTCGGAAGGCTGTCCTCAAAATCCTTTAAAGTGCGGGAAATCACCTTCTTCTTTCCGTCAATCAGAAATACAGTGGTATAAGACCCATCAGCCTCCATCCGTACAATCTCATCCGTAATAAGCACGTTAAAACCATGTGATTCAGGAATAACAAGTTTGTCTGTTTCATGCGAGGACTCATGGTGCATTGCTTTATTCTTTATCGATAAAAGTTTTTTAACAGTCTGTTTAAGCTCTTTAATATTTATGGGCTTAAGAAGATAATCTACAGCCCCGGCTTTCACCGCGTTAATGCCAAATTCCTCATGTGCGCTTACAAAAACGACCATAAAATTTCGCTCATCAAATTCTTCAAGGAAATCGAACCCGTCGAGCACGGGCATATTAATGTCGAGGAATACGACATCAGGATTATGATCGTTTACAAGTTTCCTGGCCTTGACGACCGATTCGGCGAGGCCCAGGATCCCGATTTCAGGACAATATGTTTCGATAATCTTCTTAAGATTTTCCCTCCCGTGAAGTTCATCATCAACAAGTATTGCTGAAAGCTTATTACTCATGCAGCATCATTTTCTTCTTTACTTTAAGCGCTGAAATGTTTCTGGAGTAACTCCAGCAATAAGGCCTGGTTTAAAGGTTTTGTAATATACTCATTACAACCGGCATCGATTGCCTTTTTCTTGTCGCCCGAGAGGGCATATGCTGTTTGCGCAATGATAATCACATCTTTGTTGAATTCCCTGATTTGATGCGTGGCAATAAATCCGTTCACCCCCGGCATTCTGATGTCCATAAGCACCAGATCAATGTCTGGATTATTGCGGCAGACTTCAACAGCTTCAGCCCCTGTTCTTACTTTCATTACTTCATAGCTATATTTCCTGATCACCATGGTTATAAACATTTCCGATGTTTCGTCGTCTTCAGCAATTAGTACTTTCAGTCTTTTCATCTGCTTATCGTCTTTGGTTCCTAAAGAACCGTTTTTATTGATCCCTGCACTATCCTGATCCGTGTTGAAAGGGATGGTGAAATAAAATACAGAGCCTTCCCCTTCTGCACTATTTACGCGGACTTTTCCTCCCAGCATCTCTACATATGCTTTCGTAATTGATAAACCCAGTCCGGCGCCCTGAAGCGCTTGAATATCGGCAATATCGGCCTGAACAAAACGATCGAAAATAGCTTCCTGCCTGTCTTTGGGAATCCCGATGCCAGTGTCTTTTACGAAAAATTCAAGGAAGTCTCCCATTCTCTGACACCCGAATTCAATAAAACCCGCCTTAGTATATTTAATGGCATTTTTGACAAGGTTAGTAAGGATTGCATAAATCTTCTCACGGTCTGTTTCAATTATTGCTTCTTTTGATGGCAGAGTGTTTGTAATCAAAAGCCTTATGCCTTTATCATCAGCTTCAGGTTTAAAAAAAGAATAAACGTATTCGATCTGCTTGTTGATGTCTGTTTTGGAAATTGAAAGTTCCATCTGGCCGGATTCTATTTTTGAAATATCGATGATGTCGTTGATGATATTGAGCATGCGTGCACCACTCTTCTCAATAACCCGAATGTAGCTTTGCTGCTGATCGCCGGTCAGATTCGGTTCTTTCAGGAGACCGGCAAAACCCAGAATCCCGTTCATTGGAGTTCTGATTTCATGCGACATATTTGCAAGGAATGCCGACTTTAAACGATCGCTTTCTTCCGCTTTTTCTTTAGCTTTAATAAGTTCTGATTCAGCCTTCCTGGCTTTTTGTTTCTGCTGTTTAGTAAAGTAAAAATACAATAGAGCAGATGTAATCAATAATACCAGGATGAATAGAATGATCTGAGAAATAATCTGCGCATTCTTTTTCTCAATCTCCAGATTTTGAATGGTTATTTGCCTGTCTTTTAATTCAACTTCCCGCTTTTTTTCCAGATTGGCTATTTTTACGCTGTTGTCTTCAGAAAACACTGAGTCTTTATTCGTTGAGTATTTCTTGTAAAATAAAAGAGCGTTTTTAGTATCGCCGAGTTTCTCGTAAACCTGCGAAAGGAGCAAAGAATTGTCAGATAATAAGGCCAGATCATGAATTTTGTCTAATAGTTCATTCGAGTTTAATAAATATTGTTTTGCTTTCAGCAGATTTTCACGTTTGTTTTTAGAGAAATACTGACAGTTTCCTGCGATATTTATACTGTCGCCGGTTATTTTTAAATATATTTCACCAACATAGCTATTATACATAGCACGATCGTATGGAATATTTGACTCTTCGCTCATTTTTACCGCCTGAATACTTAATTCAAGCGCTGTGCAATAATCTTTAGTTCTTGTTTTGTTTTCGGAAATATTGACAAGCACTTTAGCAATGAGTTGATTGTTCCTGATTTCCTTTGCCAGGTTCAAGGCTTCAAAATAATACTTGTCAGATGTTGAGAAATCGGAAAGATCGCTATAAGCAAATCCCAGGTTATTATATGTTTTAATCAGCTCTTGTTTATTTTTAAGTTCCTTGTTGATAACGGTTGACTTTGTAAAAAAAACAATTGCTTGAGCAGGCTTTTTCAAGATACGATAAAAATTGCCTAAATTGTTCGACAAGAAGGCAATGCCTTGTTTATCATCGATTTCAGTATATTTTGACAAGGATGTGTTAAAACACTCCAAAGCCTTGGGGTAATTCCCTTTAACGCCATAATTCACACCAAGATAGTTGTATGAAAAAGCAATCCCCAGGCCCCATTTTAACTTTTCGGCAAGCAATATTGCCTGTTCAGCGTAAAATATTCCCGAATCGGTATCAAAATTGAAATACTGAAAAGACAATTTCCCAAGCAACCTTACTTTAGCTGTATCTGCAACAGAATTTTTTAGTTCCCCTTTTAATGAGTCGATAAGTTCAGAACCTTGTTTTTGTGAGAAAGAAAATGGGATTAAAAGGAATAGCAATACCAATGAAATGAAATTTCTCATAATAACTCACTCTCCTGTTAGCGGCCTTAAAAATAATCAAAGCGATTGATTTGAGAATAATTTTCATATAAAAATCGCTATAATTGTCATCTTTCACAATCTCCGACAAGCTGGTCTCTTTCGTTCTTTTCATCAACTCTGGTATGGTAAATCAAACCGAAACAAACTGCCTTTACCTTCCACGCTTTCTACCCAAATTTTTCCACCATGTTTTTCGATGAACTCCTTGCTTATGATCAGTCCCAAACCGGTACTGGGTTCGCCTTCGGTTCCCTTGCGATTTGTTTGCTCATTATACTGGAAAACAGTATTCATTATTTTACTGCTCATCCCGATACCCGTGTCACTGACTGATATCTCGGCAGAGTCGTTGGGCAGGTACTTTGCCGCGATTTTTATTTTTCCGTGTTTTGGTGTGAATTTTACAGCATTGCTGGCCAGATTTCTGATGATTGATCCAAGCATATTGTCGTCAGCAACAACTATTAAATTTTCAGGGATATCATAGCTGATATCAATACCCTTTTTAAGAGCTGATGCCAAAATAGTTTGCATGATCTCCGTAATTTTCTGCCTCAGAACAATCGGTTTGGGCGTAAACGTGAAGATACCTCTTTGCAATTGCGACCACTCAAGAAGGTTTTCGAGTAAGCCGTAAAGATTGACAGCCGATTTTCTCATTAAAACGGCTATCTTTTGAATTTCATCGATACTCAGCTTAGGCGAATTTTCAACCATAATTTGTGTAAAGCCCAGGAATGAATTGAAGGGACTGCGAAGATCGTGGGCAATAATGGAGAAGAATTTGTCTTTTTCCGCATTGAGTTTTAGCAGTTCTTCGTTTTTAATCCTGATCTCTGCCTCAGACTGCTTATGTTCAGTAATGTCAATTGAAATTCCTATAACGCCTAAAATCTCTCCGGCCAGGTCAACAAATGGAATTTTACTAGTGCTAACCCATCTGGAACCTTCTGCGGTTTCCCAGGGTTCTACAATATTCAATTTTGCTATACCAGAATTAATTACCGATAGATCATCCTGATAATATTGTTCCGCAACTTCAGGTGGATAAAATTCAGTAAGGTTTTTTCCTTCCAGCTCTTCTTTGCTTTTCCTATGAGCCAAGGCCAGATATTGATTTACACGGATAAAATTATTTTTATTGTCTTTGTAAAATACCAGACATGGAAGGTGGTCTAATATAGCTTCGAATTGATTAGAAAGATCTTTAAACAGTTTTTTTCTTTCTCTCAGGACATCTTCAGCCAGTTTTAGCTCAGTAATATCTTCGAACGTTGTAACAACCTCAATAAAACTCTCGTTTCCCTCCTGGAATTTGGGTATAGAGCTGACTTTAATCCAGGTGTATTTTTCGGTGGAGGGGTTGAAAATGCCCATTATAGCGTTATGCACAGCTTGCCTGGTTCGCAAGGTTTCCATAGCAGGATGGGATTCGCCGGGGAAGGCTGAACCATCCTTGTGAATGGCCTTCCAGAGTGGATCTATCGAGGTATGCCCCTGCAACTGATCAAGAGTTAAACCCAGGATTCTTTCTGCAGCAGGGTTTGCAGAAGTTATTGTACCATCAGCACTCTGGTAAACCACTCCCTGTGCCATCGTTTCAAACAGTTCCCTGTATTTTTTTTCACTCTCCTGAAGCGCTTTCAGATGAGAATGATCAGAAATTTTAACCATTTTATTATTCAATGTTCAAAATATATGCAAAAGTAGTAAATAAACATGCAGATGGAGCTAAAAAACACGTAAATGTTAATAATGTAAGAGATGATCCTGATTCCAGTATGTTAATAATATTATATTTTTGCATGAAAAATCCGGGTCAGCAGCCAGGAGGGCAGGGGCTCGGTATTCACTTTCACAATTGCCAGCCAGCCAACAGAATGAAAATACTGCTTATCAGTCCGGGAACTACCGAGGATATCGACGGTCAAATCACAAGAGAGATCCCGTACCTTTTTGCTAAAACTTTGTTTGCTCCTCATGCGGTTGCAGCCGTGGCCGCCCTTACGCCTCCGGAGTACGATGTGGAGATTCATGATGAATACGCCAGGGGACCTGCCGATACAGTGCTTCAGAAGAACGGTTATAATGTCTTAGGCATCTCGATTACATCCAATCAGGTCAAACGATCTTTGTACCTTGCCAGTGTTGCGAAGAAGAGTAATCCCTCGGCCCTGGTCGTGGTCGGCGGTATAGGGGTTGAGCACCTGATCTCTAATCAAGCCGGCGATATCGATGTTGTTTTTCACGGGGAGGCAGAAGAGACCTGGCCTATGTTTCTTGAAGATCTGAAAGCTGGGAAATGGCATAAAGTATATAAGCATCATTCAAAACCCGACATGAGCAGAACGCCGGCTCCGAGATGGGATCTGATGAAGGAGAGTCTGTCTTCCTATACAGCGGCTCTTGTGCAGACCACCCGCGGATGCCCGTTCGATTGCAGCTTTTGCGATGTGATATACACTTACGGACGGAAACCAAGGAGTAAGACCATCCCCCAGGTCCTTGAAGAGGTAAAAAAGCTGAGCGCTCTTGGTGTTGCTATGATTTTTATTGCCGATGACAATTTTGCCGGGGATAAAAAATACACCAAAGCTCTGCTCAGGGAGCTTATCGTTCTAAACAACTCCTTTGCCATCCCCATTAGTTTTCTTACCCAGATCGACATCACCATAGCCGCCGACGAGGAGCTTCTTACCCTGCTGGCCGACTGCAACTTCCAGGCTGTGATGATCGGTATTGAATCGGTCAACGAAGCCTCGCTGAAGGATATGAACAAGCAGCAGAATCTTCGTATCCCGGTGAGCGAAGCGGTGCGTAAAATTCAATCCTATGGCCTGGTGGTTCTTGCCCATATGATCATCGGCGCCGATTCGGACGATACCAGCGTGTTTGCGAAGACCTCTGCTTTCATAGCCGAAGCCAATATCGTACACCACCTCTGTCATCCGCTTGCAGCGCCATATGGCACCAAAATGTGGTACGATCTAAAGCGAAAGGGGAGGATCATCTCTACGGGGAACGAGGAGATCAGGGATAAACTCGATATCGTGACCAATATCATCCCGAAACAAATGACCAGGGTGGAGTTATTCGAAGGGCTGGCCGATTACTGGGAAGATATCTATGATCTGAAAAAGTTCAGGCAGAGAGCCTTGTCATTCATCCATGAAATTACCTATAAGCCGAAGATAAAAACAGGTGGGATCGCTGCTTTCTTGACCCAGCGGAAAATGCTTTGGAGGATCTTTACTTTTTTCATGTTCGAGATGGGGAAAGAGCACCGCAAGGCATTTTTCTCTGTTTTATTTGTTACAGGGAAAAAGGGAATGTATCTGCTACCCAAGATCATTTATATCTATAGTTGTTTCCTTGTCGACTCAAAACGGTCGTCATACGATGCAGGAGTGGCCCGCAAACATGCAAAATGGGAAAGTGACAATGCCGATAAGATAAGGGTTGATACATCCGAAATGCCTGTTTCGGAAAAGATCAGGGAAGAGGCTTCTTTGATCTTTACGTTCGCATACAGCCTGGTCCGCTCACGATTTAAGAAAAAAGAAAGCCTGTATTCCGGGGTGATCTCGGCCATGATCGATTTTAACGACAGGTTCGGCAAAACCTTTGTGCAGTTTGATGAGCATCAGCAGGAGCACCTCCGGAATTGCTGTGACCGCATTCTGGCGACTATCGAAATAGCCGATACTGACGAAACACCCGACCTTCCTCTGAGTCCTCCTTCGGGATTCGTACGTGAAATTCTTGATGCCCTTGATAATGCTGTGCGCTTCAATTTAGCTGAATGCCACTTAACCGGGTAAAATTTTCCCTCTGATCTGGCATTGTACAACTTTGAGAGCGCTTACTGAATACACGTTGCTTATAAACTCTACATTGATCTTTCGTCCGTCGGCTGTTTCAAGAGGCAGATTCTCATACCTCACAATTTCTTTCTGCTGTAACTCCGAGAATTTATCTTTGTTAGCGACGATATCTTGGAGAAATCCTATTTCCCAGATAGCTTTCTCTAGAAATTGTTCTTTTGAGTAACCCAGAAGCTCAACAAGATATGGGTTCACATCTTTAATTTTTCCCGTTTCTGCATCGAGGATAAGAATTCCGTCTTTCGATGATTCAAATAGGCGGCGATAGCGTGTTTCCGAGATTGACATTGCTTCTCCGGCCTGCCTGGCAATCGTTATATCGGTAAATGTAATAACGAGTCCGTCGATACGGTCTTCCAGGGTGCGGTAGGGCATAATCCTTACATTATACCATTTGTTTTTATGTGTGGTGATGGCTGTTTCAACTGATATCAGGGATTTGAGAACCTGCCGGGCATGGATGTCAATTTCGGGATATTCCAGATCGGTAACCAAATCGGTGAATGGCCGACCGATATCCGTATTACGTATTTTGATTATATTGGTTACCTGATCGGTAAACCTGCGGATATTCAAGTCCCTGTCGAGGAAAAGTGTTGCGATCTCGGTACTGTTGAGCAGGTTTTTCATATCGTCGTTTGATCTCACAAAATCGCTTACCTTGCTTTGCAGTTCGATATTTACCGTTTGCAGTTCTTCATTCAGGCTTTGCATCTCTTCTTTGGATGTAGTAAGCTCTTCGTTGGTCGATTGCAGTTCTTCGTTGGTTGATTGCAGCTCTTCATTAGTCGATTTCAGTTCTTCCTGCGAGGTTTGCATTTCTTCGCGGGTACTTTGAACGTCTTCATAACTTCGCTGCAATTCAATCTCCAGTTCCTTCTGCTTTCCTGCTGAAAGTTGTTTTCCTGTTTTGATGGTTGTTGAATTATTCCCTGCAATTGATGGTACGTCTGTAAATAGTATTAAAATCATGCCTCTTAACGAATCGGGATTTTCAATACGCTGAACAGTAACATCGGCATAATGAGCCCCACCTATGCCTACCATGACATTTCGAATGATTTGTGGGGCATAATTTTGCATCACTTTGCGGAAGGCCATCGGCAGCGCCTCGCGCAATCCCTCGCGTGCCATCACATGAATGTTCCAGTTGGCTTTACCGGCAACAGGTTCCAGGTATTTTCCGATAGAGCGATCACTTTTTTTTGTAATTCAGGCTCCATATAGATGAGCATGTTGCGGCACGATAGAATATCAAGTTTGGTAAACGGCGGGTCCTTAATCACATTTTGCGGAGCAAACACCACCATTTCGCGGATTGCGGTAATCAGGCGGTAACCTTCAGGGTCAGGAACAAAAAAATTAGCTAAGCGCTCCTGCGAAACATCGGTAGTGATGTTTGAGGAAAAAACGGCTTTACGTGCTTTCTCAATGGCATCAGCATCAAGATCGGTAGCAAAGATCTGAAGAGATAAATTTTTGTAATTTTTCATTTTATCCATTGCTTCTTTAAAAACTATTGCAAGGGAATAGGCTTCTTCACCGGTTGAACAGCCTGGCACCCAGGCGCGGAGCACATACCCGTGTGGAAATTCATCAAACATGGCAGGAAGAATATTCTCCTTGATCATGTCCCATACAGCCGCATCGCGAAAAAAGCTGGTGACCCCTATAAGTAACTCTTTAAACAGGATATCAACCTCCTTTGGGTTCTCCTGTAAAAAGCGCACATAGCTGGTTATTTTGTCTATCTGGTGAACGCCCTTGCGCCTTTCGATGCGGCGAAACAGAGTGTTTTTCTTGTACAGAGAAAAGTCGTGACCCGATTTTTCCCGTAAAAGGATGATGATTTTATCGAGGTTGCTTTTGTTTTTACTATCGATATCCGGATCTTGTGAGGGTATCGGAATATACTTAAGGAAAGCGATGAGCCGGGCAGGCAGCTGTTCGGCGGGCGCTACAATATCGGCAATTACAGCCTCAGTAGCGCTGCGGGGCATACCATCGAATTTGGCCGAGGCTGGTTCTTGCACCAGTACTATGCCGTTTTTTTCTTTGATGGCTTTCAATCCCAGGCTGCCATCGGAACCCATGCCTGAAAGGACAATGCCAATGCTTTTTTCATGCATGTCGGCAGCCAGTGAACGGAAGAATATATCGACCGGCAAACGCAGTCCGCGAGATTCAACCGGATCGAATAAATGTAAGACTCCATTGAGCAAAGACAGGCTCTTGTTGGGAGGTATCACATATACGCAGTTTTGTTTCACTATAAGCCCATCAGTTGACTGAAATACCTTCATGTGCGTAATCCGCTGCAACAATTCGGGCATGATGCCCACGTAGTTCGGGTCGAGGTGCTGGATAATCACGAAAGCCATACCGCTGCCGTTGGGCATATTTGAGAAGAACTGCTCCAATGCTTCCAGCCCGCCTGCAGAGGCTCCTATGCCTACAATAGGAAACTGATTTGCAGGATTTCTGTCAGGTGTTCTTTTTTGAACCGGTTTTGAAGATTTTGATTGCCGAGTGTCCATGGAAAAGGTATAAAGGATTTCAAAGAAAGCAAAAAAGGAATATGTTGTAAAGATAACTTAAAATCAAAGAATTATGATAAAAATACTTTACATCCTGATAAATAAACAGTTTAGTAAAAGGAAAGTCATTTTAGAGTACAGTGTAAATATTTATTATATCTTTGTTTCGTTTTTCTACGAAATACAAAATAGTATGATTGCCGAAAGGAAGTATTATACGGAATCCCAGGAAAAAATGGCCCGGTATGCTAAAGCTATCGCGCATCCGGCAAGGGTTTTCATCCTTGACTTTCTTGCCGACAACATCGATAAATGCTGCTATAGCGGCGACATGGCCGAAGATATTCCAATTGCACGGTCCACCCTTTCGGAACATTTGAAGGAATTGAAAAAGGCCGGACTAATCCAGGGGGAGATCAATCCGCCCTACATAAAATATTGTATTAATAAGGAAAACTGGGAAGAGGCGAAGGGCTTACTGCATTTCTTTTTTGAACGATAACAGCAACAATTAAATTCAAATAAATGGAAATTAAAATATTAGGGACGGGTTGCCCCAAATGCAAATCCCTGGATAAACTTACCCGCGAGGTTGTCGAAAAGTATGGAATTGACGCTACAGTTACTAAAGTGGAAGATATTCTGGAGATCATTAAATATGGCATTATGTCAACTCCTGCCATAGTTGTGGATGGGAAGGTCGTTGTATCCGGCCGTGTTCCTTCATCAGATGAAATAAAACAATTATTAACCAGCTAAATCAGTCAACATGGACAGATTCGTAAGTTTTTTGTTTACAATGATTATTGTGAGCAGCGTTTATTCCTGTTCAGGAAGTTCGCCCTCTACTCCGAATGCTTCCTCATCAGTGGGAACCGGGCAAAAAATTGAAGTTTATTATTTCCATTTTACGCGTCGGTGCATGACTTGTAATAATGTAGAAAAAGTTTCGAAGGAAGCTGTTGAGAGTCAGTTTGCTGATCAGGTAAAGAAGGGTGAGATTACATTTAAAAGTATTAATCTGGACGAAAAGGAAGGTGAAGCGATTGGTGCAAAATATAAAATTGAAGGCCAGACTTTGATTGTGATTTCGGGCGATAAAAGTATCAATCTGACCGACAAGGGATTTTTGTATGCCAATGACAGTCCACAGAAGCTTAAGGCTGAGATTAAGAAAGCAGTGGAGGGGATGGTGAAATGGTGAAATGGTGAAATGGTGTTCGGCGAAGCCGTAATGAACACAAATAAAATAGACAATTCGTGAATAAATGGGGAAATTATGATGTATTTACAGGCGATTCTCGAAAATTCTCAATACGCGGCACTAACTGCTTTTATCCTGGGTTTAATGACCGCTATCAGTCCATGCCCATTAGCTACCAATATATCGGCAATCGGGTTTATTAGCCGCGACATTGAAGATCGCAGACGGGTCTTTTTAAAAGGCCTGGTTTACACGCTCGGGCGGGCGATTTCCTATACCGGACTGGGGGTTGTTTTGTTTTTGGGGGCCAGCAAAATGAAAATTACGATGCTTTTCCAGGGATGGGGGGAGAAGATACTAGGACCGTTGCTGATCATCATAGGCCTTTTAATGCTGGACTTCATCAAAGTAAAATTCCCCGGGGTTTCAGGGCTGACTGAAAAAATGGGGGAACACAGCAGGCGAAGTTATTGGGGGACACTGGTATTGGGAATGGTATTTGCAATGGCGTTTTGTCCGTATAGCGGAGTGCTGTATTTCGCTATGCTGATACCTATGACGATAACCAGTGTAAGCGGATTGTATTTACCCATTGTGTTTGCCATTGCAACTGGTTTGCCGGTAATCATTTTTGCATGGTTGCTTGCTTATGCCATGGGCAATGTAGGGAAACTTTACAATCAGATCAAATTTTTCGAACTGTGGTTCCGAAGGGTAGTTGCAGTTTTGTTTATTCTCGTAGGTATCTATTACATTGTTGTATTTTTCGTATAACATGGATGCATTATTTCAAAATACCGGTTTTTTAAGTGGCGAGGTCTATAACCTCACACCTAAACAGGCATACGCTATTTGTATGAAAGGTGCTATAATCATCGATGTTCGCGAAGAGGTGCTAAGCCGGTTTAAATTGTTCGGCGTGCCTGAAGTGATTTATTGTCCTTTCAGTATGCTTGACGAAAGGTATAAACATTTGCCTGAAGATAGAACGATGATATTTGCCGATGCTGCCGGTTTGCACAGCAAAGAGGCCGTAAAATTACTTATGCAGAAAGGACTTGGCAGCAGAATAGCCAACCTGGCCGGTGGTCTCGTGGAATGGGAACGGGATGAAATGCCTTTGATCATCGATAAAAGTGAAAAATTATCCGGATCATGCATGTGCCAGCTCAGGCCGCGAAATAAAATATAGCCAACATCCAAAATACAGATAATCAGTTTGTTGTGAATATTTTTCTTGTTTGTATAATCTATAATCGTATTTTTGCGCCCCTGATCTTATGTCAGGAAACAGAATATAAGCTTACCTAATTGTAATCTGGTTAATTTTTATGCGATTCCGAATAATAGTTCTAGCCAAGCAGGTGCCTGACACAAGGAATGTTGGAAAGGATGCCATGAAAGCTGATGGCACAGTTAACAGGGCCGCCTTGTCTGCCATTTTCAACCCCGAAGATCTTCATGCATTGGAGCAGGCCCTGAGCATCAAAGATAAAATTCCTTATGCTGAAGTGATTTTGCTGACAATGGGCCCCACCCGTGCAGCTGAGATCATTCGCGAGGCGATGTACCGTGGAGCCGATCAGGGTTTCCTTATCACCGACCGCAAGTTTGCCGGATCCGACACCCTGGCCACTTCATATGCATTATCACTTGCAGTAAAAAAATTAGCACCCTACCATCTGGTTATATCTGGGCGTCAGGCCATTGATGGCGACACCGCTCAGGTTGGTCCGCAGACCGCCGAGAAGCTTGGTATCCCCCAGATAACCTACGCAGAAGAGATCCTTTCGCTCGATGCCAAGAAAATTATCGTCAAACGCAGGCTTGAAAGGGGAGTAGAAGTAGTGAACTCGACCCTCCCGGCTCTCATCACGGTGCACAGTTCAGCACCTCCCTGCCGGCAGCGTATTGGCAAACTGCTGATGAAATACAAGCATGCCCGCACTGTTACCGAGCTGCAGAATGAAACCAAGGACTACACTGAACTATATACCGAACGCCCTTACCTGCTCATTGAGGAATGGTCGGCCGATGACCTGAAAGCCGATGCCAAAAACCTTGGACTGCCGGGGTCACCAACAAAGGTAAAAAAAATCGAAAATGTGGTATTTCAGCACAAAGAATCGACAATCCTCAGCAATTCCGACAAGGATATAGAAAAACTGATGCAAACGCTCATCAGCAGCCACATCATAGGGTAGTAAAACAGCTTAAAACATAAAATAAGGATACTGTGAACAATATTTTTGTTTATTGCGAAGTAACCGAAGAACGGTCGATTGCTGATGTAAGCCTTGAGCTGCTTTCGAAAGGCAGAAAACTGGCGGATGATCTGAAAGTTAAACTCGAGGCGGTTGTAATCGGGCACAAGGTAACCAAACCGGAAGCCCTGCTTTATCCGTTTGGTGTAGATGTGATCCATTATGCCGACGATGAAAAGTTGTTCCCGTACACAACACTTCCGCACGCAAGCATCATTATTGAACTTTTTAAAAAAGAAAAGCCGGAGATTGTGCTTTTCGGAGCCACCAGCATTGGCCGGGATCTTGCTCCTAGGGTGGCATCGGCACTTCGCTGCGGGCTCACGGCCGACTGCACCAGCCTGGAAATAGGTGATCATTTCGAAAACAAAACCCAGACCGAATACAAAAACCTGCTATACCAGATCAGGCCTGCATTTGGTGGTAACATTATTGCTACAATCATCAACCCTGAAACCAGGCCGCAGATGGCCACAGTGCGGGAAGGAGTGATGAAGAAGGAAGTATACTCTGTGAAATACAAGGGGAAACTCAATAAAATAGATGCCAGGAGCATACTTAAGGATGAGGACTTCGCCGTTACCATCATCGAACGGCACCTGGAGAAGAGCAAGATCGACATCAAGAATGCACAGGTGGTTATATCAGGTGGATATGGGGTGGGTTCGAAGGAAAATTTTCGGCTGCTTTTCGACCTGGCCGAAATCCTGGGTGCACAGGTGGGCGCTTCACGTGCTGCTGTGGATGCCGGGTTTGTGGAACACGAGCGCCAGGTAGGGCAGACCGGAGTTACCGTAAGGCCAAAACTCTACATTGCCTGCGGCATTTCAGGAGCTGTACAGCATCGCGCCGGCATGGACCAGTCGGCCCAGATCATTTCAATTAATACCGATATCAGCGCTCCGATCAACCAGATCGCCGATTACACCATCCTGGGGAACGTGGCCGATGTGATTCCTAAAATGATCAAGTATTACAAGAAAAATTCGAAGTAAAAAAGTCATGGAAAATTTCTATACCGACAATCCCCATCTCAGGTTTCACCTTACCCATCCTCTGATGGCCAGGATCGTGAAGCTGAAGGAGTCAGATTATACCCAGAAAGACAAATTTGATTTCGCCCCTCTCGATTACGAAGATGCAATCGACAGCTACGACAAAATCATGGAGATCATAGGCGAGATCAGCGGTGAGATCATTGGCCCGAATGCCGAATCCGTCGACAAGAACGGCCCCCAGCTGTTAAACAACGAAGTGAAGTACGCACCTGGCACCCAGCAGAACCACGATGCGTTAGTTAAGGCGGGACTCGTAGGATTTACGCTTCCCCGCGAATACGACGGGCTGAATATGCCTAATGTTGCTTATGTTATGTCGGGGGAAATCGTTTCACGTGCCGATGCCGGTTTTGCTAATATCTGGGGGCTTCAGGACTGTGCAGAAACCATCCTCGAGTTTGCATCCGATGAGTTAAAGGACGAATTTCTGCCTCGTTTCAATAAAGGTGCCACTGCCGCCATGGATTTAACCGAACCCGATGCAGGTTCTGACCTGCAGGCAGTACAGCTGAAAGCCACCTATGACACGCGAAAGCACCGATGGTTACTCGATGGTGTAAAACGTTTTATTACCAATGGTGACGCCGATATTTCGCTGGTTCTTGCACGCTCTGAAGAAGGAACCACCGATGCACGCGGGCTTTCGCTGTTCATTTATGACCGTAAGGATAAGGCAGTCACTGTGAGGCGAATCGAAAACAAGCTTGGGATCAAAGGATCACCGACCTGTGAACTGGTGTTCCGCAATGCACCTGCTAAACTCATAGGCGATACAAAACTCGGACTCATCAAGTACGTTATGTCTCTGATGAATTCAGCCCGCCTTGGCGTTGGTTCACAGTCGGTCGGCCTTGCCGAGGCTGCATACCGGGAAGCATACAAATATGCCACCGAGCGTGAACAGTTCGGGAAAGCGATCATCAAGTACCCGGCCGTTTACGAGATGCTAACCAACATGAAGGTAAAGATCGATGGGATGCGCTCCCTGCTTTATGAAACGGCTCGTTACGTCGATCTTTACAAATGCTGCAACTTTGCTTTCAGGGATCGCAAACCCGAGGCTGACGAACGCCAGGAAGCCAAACGCTATCAGAAGCTGGCCGATATGTTCACACCTCTCCTGAAACTTTATACCAGTGAGGCTTGCAACCAAATCGCCTATGATGCCATCCAGATTTTCGGCGGTACAGGCTACATGAAAGACTTCCCGATCGAAAGGATTTACCGGGATGCACGTATCACAACGATTTATGAAGGGACCTCACAGTTGCAGGTGGTGGCCGCCATCCGTTATGTAGGAAATGGAGGTTATCTTTCGGTCATGCGCGAAAGGGCTGAACTCCCGGTAAAACGTGAACTGGAGTATCTCAGGAGTTCGCTTGAAAAAATGACAGAGCAGTTCGCCAGGACCATCGAGAAAGTCAACGAATACGGAGATAACGAATATTCCGATTTCCACGCACGCAGGCTGGTCGAGATGGCAGCAAACATTCTGATAGGCTACCTGCTACTGTATGATGGTAACCGCAGCGATGAATATACCATGAGTGCCGATATCTTTATCCGCAAAGCCCGGGCCGAGAACGTATCCGCAGTCAGTTTCATCAACAACTGCCACCCAAAGGAGGTAAACGATTACAAACTTTAATTGGAATTACGTCATGCCGGCGATTGTCATTGCAGAAAACCATTACAAAATGGTCCAGGAAGAGACCTTCGCACCCATTGTATACCTGGTTAAATACCATACGATCGAAGAGGCAACCATGCTGAACAATGATGTTCCGCAAGGACTATCCTCCTGCATCTTTACAGAGAACCTGGTTGAATCTGAAAAATTCCTGTCTGAAACCGGTTCCGATTGCGGTATTGCCAACGTGAACCTTGGTACTTCCGGAGCTGAGATCGGTGGCGCTTTTGGCGGCGAGAAAGGTACGGGCGGTGGCCGTGAATCGGGTTCCGATGCATGGAAAGCCTACATGCGCCGTCAGACCAATAGCATTAACTTCAGCGGGCAAACGGCCCTGGCACAAGGGATTACATTCGATTTTTAACAATCACCCATTGCCTGAAAAAAATCCGATATCTGCACTGATTCTTGCTGCCGGCAATTCAGAGCGAATGGGCCGCGACAAGGCATCCCTTCCTTATGGGAACGGCCTGTCATTCGCAGGTCAGCTCATCTCAGTCTATAACCACTCGGGATGCAGTCCGGTTACAATGGTCGTAAACGAAAGGTTTGATACAACACTATATGATCCGGCCATGGTCCGGTTTATTTTGAATAACCAGGTGGAAAGGGGACGATCCTTTTCCATCTGGCTTGGTTTGCAAAACACCCCCGCCGGGCACTCCTGCTTCATTCAGAATATCGATAATCCCTGTGCGGATGCTGCACTGCTCAGGGAGATGCGTAATGCCATCCGGCCGGAAATCTATGTTGTACCCATGTTTGGCGGCAGGGGAGGACACCCGGTTTTGCTGGGAAGCAGGGTAGCCGATGAACTGCAAAAAAAAAGCGACGTTCCGAACCTGAGGGATGCTTTGCAGGAGTTCGTGCGGCTCGAAGTGTCATCCTCCGACGATCGCATACACCTGAACATAAATACACCGGATGCATATCGAAATTTTATTGATCATTCACAATGATCTCTCCCCACCTTCCCATTGAAGGGGAGGGAGAAGGTTCGTTGATAATCTCACTTTTTTCAATAATTTTACATCCTTCAAAATATAAATATCTCCTAATGCAAACTGTATTTTCCAAAACAGAAGAGATCAGGAATTCAGGACTCAGGGCAGCAATCTGCATTGTTATTGAAACCAGGGGTTCCACCCCACGGAAACAGGGATCAAAAATGATCGTTTATGAGGATGGTACTATTTTCGGAAGCATCGGCGGCGGGTCGGTAGAAAAAGAGGTGGCGGACAAAGCAATGGAACTGATTGCACTCGGGAAACCTGAAAGATGCCCCTTTAACCTTGAACAGGACCTTGGCATGCATTGCGGTGGTTTCATGGATGTCTACATCGAACCTATCAACCCTTCGCAGAAACTCTATATTTTCGGTGGTGGCCATATCGGAAAGGCACTGGTTCATTTCGCCCGGGAATTCGATTTTACAATTACGGTGTTTGATCCCCGCGAAGGAATTTTCAATGATCCTGCTTTCACCGGCTGCACCTGCATCGGGAAAGATTATTTCGAAGCCATTGATGAAGCCGTTTTTGATGATAACACCTATATTGTAATCGTCACTCCCAAACATGTTTACGACGAGGAGATCTTGGTTAAGGTCACGCGCAAACCCCATGCCTACGTTGGAATGATCGGGAGCCGTAGGAAAATTGAACAGGCAACCAAACGTTTCCTCGATGAAAACCTCCTTACCGCGGAAGAGATTGAATCCATTGACATGCCGATGGGGATTAAATTCAATGCGCAAACACCCCAGGAGATCGCAATCAGCATTCTGGCCAAACTGATTGATGTCAGGAATCAGGTTGTGAATAACAACAATTAATGTCAGTGAAGGTTGTCTCGTTTATCAAAATCATGTCATTTGTCTGAAAATTCGCCATCCCGTCACATTTATGGTGATCTTTTTGATTGTGTAATTTGGATATGCCGACCAAATTGACCACCCCGTGCCGATTCATTTTACCGACCTTCTGCCGATATAGTTTGACCAGTCCCTTCAGAATTCTTTGTAAGATTATTTTCCACGTATGGTCAGGATTTTGATCTTAGAAAAATGGCTGATGGGAAGAAGGGGGATAACAGAGGAACAAAACCGGCACCTTTGTACAAAATTTCTTGAAAATCGAAAAACCCATGTACCAAATATTCCTCGGAAGCCTTATTCTTAGCACCATTCATGCTTTAATCCCCAACCACTGGCTGCCTTTAATTGCCGTTGGAAAAACTGAGAAATGGTCTCAAAAGCAAACATTATGGGCTACAGTTATCACTGGTGTCGCCCACACCCTGAGTACCATTATTATTGGAATTGTGGTTGGTCTTGTTGGCTATAAACTTGCAACGAAATATGCAGTAATCTCGGAGACAATTGCCCCTGCGATCCTGATCGGATTAGGGTTGATTTATATTTTACGCGATTTCCGTAACAACCACCATCAATCTCATAATATGAAACCGCTGGTAATTGAACAAGATCACAAGAGATCCAGATGGGTTGCCATACTCACCTCTCTTAGTATAGCCATGTTTCTGACGCCATGCATTGAAATAGAAGCATACTATTTTCAGGCAGGTACAATTGGCTGGACAGGAATTTTTATTGTCTCGGCTGTCTATCTTTTGATAACCGTTGTGATTATGCTTCTTCTTGTTTTCCTGGGAATGAAGGGTGTTAAAACATTTAAATCACATTTCCTGGAGCATCATGAAAAGGCCGTCACAGGCATCGTTTTGATTGCCCTTGGCATATTGGCATTGGTTCTGAAATTTTAATCATTAAAGGGATACCGGAAAATGCGGGTGAAGAAAATCGCACCACCGTTTCCGGCACCCCTTCATTGTTGGCAAATAAAGGAATAATTCTGATAAAAAATCCATCGACTATTAAAAGCTGAAGGATTTTAGTTTGACATAAGCCTGGTTCATTTCCAACTCACCGCTGAGATACATCTCATTGATTGCAAGCCAACCGGATAGGTCATAAAAGAATCTTGATGCATCTATTTTTCCCTCCTTCAACAAAGTTACAAGATACATGTTGAAATCAGTTGCAACAATGCCCGTCCGGATCTCCTCAACGGAAGCCTGAGATAATTTACACTGCTCGTAAAGGCTAGAAACCTCATAGTATAAACCATTGCGGTACTCCTCCCACTGCAGGCCGATCAGCCGCTCTTCACTTCGGGTCCGTTTAACGGTATTTGCATTTTCCCATAGTGGGATGCTCATCCCGAGATGAAGTCCTTTTAGATCCTGATATAATGTACTCTCAGAATAATACCCTGCCTCAAACTTTGGCAGCCACTTGCTTTTGGCCAGTTTCACCTCCTTTTCACGGATAAACTGCTGTCCCTTGATGAAGTTCAGATCAGGATTGTGCGCAAGAATCCTGTTTATCAGCGTATCCAGAACGGGTAAAGATTCCATGGAGGGATAAATGGTGTCAGTGACAGCAATCGGAATTCCCCCATTGAGTCCTGTAAGCTTCATCGTCAGGGTTTGTTTCCTGATCTCATTCTGCCTGATCTTAACCAGCAGGACTGACTCCAGCCATTTCTTCTGTGAAAATTCCACAGCATCAATGGCGCCAAGTTCAAACTTGGTTTTGAGTCCGGAAACAAAACGGGAGGTCGTATTCTGCAATTGCTTCAGCAAAATCGCATATTTGTTGACAAAGATAAGTTCAGTGTAGAGTTCGGCCGCCTTCCGAAGGATATCCTGTCGTTTGCCAAGCAAAATGAACTGATTGGCATTCCCATGTAAACCTGCAATTTTATTCTGCAGGATGTACACTGAAGGAAAATCGAATGATTGTGTAACCCCGAAATCTGTCTTATTGCCAAATTCGGAAGGTTCCCCGGTCATGTATTTATACTCGATCGTCGGGTTGGGAAGAAATATCCCTGTTTTCTGACGGATATTATCAGCCTCAACCTGGCCCCGGGATGTTTTAAGGGATTTATTATTCCGGGCAATGCTCTCAAGGAACCTCTCCATGGGAGATTGTGCCATCACATTCCCGCAAAGGAACATTGAGACAATAAAGATTATTCCTCTATTCATGGCTTTCTCTCCCGTTAATTAAAATGTAAACAATAGGGATGATGAAAAGGTTCAGCAGGGTGGAAGAAAAGAGTCCTCCCAGGATAACCTTTGCCATCGGACTTTGAATCTCGTTTCCCTGGGCATTGTATGCCATTGCCATGGGAATGAGCGCAAGTCCGGCTGTTAGGGCTGTCATCATGATCGGGCTGAGTCGTTGAACAGATCCCTGCAAAACCCTTTCTTTGAGCGCCAGACCTTTCTCTTTAAGCCGTTCGTAATTGGAGACCAGCAATATCCCGTTCCTTGTCGCAATGCCGATCAGGGTGATAAATCCGATCAGGGATGGAATATTCAGAATGCTTCCGTTAAAGTAGACAGCCGCGATCCCACCGATGAGTGCCAGGGGCAGGTTGAGCAGGATCGTAAGTGAAAGTTTGGCATTTTTAAACTCCTGGTTCAGAATTAAAAAGATCAGAATAACCGACAGAATGGAGGCAAACAGAATAATTTTTGAAGCGGCTGTGGCGCTTTCAAATTTCCCGGAATATTCAACTTTATAACCAGGAGGCACTTTTACTTTCTCACTCACCATTTTTTTAATGTCTGAGACTGAGGATTCCAGGTCGCGTTCAGCAATATTCACCGAAACAACCGTTTTGCGCATCAGGTTTTCCCGGCTGATGGTATTGGGTGTAGTGGTTGAGCGAATTTCACTGATCTGTGCCAACGGGATTTTCTTTCCTTGCTGGTTATCTACCGTGATCTCGCCGAGCTTTTCAATCTGGTCGCGCACGTTGGCCGGGTACCTTAATACAAGATCGAACTTCCCGACCTTCTCATAAATCTCCCCGATTTTCTTCCCGGCAATCGCTATATCAACTACATCGTGAAAATCTTTCATGGTCACGCCAACCTGGCTCATCACCTCCCTGCGAGGGATGATCTGAACCTGCGGAACAGCCGTCATCTGCTCAGGCGACACATCAACGACACCGGGAATACCCCTGATGGCGTTTGCTATACTGTTGCCAAGGTCAAGGAGCATGGCGTTGTCGGGCCCGAAGACTTTGATTGCTATATTTGCACGGGTCCCCGACAGCATATGGTCGATGCGGTGGCCCAGTGGCTGCCCCACGATCACATTCACACCCCTGATCGAAGCCATCCGTTTTCTGACATCTTTCATAAACTCATCACGGTTGCGTTTATCCAGCGTAAACGGGCAATCGATCTCCGCTCCGTTCACGGATTGGGCATGTTCGTCCAGTTCACTTCTCCCGGTCTTACGGGAAGTGCTTTTCACCTCAGGGATCGACAACATGGTTGTTTCTACCTGGTTCCCGATCTTGTTCGATTCTTCAAGGGAGATGCCAGGCATCGTGACAACTGTGAGTGTGAGCGACCCCTCATTGAATTCAGGAAGAAAACTTCGTCCAAAGGTGGTATAGAGCAATGCTGCTCCGATCAGCACTGCGCCTGTGATCCACAGGACCTTTTTGGTATTTCCCATCACCCACTGAAGCGATAACTGATAATATTTGTTCAGAAAAGCGACGGTGCGGCTTTCGGCCTTTTGCTTATTGAGCATCTTAGAATTGGTAAGCAGATAGCTGCAAAGTACCGGTGTCAGTGTGATGGCTACAAGCAGGGAGGACGCCAGGGCAACGATAAATGAAATACCCAACGGTCTCAGCATCCTTCCTTCCATCCCGCCGAGGAAAAACAGGGGAATGAATGAAATAATGATTATGGCCGTGGCATTGACGATTGAACTTCTGATTTCACCCGAAGCCTGATAGATACGGTGATCAGCAGTGAGATTGGGATTGCAAGCACCGAAATGACGGTAGTTCTGAAATTCAGCAGGAATATGATCAGGATAATCACCACGAATAATGCGCCTTCAATGAGTGAGTTCTGAACATTTCTTACCGATGACTCAATGAAATCGGATTGTCTGAAAATCCTGGTGTTCACCTTGACATCGCGGGGAAGTTCCCTGCGGATCTGGTCCATGGCAGCATCAATACGATGGGTAAGATCCACTGTGTTGATGTCAGGCTGCTTTGTAATTGACAACAATACAGCTGGGGTGGCATTGAGCGAACCGTCGCCAAGTTTTGGCGCAGCAACATTTTTTATGCTGGCTAAATCTTTGATACGGATTACGGTATCTCCCATAGATTTAACCACCGTAGCGCCCAGGTCCTCGAGATTCGCCGATCTGCCGATACCAGTGACAACATATTCATTCCCGTACTGATTGATGATCCCACCGGGGGCATTGGCATTGATGTCGTCACAGGCACTATACAATTCATTCAGGGTAACACCATAGAGAAACATCAGGTAAGGATCAGCTTCAACCTGGTATTGTTTCAGTTCACCTCCAATTACTGTGACTTGCGCAATACCACCCAGGCCCAGCAACGCCGGTCGTAACCTCCAGTCGGCAAGGCTCCGCAGGGCCATCGGACTGGTTGAATCTGAAGTCAGACTGATAAACATGATTTCACCCATGATGGATGATTGTGGTGCAAGTGTGGGTTCACCGACACCTTCCGGTAAAACAGCTTTTATGGTGATCAGCTTCTCTCCAACCACCTGCCGTGCCCTGAAAAGGTCTGTACCCCAGTCGAATTCTACAAATACGATCGAGAAACCAGTGGATGATGATGAACGGATTCTGCGCACACTCATCGAACCGTTCATGGCGGATTCGATCGGGAATGTGACCAGTTTTTCAACCTCTTCTGAAGCCATTCCGTGGGCTTCAGTCATGACCACAACGGTGGGAGCGGTAAAATCAGGAAAAACATCTATATCCATCGAATTGGACACGAAGATGCCTGCAACAATCAGCGATGTAAACACCAGGATCATCAACAGCCGGTTGTGCAGCGAAAATTGAACTATTTTATTTAGCATGGGTGGGTCTCCTTTAAATTTGCATCAATGAACATGACCATGTGAAGGAATAGCTCCCGACATCGAGGCAAGTTTTACCAGCATGGCGCCTTTCACTGCAACCCATTCATCTGTAGCCAGTCCATCTGTGATGCTGACCCGCAATCCATCGGAGGTTGAAATCCCGACACGTCGTTTCTCAAAGGATTCGCCCGTTTTTTCAATGAAAACATAATAGGTTCCCTGTTCTTCAACGATGGCTGATGCCGGGACCGTGATTGTTTTGTCATTGTTGTCGTACCAGAGGTAGACTGTGGCAATTGAGCCGGGTACCAGGTCGGCATTGGATACAATCTCAAATCTGACAGGGATCTGCCCGAGTGTTTGTACGTTTGTACTACCTCCGATCATCCTTCCGTTGCATTGACTTATCTGGTAAGCCTTGTTGGAAGCAGTCATAATCAACCCATCTGAAATTTTCTGGATGATGCCAGTGTACTTTGACGACACCATTGTTTCAAGGAGTACTGGTGAATTTGAAATAATCTCGGCAATGGGCATCCCGGATTCCACCTTGGACCCGTTATTCACCAAAAGCCGGGTCAGATGACCGGTAACCGGAGCATATATCTCAAATCCATCACCCTTGATGTTCTCCGTTAAAATGTCATACTCCTTTTTTGTCTTCAGGTAGGAAGCCTCCGAAGCTTCAAAATCAGGACGGGAAACCAGGTTGCTCTTGAGAAGGATGGTATTCCTGTCATAATCCTTTTTGCTTTTCTCGTAATTCTCTTTGGCATTGAGTAATTGTGTTTCAGGATTGCCTTCTGAAAGTCCCTGCCCGGTAACCGCAGCGACGAGTGCACCTTTTTCGATCAGGATACCGGGATTGATCAATTTGGTAAAGGTCACAATACCCGGGTTCTTGGCGATGACCATGGTGCTGCCGGAAGTAGTGGGGATAATTTTGCCGGCGGTACGGATCACCCCGTGAAATTGCATTGCCTTCACCTTTTCGATACCGAAATCTGTTTTCCATGCCTGTTCTTTCAGGAAGACAATGGAACCGCCAGAGAATGGTTTTGCCCCGGCAATTGCTTTTTCCTGATCGGCAAACACTTCCACTCCCCGGATCAGAAAGGTGTCGACTGTTGCATTATCGGCAAAGAGAAACATCAGGTCAAACTTCCCGGTTTCCTCTGGCGTCAGGGTAGCCCTGTAGATTCCGGGATTTTCAGAAACCCCGACAGGTTTGCTTTCGGTTTTACGCTGCCCTGTGAGGACAACTGTCATTTGCCCGGTTGTCATGGGTTTATAATTGCTGAGCGCCGTCACATGGGTGCCGAACCTTGAAGACTGACCTTTGATCAGCGGATCAAATTCAACAAACAACTCGTAACTGCTGGTGAATACGGTATGGGATTCTGCCAGTAACTCCCTGGCATGCTCTTCGGTCTTTGGTGCTGAACAGGAGTATATAAATATAACGGCCCATAAAAAAATGAATCTTTTCATGTCGAAAAATTAGACGTAAATAATAAGAAAATTGAGAGAAATGAAAGGACTTAGGCGATGGGAGGCGCCCGAAGACCGCAGGAAAGGGTTATCCCTTCAATTATTGGGATGACAGATTGATTGGTTCTGAGAGCTTTCTGTAATAATTCTGGAGGACTGAATTCCGGTTTTTCCGGTAATATTGCCGCAATAGGCGCAATTTGGTTGACAGGCCGGGATTGTTGGTATTGAAAGTGTATTATTTCCGATGAGGATGAAACCGGATGAGCTGTGTGGGCATTTGCAAAATAATGAATATGATCATTATCGGCATGATGATCGGGATTTACAGTCACACCGGCTTCCGCTCCAACAGCGTGATGATGGGGTATCAGATCATGCCACAAAAGTAACGCATATGAGAATAAAAGAAAGAATACTATTTTATTTCTTTTGGTCAACCCGGTCGATTTTTTACAAAGATAGTTTTTTTGTTAAAATCCTTACCAACCATCCATAATTGAAATATTTATGAATACTGGCTTTGCGATCACAAAATAAAAACGTTCAGGCCTAAGGCTGAACGCCGAAATCTCAGATTTAAAAGAAGGTCAGTAATTGATTTTGCCTTCAACCTTTGGGATGACTGCATTATTGGTTGCAGAGGATTGGAAGTACTGCTGTGCTGTTCCCTTGAAACAGTCACTATTGACTTTTTACAATACAATGACATATTATTTTTCAATGATTTTTCAATGATTCTTCCTTATGAAACTGTATTTTTATGGTTTTGAAAAGCGTAGTGGACTCCTACGGCTTTGTGGTTGTATTGTTTTGACTGGTACTCTTGAAATATTTCTAAATTTGGTCTTTAGTAAAACCAGTTTCCAAAAGTTGAAAGATTGAATGCGAAATATATTTTTACATCTTCATCCTTCGAATATTAGCGAATCATCACTCAGATTTAACCGCACATTTGGTCTTGGAGGGATGGCAGTTTTATTGATCATAATTCAGATAATAACCGGTATTCTACTAAGGTTTTATTACATTCCTTCGCCTTCTGAAGCATACGATTCTGTAATGTTTCTTAAAGACCGGGTACTTTTCGGTCCCTTTACCCGCAACATCCATTACTGGAGCGGAGTATTCCTCCTTTTGATTGCCTTTCTGCATTTTTTACGGGTATTCTTTACCGGTGCTTACAGAGATTCGCGTTCAATCAACTGGCTCTTCGGATTATTTCTGTTGGGGCTCATCGTTTTTGCAAATTTTACCGGGTATCTCCTTCCCTGGGATCAACTCGCCTATTGGGCCATTACCGTAAGTACCAATATTATAGGTTATTTACCTATAATCGGTGAAAGTCTCCGGAACTCGATTATCGGTGGTAAGGAGTTAAATGCCGACACGCTGCAAACCTTTTTTACCCTTCATACTGCTTTATTTCCCTTTTTAATTATGGCCATTGTGCTTTATCATTTCTGGCGGGTGCGGAAAGCAGGTGGTGTTTTGCTGCCCGAAACCCCGGAAAAAAGTGAGATGATACCGGTAATGCCCAACCTGATTTTCAGGGAATTTATTGTCGGACTTGTTCTCATGGCCGTTTTACTCATTTTCGCTGCACTATTCAATGCCCCTTTGCTCGAAAAGGCAAATCCATCTTATAGCATGAATCCGACCAAGGCACCCTGGTACTTCGCAGGAGTGCAGGAGTTGCTGATGCATTTTCATCCCTTCTTTGCAGCGTTTATTATTCCATTCAGTGTGATTGTGTTTTTAGCATGGATTCCATTTTTCAAATACAATGAACCTCCGAACGGTCATTGGTTTATCTCCGGTAAAGGAATACGATCGTCAAAGCATACCGCCATTTTTTCCACTGTTGCCACCCTTGCAGGAATACTTTTCAATGCTTATGTCTTGAACTTTGAAATGGTCATGCCGGCCATTCCGGCACTGATCAGTAACGGGGTGATCCCACTGCTGATCCTGTTCCTGCTGATGGGAGGTTATTATCAATTTCATCTGAAAGGATTCAGGCTTTCAAAGGCGGAACTGGTTCAGGCTGTGTTTGTTTTTATCGTGGTTGCCTTTATCATACTATCGCTGACAGGTATATTTTTTAGGGGAAAGGATATGGAACTGACTTTCCCCTGGAATGTTTAATGAGCATTATTCATGAAGAAAACAGATCAGAAAATAGCTGAAACCGTTACCCGGGATGTTATTAACCGTCGTGATTTCTTCGGCATGGCATGGAAAGCACTTGGCATCATTGCCGCCCTGGAAGCCGGCGGCATGATGGTCTCCTATTTTTTCTCCGGGAAAAACAGAAAAACTGCCCAAACAAAACAATTGCTCGAAGCGGGACCAGTCAATGGATTCCTCCCAGGTTCTGTCAGCGCATTTATGGGCGGCCGGTTTTACCTTGCCCGCCAGCAGGATGGCGGATTCATCGCGTTATCCCTGCGATGTACACATTTGGGCTGTTCCGTTTCCTGGGAAGAAAACAAAAAAAGATTCATCTGTCCCTGCCATTCTTCTGCCTTCGATATCAGTGGTGAAGTTTTAAACCCTCCGGCTGCCAGGGCACTTGATTTCTACCCGGTTCTGATTGAAAACGGTGTAGTAAAGGTAGATATCGGCACACTGAAAGAACGAAAATCAGCAAGAAAAGAACAATTTATTTACGCATGATGACTACGAACCTTAGATCCTGGAAAATTACCGGACTTATTGCCACCGTGGTGATTGTGCTTAGCTTTCCTCTTTCCCTGCTCCTTAACAGGAATCACGGGAGTCAGCCACAACCTGTCGCAGTTTTCACCGGTGGCAAAGCTTGTATCGAATGCCACCAGAAGGAATACAGGTTATGGAAGGGGTCGGATCATGACAGTGCTATGGCGGTTGCATCTGATACTTCTGTAAAAGGTAACTTTAATAATGCTGAATTTACTTTCAATGGGAAAACATCAAAGTTCTACAAACAGTCCGGAAAGTTCTATGTTTACACTGAAGGGCCGGGCGGCATTATGAAGGAGTTTCAGATCACATATACATTTGGCATCCGCCCCTTGCAACAATACCTCATACCTTTCGAAAACGGTAAATACCAGTGCCTGCCCATTGCCTGGAATACCATTGAAAAGAAATGGTTTCAAATGGCAGCCATGGTGTACAAACCGGAAGACCTGAAACCCGACAACTGGCTTTACTGGACCAACCAGGCCCAGAACTGGAACAGCATGTGTGCCGAATGCCATTCCACAAACCTTCAGAAAAACTACGATCTCAAAACAAAATCTTACCACACAACCTGGAATGATATCAATGTAAATTGTGAGGCATGCCACGGCCCGGGATCGTTACATATCGAATGGGCAAGGCTGCCGGAACTGGCGCGGCCACAGGACAATAACACCGGTCTGCTGGTAAAAACGAGCAAAATAACCTCCCGACAGTATGTGGAATCATGTGCCCCATGTCATGCACGCCGAAGTTCAACCGGGCCTTATGATCATGCGCACAGTGAGTTTCTGAGTTATGCCATCCCTCAGTTACCGACCCGGCCAACCTATCACATCGACGGGCAATTCAAGGATGAAGACTATGAATACGGCTCTTTTACCCAGAGCAGGATGTACATGAAAGATGTTCGCTGCGGCGACTGTCATGATCCGCACAGCCTGAAGCGGAAGTTTGAGGGAAATGCTCTTTGTACTCAATGTCACCGTGCCGACGAATACGACACTTTCAACCATCACATGCACAAGTATAAAGGAGAAACAGGAACATCTTTCGTTAACAAACTAAATAAGAGACTTGGGCCGGGGGATGGTAACCTTTGCCGTGATTGCCATATGCCGGGGCAGTATTACATGGGGGTTGACCTGCGGTTTGACCACAGCATGCGAATTCCACGGCCGGATTTATCAATAACACTCGGCACACCGAATGCCTGTATCAATTGCCATGATGACAAGACCGACCAGTGGGCACTTAAGAATGTAAATAAGTGGTATGGCGAACGAAAAAAGGCCCATTATGGAACCATCCTTGCCGAAGCAGCTACCGGCAAAGCAGGAGCTGACTCAGGCCTGCTGAGGATCATCAACAGCAATCTCTACCCTGAGATCATCCGGGCCACCGCCATTGGATACCTCTCAACCTACCCAAGTGTAAAAGCACAGGAAGCGGTGCTCAAAGCATTGAACGATCCTGACCCCTTGCTGCGCCGCGAAGCAGCCGAAAATTATATTGCTGCCGATTCTGCAGTGTTTATCCGCATGCTGGTCCCGCTTCTGGGTGATCCGATCAAATCGGTTCGTATGGAAGCGGCATACCGGCTTTCGACATACTGGAAAGACGCCTTAAACGAAACCCAATACCGCCTGTTCTGCAAGGCTCTTGAGGAGTATAAAAGTTCACTGGAATATCTCGCCGATTTTCCATCCGGGCGACATAACCTTGGCAATTATTATGCTAAAACCAAAGACTTACCAAAGGCCGAAGAAAACTACCGCGAAGCCATTGCCCTTGATAACCTTTTCTATCCGGCAAAAATCAACCTTGCCATGCTATATTACCAGGAGGGCAAAACAGAACCCGCTGAGAAGCTCTTCCACGACCTGATTACCAACCATCCTGAAGTGTCGGAAGGGTATTATTATCTGGCATTGCTTTATGGTGAACAGAAAAGATTCCCTGAGGCGATCACCCTGCTCGAAACCGCTTCAACCAAACCAGGCAATAATCCCAGGATATGGTACAACCTTGCACTTCTTTACCAGATGACCGGACAGAACGACAAATGCGAAGCAACTTTCCTGAAAGGACTCAGGCAGGATCCATGTAATTATGATCTGCTGTATGCTATCTATTCGTTTTACATGAACCAGAATAACCGTGGGAAAGCAACACCTGTTATCGTAAAGTTAAAAAGCTGTTTCCCCGGGGAGAAATCTGTTCAGGATTTGCATTAAAAATGAAATCCTATCTGTACCAGGTAACGAAACCCGACACTTAAAAAGCTTAGTTTTCCGTTCTGTTTAAATGATTTGTTGACGACGATATCGCCGATCATCGGGTATTTTTCCTTTAATTTATCGTAAAACTCGGCGTTGATCTCCTGCAATTTTTCCAGGTTGATGTTCCCGCTGAGATCCACACCCCCGCCATAATAACTGAGGGCTGGACCAATCAGGACAAAATCGAGGGTTAGCCGTTTCCAGAAAACAAACTGATAACCCAACTCAACGCCAACATTGAAGATGTAGAAATTGCCTTTTACAGCTCCTGCACTGTCGAGGGTAGTGTGCATCATATCTACATTGTTTTTGAAGTGATAACCGTAATAGCTTGCGAATGGGGCGAGGTACACTCCGTCCGGGATGGGCCTTGAATTCCGTTTGCCCAGGTAAAACCTGTATTCGAGGGCAACATTTATCCCGTACTTTTCACGGCTTGTAATAGCCAGCAGGCTGCCTATGGTGTCATTGAAAAGACTTGGGAATTCAAGATAGCCAAGTGTAACCGCTATGGATTGTTTCGGGTTCAGTATCCGTTCATAACTGAATGTCACGTTTTTCATACTCCATAAAAACATCGGAGTGGGATTGAATTTGATGACATTCTTATGAATGGGTTGTTGAAAACAACTGACCGAATCTGATTTCTGAGCAGCCAGAAACACTGGTGAAACAAATAATAAAACTGTTGCTAACGCAATAATTGTTTTCATAATGAATGGAATTTAAATATAAAAAACCTCATTAAGATTAAAAAAAACACCTACCGTGCCATCGGCGCCAAACCCGGCATCAATGCAAAGATTTGACAGGGTTTTCCTGTTAAACATGATCCTTAAACCTGCCCCCGCGGCCGGATCAAAATATTTGAAAAGTTTTCGTTCATTATCATCCGAACTGGCAGTGGTCACATTGATAAACAAAACACCTCCCAGTATGCCGGTATAACGGCTGATTGGAAACCTGTATTCCGTTTCACCGTAAATGAAATTTACCCCGCGGATACTGCCCTGCACATAACCTCTCCCGGCACGGTTATACATATCCCATGTCAATGCCGGAAGCACCAGGTAAGGGACTTTCCCTCTTTCGGTGAATTGACCGAGATACCAGAAACCGATCAGGTTTTCGGGACGACGTTTTGAAACACTGATATAAGTCCTGAATTCTGTATTTAACATCCAACTGCTTCTTGTGCTTCCCAAAAAAGAAAGATTTGAGCGGACTCCGATATTAGCCAGAAATCCTTTCACCGGCCTGATAGAATTATCGCGGCTATCAATGAGAAGTTCAAGGCTGAGTCCTGATACGGTGTATTTTACAGGGTTAAATCCATGTTCGGTGCTGTATTTGTAATGACTTGTTATCGTCTGTGGAACCGTATCAAGGTTTAATCGGTGGTCGACAATTTTTGTGTAATCATCCAGACAATACCCGATACCGAAATACAATTTTTTTGTGATTTTGAAAAAAACCGATTCGTAGAGCCTGATGTAATTATAGTTCAGCGGTTGTGCCTCAGGAGGAAATGAGGCAGTTTGACCCCCGTCATTAAAGATGATTCCCCGGTTAGTATGCATTTTTATACCGGTGCCCAAACCATAGGTTGGTTGCGAAAAGACTAAGTATCTCCAATCACCGCGCAGAATAAAACGGGATCCGCTTGTGACCACATTGGTTCTTGCGGTTATAATTATCTGCTCCATCGTTGTAAGGTTTATACCTACTGAGGCAGAAGAAATCGGGGTGTTGCTTGGATTTCCAAGATACATTCCAATACTGGTCGCAATCCCTACAAGCATTCCATAAGCGGGATTATACCCAACAAATGGCGTTACTGCAATATAAGGTTTGTATAGTACAACCGGAAGATTGTTCAGACTATCCCTTGTTTTCCTTTTCTCTTTTTTGACGAAAACGCTGAAAACATCGTCCTGATGAATGGTTTTTTGCTTTTCCTGCGCACTAAGGGGATAAGACTGTACAATTAAAGCAAAAACAACAAGAATGGTGATTTTTTTCATACCGTGTGCCTATCATGTTCCCTCCATGAATGTGATGATCACCAGTGGCAACCATGTTATACACAAAACCACGAGGACCAACTTCAATTGTTTATCAGACAAACTCATTTTCACCAGTGCATAGTGAAACCGACCGCCTCAGTTATCAGGGCAAAGATAACGTTTGTCTCCTGATTAACTGATTACATAAATCCAGACTGGTCTAAACAAAGCAGACTAGGTGCCCATTCTTGATTATTTGGCTATTGCCCTATTTGCTTGAGAAAATAGGCTGTTGTAATGATGATTTTTTGATCAGCTTCCTTAATTTTTTTGACCCGGAACATTGTGGAAGAAAATGCTGACGACCTTTTCTCTGCCCACTATTCTGATACATTCAAGGAAAATGCAGTAAACCAAAAGGAGAATAATACATGTACTGGTAAAATCCTTCCTTATGCACAATAATCTCCCGAAGAGGCTTGCCGTCAAATATTTCCTTTGCAATTCTTCCGGTCTCTTTGCCAACATATATGTAACTAAAAATAAAACCGCCGATGCCTCCATTGGTTTTGAGGAAACTGTCAAAAATAGGAAAGACAGGTGCATTGCAATTTTCCGAAATAATCCTGATAGCTTCCGGTGTTGAATATGGAACATTATTTTTATCAGCAAGGTACATCGGGATGATTACAATGCTCTTCTCAGGAATCTTTGTTGCTATCAGCAGCATGGAATCCAGGGTAATTCCGTTGATAAAGGTGAAGTGATGCGATGATTTAAATTCTGCTGCGTTCTTTTTTAACAATCCGGTAAAATAAAGATCCGTATTGGAATTGCCGGTGATCACATACACCTCCCTGTACTTCGGGAAGAGTTCAAATGCATGTTTCAGCGTTTCCCGGACCCTGATCTTTATGTTGATAAATATGCCATTTGGATTTGGTAAAGGAGGTGAAGCATTTTCAACCAATGGATCGGAATCGACGTTGATAGATGGTGTGCTTTTAAGAGCGTCAAGTCCGAATTTCGTCAATAAAGAATAAGTAAAAGGTCCAAACGTAATCAACAGGTCTGGTTTGTTGTTCTGAAACTTTTCATTATACAATTCTACGAGGTGCCTGGCATGTTCTTCATCTTTCGATCTGCCAATGTCAAGGTATTCAGTCAATAAATTATAGGGCTCTGCAGTTTCTTCAGACAATGAACTCCGGATCCCCTCCAGCAGATTCGCGTATGCCGGCAAATTGGCATCCATGGAAAAGAAGACGGCAATGGTTTTAACCTTTTTTACGGCGTTGGCTTCAGTTGATAGTGCGAAAAGAAAAATAAGAAAGAAAAGACGTCTAAATATAGTCATGAATATTAACTTAAGATTGCTTTGCACTAACATTTATTTCGATCTATTTATCGAACAAAGATAGTAATTGTCATAATGTCTAACTTTAAACAAAATTGACCAACCTTTACATTTATTCCTAAAAAAATCAAAGAATTTCAGTTGTGTCATAATCGTGACATTCATTAGGGTCATTTCCTTGACCGGTTCAGGAGCAGGAACAATAGGTTTTTCAGGTTCAACCTTCAGAAGCGGCTTCTGTTCTTCGGTTTTGATCTCATCAGGATTGAGAACCGTTTTTGCAGCTGCAAGAACTGCGTTTTCTTCCTTGGATGCTCCGCCATTGGTTGGCTTCAGTACTGGTGCTGTAATCTTTGTCATTGTGTTTCGCTGCTGCCTTGCAGACTTTTTTAGGCATCTGGCTCGCCGGGGTTTAAGAAAAAATTTATGCCCCCGGAATAAACAGAGTGAAAATTTTAAGCAAGAGTTCAGGTCATGATTTTATGCAATAAAATCTGAATGAACCCGAAGGGTGGCGGTGCCAGAAGGCGGTCGCTCTTAGCGAAAAAGATTTTCACGAGTTTAACTTTGCTGCAAATTTTGAGTAATAGTGGGATGGCTTTTGCTTGCTTTTTTCAAAAGCAGCCCGGAAGGGATTTCTTTTTTGGCAGGGTTTCTTCTTTGTCCTGACCTCAAAGAAAAAAGCCTGATCCTAGAACAAAAAAAAGACTGCCGAAGGGCAGCCTTTCTCAGGGTTTCTGTGTTTGATCAGAAGGGGATTTCTTCTGATGGCGTGTCTTTGGAAACCTTCTTTGAAGTATTGCGTTTCTTTTTGGGAGTTTCAGTGGGCTTTACCGGTTCGTTAACTTCGGATTCTTCCAGGCGGTTTACATAAGCGGTGTAGTCATGTCCGAATTGGTCGGGGCTTTTCAGTTTTGCGATTTCAAGGGAGATATAATCTTCATCCTTGTATTTGTGTGAGAACTTTACGAGGTCTTCGATTTTGAAGTTGATCTTAATGATTTCAAGGCCTTCGATTTTCTTTCCTTTTCCGATGTAGTTTTTTACAAAATTTTTCATGGCTGTGATTTTTAAGTGAAATTTATATGCAAGTGTAATTAAGACCATGGAGGGGCACTCAAGTAGGAACTGGAATACCGAACACCTGCAGGATATGCCGGGAAAATTCTTGAATGAGTAGCACTTTCACCCTGGAATGGAATAATACCTTAGCATAAGAAATAAACAAAGAGCACAGTCATCAGATTTCTGTAATTGCATCCGGGAAATGAAAATCAGCTGGACTGAATGACCAAAGAAAAAAATTCCGGATTGTTCCACAACCATATGATAGTTCTCCCGAAAGCGCCTAATCCCTGGCAAATTAATGAATACACCTTTTGACGAGTATGAAAAAAGCCGCTGCGGTTTCCCGCAGCAGCTTAAGAATCTGAATTACCGGTACTGACTGTTGTAACGCTCTTCATCTTCAAAGGAAGCCAAAGAATTACGGTAGTCAGCCTCATCACATTGCAGATGCCCTGCATGTTTGCCATTTGGCCAGTAGATAATTTGTTCGCCTTTTTTGATTGGCTTGCCGCAGGTGTGACATTTACTTGCGAATCGGGCTGTGATCTGGCGTGGATCTCCGGAATAACTGTTAAAATTGTTCATGGGTTTTGGTTTTAGTGTAAATGAAAAAAGCCACCCCGGTCACCCGGGATGGCTCTGTTGAATGTATGGTTTAGTTAAAAGGGGGAATCTTCCAGGACAGGTTCAAGGACCGGAACTTCGCTGATCACTTCGGCTGTGGTTTTTTCTTCTGAAGAAGAATATGAAGAGTCAATGCCAAGGATATAATCGGCAGACTTCTCAGCCCTGGCGGCGGCCCACATGATCCATTTCTGGTTGTCACGCAGCGCCGAGGCCCAGCCTTTGATGTAAGCGGCCGTGTTACGGATGTCCATGTCAAGATGTGCAATGCCGGAGAGGAAAGAAGAACCGAGTTCAGCAATCAGCTCCTCCTTGCTGTATGGGATATCGCCGTAGCTGTTCGACATTCCGTCAAAGCGGTTGAGACGCTTGGGGTGGCCAACGCTGTGGATAAGTTCATGATTTAGAACGCGATAAAAAGCTGAAGATGTGGTGAAGTATTTTTTATCCGGGACCGATATCAGATCGGCAACGGGAGCATAATAGGCACGATCGTCTTTGTCGGAGTAGATGATTTCCGGACGGTCTTTGTAGCCTTCGATGATGGCTTCAGCCTCCAGGTGTTCGGAGTTGACCTTTTCTTCAACCAGGCTTTGAAGCTGTGCGATCTTCTGTGTGCCCTGATCATCAAAGTCGGCCTGTTCTGAGTTGAAGACATGGTAAAACCTAAGAAGGAAGGTCTTTTTTGTAATGCCGGTGGTTTCATCTTGTTCCATTCCGGTCTTCCAGAACACGACGATGGTGGATTTTTCGCCCTTGCGAACCTGTCCGCCGTTGGACCGAATCTGCTGGAATGTGCCATAGACCCGGCTCTTGTAAGGATCGGAGGAAAGTGCCAGGCGATTGATGCCCCGGTAGTAATGGCCATTCAAGCTGACCGGCGAAGGAACCTGCCAGAGCTTCATCCAGCTTCCGGCGGTTTCGAGGTTTGCAATGATCTTTTCGGTGATGGCTGCGTAGATCTGTGAGTTATTCATGATAGTTGCCCGTGCCCTCGGGTCTTATTTAGGTTTCTGGCCCACCTGGTTAAATTGAAATTTATGCCCAAGTGCATACCGAGAAAAATAAATAATGTCAAGGGTGTAGGTCAGATTGACTACCAATCTGAATACACTCGAAGAGCGACAGTTCCATAAGGAGGTCGCCCTTTACAGTTTTATAGCTGAAAGCGGATTTTTCGCAGGTAACTTTGCGGAAATTTCGAGTTTAATAAAGTGCGGTGGCCAACGCCCTTCTTTTTTACAACTTTCTACTTTGGCGGGGTTGAAAAGGAAAAAGTTCTGGCATTCCAAACTACTTTGTGCAATAAGTTCAAAAAATGTGCAATCGTTGTGCAGTTTGTGCAATTAATGTGCAATTCATTTTAGGATATAAAATGACCCTGCGCCTTTTTGCTCACTTGACACCAATATTTTTTTATTAATTGCCAGGTCTGCCAAATCATTTGATGCTGTATTTCGGGAGCAATTATTAATTTCCTGATATTGTCTATTTGTGATTTTGGCAAATTCTTTCACAAATAATACCGCTTTTACTTGTCGTTGGTTCAGACCAAGTTTAGACAATAGTTCTTCAGTTAAATTGTTTTTAAAAAGCGTAACGATAAAACCACCATCTTGTTCCTGCATATCTGGTTCTGGTAATCCTGCCTGCTTACAAGTGTCAAGAATTTTAATAGTGCCTCTGCCCCAGGCATCAATAAAGCCTCCTTTAAAACTTACATCTGCAATCACAGGGTTTCTCGGCCTTGATGCATGTGAACGCTTCAAAGCGTCCAATGTCAAACCATCAGGTAGAGAACCCTCATTCCAGATACTTATTTTATCGTCATAAACCCGGATTTGAATCGGCGCACCCATGTAATTCCTGTGCACTAAAGCATTTAAAAGCATTTCCCGCATCGCGGGAACAGGATATTCTCCTTTTTCAATACGGTTCATCCCCTCGAATTCGATTTTACGAATAAGAAATTTGTGGTCGAGCTGGGTTAAAACTGATTGAAGTAATACAATCAAATTGCCTTCTTCGGTTTCCTGAAATTTCAAGTCGGCTTCATCTTTCCCAAAGCGACCAATTTTCACAAAAGTATTGGGGTAAAATTTTGCAGGGTCCTTCCCAAAAAGAATGATCGCAGCACGTTTTAACTGTCCATTGTCCGTGAGCCTTAATTTTTCAAATAATTCAGGCAAAGTCAGCCCTTTGTCAACAGGTAAACGACCTGCATTTTCTGAGGCTTTTAAAAAGGTTGCAACCGTTTGTTCGTTAATGTCTGTGAAACTTGCCCTTGGTTCAATCGCATCATCCCAGGTTATGCCAGATCTCTTCAATAAAAAATCATGGAGCGCAGGACCTTTGAACTCTAATTTTGTACTACCGGATCGGTAATAATAACGCCCTCTTAATGAAATAGGCACGGAATAAGGTGGTACAACGATCTCAAGATAGTATTTACCATCCACCTGATCCAAATTTAATTCGGCCAGGATGCCTAAAAGATCATGAATTTTATTAGGTATTATCTCCATCAGTTCCTGATAATTCGCAACACCAATGACCTCACCGGTATTATTAAGTCCGATAAAGATTTTTCCTCCCTGGGCGTTTGCAAACCCGCAAATCCATTTCAGATAATCATCATGCCATGACGATTTGAATTCTATATTCTGTTGTTCTGGCTCTGTCATTATCCAATCTTGATACTTTTTTCAAAATTAGGAAAAGATGTTGAATATCGAGTTGTAAAAAACATGAGTTGGACAATCATTAAAAAAACCCATGCCCTTGGGATTTGATTTGGCATCTGGCACGCCAAGAAACTTAGAGACTTCCTTCGTCAGCAAAGGAATAAAACCGGTCATCGCCGACAATTATATGATCCAGCACAGCAACATCGAGCAATAAGCCGCAATCTTTGATCTTTTTGGTGATTTTATTGTCGGCTTCGCTGGGGGTGATGGTGCCACTAGGATGGTTGTGGCCGAGGATGATCGAGGTTGCATGCTGTTCCAGGCAAATCTGAAAGATTTTTTTCGGATCAACGACAGTCCCTGAAATGCCGCCTTCGGATATCTTGACTTTCTTTACAACCCTATTTGCTCTGTTCAGAAGCAGGAGCCAGAATTCTTCGTAAGGCAGGTCGCCCATCAGGGAATGAAAGATTTCAAAGGCATCCTGGCTCTTTGATATCTTGTTTTTGAAGATAACTTCTGATTCATTCCGGCGGCGGGCCAGAGCAAACATTGCTGCGATCTTCACGGCACGTTTTTCACCGATGCCTTTGATCTTCTGAAGGTCAGAAACACTAAACTTCCAGAATTCGCACAGGTTATTTCCGCATATTGACAGTGTTTTCATGGCAATGTCCAGGGAATTTTCCCCGGAAACACCTGAGCCAATGATGATACTGAGAAGTTCTGCATCTGACAAACTGCCGTTGCCCTTGAGCAGAAGTTTCTGGCTTGGCAGGTCATCTTCTGCCCGAAAGCGCATCGGGATTCTGTTTTCGTAGTTTTTGCCGTATTCCTGGGCAAGTTCCGGATTCATGATCTGTTTTTTCATAGATAGATTAGTTTAAGCAGCCATTGGCCGCAGTGAGTAAATGAAATTTGCCGGGAGGGAACATGCGGAGTAGAAAATTTTAAGCAAACATTCAGGTCAGTATTATTGCAGCGCAAGAATCTGAATGAACCTGAAAGGCGACAGTTCCGAAAGGAGGTCGTGTTTAGCGAAACAACATTTTCACGAGCATAACTTTGTGAATTTCGATTTACTACGGGGTAGGGTTTTTGCAACTTTTTCAAAAAGTCGCCCGAAGAGTGCAATTGCAGTTATGCGAACGGATTGCCAGGTGCCTGTTCTGCCAATCCCTGGGAGGTACGACCATAAAAAAAGAGCAGACAGTTACAGTTTGTAACCATCTGCTCGGTGATTAATTTTTTCCTGAGAATTGCTTCTGAAATTCTTTAAATTCCCAGTCGTAGAGGGCCGACTGTTCTTCGGTCATCTCTTCTGTAAAGCCAGGGTAGTAAATGTTTTCAATGTGTTGGACAAACATTTCTTCGATGGATTGTCTTTGGGTTTCTCTTGCAAGTGCGGTCATGGTGAGTTAGTTTAGATGTGGATACTTGAAATTTTCTGACCGCGAAGCGTTAAACCGGATCGATTGGATTATGTCAAGGGGATTGGTCTGGTTGGTACAACCTGAAAACCTACGGAGTACGACAGTTCTTAAAAGAGGTCGCCCTTTACAGTTCCAAGCTACAGCGCTCTTCAAGTTGGAAGCCTTGTCGATGTAGGTAGCTTTGTAAGGATTTCAAGTATTATATTGTGGGGAGGGTTTTGCTTGCTTTCTCTTGAAAAGCAGCCCGTTTGGTTTCTTTTTCCTAAGCTTTTACTTTGCCGATAATGCCCAAAGAAAAAGCGGGCACCTGCGAGTAGGAACATTCAACCTCTCCCCCGTAAAAATAACTGCAATTCAAAGTCCGTAAAAGTCGGATTGCACCTCACAAGACTCAATGGAAACAAGGCTTTTCGCAGAAAAATACAGGGCTGGAAGATGGTTTCTTTTGCTTCGTTTCTTGACATCCGCACAAAGAAAAGAAGTCCGGCGAAATAGCTTTTATCAAAAATATTTTGTCATCTCATTGATTTTGATAATTTTAAGGGTGAAAAAACCCATTAAAATTATCAAATCCTCACAGAGTGCACGCCCCGCCCTATCGGAAAATGCAATTGCACTTTTTCGTTTTTTTGGGGGTATATGAATTGACTATGATTTGGAGAGTATGAAATTCAGATAGTTAACGGATATGCTCCCCTACAAACCATTGTCCATTCAATTTCAAAAGGGGAGGAAGGGAGTATAACCTGTATCCAGGATGCTCCCCTGTCTTTTGGTAAAGCCTTCTGTTGAATTGATAAATAGATTGAATGGGATAATTGGAAAAATGGAACGGTTTATTGGGCCCTGCCGTTCATTAAAAAATCATTGAAGTCTTTATGAGCTGGATATAGGACCGGAGCCCAATCTTTGACTTGCATATCTCTGTTAACAATCTTTTGAGTTGCCGCTATCCCAGCCGGATCATTATCCAGGAACAGGTTTACTTCCCTGGCTTGTTCCAATTCAGAACCGATCCGGGGCAAAAATGATAATGAATTTAACACAATCGTTTGGTACCTGGGGATCTTGTTATAATAGGTGCAGCAGGATAAAAAATCCATGAATCCCTCAAACACATTTAAAATGGAATTATCGGCGCCGGGAATGGTGGTAAAGTATTTTGGACTCGAACCTGTTTTAAAGAAGGCGTTTCGCAATTCATAACCGTCTTTATCATTTTTAAAAGCCAGGGCGAAGTACTTCCTGTCATGGACGGTATAAAAGGCTTCTTTCAAAAACAGTTGGGCAAACGGAAGTGCAATTGCACGTGATTTCAGATATTGAATCAAAACCGAATTGTTCAACGATTGTATGCGATCAATCTTTATTTTGCCCGATTCATCCGCAGGGCAGGACTGGATATAGTTTACAGACGAGAAGGACCTTCCACCAATAATATCAATGGTTTCCCTGAAGCTTGTATGGTGCAATTTCATAACCAGGTCTATTAAATTGCCTCCTTCACCACTCCCGAAATCGTACCAGACATTCCTGGATAGATGCACTTTAAAGCTTGGAGTCTTCTCCTGTCGCATGGGACTGATGAACCATGCATTTCCATACTGGATTTTGATGGGCTTGTGTCCGTTTAAATTCAGATAATCCATTAAATGAGTTTTCCTCGCCTCTGTGATATTCATTGGGATTTTGATTTTTTACTATATTCGACTGTTATTCTGATGGTTAAAAAAAAGAGAATATTTTTATTCTTATTGAAGTAGTTGGCAACTACACCTACTATCTTACTACAACCTTCTGAGCATGGAAACTGTGTAGTAAGTCTGTAGTAGGTTTCAATTTGACACTTACTACACTCAAAACACTTGATAATATTGATAAACAACATAATGTAGTAAGTGTAGTAAGTGAATATTAAACATTTTGTTCTTTAATAAAATAGCCGTAAACCGGAAACTCGTTTCCCGGGACTCTTTTAGATGCCTTATGAAAACCCAGCTGAACAAGCGCTTTTCCAACTTTTTCAACACTTCTCAACTCCGCTCTGCGATCTGACATGGAGTACAGATAATCTCTGATTTCACTGGCAGTTCTGAAGGCATCGTTATCGAAATCCGTTCCGGGTGTCAGATATTTTTGGATGTATTCATACTCTACACTATTTTGCTGGAACTGCTGATTCCGGGTTTCATTCTCCTTTATTTCTTCTCGCGTCAGCTGAAATTTGAAACCACTCTTGTACAGGGAGTATGCCTGGCTCCAAACCAGGTCTATTGGGATATCATAATAGGAAAAGTTGATTTTCTCAATCTCAAAACACAGCCATCGTACGCTCCCCGTAGTATCGGTGAGGAATGTATCTTCATTCGTTGATCCGACAAATGAAGCCCTGCGGGGATCAGTTTGCGCTTTACGTGCAAAAGGATGACGAACCCTGACACTGTCTTTGGAAAGAAGGCTTTTCAGCTGATTAAGCTCGAATTTAGTGCGGGAACTTAGTTCATCCAGGTTGATAATGATGTTCTCACACAGGCTGATCAACCCGTCTTTGTCTCCTGGAAGTGACTCAGTATAATAATTGTGGAGAGCCGGTGGACAAAAGTACCGGCAGTAGGTGCTTTTACCTGTATGCTGTACGTGTCCCACCAGGATGAAGGCATGTTTATTAAAGGATCGATCATCGATGGCACAGGAGATCATACGGACAAACATTTTTTTAAAATGGTGGTTAAACTGTTCCTGATCTATGGCTGTCACATGGTTTGCCAGTTCTTCGATATAGTCCCTGTCACCGGGATTCCAGGCAGGCAGCCCTGCCAGGTAATGTTTAAATGGATTGTAAGTCTCAACAAACTCCGAATTGAGCAACGCGCAAAGGTTTCCAAACGAAATCCGGTAACCATTGGTCAGTAGTTGGATGAAGAGATTATTCTCATTGAGCACTTTGTAATCCGGTTCCCCCTTTTTACGCCCTTCGACAACGCCGGTGATTTCGTTAAACCGAAGGTCATACCAGTCCTTGAGCGCTTCCTGAACCTCTACAATCGCCAAGGGTTTTCTGTTTTCGGAAGTCGTTGCTTCCGTGTTCTTTTGTTTTTTCATCCGAGAGGTTATTTGCCCGGGCAATCAACACTGGTTGATATACCCGGCACATGAAAATATTCTGTGAATTGAATACGGCTTTGGATGCGTGGTTAAAAGGATCTCCGATTCTTTTTTACAGAAATATAGGCGTCCGCAACGGCCTCAATCTCAGAATTGGTCTTTTTCCTGCCGGATTTGATCCATCCGGTTAACTCCTGGTGGGAAAAATACAAGCGGTTTCCTCGTTTACAAACGGGAACTTCTTTCCGTTGTACCAAACCATAAACGGTAGGGACCGACAAATGCAGGATTGCAGCTGCCTGCTTGATTGTCAATAATTGGTCGGCTTCGGGTAGGGGAGTGTTACTTTTTGAAAGTAACAGCTGTTCAATGATTTCCAGTTTTTCAAACAACTGGCTTACGGCTTCGGGTAATTTTTCAAATGTCATTTCCATTGCGTACATGTTTAATTTGTGAAACATGCAGCAATGTTACCGGGACGGTTAGCAGGGTTGCAATATGGCTGGGAGCAACATGGTCAAAACCCGGTTAAGATTTCATATTTTGCTGATCAGATAAGTTCCCGTTGCTTTTTCGAGTATGATGTTCAGAACAGGCTTTTGACACTTATCTTTTCTGGTTGACATGATTTCGCTCAGATAAGGCAGTGTGTATGTTTTCAGTTTATTCCGGTAACGGTAAGAAAAATTTATGCTAATCCAGTATTCAAGCTCCTTCTTCTGGCAGCCTCTGATGATATCGCAATCGTATAATTGTTTGAAGGCATCCGCCAGCCGGTTTCCGGAGCCAAGGAATAACAAAGGTTTAGGAGCGTTCTCGCCGCCGTTCAGCAGTGCATAAAACTCAATTTGATCTTCCGGAGAAAAAAAATCCCGGAGGATCTCATAGATTTCAGATATCGATTCGTTAACAAAGATAGGTTTGATCACTGGCATGGCAGGTTCCCGTTGCTTTGTTGTTGGTATATTTATGTCTGCCAGCTCTTCGCGTTCCCTTATTGGGCTAAGGTTGATCGTTTCCAGGATGAAAAAACGGTCATTGCAAATTTCCAGGAATGGGATGTTATACAGAATGCAATAGTCCTGGATTACCACGAAAAGTAATGAAAAGAGATAGTGGGCCCTTACCTCTGAAATTCCCAGATCATCCGATACATCCTGCCCTTTGTACCAAATAGTTTAGACAATCCTTCTGTATCAGGTTATTCAATTCTTCCAGGGTTAAGAAATTCCGATGGGTTTCAGCTTCCTTAATACGATCTATCCTTGCATTTAAATTGTAGCGGAGAAATCCGTCTTTGTGCGCCTGTTTAAGCGTTGCTTTAAATTTGTTGAAATAGGAAAAGGCTGAATTTTGAGAAAGTTTTACTTTTTCGCTTCGGTTACTGTAGGTGTTGCATAGGTAATCCTTAAAATCATTGCAGAATTTTTCATCAAGATCAACAAACTTTAATTTTCCGCCGGTGAATTTTTCTAGGTAATGATAAGCCGAAACCCAGTTATCATGGTTGGATGCCTTCCTTTTTTCCTTCAGTTCACAGAAATATTGTAAAAAGGAGGTATTCTCCATTTCCCTGATCTTTAACTGAGCCTTCTCGTATCCGGTGTATATTTCCGGCTTATTCAGTTGATTATCCCTTTTCTGCCTGATCTGTTCAGCAATCTGAAGGGTTTCCTCATTATGCTTTTTATCAATCGGGTTCAACCTGATTTTTTTCGGTTCACCCTTCTTTCCCAAAAGAGGGACCAATCGCTTCTGTTCCTTGCCATTTTTATCAATGTACATTTGTTCTTCTGTCTCATTTTCATTGAACATAAATAGGTTCAGGAACTCCCTGCGGGTGGGTTTATCCGTTTCGGGATGGAGGATCGGGGGATAAAAATCGAGGTACAGACTATGTCTGTTATCTGATAGTTTCTTAAATCTTAGCTTTACCTTGGTAATCATATATATTATTATGTCAGTATATTATCAATCATATTTTTAGGAACATAAGCGAACCAGCCTTTTTTTATTTTTGGTATTTTGTTCCTTTTTATCAGTGATTGCAAAGCGCCTTCTGAAATACCATACTTGGTTTGTATCTCGGTCAGATTATACCAATCATTTTCGTCAAATTCAACACCCTCAACTTCACTTTCAACTACGGTATACTCAGGTTGAACAGGAAACTGAACAAAAAATTTGTCAATTTCTGATCGCTTAATGATTGTTTTTCTTTGTGCGAGATTTACCCCTTTGATCGTCCCCTTATTAATGAGGCGATAGACAGTGGGCAAAGAACTATTCAGAAGTTTTGCAACATCCTTAACGGTTAAAAACTCTTTCGCTTTAATCGCTTCAAGAGGTTGTGCTTTAACCTGCTTGATTTCTTTGTTACTCGTTTCAATTTTTTGAGCTCTGATCCTTGCTTTGTACCCTCGTTTCGCACAATTATCGCCACAAAATTGTGTAACGGTTGTCCTGGCTGTGAACTCCTTTCCACAGAATTGACATATTCGTTGTACCTTAATATTAGTACTCATTTAGCATATTTTAATATAATTAAGATAAAATAAGTATCATGTTTTCGCCAATAATTGAATGGAGGTACAAAACAGGCCCTGTTTTTTATTTGAGGTACAACAAAGGTATAAATATATACAGAACGGATCACTAACGGTACGCAAAAGATATTAACAATAATAATTAAAAAAGCCCATATTTACTGGGCTTTACGTTACTTATACAGTTTTGGTTATGTGTTCGTTTTGTGCCGGTTACTTTCCGATACAAAACCTCGAAAAAATATTTCCCAGAATATCATCTGTCGTGATTTCGCCGGTGATCTCGCCGATGTGATGCAGGGCCAGACGGATGTTGCTTGAAAGCAGGTCGGCGGGGATGTTTTGAACCAGACCTTGTTCTACTTCAACTATTACTTCAAATGAACGTTGTAACGCTTCATAATGCCGTGTGTTGGATATGACCAGTCCGTCGTTTATTCCGTTTATGCTTACTTTGCTTACAAGGCTTTCGGCGATCTGGTGGATGTTCTCGTGGCGCTTGGCTGAAACAAAAATGGTTTCCTGGCTCACGAAGGATGTGAACCCCTTTGGAAGCTTTTTTACCTTATCGATTTTGTTGCCGACCAGAATAAGATGTCTTGAAGGATTTTCGGCAATGTCTTTGAAATCTTCAAGTGCGTTTACAACATCTTCAAAGGATTCCTTTGTGGCATCGAAAACATACAGCACTATGCTTGCTTCGCTAATCTTCTGCCATGTTTTTTCGATCCCCATAGTTTCAATCTCATTTTCGGCAGCCCGCAAGCCGGCAGTGTCGATAAAGCGGAAGCTGAACCCGCCGATCACAATGGTATCTTCGATCGCATCGCGGGTAGTCCCCGGTATTTCTGAGACGATCGCTTTTTCTTCATTCAGGATGGCATTCAGCAGAGTTGATTTGCCGGCATTCGGCTTGCCTATGATTGCCACGGGAATACCTGTTTTGATAACATTTCCTAGTTTAAAGGAACCGAGCAAGGATGAAATCTCGCTTTTCAATGTTTTCACCAGCCTGATAAGCCCTCCGCGGTCGGCAAATTCAACATCTTCCTCGCTGAAATCGAGTTCCAGTTCCAGCAGTGAAACAAAATCTAACAGCTGTTCGCGAAGAGTCTTGAGTTTTTTCGAAAATCCGCCTCTGAGCTGGGTAAATGCCAGTTCATGCGACATCTTCGAGTGGGCTGAAATGAGGTCGGCTATCCCTTCGGCCTGTGTGAGGTCGAGTTTCCGGTTGAGAAACGCCCTTAGAGTAAATTCGCCGGGATTAGCCATCCGCAGTCCATGATCAAGCAAGACTTCCATGATCCGTTGCTGCATATAAACCGAGCCATGTACCGAAAGTTCGGCCACATCCTCACCGGTGTAGGAATTGGGAGTCCTGAAAATACTCAGCAGAACATCATCCAGAGGCCCTTCATCAGATATGATAGTTCCATGGTGGATGGTGTGGGAGGCTGCTTGCTGTATTGATTTTTTTTTATTTGACGGGCGGAAGATGTGTTCCAGGGTTTTAAATGTATCCGGTCCGGAAATGCGGGCTACAGCAATAGCGCCTGTTCCCGGGGCAGTCGAGATTGCACAGATGGTATCGTTTAGTTGAAAGCGGGCCATAAGGCACAAAAATATCAAATTAAACATTGCCGGTGTTTCAAAAGAATTTAATTTTGGCATGAAAATATTTTCTATGAGCGTACTTGTTGATGAACATTCGAAGGTCCTTGTCCAGGGCTTTACAGGGCATGAGGGATCCTTTCATGCTGGCCAGATGATTGAATACGGGACTAATGTAGTAGGGGGTGTCACTCCGGGCAAAGGTGGGACCATCCATCTTGATCGCCCGGTATTCAATACCGTATCTGACGCCGTAAAGGCTACCGGGGCGAACGTTTCGGTTGTTTTTGTGCCTCCTTCCATGGCCGCCGATGCGATCGTAGAGGCTGCTGTTGCAGGGATAAAACTTATTGTATGTATTACCGAGGGTATTCCCGTGATTGATATGGTTACGGTTAAGGAATACCTTAAGGGCCATGATGTACGGCTTATTGGTCCGAATTGTCCGGGTATCATCAGCCCGCCTCATACCAAGATCGGGATCATGCCCGGCTTTATTCACCAGAGAGGTTGTATCGGGATTGTTTCCCGTTCGGGGACGTTGTCATATGAAGCGGTTGACCAGATAACCAAGACAGGCCTCGGACAAACCACTATGATCGGGGTGGGAGGGGATCCCATCCCCGGAACCACGATAAAGGAAGCAGTCCAGCTACTGATGGAAGATCCCGAAACCAAAGGCATTGTGATGATAGGGGAGATAGGCGGCAACATGGAAACTGATGCGGCATATTGGATTAAAGACCACGGGACCAAGCCGGTTGTAAGCTTTATTGCCGGGGCTACTGCTCCTAAAGGACGTACCATGGGACATGCAGGCGCTATCGTTGGTGGAAAGTCAGATACCGCCGAGGCCAAAAAAGAAATCTTAAGAGAATGCGGAATTCATGTAGTTGATTCGCCGGCGGACCTGGGGACAGCAATGGTCAAAGCACTTGGAAAATGGTGAAATGGTGAAATGGTGAAATGGTGAATCTGTCATCTCTTAAAATACTCATACGCCCCTAAGGCTGGCGAAGCAGGCCGCAGGGTCCCTCTGATATCATTGATTACTCCCATTGGAACTCCTTTGCCTATCGCCGGGGAGAGGCTGTCGATCGCATAGTCGCATGTAAAAACATCGAGGAACATTGGCTCCTTGTTTATCAGGCACTCGAGGTAATGGCCGGGATTGGTGGTCCTGAGTGAAGTTTTTAGTATGGCATGGTCGAACATATATGAGAATGCTGTTCCGGCCACGCTGTCTAATCCGATCTCGTCGGTCTCTGAACCATAAACAATGGCATTGCCGAAATATGCTTTAACCAGGTCGTTGGGCACCTTCTTTCCAACGGAATCGTAAGTGTAATTGCTTAATACGATGGATGGCAGTTTCCTTACCGAAGCAGTCCAGTAATTGCCGACTGTAAGCTGGCGGAAGTCATAGCTCCCTCCTTTTTCAATTCTCAGAGCTGCTCTTCCGCAGTTACCGATAATGCAGTTGATGGATACGACGGAAGTGGAATAGGCATATATTCCGTCGTAAAGCATGTTCTGTATGATTGTTCCATCCATGCTTAGCTTTGGGTTTGATCCGGCAACCAGGGAGTCGATGAGGAGGCCGAAATTCCCGTTTTTAATCACGGTATTACTCAGTGAATTGTTTTTACTGCCTCTTTCGAGGTAAATCCCGTCCCATTGTCCCGGAAAGTCCCGGTAATACGGATCAAGCCGGTCGGCCTGTATCCTTACCGGATGTTCCCACTGCCCGTTGATATTCAGAGTGGCTTCATGAGAGACGGCGATGTATGCTTTTTTATGCAGGTACACTTTGGTCCCGGGAAGGATCGTGAGAGATGCTCCGGTATCAACTCTTAGAAATCCGTAGATCACATGCGCTTTAAGGCTGTCCCATACCTGATTCCCTTTTAATGTTTTGCTGATGTTAAAGTCGGCATTCTGGCCGCAGGCGGCAAGCTGGACTAACTGACGGTTCCCATTGGTGGTAAAGACGATGGAATCGCTTACGATAAAGGGCGTAGTGTTATCATTCGGGTTAACCGTTACCTTGACGAAAACAAAGAGGCTGTCGTTTCCCGCAATCCCGATGTCATGAACAGAAGAAGCAGGATTGCCGTCGACATTGATGCGATACATTGAGGCATCCCCTCCGCCAAGCTGAATGCGGGAGACAACGACCTTATTGCTGTTATGATTATATACCAGAAGCCTTTTAGTAATCGAGCCTGCCGTAGCAAGCACTGTGTCGAACATCACCGTATCGGTTGAGAAGGAGAGCACAAGAGAAGCGTTTGAATCAATCTTGTCGGCTTTGCGGCACGACGGCGACCCGGTGATAATACAAAGGGAAACAAGGATCAGGACAAGAAAATTTTTACGGTGCATGGTTTATGTTTGGATGGCAAGATATGAAAAAATAAGCCCTACTTACTATTCTTAATAACGTCGCCACTAAATTTATCGTATTTTTGCACCACCGGAAATTTTTGGTTAAATTTGAATCTTTCAGAAGAACGGTAAAAATGAGTTACATCAAATTTGATAAATATCAGCTGATAAACCTGGAGTATTCTCTGAAACGCGAGATGCTCAGGTCGAACCGGGCCGGTTCATATGCTAATACGACCATTGTCAACTGTAATACACGTAAATATCATGGCCTGCTGGTAACACCCCAGCCGGGAATTGACCATGAGATGCATGTTTTGCTATCGACCGTCGACGAAACTATAATCCAGAGAGACGCTGAGTTTAATCTCGGAATACACAAATACCCCGGGAATCTCTATAACCCCAAAGGGCATAAGTATATCAGGGATTTTACTTCCGATCCGTTTCCCTTGCTTACATATCGTGTAGGGGGGGCTGTACTCACCAGAGAGAGCCTGTTTGATTCGAAGGAGGACAGGATTATTGTACGATATACTCTGGTTGAAGCCCACTCTCCGACGAAACTGCGGCTCAAGCCTTTTCTGGCTTTCAGAAATTATCATACGCTGACCAGGGAAAATATTTTTGCTGATAAAAAATTCGAAAAAGTTCCTAACGGGATCAAGGTAAGGATGTACCACGGCTATACTGACCTGTTTATGCAGATATCTAAGGAAAATGAATATATTCATGTTCCCGACTGGTATCATAATGTAGAGTACCAGGAGGAGATGGACAGGGGATATGAGTTCCAGGAGGACCTTTATACTCCGGGCTTTTTCGAGATAGACATCAAAGCGGGGGAAAGCATTTATTTCTGTGCAGGTACGAAGGAGATTTCTGTGCCGGGGATCAAAAGGGCCTACACGGCCGAGCTGAGGAACCGTACGCCCAGGGATAACTTCGAACACTGCCTGACCAATGCTGCTCAGCAGTTCATCATGCGAAGAGGGAATAAAACATCTCTTTTACCAGGCTATCCCTGGTTTACGCGATCAGGCAGGGATACTTTTATGTCGCTTCCCGGGCTGCTTCTGGTTACAGGAGATTTCAAAACCGCGAAAGCCATCATAGACCAGATGGTTTCTGAACTCAAAGGACCCTTAATGCCTCATTATGGCTCAGGTAATAATGTAACGTATCATGCTGCAGATCCTTCCCTTTGGTTTATCTGGGCGCTTCAGCAGTATGCCATGTTTACCCATACCGAGAAAAAGATTTGGAAGGAATACGGAAAAAAGATTGTACAGATTCTCGAAGGTTACCGCGATGGCACTGAATTCAATATTCATATGGAGTTCGACGGCCTGATCTATGCAGGGGTACATGGGATGGCTCTCACCTGGATGGATTCTGTAGTGTATGGCAAGCCCGTGACACCACGTACAGGGAAGGCCGTAGAGATTAACAGCCTGTGGTATAATGCGGTTTGTTTTGCCATTGAAAGCGCCGAAATGGCCGGTGACCGTGATTTTCTCAAGGAATGGTCGGCGCTTCCTGAAACGATCTCACTGTCGTTTATCAAGACGTTCTGGAACCCCGACAAGAAGTATCTTGCCGATTATGTTGACGGGGAATACAAGGACTGGACGGTAAGGCCCAATATGCTGTTTGCTACTTCAATGCCTTTTTCGCCGATTACCGAGGAAATGCGTAAAGATGTGCTCAGCAGGGTACGACAGGAACTTCTTACACCCAGGGGGATCCGCACTCTCACCCCGAAAAGCCCTGTTTATAAAGGGATATATTCAGGAACGCCGCAGGAACGTGATTTTGCTTATCATCAGGGAACCGTGAGGCCATGGCTGCTTTGTCATTTTGCCGAAGGATATCTTAAGATTCACGGTAAAAGCGGTCTTTCGATGATCAAAAATTTGTATGCAGGGTTTGAACCTGTATTGACAGAATATGGCATAGGAACCATCAGCGAGATATTTGATGGAGATCCTCCTCACACACCCAGGGGAGCTATCTCGTATGCCGATAGTGTTGCTGAATTATTACGTATGAAATGGTTGATTGATATTTACAGTCAACCTCAATAAATCTGAGTTTCTATGAAAGTACTCATGTTTGGATGGGAGTTCCCTCCTCATATCACCGGTGGCCTTGGAACTGCATGTTTTGGACTTACAAAAGGTCTGGCAAAACATGGAGTGGAGGTTGTCTTCGTTGTGCCAAAGTCTTTCGGTGATGAGCCGCAGGAAGGCTTCAAGCTGATCAATGCTTCGGATATTGAACTGGATTTTACCCAGACTCTGACCCGGGAATTCCGCGAAAAGATCAGTTATATGGAAGTCGGATCCAATCTGGTCCCATACCTTGATCCGGAGGAATTTGAGCGATGGTATTCGGAAGAAGTGATTGAGAATAAACCTGAAACCCACTCGGTATACACCCGCAAATACCAGTTTTCTGGAAAGTATGGAGCTAACCTCATGGAGGAGGTCTCCCGTTATGCCCTTGTCGCTCTTTCAGTCGCCGCCAGTGTTGAGTACGACGTGATCCACGCGCACGACTGGCTTACATATGCTGCTGGTATCGCTGCAAAAAAGATCAGCGGAAAACCTCTGGTTGTACACGTGCATGCCACTGAATTCGACCGTTCCGGAGAGAACGTGAACAAGGTTGTTTATGAAATCGAACGAAACGGCATGGAAGCAGCTGACCGCGTTATCACGGTAAGCAACTTCACCCGTCAGATCGTTATTGAACGCTATGGCATTCCGGCCGAGAAAGTATTTACCGTGCATAACGCGGTGGAACCGGTTGACAAGCCTGATCAGGATGACGTAACCAAACATGTAAGAGAGAAGATTGTGACTTTCCTGGGCCGGGTGACTTACCAGAAGGGTCCGGATTATTTTGTTGAGGCTGCACACAAGGTACTTAAGCGCGATCCGAATGTAAGGTTTGTAATGGCCGGGTCGGGCGACCTGCTTAACAGGATGATCAGGCGTGTGGCTCAGCTTAAGATGGGGACTCGCTTTCATTTTACAGGATTCCTTGCCGGGCCTGAGGTGGACCATATGTTTGCCATGAGCGATGTGTACGTGATGCCTTCCGTTTCAGAACCTTTCGGGATATCACCCCTGGAAGCCATGAGAACCAATGTTCCCGTGGTGATATCGAAACAGTCGGGCGTCGCCGAAGTTCTGCAGCATGCACTCAAAGTTGATTTCTGGGACAT
>Ga0194063_10000111_pt1 | contig 55115 bp, 50 predicted proteins | sample SepL3720m_MetaG_FD_155459 | JGI IMG/M metagenome (GOLD analysis project Ga0194063, IMG submission 155459) | Anoxic zone freshwater microbial communities from boreal shield lake in IISD Experimental Lakes Area, Ontario, Canada - Sep2016-L373-20m | ecosystem: Environmental > Aquatic > Freshwater... | reverse complement strand
ATTGTGTACAATGTAATATATGTTGCGTAGTTTTTGTAGGATTTTGGTAGTCATTATAACGATTGTATCAATTGTTACTATCGTAAAGCAAGTGGTCGCTATCGAACCTGCCTGGATAGATGTATCTAGTATCGCTACGATTCCAGAAAATCCGGTGATTGGTGAGAAATTTTCCTGTCTCATTACTACATCCTATTCCAACCCCGACAAACTCGCTTGTGGACTCGTTTTACCTGGTGCACCTGATAATACAATAGCTATTGATATCTGTATGAAAAACGAAAAGACCGGCACTGGCTATCAGGGATACGGCAATAATACTCGCGGATATAAATGTATTACCAACACACATCCAAACAACACAGTGAGTGCACGCGACTTTGATCTCGTTGCAGTATCTTTCGATTGCGATGGCAACTGTTCAAAGATCGTCAAACGTCACCGCATGCGCATCCTTGATCACGCAGATATTCCAACTGTAGCACCAACCTCTACTCCAGTCCCAGTGATACCTACTATATATGTTACCTCGCCTCCAGCACCCACAGATATGGAGCTTCCCACCAATTCCCCAGTGGAGTCGTCCACGGAACCAATTTCTATAATATCTCCGAGTCCTGAATCTTTTCAACCACTACCAGTCGTATTGGTTACTCCTGTAACCAACTCGAGTGATGCACCTCTCGTTGAGCAGCGTCCATACAGCGTGTCAGTTATTTCAAAAAGCCCTCAAAGCACGACTGTACATGAGGTTGCTCTCCTTCGTCCTGAAGTGATCAATAAAATGATTGTCAGCACGACTACTTTTCTTGGAAGTACTTTTCATCCATTTACTCAACGATCTGACATAGAGGTTTGGGAGTCAGCTAAACACGCACTGAACAATCTCTACATGAACTTTATCAATGAGGCAGGACTATAAAATGCGATTTATTTTGACTCAATACATATTAAAACAGATGAAGTTGTGTATACGCACTTCAATAGTGATTGTAACAATCTTTGCATGTATGATCGTAGTAATTCCGCAGTACGTAAGCGCACAAGGATGCACATGTCCCACATCACAACTGACCGTTGAGCCACAGGTCGTCCAGCCTGGTGATCCGATCACTCTAACTTTTCCTTATGATCGGGCGATGTATATCGAGAACCAAACGACAGGTGGCTTGGCACAAGAAGCTGGACATGTAGATAGCCTGGGAGGAGGTAGTATACATATTGAGAATGGATCAAAAAATTACTACACGTTTCATGCAGGAAGCATATGTGGAACATATACGTGGAACCATCAAAGCAGATCGGCGCCAAACTGCCAGCAGTGTGCCGTATCAACCCAATTCACTGTCTGTGGTGCGAAGTCAACATCACCATCAAGCACTCCACTCCCAACTGACAGACCTCTCCCCACCAATGCTCCGCTCCCGACTAGTGCTCTTCATCCGACAGATGCACCATATGCAGAGCCAACCCCAATCATTGAAACTCTGATTACAGAAGCGCCAGTCTCTCTCCCCACAAGTTATGAGCCAACAAGCGTGCCTCTTGTCATTGACTCTATTGCTGCACCGATCATCCAGCAGCAAATATATGTCCAACCAGTCGTACAAGAAAAGCCATACAGTGTGCCCATCTCTACTCCAATTTCTGGCGCGCCCGCAAAGACCATTCAGTTTGTACGACCTGAGATTATTAGTGTTTGGTCAGATAAGACAAGGGTTTTTCTTTCTGATACCTTTCAGCCTTTTACAAAACGGTCTGACATACAGGTATGGGAAGTTACAAAGTCATTTATGAATGATCTAATGCTGAAGTTCATCAATGAAGCAGGTCTATAGCACAGTTAGTCTGTGAATCGTATGAGGAGCACACATTCGCCACGTATCTGAGATAGATCAACACCTGGCGCTGAAGCATTGATGATCTGCTCAAACTTCTTTGTAAGCTCGCGAGCTATGATAACCTCAGCTGTTGGGTACAGATTCTTTACTATCTGAGTGGTTGCGGATATACGCTCTGGGGAATCATATGCAATAAATATGGTGTCCTTGATTGACTGATGTACGGCATGAATTTTTTCGAGTATTTTACGAATATCATTTTCCTTTCTGGACAAAAATCCAAGGAACATACAGTGATCATGCTTCATGCCTGATATGACCAGTGCAGTATCAAGGGCAGACGGACCAGGAATGACAGTGTATGGAATATCTCTTTTTTTGACTGTAGAAACAAGCAGCTGTCCTGGATCACTGATGACGGGCATGCCAGCTTCACTGACCAGTGCAATGTTTTTCCCGTTGTTGAGCCAATCGATGATATCAGGAAGTTTTTCAAACTCAACCTCTTTGTAGTATGAAATAATCATTGGTTTGTTGACTATTTCAAGGCGTGACATCTCACACATAGTCACAACACGTCTCCATAAAACATCAAAAGAACGCGTATCCTCCGTCAAGATGATATCTACTGATGCGAGGGTATGTGCAGCCCTCAGGGACAAATCATCCATGTTACCAATGGGTGTGCCAATAATATAAAACATAAATCTGATAGAATTGTAACACTGATTCTTTTAACAATTTAACTATCGGACAATCTAACAATTATATTTTCATATGCACTTTGACCTCCTAGAAACCTTGAGACTGCTCGGACCGTACGCAATGTGGGTAGTTATATTCATCGTGTTTGCAGAGTCAGGTCTCTTTGTGGGTTTCTTTCTTCCCGGGGATAGTCTTCTTTTTTCAGCTGGTGTTCTCGCTTCACAGGGATTCATGCCTATCGGTGTCTTGTCAATTGGGTGTTTTCTCGCCGCAACGATTGGCGTAAGCGTAGGATACTGGTTTGGAAAACGGTTTGGCAGAGATATATTCGAAAAGGAGAAGCTCCCTCTTGTGAAAAAACATCATCTCGAAGCTGCTGAGAAGTTTTACGCGAAACACGGTCGAAAAACTATCATACTCGCCCGTTTTGTCCCGATCGTTCGCACATTTGCGCCGATTGCAGCAGGTATCGCACACATGGACTATCGGACATTCATCAGCTACAACATCATTGGCGGGCTGATTTGGGCTGTCGGCATGACACTTGGAGGATATTTCCTTGGCTCTTTCATTCCAGCTGACAAGATAGACAAATATTTACTCCCCATCATCATGGCGATAGTTGTCATATCTTTGCTCCCGGCGTTAAAACATATACTTGACGAAAAGAAGTCGCGGAAAAAGCAATCTGAGGATCCAGCTGACCATCTGATCCTTCCGTGATACACTACTCATCATGTTCAAGCTTTCATCATCATTTGTGCCTACAGGTGATCAACCAGAGGCAATAGCTGGCCTCATAGACGGGGTCAAGGCCGGATTCAAAAATCAAGTACTCCTTGGCGTAACTGGATCTGGTAAAACATTTACCATGGCTAATGTCATACAAAACTTGAATATGCCTGCGTTGATCATCTCCCATAACAAAACACTTGCAGGTCAACTCTATCAGGAATTTCGTGACTTTTTCCCGGACAACGCAGTGAGCTACTTCGTGTCCTATTATGACTACTATCAACCTGAAGCATACATTCCGAGCAGTGATACTTACATAGAGAAAGAGGCACAAATCAACGATACCATCGACAAACTTCGTCTCCAATCGACCGCGAATATTTTGACGCGGAAAGATGCGATTGTTGTATCGTCAGTGAGCTGTATTTATAACATTGGCAATCCTGACTCATGGGGGAACATGATGCTGCCTATCAAATCTGGTGACGCAGCCAATTGGCCTGAGATATCACGCAGACTTGTTGAGCTTTTGTACGACCGCAGCGAGTTTGAGTTCAAGCGAGGAACATTTCGGCTGAGGGGTACTTATTTGGATATTTATCCTGCGTATGAGGATTTTGCTTTTCGCATAGATTCAAATAGAGGAGTCATCACCGATATCATGACATTTGATCCGTTCACGGGGAAGCCACTTGAGGTGCCCGCGCTGTCCACAGTGCATTATAAGCTCTCAATCATCTTGCTGTACCCTGCCAAACACAACCTCACTAGCAGACCACAGTTTGCTGCAGCCGAGTCACAGATCAGATCCGATCTCGCACGCGAGTCAACAGCGCTCAAGGCGCAGGGTAAGGAGTTTGAGGCACGGAGATTGACACAAAAAGTGAACTATGATCTCGAGATCATGAAAGAAGTCGGATATGTGAACGGTATCGAAAACTACAGTAGATATTTTGATGGGCGTAAGCCAGGAGATACTCCCTTTAGCTTGCTCGATTATTTTCACAAAGCCTATGGCAACGATTTTCTCGTATTCATTGATGAAAGTCATATGAGCGTGCCACAGATACGAGGGATGTTTAACGGCGATTTTGCGCGAAAAAAAACCCTCATTGACTATGGATTCCGTCTACAGGCTGCGTATGACAATAGACCACTAAAGTTCGATGAGTTTTATCCCAAAGGACCACACTTCATATATGTTTCAGCCACTCCACATGATTGGGAAACAGATATGGCGAAGACAGAAGCTAAGTCGAAATTGACATCTCCACAAGATGTCATCCCGGACATGCGCGCCAGCGAGATCCGGGATCTAGGTCCAAAGTCAAAAGTCCCAAATGAGTATTCTGGAATCGTCGAGCAACTCGTCAGACCAACAGGCATCGTTGATCCCAAAATCACTATACGTCCTGCAGCAGGAGAAATACCTGATGTGATCACTGAGATCGTCAAACGAGCGGAGCTCGGCGAGCGGACATTGGTGACCACGCTTACGAAAAAAACTGCGGAGGATTTGACTGAGTACGTGAAGGAGCGTGGCGTCAGAGCAGCATATCTGCACTCTGATATTTTGACGCTTGAGCGATCTGATATCCTCGATGATTTGCGGAACAATAAGTTTGATGTACTGATTGGAGTGAATCTATTGCGTGAAGGGCTCGACCTCCCCGAGGTGACTCTTGTTGCCATACTGGATGCTGACAAAGAAGGATTTTTGCGATCAAGAATATCTCTGACCCAGACTATGGGACGCGCAGCACGCAATATTAAGGGGGAAGTGATCATGTATGCTGACAAGATCACCGATAGCATGCGTCTGGCTATAGAGGAAATCGATAGACGTCGTGCCTATCAAGTCAAATACAATGAAACTCACCATATTACCCCAAGCAATATCAACAAATCTGTGCGGGAAAAGATTGTTGAAGCTGATACTGATAGTGACAAGATGGCGCTTGAGACATTGAACGCAAAATCATTCAATTACGACTATCTCAAAGATATCCACGATGAGTCTATGACAGCCTATGACAGACAAAAAGTCATTAGACAACTTGAGAAAGAGATGAAAAAACGAGTCGAGGAGATGGATTTTGAGGCAGCAATAGCACTTCGAGACAAGATTAAGACATTGAAATCTCCATAATACACCTACTCATCAGTTCAAATGAGCAGTTACTCACGACATGCCAGCCTCAAACGTGGTTATTCGTATCGGATCCTACTAGTAACGTGTGCGCACTCCAGCTATAATACTGACCTCCTATGATGAACATGATCAAAGTCCGTGGTGCTCGTCAGCATAATCTCAAAAACGTTGATGTCGATATACCCAAAAATCAATTTGTCGTCGTGACTGGAGTATCTGGATCTGGCAAATCATCCTTTGCTTTTGATACCGTATATGCAGAGGGTCAAAGAAGGTATGTTGAGAGCCTTTCAGCATACGCACGCCAGTTTCTTGGGATCATGGACAAGCCTGATGTCGACCTGATAGAAGGGCTTTCTCCAAGCATTTCAATAGACCAGAAGACTGTCAGTCACAACCCTCGTTCAACGGTCGGGACAATCACCGAAATTTATGATTATCTACGCGTCCTATTTGCACGCATCGGACACCCACATTGTCCCAATGATGGCACTGAGATAACACGACTTTCAGTCGATCAAATTGTGGACAAAGTCATTGATGAGATCAAGAAGGTATGCATTTCATATAAAGTGGCTCCTCATGAGTTCACGATATTGTCACCGATTGTGCGTCAAAAAAAAGGAGAATTCCTCGATCTTCTTGAAAATCTTCAGTCAAAAGGATTTCAAAAAGTGATTGTTGATGGTCTGCCCAAAGATCTCGTCGATGATATCCCACTATTGAAGGCAAACAAGCACAGCATCTCGGTCATCATAGATACCTTGTTTGCTTCGCACAAGGATATTAAAGAAGCATATTTCATCGACACACTTCGGCCACGACTTACTCAGGCGATAGAGCAAGCTACCAAACTATCTGGCGGGCTAGCAGTCCTTCAGTATCACGACACTTTAGCACAACAAACAGAAGTTGAGGAAGTGAAAAAAGGATCCAAAAAGAAACTTTCGCCAACGCTCAAGGAACACCTATATTCTGAAAAGTTTTCATGCGCTACGTGTGGATTTTCACTTCCTGAGATCGAACCACGAATGTTTTCGTTCAACTCACCTTTGGGAGCGTGCGATTCCTGTCGCGGACTTGGTAATGTCAACAAGGTCGATCCCGATCTTATATTTGCGCCGAAACTGTCGATCAACGAGGGAGGGATACTACCCTTCACGAAACTGTTCTATTCTGAAACATGGTATACACGACTCATCAAGACAGTATGCGATGTGGAAAAAATTGACCTCAATAAATCAATCGAGAAGCTCACCGATGAACAACGCAACGTGATCTTGCACGGTACTGGCAAAGTGTATAGAGTCAACGGAACAAATCGTTTTGGCAAAGACACGATGATACAAGAAAAGTTCGACGGCATTGTGAGCGAACTTGAGAGACGGTTTTATGGCTCGACTGGAACAGCTGATGACGGATCTGGCCATGATATTGGTCGATATATGCGAGAAGAGCTCTGCAAGTCATGCAAGGGGAAAAAGCTCAAGCCGGAAGTCCTGGCCATCACCATAGATGCCTTTAGTATTGCTGATATATGCGATCTGGCTGTGTTAGACATCATAGAGTTCAGCAAGTCTGGTATTCATCAAATACTGAATACATATGAGGAACAAATTGCTGCGCCAATATTGAATGAAATCATTACCCGATTGCAGTTTTTGCAAAATGTAGGTCTTGGATATTTGACCATGAGTCGCAAAGGAAAAACCCTATCCGGTGGAGAACTGCAACGAATACGTTTGGCTAGTCAGATCGGAACAGGACTTACGGGAGTACTCTACGTCCTTGATGAGCCATCTATCGGATTACACCCACGTGACGTAGCTGCGCTCATCAAAACATTGCATCATTTGAAGGAGATTGGGAACACGCTCATCATCGTAGAACATGACGAAGAGACGATTCAAAGTGCTGAATATATGATCGAGTTTGGACCAGAAGCGGGCAAGCAGGGTGGTGAGGTTGTCGCTATAGGTACGATAGCTGAAATTAAAAACAACCCAAAGTCGTTGACCGGTCAATATCTCTCAGGCGCAAGGAAAATCACATCTAAAGAAATGAAGTTTGAAAAAAATAAAGGCGAAATCATACTCAAAAAAGCATCTGAGTACAGTCTCAAAAATGTCACACTCAATCTGCCTGTCAACAATCTCATTGCCATCACAGGCGTATCTGGCTCAGGCAAATCTACGTTGATCACTGAGACGCTGTACCCAGCCATGAAGTATCACCTCGATGGCCACTATACCGGATTTCAAGGCGCATACGAGAAGCTTGAGGGATTCCACTATGTTGACAGAGTATATCTCGTCGATCAGTCTCCTATTGGTCGCACACCGCGTTCAAACCCAGCGACATATATTGGTTTTTTTGATGATATTCGCGATCTATTTGCAAGTACTGTAGATGCTAAGGCGCGCGGATACGAGAAGGGACGATTTTCGTTTAACGTCAAGGGTGGACGATGCGAAAAGTGTCAGGGAGCTGGTGTCGTAAAAATAGAAATGCAGTTTTTATCTGATGTATATATCACCTGTGATGTCTGCGAAGGACATCGATACAATCGCGAAACACTTGAGGTGAGATACAAAAACAAAACGATTTATGAGGTGCTAAAAATGACAATTGATGAGGCAGCGATCTTTTTCGAAAACTTTGTAAATATCCATCCAAAGCTCAAGTTTCTGCAAGAGGTTGGTCTTGGGTACATTGAGCTTGGTCAAGCCGCACCTACATTTTCTGGTGGAGAAGCTCAGCGTATCAAACTCGCTGATGAACTCTCTCGTGGTGAAAAAGGACGTACCTTATATATCCTCGATGAGCCAACCACTGGCCTACACTTTGCTGATGTACAGAAGCTCATGAACGCCCTCGTTCGGCTTGTAGAACATGGGAATACTGTCGTCGTCATCGAGCATAACCTCGACGTCATCAAGCATTGCCAATACATAGTTGACCTAGGTCCTGAGGGTGGAGATGGCGGAGGGCAAATACTCTATCAAGGAGAACTTGAGGGGATCAAAAAGGTGAAAAATAGCTATACAGGAGCCTATCTAAAATAGCTGATGAATATGAACTCATTAATTTAGGGGTGCCTGCTCTTGCTGTCGACATGGTCCAACTCCATATTCATCAATTGTGGTAACCGATGTGGCTATCGTTGTGGGATCAATACCCGCCTGATCACATACCATATTGAATACTTGACCACTAACCCCCTCCCTCACCTCGTTTGTGAGGCAGGATCCAGTTACTGCTCGGCTAGCAGCATGGCAAGCCCCGTCACATGGAACAGTGAATGGTGCAGATATAAATTCTGTAGTTGTGCCACTCTTGTCTATCAGCCTGGTTCTTACACAAAACGCTGTGCCGCATTTCCTTTGACCTTCCATAGGCATATTTATTTAACTGATGCATATACTACTAACCGCTTACTGTATATATGTCGAGCAACATCCCACGTTCCGTGACAAGTGACGAGAGTGAGCGATGGGACATCTGTCTGACGGGTGATCGCATCGACATTGTTCAGATAGGCATCGATCTCTCCGATGAAATTTACCACATATCGTCGCTCACTCCCATCGGACATGCCAATGATGATTTCGGAGCCAATCTGTGCATATTTGAGATTATAAAATATTGCTGGTTGTCCCATTTGGTCATCATAGTGACCCGAAAATATTGACGCCCCATTTTCACCTGGCTTTGGTCCGATTTGTAGCCATCCAACATCACCACTTTGTTGCGGTGTTTCCATGACACCATCCGATGTCACAGACAAATATTCAACACGCGCATTTTGAATACCTATAGCTGGAATACTGACGTAGACAGGTAGCATTATGGGCGTCGGAGAAGGAGTAAGAGTGGGGGTGAGTGTGGGAGTTGGTGATATTGTAGGTGTAGGACTGAGTTTCACTGTTTGACCAAAGATTACAAATGGAGGGGTAGATGTAGCGGCCGAATCACTTTGAGTTTGAGCGAAAGACATGATGCGAGTCAGGAGCAATAGGAAAACAACGCAAAATCCAATCACACCTAGTCGCCGTGCCAAGGTAATTGCGATCTCAGAGGCGGTTTCTTCGTGGTTGAAAAACATGGTGAATTATACCATATTATAGCTTATAGTATAGTGTCAGTTCATCTTCCCTCCGCAAGCTGACGCCTCACAGTACAATATAGACAGTATGCAGTATCAGTCTGATGGGTCTATACCCAACACTAAAGCAGGTATCTCAACAGCTCCAGCAACGACTGGGGTGTATATATTTCGAAAGAAGGACGAAATTGTATATATCGGCAAAGCAGTTAGCCTCAAATCTCGGCTCCTTTCCCACTATCAGTCAGCAACACTCGATAAGAAAGAGGCGGCAATTTTCGATGAGTCGGACACCATTGACTATGTCATCACTGATAGCGAGTTTAAGGCACTGGTACTCGAGGCACACTTGATCTCATCGATCAAACCCAAATACAACGTACGCTGGCGCGATGACAAAAGCTATCTCTACATAGTCATCACTGCACCAGATGAATATCCGAAAGTATCACTGGCACGAAAGCAAGACATTCAACATATTGGCGATCGACACTTTGGACCTTTTGCATCAACCCGGTCTGCCGAAAGTGTTCTTCGGTATTTGCGCAAAATAGTACCGTACTGTACACAGAAACATATTTCAAAAACTCCCTGCTTTTACTCCAAAATCGGTCAATGTGACCCCTGTCCAAATACGATAGAGAAAATGACAGATCAAGTTCTCAGAAAGCGTGAAAAGGCGAGGTATCGCAGGCAAATCAAAAATCTCATTAAGATACTTGAAGGGAATATTGAAGCAGTCAAGAAGGATTTTAGGAAGCAAATCGCTGAGTATACAGAGTCGCAGAATTTCGAGGCAGCAATCAAGTCGCGCGATGCTATGCATCGGCTCACATTCATGATTGAACATGGCTCATTTCGACTCGATGAATATGAGTCATACAACAACTCACAGAAATCAACTGAGTCACTCCAGGCACTACTCCATGATTTTTGGCCAAATATACACATTGGTCGTGTAGAGTGCTATGACAACTCGACGTTGGGCTTTTCCAATAGTACCGCGAGTATGGTGGTATTCATCGATGGTCTGGTTGATAAAAAGGAATACAAGCGATTTAAACTGGGTAAATTAGAGTCTGAAAAATCGACAAATCCAAAGGCTAGTCATCCTTCGACGACAGCTCAGCGCATAGAGCTAATATCTGATTTCGACATGATGAAAGAAGTGATGATACGGCGACAAAGAAACACCAAGTGGCCAAAGCCAGATCTGATCGTCATCGATGGGGGAGTCCCACAGCTACGCGCAGTTATCGACGCGCAAAATTGTGCCATAGAACAGTTGCAAGCCAAAAAAGCCACAAGCAACAAGCAGACTAGCACCTCACTTCATAATGTCATCCCGGGTTTATCCCGGGATCTTCAAAACTCCACAGAAAATAGTGGCGTAAATCAACATTACACATTACGAAATATCCCAGTGATTGGTATAGCAAAAAAACCTGATCGCCTCATCGTACCGATTCAAAATGATGCAACGATAGAGCGTGAGACTACATTTGCTGTCATTCGACCAAGCTCCAATGATTTCGGTTTTCGGCTCATCCAAGCGATACGTGACGAGGCCCACCGATTCGCAAAGAAATACCACACGTATTTACGAAAACAATCTTCATTAGGATAGATCCTGTCCAATTTATGCTATTTGATTTGTATTATTCTCTGAAAATATATCAGTTTGCAAACAAACAGGTATAATATTATTTATGTTATCAAACATTTTCCGCCCAACAGTTGCGTCAATGATCAAAGAGTCAGGGATACCTACATTGCCTCCTCATCTAATATGTCAACTTGATTGGTGGAGAACACATTTTACCTCTCGTCATCCTAACATCAGTCAAGGTGTCAAGTCAATGCAAGATATAGCATGTGACTCATTTCGATTCATTTATCAGCAAAACGAATACTCAATCAATATGCGTATGGCTGATGAGACGATCAATGCCACTGCTTTTCAAAAGAGTCTATTTCCTGGTGTAACAGTAGGGAAAAAGGGATGTAGTGATGGTCGTGAAAAGAAATCGGTATTCGTTGGAAAGACTTTCAAAGGTGTTAAAGGCCCTGGTGGCGTTGCTCGCGTTACAAATGATGGAAATGGATCGCGACTTTCTTCTGAAATATTGTGTACAGGAATCACAGAAAGTACTCAAGCACGTGATGAAATCATGGAGCTATTTGTGGGCCACGAATCCAAAATCAGACCTATCGAAAAAGGATGCGCTGCACAAAATATGGCATATAAACTGCAATATGGCAGATCACCAGTTGGGTTCGAGGCACGTGACTTCACTCGTTCTATCATGGCTCAAACTTTGAGTATATTTGATAGACATGTCAATGACGAAAGGGGCTACTACTTACTTCCTGAGCTCGCAGTCATATCAACAGTCGCATACCGCAATACTGATGATTTAAGCATTTCTCTTTGCCATCCTGATGCTGAGAAAGAATTCGATGTAGCCGAGTTTGCTCAAGCACACAGAAATGATCTAGAGCACCTTTTTGATAAATTAGCACCAGAGCATAGATACACATTCTCATCACCTAAATCCTTTCAAATGATCATGACAGATCCTGCAAGTATCCCAAAATATGAAAGTGGACTATCAGCTGCTATGGATGCACTAATGCACGATTCTAACACAGACTTTATTTCTGAACTCAGATCTTATGCTTCATCATCGCATCTTAAGCCTATTACCTCACGCCAATTTGCAGGACTTGCTGCCTTTATGGCACGCAATCTGGCAATAGTGCATGGCTCAGGATTTGTATACGAAAACGAAATAAACAAAGATATTCGCAATTTTTATCCAAATCATTTTTTTGCTGATCATCGCGAAATTGCACTAGTAGTATCACGTAAAGGTAAACATCCTGGCATCAGTTGCCCACATCTTCAATTCCTTTTGTCTTCTCCCGAGACTCAAGAAGATGCTGTTGCAGATGTTGCTCTTTTGGCAAATGGTGTCCTTAAGAAGCATAGTCCAGACAAGGCACATCCTCTGATTATTGCAGACACAGATGCAGGCACACTGCGGTCATACACTGCATCCATTATCAACGCACCTCAAACTAATGCTCTTCTGCGCGAGGGATACATCTTTCCAATCCCTGTTTTAATTGACGAGCAAAGACGTATAAATAGCATTGGTGTAACGCTTTAGTGCACAGATCGTCTAAATTATTCATAATCTTACAAGATTATCTTGCTGTGACATAATGAATTTCATGCGCCGTGCTATACTATCGCACCATGATCATCTATTTCACCGCTTCTGTATCCAAAAAGGATCTGATGAAGAGTAGCTATCTCAAGATAGTAGAGCACCTCATGTCACAGGGACAGACAGTGATAGCTGAGCATATACTCGACTCGAGCGAGGAGAAAATCCGCACATCGTCAACGAGCGAACATGTTGCTTTTCAAAAAAAGGTAGAAAACTGGATAGAGGACTGTCACTGTATCGTCGCGGAGACATCACACCCTGCAGTGAGCGTCGGATATGAAATAGGCCTCGCACTCAACATGGGCAAGCCGATTCTTATACTCCACCAGCCAGACGTAGATCCACCCTCTCTATTTGGTCAACACCACAATGAAAATGTTGTCACCGCATCATATACTCGCGACACACTCGGCTTAATCATCGGCGACTTCTTGCACTATGTCGAGGATGACAAAAATACAAAGTTCACCTTTTTTATGTCACCCAAACACACACGTCATCTTGACAAAGTGGCCACTAAGCATCAGATCCCAAAGTCGACCTATTTGCGCGGACTCATAGATGCTGATATGCAAAAATCTCGAGCGTGATCGCTTCTTCCCGCAACAACATTGCCCTGCCGCAACTAGGTACATTCTATCTTCTTCTCATCTCCATGATAATCTGATACTATAAATATTGGTTGATATCAGATTGAGTGTGTATATTAGTAACTATTTTTTTTGTATGACTACAAATGCACCCAAACAAATACATACCAAGCTGAATCAACTCTATGCCACTGCCATATGTGGTAACGATATTCTAAGCTCATGTCTGTACGTATCTGGGATTGCTGCGATATATGCGGGGGTTCTTGCTCCAATAGTCTTGCTTATTGTCGGGATTGTTTTGTACTTTTTCCGCTTTGTGTATACAGAGGTAGTTGAGGCTCTGCCAATCAACGGAGGTGCATACAACTGCTTGCTGAATGCGACGAGCAAGCCTATTGCAGCTGTCGCAGGAGTGATGACTATCTTGTCATATGTAGCGACTGCGTGTATATCGGCCAAAATAGGTGTCGAGTACTTTTCGCGCGCGTTTGCTGAGCAAATAGGTCATTTCAATACGAATATTGGCGCGATTGCTTTGCTTGCAGTGTTCGCAGTCCTTGTCATAAGTGGGTTGAAAGACTCCGCGAAAGTTGCCTTGGGAATATTTCTGCTTCATATCGTAACGCTACTGATCATCATCGTTTTGGGTATCGAGCATGCGTATGTGCATGGATTTGGACAGTTTCTTGAGAATTTCGTGGCAACTCGATCTATCGTCTTTAGCCAAGGAGGTATCATTTTGACAATATACTTTGCTTTTTCTGCATCGCTTCTTGGAGTATCAGGATTCGAATCCTCAGCAAACTTTGTCGAGGAACAGGCTCCTGGTGTATTCCGCAAAACACTCCGGAATATGTGGCTTGGTGTCACAATCTTTAACCCGATCATCGCTCTCATCGCGCTCAACTCGCTTCCGCTTTCGGTCATCAACCAAGCCAAGGACTTCATGCTTGCTGATGTTGGATTTTCTATAGGTGTCGATTTGCCCTTTACCCTGGGTCAGGTACTGATCAAAGATCTTGTCGCAGTTGACGCGCTCCTGGTACTCTCTGGAGCCGTGCTCACTGCATATGTTGGAGTTGGTGGACTGATTCAGCGTATGGCACTGGATGGATGTCTCCCTAAAGTCCTTACACGCACAAATTCTAGGGGATCCTTTCCAGTCACTGTTCTCACCTTTTTATTCCTCTGTAGCTCAATACTTATTATGACCAAGGGACAGCTGCTTTCTCTCGCTGGTGTATACACCATAGCATTTCTGGGCGTCATGACACTATTTGCATTTGGCAATCTCATACTCAAACGTGAAAGACAGCTCCTCAAGCGCACCTTTAGCGCTCCCGTGTCATTCGTCATCATTGCCCTTGTATCTACTGCAGTTGGCATGGTAGGCAATATGATTCTTGATGAGCGCAACGTCGAGTATTTTATGATTTACTTTATTCCTACAGTTACGATAGTCATGATCATGATTTATCAAGACTACGTATTTGAGTTTTTGCTCAACGTATCTGTGCGCCTACATATATTTAGACGATTTTTCAGAAGAATATTTGACTCAATCGTCCGACTTAAAATCATAATATTTATCAACCAACCTCATCGTTTGCACGACATCTTGAAATACGTTGCAAGAAATGAAATAGGGCGCAATATCATCCTCATATCCTGTCGCAGCGGAGCACCCAAAAGCACTGATACAAGCTCAAGACTTGCTGAGATCATACCGGTATTGAAGGATGCTGGTGTGTACGACTATCTTGATATTACCCTCGACACATTTGATATGCCTTTTGGACCTGAGGCGGTCAAGTATGCTGTCAAAAAGTATCGCGTCCCCGCAAATAGGATCCTTATCGGGTCGATCCACAAGGAGCACCAGTTTGAGTATGATGAGCTGGGTGGGGTCAGAATCATTTTTTAGTCATTTCTCGCGACAAATGACCACAAATCATTGCGATTGAGGGTCACATGAGTTACAATAGCTCACCAATGAGTAATATCCTCCTAATCGCAAATATAGTTGTCGCATCACTTATTGTTGCCTGCATACTCCTCCAAGGACGAGGAGCTGGTCTTGGAAGTGCATGGGGTGGTGGGGGAGAGACCTTTCAAACACGACGAGGAGTCGAAAAGGTAGTCATGCGCCTCACCGTTGGATTCATCTTCGTCTTCTTTGCACTCTCAGTAGCATCCCTTTTGATCAAAAAGTGACCTGAGAGAAATACCCGACTCCATAGGATATGTTTTTCGCACCATTCAGATCACAACATGGCTTACAATATATCTATGAATCCGAATAGGGTACGACTGTACTACTGGCTTTTTCGAGCATATGTGACGAAACACACTCGCTTTGTTTTCATCTCATTTTTGATCACCCTGGTCGTACTTGCTGGATACATATACTTTTTGCAAAATTTCATATCTTTTTTTAGTTCCGAGACCAGACAGATCGGAGTAGCTGGACTGTACACAGGTAACCATCTACCTCCAGAGGTCATCGCTCATATCACTACACCTTTGCTCCAACGCAAGCCCGACGGAAGTTACGAGAGCAAGTTACTCGATGCATGGGACCACGACGCCCAATATACAACCTACACCCTCCATCTTAAAAAAAATCTCACCTATACCGACGGCACATCCTTCACGTCAGGTAGTATTCCATTTCAGTTCCGTGAAGTGAAAGTTGACTCAACTGATCCCTATAAAATTGTATATACACTATCGAAGCCATTTCCAAACTTTTTAGAGTACTTGACGAAGCCCATATATACCGACGAACCGATCAGAGGGATCGGTGGCGACTATCTCATATCGTCTATCAAGCTCACTCAAAATCAGGATCAAATAGACCAAATCAGTTTGGTACCTCTCACTAGCGTGAACTCAAATATTAACTATCGAGTATACCGGTCAGAAAGCGACCTCATCACTGCGTTCAAGCTCCATGAAATCGATGAGTTCACAACAAGTAATGAGTCTGCTTATCTCAATTTCAAAAATTGGCCAAAAACAACGGCTACTAAATCCAGCACCTATGAACAGATAGTCACTCTATTTCTCGACACCTCACATCCTCTGCTCAAAGAGCGTACTTTTCGCGAGGCGCTCTATGGCATACTTCCGATAGATCAGCTCGAGAAACTGGGGAACATAGCTGTATCTCCACTATCTCCATTTTCTCCACACTACGATAAGCAACTTGCTCGCACGCCAGAAAACAAAGAGGTTAATCTGACCATATTAAAGCGCTTTTTCAAAGAAGCATCAGAGTCATCTACTCTAAAGCTGTCAACCACGATCGACTATCTCAACATTGCTCAGATTGTTAAGGATATCGTAAAGAGCGCTGGAGGTGATGTCACGCTCGATGTAACCGGTTTGAAAAAGGGTGACAGGTTTGATCTATTGATCGGTCTGTGGGATATCCCAACAGATGCGAATCAATACTATGTATGGCACTCATCACAAAAAGGCAAAGGTAATATAACAAACTATGAAAACGCCAAAGTCGACCGTCTCCTCGAAGAATTCCGCGCAACTGGTGACGCCAAACTGCAAGAAAAATACATGCTCGACTTCCAGAGACAGTTCACCCGTGACCTGCCGGCTGAGCTCCTGTACTATCCGCATCGGTATACCATCGTCAGAAAGAGATGATATAATCATCTCTTAATCATGTTCCATAGTCTATGTTTCATAGTTTATAGTTCATGATTTAACATTGCGCGAGTGGCGAAACCCCGCAGAGCGGGGCAAGCTGGCAGATTTATCCCGCTTTGCGGGACGCGCAGCTGGTACAATGTCTGGTCATGTGGATTGTGTATGCTATCCAAAATAATGATGGGAATACATATTGTGGCATGACAACGAATTTACGTAGGCGACTGAAGGAACATAACCTTGGCAAGAGTACCTATACAAAAAATAAAGGACCATGGACGGTAGTTTTCTCAAAGATTTGTTCTTCTCGACTTGAAGCAAGACGAGAAGAAAAATATCTTAAAGGTGGAGCAGGTAGAAAGATAGTACATGAACATATTGCGCGAGTGGCGAAACTGGCAGACGCGCACGCTTGAGGGGCGTGTGGAGCAATCCTTGGAGGTTCAAGTCCTCTCTCGCGCACATCTTCGAATGAATTTCTCCATATATTTTGGATAAAAACAATGGACCGCTCTCCTTCCCTGGATCGATTCCATTTCCTATGGTTCTAACACCATCTAATTTGCCATAGACGCTCCTGCAGCATATGCTATTTGAAATTTCTTTGTAAGGCTAGCTTAATTAAGCTAAACTTGATACGATGTATCGTAACTATTAAATACTTTGATGTCATGAAAAAGCTGAATGTATTTCCCAAACCAATCTCCCTGAGGAAACTTATAGGACCCAGTTTTGTCATACTAGCCCTTGGACTCGGATCAGGCGAAGTCATATTGTGGCCCTACCTGACGGCGAACTATGGTCTCGGCATCGCGTGGGGCGCCATATTGGGCATCACGTTCCAATACTTCATCAATATGGAGATTGAGCGGTATGCGCTGGTCAAAGGTGAAAGCGTATTTGTCGGTATATACAAGTTATTCAAGCCATCTGCATACTGGTTCATTTTCTCAACCTTTCTTGGATTTGGTTTGCCCGGCATCATCGCTGCCTCAGCAAAGGTGATGGCAAGTGTTCTCGGTATTTCCGATTTCAAATGGGTTGCTATCTGCTTTCTGATCGTCATCGGACTGATTCTCAGCATTGGCAAAACGGTATATGGGATGATGGAACGAATAACGAAGATCATCATCACAATTGGAGTACCTTTCATCTTTCTATTGTCCGTATACATGGCTACACAAACTGATTGGATAGCCTTGGCAAACGGCATCATTGGGAAAGGTGAAGGATTTAGGTTCTTACCTCCTGGCATCAGCATCGCAACGTTTTTGGCCGCTTTCGCTTACTCGGGTGCAGGTGGCAATCTCAATCTAACTCAGTCAATATATATTAAGGAAAAGGGATATGGGATGGGAGCATATGCACAAAAGATAGCTGGCCTTTTTTCTAGGCACAGTGATGAGGCAATTGTGCTGGAGGGCACGAACTGTGCTGCTACTCCAGAGGATGTGAGTCGGTTTAAGAAATGGTGGAAAACAGTGAGCATAGAACACGCGATAATATTCTGGTTCTTGGGAACCATCTCAATGATTTTTCTCATGCTCTTGTCGTATTCGACTACACATGGGCTCCCCGATAATGCTGAGGGCATAAATTTCGTAATCAACGAGGGCGCGGTCATTGGTCGCATCGTATATCCATTTATTGGCGTTCTATTTTTAGTCGTGGTCTCAATCATGCTCTTTCAAACTCAATTGGGAGTCATGGACTCCACATCACGTATTATGGCTGAGAACCTAGCCCTAATCAAACTAGGCGAAGCGAAAAATAGCAAAATCAATCTCTCCAAAATCTATTACGTCTTCGTTTGGGCGCAGATATTGTTTGGAGTCACTCTTTTTCTCTGTAATATCTATGAGCCGAAAACGCTCATCATAGTTGGCGCAGTAATCAACGCATTTGCGATGTTTATCCATGTAGCTTTGGTTACCTGGCTCAATCTCAAAAGTCTTCCCTCAGTATTTCAGCCAAGTGTTTTGCGTAGAGTGATTATGAGCATCATATTCGTCTTCTTTGGCGTGTTTAGCTGTGTGGTGCTGTGGGACAATCTGTTCTGATAAAATACAGAGCACTTCTTCCAAACTAAAGTAGTTGAACTATTGCTTGAGTATCTCCGTAGACATCACCCTTGGACATATGCAATAGCTCTGATTTGGTGACCCATCGATAATCACTCGCCTCATCGTTGATGTGCACTTTTTGCTCTGGATCAGTCAGGGTGCAGAGATAGCAAAAGAGTTTGAAGTTTCCCTGCTCGACCGCAAATGGAATCATACGGGATACCTCTATGTTCAAACCTGTCTCTTCATTGGACTCGCGTACCAGTGTCTGCTTAAGCGTCTCATTGGGCTCACATACTCCCGCAACAAATCCCCATTTACCATGACTACTGTGATCATCTGGTGCGAATATTTTAGTGATGAGGTAGGACCCTTTGTTTTCAATCACTGCCAGTGCTCCCAGTTCATACATTCGTGCGTTCGTATACACAAATCTGATAGTATCCATGGTCGAGGGTATGACTTGCAGGCGACTGATTTGATCATACGTAAGCCATGCGAATTCATATGCCTCATGATTGATAGTGATGGGCTGACGAGGATCGATTTGTCTACACAAAAAAGCGATGAAAACTCCGTGCCATCCTTTTTCCTCATCGACTTTATCAGTAACCGCAAGAGTGCGCTCAAGCTCTACGTCAATACCCAGCTCTTCTCGTGCTTCGCGACTGACGGCTGTTTTGATGTCTTCACCGAAGTTGACTGTACCTGTCGGTATTTGCCAGTATCCATCCCAATGCGGATCATCATCATGCTCAACCTTGCGTTTGGTCAACAAAAACTTACCATCACGGTAGAGCACGATTTGGGCGATAGGATGGAGAGCTTGAGCAGACATATACGTAAATTAAGCAATGAGTTTGGCTATCATGATGGTGTCACCATACGAATCATCTGATGGCAAATTGAGTATTTCTGACTGTGTCATCCATCGATGGTCGCTTGCCTCATGATTGAGAGTCACCGCTTGATGAGGATCAACGACTTCTACCAGATAGGTGAATAGCTTGAGATCATACATCTCCACCATATAGGGAAGAGACTTCACAATCCTCACATCCAATCCAGACTCTTCTTTGGCTTCGCGCACGACAGCAGACTCGAGAGACTCATATAGATCGCACGTACCCATGACAAATCCCCACTTATCATGTGCCTTTGGCTTGTGAGGTGCATGAACCTTCGTCATCAGATATTGATTTTCTTTCTGTATGACCGTGACGGTACCGATTTTGAACAACCGATAACTCATGACGATGTATTCGAGTATGTCAGCCATCGATGGCATCAGATCCAGCTTCAGAGCTTCTTGGAGTGTGTACCATCCATGTCCATATGATTCATGGTTGACTACCACTGGTTGATTTGGATCGTTGCGCTTGCACAGAAATGCCATAGCGATGCCATGCCAGTCAGCTCCATCGGTGAGATTATGCGTGAGAGCAAGTGTGCGCTTCACCTCTATATCGATGCCCACTTCCTCACGTGCTTCACGTTTGATGGTCTCACGTATATGTTCACCGATCTCAAGACCTCCACCCGGGAGTTGCCACTTGCGATCGTAGGCAGGGTTATCCTCATGATCAGCTTTTCGCTGCGTGAGAAGGAACTTGTTATCTTCGTAGATGACGATGTATGCGACGGGTAATATCATATGATTAACTATAATTGATCCACTCGATATATCAACTCTGACTGGATGAGGAGTGAAGACGAGCGGTAATCTCCGATAGGGACCTTCTCCGCCGTTGCGGGATGCTCTACCCTTAGATTGAGCTGGTACTGTCGGTGATCCCAGACCGAATCCTTGCCCGCCGTGCTACTCGTTAGAGTTGCAGGAGGGGAACGGTCAACCTTCCCGCCGTGGCGGGATGCTCTATCCTGGATTAAGCTATTTGCGTCTGTGATCCCAGACCGAATCGAACGGTCAACCTTCCCGCCGTGGCGGGATGCCCTATCCTTAGATTGAGCTGGTACTGTCGGTGATCCCAGACCGAATCGAACGGTCAACCTTCCCGCCGTGGCGGGATGCTCTATCCTGGATTAAGCTATTTGCGTCTGTGATCCCAGACCGAATCGAACGGTCAACCTTCCCGCCGTGGCGGGATGCTCTATCCTGGATTAAGCTATTTGCGTCTGTGATCCCAGACCGAATCGAACGGTCAACCTTCCCGCCTTGGCGGGATGCTCTATCCTGGATTGAGCAGGTAATGTCTGTGATCCCAGACCGAATCGAACGGTCAACCTACTCCTTAGAAGGGAGTTGCTCTATCCAATTGAGCTATGGGACCTGGAGCCGCTTGTCAGATTCGAACTGACGACCTACTATTTACAAAATAGTTGCTCTACCAGCTGAGCTAAAGCGGCTATAGGATATATTTTAACGTATAAAGGTCCTCTGACAACCTGTATCGTAAGTGCGGAGAGTGGGGGTCGAACCCACAAGGGTATTTAACCCATTGGATTTTAAGTCCAACGCGTCTGCCATTTCGCCATCCCCGCATCACCTTCGTGTCATATCATATACACCAAACAAGACAATAGATTATATCAAGGAGTAGCTACTCACTGTAAGGTATCGGAACATCCTTTTACTCGTCTAGTTTGACAGAGAACTGCATATGTTTGAGCCCAACAGGCATCACCACACGTCCCCGGGAGGTCTTTTGTATAAATCCAATCTGTAGGAGATAGGGCTCGACGAATTCCTCGATAGTACGTCTATCCTCAGCGAGTGCCGCTGCCAACGTCTCAATCCCAGTGGGTCTATTTTCGAAAGTGACTGCAATAGCTCGCAAATATTGGAGATCGATATCAGTGAGTCCAACCTTGTCAATCTCCAAGAGTCCAAATAGGTCGATGAGCAGTTGCTCGTCAATATGTGCATGGGAACGAGTCTGTGCCACATCACGCGCTCGCTTCAGTATACGATTCGCGAGGCGCGGCGTCCTTCTACTACGCAAGGCTATTTGTTTTGCTGCATCTTCGGACACAGTCATGCCGAGGAGAGTACCTGAGCGCATGACAATCGTCGCCATTTGATCATTCGTATAAAAATCAAGTCGCAAGAGGAGACCAAACCGATCACGGAGGGGAGCCGAGAGGAGTGCGAGCTTGGTAGTAGCTCCAACGATAGTGATGCGTGGGATAGGTAGTCGTACAGTACGTGCAGACGGACCTTTGCCGATGATGATATCCAGTGCATAGTCCTCCATGACGGGATACAACATTTCCTCAACAGATTTGGGCATACGATGTATTTCATCGATAAAAAGGATATCTCCGTCTTTGAGGTTGGTGAGAATAGCTGCCAAGTCACCCGTCTTGGTCATCGCAGCACCAGAGGTGATCTTGATGTCGCCCTGCAACTCCTTAGCGATGATGTATGAAAGCGTTGTCTTGCCAATGCCCGGGGGCCCGTAAAACAATATGTGCTCGCTTGCCTTGCCGCGTTTTTTCGCTGCATCGAGAAATAGACGCAGGGTTTTCACCGCTTGATCCTGACCGATATATTCAGTAAGAGATGAAGGTCGAAGATTTTGATCTGATGTCGCTTTGGGTGATTCACTCATGGTCGAAGTATACTCAAAATATATGCATATTCAAAAGACTCATGAGCGTGATATACTATAGGTATGTCAAAAGGAAATGAGCATGCACCCGCGAAAGCTGGATGGTCTAACGGAGCAAAAACTGGTGGGGTCATTCTTCTAAGTGCAACTGCTCTAGGAGCAATGTATGTCGTTGATCAGACAGCACGTTTCGATTCTCGATTCTTCACTCCATCACCGCTTTCCAAATCAAGAATTGGCGAATTAGCAAAAGTTAATGAACAGATTGCCCCTCTGAATGCACTGTACGAAAATTCTCAGGCTATTCAGATAGCAACCACGGACATCCCTGATGAAGAAGGCGTATTTCCTCAAGACGTTCTCGGCATAGCTTCAAATTCGCAGTATGATTTCGCGCATCCTCTGAGGAGAGCTGAGGATCCGCATTGCATAACTAACGTACCTGACGGATCAATCACTATCTGCGATAAGAGGCTTGATGAGTCTATTGCACCGACTGATCCAGATACACACCCTCTTGAATCTACGAATCCCGTAATGCATACCGAATTCAATGGGCATGCTGGCACTATTTTTTTGGCTGCAGGTCATTACACTGATGCTACAGGAGCAGAGAACTCTATAGTCACCCAAAGCACGCATCCACTCACTGGAGAGTCACCACCTCTACCTACGTATGCACTGCCCGTTGGCGGTGCGGGACTTCTGGGACTAGTCCTCGCTGGAGCAGTTTTGGCACGAAAACTACATAAAAAGTAATGGGGCATCTTACGGAGACATTACCCATGTTTCATCGCTTGCGCGATCTTTTGCTCGGTAGGTAGATCAGCAGGTATTTTTTCTAACATTTTTTTCGCATCTGCTTTGTTGTATCCTAGTGACATGAGTGCGAGAACAGCCTCTTCATCCACTTCGACTTGTTTGACTTTCTCTAAATCAAACCCTGTTTTGAATTTGGTTGATAACTCAAGGATGATCTTCGTCGCCGTTTTTTTGCCAAGTCCTGAAACTTTGGTGAGAGAGTTGACATCATTTGCACGGACCCCCTCAAATATCTGCGTTGGCGATAGCTGTGATATGACAGTAAACGCAGTCTTTGGTCCCACACCATCTACGGTGAGAAGAAGAGTATAAAACTGATATTCTTGTTTTGTCTGAAATCCATACAATACATGTGCATCCTCACGTATTTGTTGATAGGTATAGATCTCGATCTCAGAAGGTATCGTGGTGGTCAGCAATACAGATGTGAGAAACACACGATATCCTACCCCAGAGGTAGTCATGATGATACCTTCATTTCCCTCTACTTCGATGAGTTTCCCTTTGAGCTTGCCTATCATATTTTTTTCACTTCCATTACGAATATTTCCCCTTTTTCAATAGACCACTCGATGCTATGGGGGAAATATAGCTTTTTTTCGATATCTCGCGCGACGTCGGCTATTCTTTGAATGGTTTCATCTGTTAGATTCGCCTTTGCGCCTACAGATTCATGCAGAGCTGTCTTCGCATATCCATTACCTCGCAATACCATCTGGTATGGTTGAGTTAGGATGTGTCGACTTGTGATAGCAAGAGTAGACTTGTTCACTGTATAGATGTCGGCTGCTTCATCCAGTCGCAATGATCCATGATGAGCAGAAATCATCAAGAGTGATCTGTCAGCCAAAAGAGAGTCGGTCGTATTACAGATACCGACATACTCACCACGTGGCAGTCTACGGATGAGGACACTAGGAACTGTAATCGGTCCGTGATGGTGCAGTCTCGTTGAGATATAGTCAATCAGAACTTGTTTGAGGGCATCGATCAAACTAGCCTCACCCGAAGCAATCATTGAGTGATCAGGTACAGGAAGGGTTGAAAGAGAGACTGTAGGTGGGTGATAAATATGAGTGAGTATATCTTGAGCCTTGTTCAGATGAGTTGTATGAGCATGCCTCATTACACGCTCATGGTCGGCCAAATGTTCATATGCAGCTACGATTGCTGAACGAAAGACACCTGGTATCCTCACGCTAGCGATGACCTGCTCCACCATCTGTCGACCAGTTTGTAGCTCTGAGGAACTATCTCGAAGTATCATGTCTTTGAGCTGTTGTATCTGATATACAGTACGCTCAGTCAAAAATAGATCGTGGAGTATGTGATGGGGGATGATCCAGCCTGCCGTCGTCGGCATATGATGATCATAAATAGTGGTATATCTGCCCAAGTCGGAACCGGTGTAGTTATCGGCCCACACACAGACGGAATTGTTCTTCATATGCTCATGATAGCGCATGGCGCGGCATGCTGCAAATAGAGAAGAGATAGTCTATATATGTCCATAAAGTCTGTAAAGTCTATAAAGTGACGAACGGCAGTCGGTCATCCCTCCGGGCATAGCCTACGGGCGGTGCCCGTGCAAACGCGTGAGCGAGACACGGGATCTAGTCATTACAGTCGGAATTAGTCCGTAAAGAAAATTGCTAGATTGCTGAATTTTCGAGAAAGCCAAGGAAGCCCCAAACAGATATTTGACTCATAATATCCAGTTATTGAGGTTGATGGTTAGAAGGGATCTGCCCCGTAGGTACGACTGATGCAAAAATTGATACAAAAGTCGATCAATATATGATTCTAATGGTATTGTCATCAAAGATATCTATGATATACTCAACCCTAGATAAATGAGTACAAGTTGGTGCAAATCGGACATACACACGATCTCCTTGTCCGGATCAGCTCCATCCTCTTTCCTGATGGACTTGTGAAAACTACTCATTGACAACCGCGCTGAGGTTGTTAGAATAGTCTTTGCCTGATTTGATTTGGGTTTGTTTTTTTTGCACTTTTACTATCGTAGACAGACTGTTGTTTCGAACCTATTTGAGGCATGAGGGCCCATAGTTCAGTTGGTAGAACACTTCATTTGCAATGAAGAGCTCACCGGTTCGAGCCCGGTTGGGTCCACTTAGGGCGAGAAGTTTATCCGCCTTTGGCGGAAGCCCGGTTGGGTCCACAATACTTTGGTTTAAAGTTTAAGGTTTAAAGTTCGAAACTTTTAGCCTGTAACTTTGAACTAACGAAGACCGCACATTCACAAACCGTTGATGATGATATCAAAAGTAAACAAGCAAATTTGATTCGAGAAAAGGTCTTTTTGGTGGATAGCAAGCAGAGTATGTTTGCGTCACAGACATCACATCTATAGATCATGCAAATGATCGATGGTGTGATAAGTTCGTATATATAAGTGATGGGAGAAATTATGACGTTGGAGGATGCCTTGGAAGTTTGTGCCGAAGAAGGACGTATGTACACGTACGATATCGCCGGTAAGCCCGTCAACAGGCGTTTTACCCGGCGGTTTCCGAATGGAGCAATCCCGCCATGCGAAAGTATGGTGAGCCGTCCGAAGGATCAGTGAGTTATAAAGTTCAAAGTTCATACAGTTATAGAGTTCAAACCTTATAACCTGACAACTTGATAACCTTTAACTACCTTGTCCTTCGGATGAGCAGGATACCCGGTGAACTGAAACATCTAAGTAACCGGAGGAAAATAAATCAAATGAGATTCCGTTAGTAGCGGCGAGCGAAACCGGAACAGTCTAAACTTATCTCGCAAGAGATGAGGGTTGCAGGGCTCGCGATATTCGATGTGTTTTTTGGTAGGGAAATATTCTGGAACGTATAGCCACAGAGGGTGAAAGCCCCGTACCCGAAACCGAAAAACCCGATAGTGAGTACCTAAGTACCACGAGGCACGGCAAACCTTGTGGGAATCAGGGACGGTCACGTTCCAAGACTAAACACACAAACTTACCGATAGTGAACTAGTACCGTGAGGGAAAGGCGAAAAGAACCCTTAAGAAGGGAGTGAAATAGATACTGAAACCAACGTCTAACAAACAGACAGAGCCCCGCCTCGGCGGGGTGATGTCGTGCCTATTGAAGAATGAGTCAGCGAGTTATCTCATATTCGTGTCTAACCACCTATGGTGGGGAGGCACAGGGAAACCAAGTCCAAATAGGGCGAAACATAAAACGAGTATGAGGTAGACCCGAAACTGTGTGAGCTAACCATGAGCAGGTTGAACCCTCCCGAAAGGCGAGGGGGAGGACCGTACCCGTCTGGGGTGAAATCCGGTGGGACGACTTGTGGTTAGGGGCAATATGCCAATCGAACACAGAAATAGCTGGTTCTCCTCGAGATATATTTAGGTATAGCCTCGTAGAGTAGCCACAGAGGTAGAGCTACTGGATGGTTGTCGGTTCCGCAAGGAGTCGTCGATCAACCAAACTCCGAATACTGTGGTGATTATCTACGGGAGTCAGTCCTGCCGGTATAAGCTGGTATGGGCGAGAGGGAAACATCCCAGACTCCCGTCTAAGGTTCCTAAATTCTAGTTCAGTGGAAAAGGTCGTTTAGTTTCTTATACAGCTGGGAGGTTGGCTCAGAAGCAGCCATCCTTTAAAGAGTGCGTAACAGCTCACCAGAATATTCAGAAACTTTGCGCCGAAAATGATCGGAGCTCAAACTAGATACCGAAGACGGAGATGCGCGTGCGTAGCACAAGTTAGTTTACAGTTTTCAAGTCGCAAGGTCTGTAAAGTTGCGTGGTAATACATATTATTTACTGCTGACTTTATAGACTTTGCAGACTTTTTACTGCATAGACTATCTCGTGCTACGTACGAGCGTGGTAGAGGAGCGTCGATAGCAGCGACGAAGCGGCGGCGTAAGCCTGCTGTGGAGCGCTATCGAGTGAGAATGCTGACATAAGTAGTGATTTCTCTCTGTGAGATTCAGAGATGCCGAAAGCCCGAGGTTTCCGCAGCAATGTCAATCAGCTGCGGGTGAGTCGGATCTAAGTGACGCGCCAGATCGGCACGTCGCGATGTACAAACGGTTAATATTCCGTTACTATGATGCATGAGTTATATTCAGTATTACGACGAAGTTGGTCAAGTATAGCGATCTATATGATCGTCCAAGTGCCGACATTATGTACCAGTAGGTATGTAGAGGAGGTACGAGTGTAAGGTGGTGTCGCAAGGCACTGTCAAGTATATGCGATACGCTTCCAGGAAAAGAGTATTGAGGATTGTGCATTGTACCCGTACCGATAACCGACACAGGTGGGCAGGTCGAGTAGACTAAGGCAAACGATTAAAGGTGGTTCAAGGAACTCGGCAAAAAAGTTGACCGTAAGATTTTCGAGATGGTCTGCCCCACTTTATTGTGGGGTCGCAGCGAACGTTTTTCAAACGACTGTTTATCTAAAACACAGGTTCCTGCTAAGCAGCATATGCGCTGTATAGGAGCTGAAGCCTGTCCGGTACTGGTAAGTCAACTATCGTGGCTGAAGTAGCTTAGCAATAATCTACAAGGTCGTGGTATAAGCTCCAGTGAACGACAGCTCTAACCCTGAGAGTTCTAAGGTAGCGTAGCCCCTTGCCGGGTAAGTTCCGGCCCGCATGAATGGCTTAACGATTTGAAAACTGTCTTGAACCGCTGTTCGACGAACTTGAAATGGCTGTGAAGATGCGGCCTACTTGCATCCGGACAAAAAGACCCTAGAAGCTTTACTGAAGTTTGGTATTGGTAAAAACACGGTGCATGTCTAGTGTAGGAGGGAGCCTTCGGGCGCAATTGTAACACCTCTCTTCGCTTTGTTTTTGCCTTATCTCCCTTTGTGGGGGAAACAGTGCTAGACGGTCAGTTTACCTGGGGCGGGTCCCTCCAAAAAAGTAACGGAGGGGTACAAAGGTTGGCTTAGTGCGGATGGAAATCGCACTGTACGGGCAAGCCCATAAGCCAGCCTAACTGTGAGACCTATAAGTCGAGCAGATGCGAAAGCAGGTGCTAGTGATCCTCGGATGCGCTGTGATTGCGCACCGGGCTTAACAGATAAAAGCTACTCTAGGGATAACAGGCTAGTTTCGTCCGAGAGTTCCTATCGACGACGAAGTTCGGCACCTCGATGTCGGCTCATCACATCCTGGGGGTGAAGTCGCTCCCAAGGGTCCGGCTGTTCGCCGGTTAAAGTGGTACGCGAGCTGGGTTCAGAACGTCGTGAGACAGTTCGGACTCTATCCGATGCAAGCGCTTGGAATTTTGAGGGATGTCACCCACAGTACGAGAGGACCTGGGTTGAGGGAATCCCTGGTGTACGGATTGTCCCAAAAGGGCATTGTCCGGTAGCTAGATTCCCACGTGATAAGCACTGAAAGCATCTCAAGTGCGAAGCACTTCCCAAGATGAGAATTCCATATTAGCGCGCCCGTAGATGACGGGTTTGATAGGCAACAGATGTAAGTGGAGCAATCCATTTAGTCGAGTTGTACTAACGCGCGATTTCCTATCTCTTGTGTATACAACATGAGTTGAAGGACGCAAAATGCATGCTGCTATCTACCAAAAATACCTATTTCTATGTTGTAGCCTCATGCTACAACTGTCATTTCGAGCTTGTCGAGAAATGATCAGGATGGTCTTGTGTCTTTTATATCCATCATTATTCAGAAATACTAACCCACCAGGGTACCATACGGTACCTGGTGGGTTTTTTAGTGGTGTACAATACTTGTACGACCATATTGTCATGTACACCTGACACTCCCTAGCAAAAGGGGAATGACCTGATGACTTGATACCCTTATAACTCTGAAACTATTATCTATCGATCCCGGCTACGACAAGACTGGATACGCGATCTTTGACTCGTCACATCCATCGCAGATCACTTTTGTGAGGTCTGGAATGATAAAAACAACTCCAAAACAGACAATTGATCTCAGACTCAAAGTCATAGCAGATGTACTGAGAGATGTCATTAAAAATGAAAAGATCGATACTATGGCTATGGAGCAACTGTTCTTTTTCAAAAATGCCAAGACCGTGATTGGCGTAGCACAGGCACAAGGTGCGGTGATAGCTTTGGCTGCTGAGCATGAACTTGCCTTTCATTTTCTGACTCCCCTGCAAATCAAACAGATTGTGACCGGTAGCGGAGCAGCGGACAAAACGAGTGTTTGGAAAATGCTCAAGATCCAGCTTGGAGACCAGCTCACCGTGTCTGATGACGACGAAAGTGATGCGATAGCATGTGGATATGCTTGGTGTCTCACTGCTCATGCTGTCACAGCCTGATAATGCCCTTGCCGATACAGACATATAATGTACACTATGAGGCTATGGCTTCACATTCGAGAATGCGATTTGCTGACAGGCAACTACACCCCTCACAAGTGAGTGCCCTTAATACATTTGAGCATGAAATGCTTTGGGTTGCCAATAAGAAGAGTTTGCCTGTTGCTCCACCTGTTGATGCTCCCCCTGATAACAAACCATCCACGACTGCTCCACAAATTGCCTTTATTAACATCGATCCTCCAGCTATTGGGACAGAACCATTTTCTCTCAATATTCCAGCTTGTGTGAACGCAGGTCATGCTGACGTCAAATATGTCGGACGTGGTCCACGACTGACTCATAGCATTCCAAATGATGTGCCTCACCAATCGACGGCTGTCATTGCTCTGGACAGGAATATCATTCAGATATCTGCTCAAGAGGGTGAATTTACCACCAAACATTGCGATGCATGCCCAGTGAAGCAACAGTGCTCTGGCCCAATATATCAATTGGACTATGCTGCAGCCTGCGTAAAGGCAGGTGATGCCCATGTCCAATATGTCGGACGTGATCCACGACAGACTGAGGAAGACTCAAATGTCGGGGTACCATCTCTAGCAACTGTTGTGCTCGGTCCGGGCAAATCAAATGAGCTTTCGACCAAACAGCAACCATTTACCACTAAACACTGTGCTGATTGCCCCGTGATTGATATTTGCAGCGGTCCAATAGAGCTTCCAGCCAACCGAAAGCCGATAGGAGGTGGTGGTTTTGCCTGTCTCGGAAGCATGCCATTTCCACTCAGAAAAACTGTCAAGACAGATAAAACACCCTCATTATTTCGTGGAACTCCACCTGTACTCCGAGAACCGAGCGCATATACTAACTATGTAATGAATGAGTTGGTAAATAATCAAAGATATATTACTGGTAGAAATAGAGGAGTAATTGGATGTATTAAGGTAACAGAGAGAATGTATGGAACTGTAAAAGTTATGCGATCGATTTCTGCAATTGTTGCTGGAGGAGGTCCAACAAGGCCAAATACTGAAAATGGTGAGAGAGACCAATTTGGTGTGCTTGTCAGCTTTGCTGGCCATGAACGATTGAAAACAAATGTGACCATACCTCATCCAGATGAGCGACCAGTAGGAACAAAGATGAATCAAGAAAGCTGCTCCACATGCCCAATTGGTCGTGGATTTATAAACCCAGTCACTAACTACATCACCAAATGTAGTAAGGCAGTGGCCAATGAGGACGGGAGCATGACTGCGACAATCAGCGATAGTCGTCAACAGTAAGATTGAGCTTCATTTCCCAGATTGATTGGGGCAGTACACGTATTGGATCGTCGATATATCCTCCCCTTTTCCCACAAATAGGCTCTATACATATGAAGTCGTGATCTACGTGATGCGCTGGCTGGGACCAGACCGTGATCTGACGGACAGTGCTGCCCTGTGGTGAAATATCTCGCATGACAAGCGCGTACTCGTCGGTCGAAAATTTCAATGGATTATGAAAGTCATAATCAGTATCAGGCGGTGCATCATCCCAGTCGATAGCGCGTGCATCAAATCCGGACAGTCCATCTATCTGTAACTTTCCTTTTGTTGCATGAGCTATCGACCAATAGGGATGCAGTCCAGGACTGATGGGGAGTAAAACTGTGCCAGTATTTTTCACTATCAATGAATATTCCATTGTCTGGTGCGGTCGCAGACTGACGCCGATACAAACCTCGAACTGATACGGATAATATGATCGCGCCTCGTCCGATATGTCTGCGTGAGAAATCCTCATCATTATGGATGTGTCGCTCTGACTTGCCAATTTCCAGAGTGTATCTCGGCCAAACCCATGCTGAGGAAGATCCGGAGAAGGTTTGCCAAAATAGGGGAATAAAATTGGGATACCTCGGCGCTTCAGATCGGTACCACGGTAGAGGATTTCGCGACCTGCTACGTTCCATCCATCTACATATCCGCCATGGAGATCAATAGTCACCTGCGATGTCCGACTCGAAAGAGTTATCATAGATCCGCAAGCTACTTTTGTAACAATGGCAAAATAGTTGGCAATAGGGCGTCATTATTTTTGAATATATCTTGCACTTCATTTTTGGATTTTTTTCCAAGGTAGTCGTTCAGCTTGCCCCTCGTTGGGGTAGTGAGGTGGAGCTCAAGACCAAGCGACTCCTCCTGAGGAAAAACAAACATCCAGTCAAGCCACCCAATCGGTCGATGAGGAGCTGTACTATCGAGGAGGACACCTGATGTGAGGAGAAGTGTCCGATCCTTTTCACAGAGTGCTGCCATGAAGCCCTCTGCATCGAGTGCACCAGATTCAAAAGCAGATGCAGCGTCGTTTTTACTCTTTTCGCAAGCATCAACACTGGTGATCCCCAGCCACTTATATATTCCTGCAAGGGTAGATGCTACAAATGATTTATTCGCTACCGGAGGTGTTAGAGGTACATCCTCTGCATAGGAAGGGTGAGGTGACTGCATCATGATGACCACGATTACTCCCAACAGCATCAGTTTCACATATTTTGACATAGTTAGTTTGCTCCGAGATGGCCCAATTTTTGCGCAGCATAGCGGGCTCCTGCATTGAGCGCAGCTGTGATATGTTTGTTTTTTTCATACGAAACGATGAATCCAGCGCAAAATCCATCACCTGCACCGGTAGAATCAACGACAGTCGATACCTGTATAGATGGTTGATGCATGACGCTGTGCCCATCATACGCATATGAACCACCTGCGCCATCTGTTATAACCAGCAGAGATGGCAACGGAACATGGCGATATATCCGCATCATATCGTCATGGAGATTGAGATCGTTTGGATTCATCCGAACATATTCAGCAAACTCCTCTCTATTAACGAAAAGCACATCAGTATGCGCCACGAGATCTGCAAGATGATCATATGATTGGGACAAATCGTCACTACCCAGCGTGAGGTAGGTCGTCAATCTATGCTTTCTCGCAGCACGCAACAACATGGTTCGATGATACACACTCACCTGTGGCACGTGCCCCAGATACAAGCACTTTGCTTTTGTGAACAGATCGTCTGGTGGAAGGACCTTGAGAAAATCAGTGTGTGGCGTGCGGTAGTTGATGATTGCTCTATCGCCATCTTTATTCAAAAGTACAGTAGAATAATTTCGAAATTCATGACTGAGCAAACAATGCTTGTAGCTTATGGCATGCAAATCGAGTTTTTCAAAAATCACCCGTTTGTAGGCATTTTGACCAATTTCTGTCACGAGGGAGACTCGCATGCCGAGTTTGGCAGCACCGATAGCGACATTGGTTGCACCACCACCTATAGTCTCATGAAAAAAGTCAACAAAATATTTACTCCCACAAGCGATGTCAAATTTACCGTCTTTGACGACAACTGAGCCACCCTTGTAATACATATCAATATTAGTCGCACCGACACTGACTAGATCATACATATATACATCCTAGTGAAACAATGCTCAATTTACAATATACAATTGATGGATGAGAGTAGATCGGTATATTGTTATATTGTTAAATGGCTAAATCGCTAAATTGTTATATGGTTAAATGACTGAATGGGTAAACTGTTACATTGCTAGACTGCTTAAGCACTGTGTGGAACAATATAACAATACAACCATTCAGCAATTTAATACTTTACCATCCATGCTTACCATCTTTTGCGGTGATCACACAGTGGCTTCACGTGATGCGCTCCTGCAGGCAGCCCGTGGCTATCAGAGCACTGAGCGCAAAGTGATCCAAATCGATGCAGCTGACGTACCCGAACTCCTGAAGTCCGGGGGTTCTGATGCGTTTGACCTCTTCTCGGGTTCACCTGTATACGAAACAGTTGGTCTAGTGGCTGTTTTCAAAAGAAAGTACGCACGCAAGGCAAAAGAGGAGTTGCGCTCTATAGCCGAAAGCCCCTCCATCGATTTGCTCGATTGGGAAAGCAAATCGGCATACGATATGGGCTTAGATAAGGAAAAGGGCGGATGGGTGAAAGACTCGAAAACAACCGAAAGCACATTTACACTCTTACCTGCTTTGTCACCGGGGCGCGCATCACCGTTTTTGCAAATATTGGATACCCTATCGCTTTCTCAGCCCATCGAGGTCACCTTTTCCATGATTGCGCGACATGTCAGACTCATGATCGCACTTGCAAGCGGGACAGTGCCGCGCGACAATCCGTTTCTCGTCAATCTTGCACGCTCTTGTCTCCGTACGTGGGACACGCACAAACTGACCCAATTCCACTACCAACTGCAACGCATTGAATCGAATGTGAAGACAGGCAGCGGCACCCCACTCTCCATGCGAGATCAGCTTGAAATAGTAGTAGCAATGATGCTATAGTCCTCGGATTAGTGAATTTTACCTACATATGCTCGGACATATCTATAGACACGATCATTTCGACCCAAAACTGTTTGTAAATAAAAAACTCATTTCGTTCGATTCGGATGGCACGATCCAGCTGACCAAGTCAAAGATCGATACGGAAATGGCGCGTTTGCTCAACCAATTGGCCAAAAAATATAAGGTTAATATCATCTCAGGAACGAATATGGACTATCTCAAGCCCAATGTGATCGATCAGCTCGAAAAAAATGAGAATATCACCCTTTCGCCTACGTGTGGCACCAGACTGGTCGCTCTCAAAAATGGCGAGTATAGGCTCTTGTACGAAGAGCTCCTCAAACCAGAGGAAATACAAAATATCATCTCTGCCTTCTCATATGCACTTGAAAAGGCAGGTCATCATCCTCCACAAGTATGGGGAGAAATGATTGAAGATAGGGGAAGCCAGGTAACGTTTTCTGCACTTGGCCAACGAGCGCCCACTGATGCAAAAATAGCCTATGACCCAGATCTCAAAAAGCGCATGAAAATCGCCGCATTTCTGAGAGAGAAAATATCCGACGCTGACTATGACATTAAGATTGCCGGCGGTACATCAGTCGATGTGACACGAAAGGGCATAAACAAGGGCTATGGGATGAAAAAACTAGCAGAATACTACTCATATTCGCTGAATGACATACTCTTCATCGGCGATAGACTCGATGAAATAGGCAACGACTATCCTGCTGCTGAGGCTGGGGTTGACTGCATCTGGGTAGACGGTCAAGAAGATACCAAAAAAGTGCTCCGTCATATTCTCGCTACAGACAGATAGCATATCAAATAGCATCAAAGTAGATCATCTTACCCTGTTCCTTCCTCATTGAGTCGACTATAGGGTTTGAGCTTACTGGCGCGATAAGGTATAATATACCAATGTCAGAAACTGCAAATCAGACTCCGACTGGACCTATTCGTCTTTCGGCTGTCACGACAGCTTTACTCCAGGCAATCAAGGATATTAAGGCAAAGGCAAAGCCGGATGAATATTCCAAAATCACTGTGTCTCGTGCGGTGAGTTTTTTCGCCTTCATGTACGAAAAAGTGCGCAACGTGATCGAGTATCGTGATGATCACCTCGTCCGTCGTGCTGCCGTTGAGCGCATTATCAGACGCCGCTTGTCCCTCAACCCGAGTGGTGAAGGAGAAGGAGAAAATCTGGTTCGTGAACTGCTCTGGGCTCGATACTTTCCCGTCGACTCCCTCTCTGAGACCGACATCATCGGAGTTCAGCGCATACTCGACATCTATCTATCAATCCGAAAAGACCTGATTACTGGTCGCACCGGTGATCAAAGTAAATATCTCAATGATTTTTTGATTGACTTGCTCACGAGTGAAATCGAGGAGTTCCTCACACCGGACGTGTCCCAGCGTGAAAATATCTTCACATACTTTTTGTTTCAGTGTCTCAAAAACAAAGTCAAAATCGAGGGCATATCAGCCGATCTGCAAAATGCATATTTAATCGCTGCACTCGAAAAAACCTATCGCAAATCAGACACGCCTTACGAACGATACCACATGTTCAACGTCTTTTATCAGGCAGTGGCAAGTTATACAACTGATGAGCTCGCAGACCTCGTACCTAAGTTGCCCCAGATCTTCCAAAAAATTGATGATACGCTCGGCAATCCTACTTTGGAAAAATTGAATAAGTTCGTCAAAAAACAACTTCCTCCATTCCTCATCTTTTTTGACATGTTAAAAGCCAAGAAAGTGGATGAGTTACAAAGCATCCTTTCCTCGAAGGAGAAACTCTGGCCTGAAGTAGAACTCCTCTGTAGGCAGAAGTACTCTCAGAGCCGTGGACGGCTTCGCACACTTGGTATACGATCAATCATCTATATCATCATCACCAAAATGCTTTTGGCTGTCGCACTCGAGGGACCTTTATCACAATATTTTTATGGATACATACATTGGGAATCGATTATCATCAATGCGGTCTTCCCAGTCATGCTCATGGCAGTCATTATCTTTTTGACTCGTCTACCTGGTGAGGACAATACCAAGCGCATATTCCAACGCATCATGGAGTTTATCGATGCAGATCCTGAATACGAAAATAGAGTTGTTTTGATTGCCAAACAGGCACGTGTCAGAAAGCCTGCCCTACAGGTTGGATTCTCGCTGTTCTATTTTCTCACCTTTGCTGTCACGCTATACCTCATATGGGTTGGATTAACCTTGCTCAACTTTAACTTGATCAGCAAAAGCATTTTCGTGTTCTTTGTATCAACTATTGCATTTTTTGCACAGCGGGTGAAGCAAGTGGCCAGTGAATATAAGTTGATCGAAAAAGATACCCTATTGACTCCATTTGTCGACTTTTTCTTTATGCCGATTTTAACCATGGGCAAGTTCTTCTCAAGTGGCATGGCCAAGCTCAACTTCTTCACATTTATCTTTGACGTATTGATTGAGGCACCTTACAAATTGATTATCGAAGTTATCGAGGAATGGATACGATTCACGAGAACAAAAAAGGAGGAAATCATATGACCGCATCATTTACAAAAGCAATCATATTTGATCTAGACGGTACCACAATCAAAAACAGCAAAAATGCGAAGCCAAGTCAAAAAGTAGTTGATGCTATCATTGCTGCACAGGCAGTCGTGCATACTATATTTGCAACAGGTCGCAATTGGAAACTAGTCAAAGACCTAGCAAAACAGCTCAATATCAGAGTGCCCGTGGTGACTCTTGGAGGGTCACAAGTGATAGATCCACTTACTGGAAAGATACTGTGGGAGCAAGATCTCGATCCAGGTATTGCTGAAAAAGTCATTGAAATAGCAAAGACATTCCCTGGTACAAAGATATACGACAATGACACGAATAAGTCAGGTTCTCTAAAGACGTACAAGATCAAACCAGCCATGTCGAGCGTTTGCCTATTTGTCGATGACAAATTGGTCAATGAGTTTGTGAAGCAGGTTAAAAAAATCCCTCTCCTCCTCGTTGAGACTACACCAGGTTGGGAAAAGGGCATGAGTGAAGTCGCGGTGAAACATATTCATGCAACAAAGTTCATGGCACTTCAGACTGTTGCAAAGAAACTTGGTCTCAATCCGAAGGAGTGCGTTGGTGTAGGCGACAGTGGAAACGACATCACGCTCCTCAACTTCTGTGGAACAAAAATCGCTATGGGCAATGCTACCGATAGACTCAAAGAGCTGGCACATCATATCGCTCCTACGGTGGAGGAAGATGGTCTCGCATGGGTCATCAACACGTTTATTCTCAATACTCCACCTCCCCCTCCAGTGGCGAAAAAGTAAGGTAGCTGTTTTGACTAAATTAGAGTGCGTGGAATATTTTTGTATCCTGAACAGTGTCACTTCGAGCCCCGAAGTATGCTTGCCCTCCTAATGATGAAATCGTTGGAGTGTCACTTCGAGCCGAGAAGCATCTCCTTGACTCCCTGACGAAGGTCAGGGTCCATGAATGAAAGCGCGCATGGTTCCCGAACTGAACCACAAAGTGGCCCCTTCGGGGTTCGGGAAGTCAAAATATGAAATGAAGATATGCGTCACTTCGAGCTCAGCCGAGAAGTGAACCAGTAGCCCCGCCAGGTACCGTACGGTACCTGGCGGAGTCCATGAATGAAAACGTGCATGGTTCCTGAGCTAAACTCAGGAAGTCAAAATATGAGGTGTAAACGAATTGCCCGCCGTTTTAAGCCGGATGTCGAACAAAATCAGTCGCTCAGGAGCTTGATTCTGTCAGGAATATCCTGAGGTGTTGCTTTCGAAAAATAGCTTCCCACTGCGAGCTCATCTGGTACGCAATGAGGCGATGCCGAACGTATGAGTGGATATGTTCGGTCGTTAACTGCTCCATCGATGCACACGTTCACATGTGAATTGATTTCGTGTATTTGCCCAACCTTTGACAACATTTGAGGCATGAACGCCTGACCCTGTGGACCAGGATGTATAGTCATAACCTGTGCATGGGCCGATGATCTCAAAAAATCAGCCCAATCATCTGGGCTATCAGGCGGGCTAAATGTCATTGATAGGGGGAGATCTTTGTACTGCTCTAGTAGCTTGAGATCTATATTCGTATGCACAAATACGCACCTTAACACAATGTCATCCCGGCCCCGTAACATAGTACGGGGTAAATTCCTAACGGGATCTAGAAAATACAGCCGAATCGACTCAAACGTTTTCTCGTAGTCACTGAGCATCAAATGCATATCAACGACTACTTGGTTGTCATCCAGCGAACTTGTCACGCTTTGCGTGATGCCGGGATCTAGATTCCGGGATAAACCCGGAATGACAGCAGTAAGAGAATTCTCAAGCAGTTCATCAATTACTTCCAGATACTCGCTCACTCCTATTGTCTTGTTGGGTACATATATCCCATCCTGGATATCTATCTGAAAGTGTGAAAAGTAGGGGAGCAACATCTGAAACTGAGCTTTACACTCATCTCTATTGGTCGAAAGGGGTGCTGGAATGAGCTTCATAAATCGCATTGTAGCATGTATAATTTGCCTCAGGTAGAGCTCTTTGTGTGAATCACATGAGCCTCCATAGCTTAAAGGATAGAGTACTTGTCTTCGGAACAAGTGATGGGGGTTCGATTCCCTCTGGAGGCACAGATGATGATTGTATTTCGGGCTCGTAGCTCAACGGTAGAGCAGTTCCCTCTTAAGGAATTGGTTGAGAGTTCAAATCTCTCCGAGCTCACACAGTATGAAAGATACAACATGAAACATGGACTATGTCAAAAGATATAGTGCCATCTCGACAGTGAGCAGTCCGCCCTGGGCGGATTGGTTGAGACTTCAAATCACTGCTGCTGATACAACATAGTGCGTGTCATTTTGTATCGTAAGCAGGAGCATGCTAAATTGCACTTCAATATAGTATATTGAACGTTAATTAGGCTCAATGTCGTTTAACTTGCACTTCAAGCAATTAGTCATTACACTATACCCATGTCAGAATTTAACGAACAACATGAAAGCACGCCTCACCAAGAATATACTTTGAGTGAGCATAACGAGTTTGTCCAAGGAAGAACTGACAATCTTGCCAAAAGAGCAGGAAGGGTCTTTGGAACTACATTAATGGGCACCGGGCTTACTTTTGCTCTCGCAGGAATTGGTGACTTTGTAACTGGGGGAGAAGTTTCAAGGACTCTGAATCAGCTCACTATCTCGACTGCACCCGAAATCCTTACTTGGGCTGCTCACCATTTAGCACAGGTATCACAAATATTGAAATTAACTGGAGGTTCAGCAATGACATTAACAGGAAAAGCTATAGTTAACCGATTATCCTGATAACTAACCTATGGACAATCATAAAAATGACATGTGGACGAACATTGAAAATATCTTGCATGACTTGAGTTTTTCTTCTGAATCAGTGACAAAAGTTAAGATAGATTTGGAAAACCTTGCGAAAGGGGAGATTACTACTAAACTTTTAGAAGGATTAAATCAAGAACAATTGAAGCAACTAGGAAATCAATTACAAGATAAGCAAGAAGAAGCAAAACAGACAATCATTCAGAATTTCTTAAGAAATACGTATAGCACAGAAGATATTTCTGGACAGGTACTTCGTGTAACCCAAAATCTAATAAAAGAATATCTGGAATATTTATTGACCAAAGTCAATGATAACCGCAAAAAACAAATTCTGGAAAACCTCGTTGCGAAAGTATAAGCTCCCTATTCACTTCAGATTTTCGTCTTTTTTGTTTTCCGAAAAGCACTGAACTGGACACGATCGAATATTTGACCTGCAGACGAATGGGCCTCAACTCTCACTCGACCATGATATTTCGGATCAATAAGCGGTGAAATATGATGTTCACCTCTCCGACTATGATGTCCCATGTTAATCTGTAGCATGACACCCTCAGGGACTGATATTTCCCTTGTTTGACCAACATAATGAAGAGACTTTGATTCATTAATCAGCTTTTGTAATTCATCCTTTGACACGAGTCTTTGTCCAAGTAGTGCACCCAATCTATCTCTATTTTCCCGTGTTAAATGGGATATTTCTCCCAAATCTATTTCGTCAGCATCGTTAAGGAAATAAATATCGTCGACTGGAACTGAAAATGCAAGAGATTGACTGGTGAATTCGTTTGGGTTAGCCTCTTTGGGAATTTCATCGTACATTGCACCACTCGGTCCAACGATAGTTTTTTCTATTTGAACATCATGATCTATGGAATCAGGATCTGTGGAATCAGGATCGATGGAAGCGGATTGAGCTATTGCATCCAGATCTGGTCCGTACACTGCGCTTCCGGGAAAATACCATCTACCCAATGTCAAAGCCTCGGGTACTTTAACTGGGATATCGTTTAATGATACTAAATGTGTAGGTATAGTTAAGATTCCCCTTTCATTGACTTGTGGTTTTTCAAAAATTGGTCTTTGGAGCGATTGCATGAGAACACTTCTAGTGCTAAATAGTTCTCCCATTCTCAAAAAGTCAAAGAAATTTATCATTGCCTTGGGATCTCCTGCAAATCCAAGATAACGGAGAGGATCGAACTCAACTATTCCTGAGGCAATAGTCCGCTCTGGGTTTTGGCTTTCAATGCGTAAGGTGCAATCTCCTGATACCCAAAATTCCCTCTCTGGTGATAATGCATTCAATATCTCCCGGTCTGGATATGTTGGAATACCTAAGCTAAGTAAAGAGGGTGTTTCACTTTCTGTCATACGCACATTATAGCAGCGGTGCTGAATGAGTGGATTTTTTGAGAGTTCGTATCTCCAAGCTCATACACATATTCACTCACATGTCATCCCAGCGCATGCTGGGATCTCGACATTTACCAACCAGATCCCGGGACTTTGTCCGGGATGGCCAAAGTAACGTTAGCACTTTCACGAACACATTTCTGCTTGTCCCTAGATCTTCATAACTATTCAGTGGTATGAGATACTACCCCCATGAAACCTTCGCGCGACTGGATAGGATGGTCGCTCCTCTTCGTATCTACCTTTTGCCTATCTGGATTTTTGTATGCATATAGCCTGACCACTCAATCAGTAGAAACAACTAACGTCCTTGGTGTTGAGGATCCACCTGTGAGTCCAAGTGTCACGCCAACACCTACACCTAGTCTGAAACAACTCAAACTCGAGGCATATTTCGCATATCGCAAAAAACTTAATGGACAAATGAGCCCTTTAGCCAGTCATTCAGCGCTCCTCGTCTCAGAAGCTGAGAAATATGGCATCGACTATCGATATGTCACCACGATTGCAACCATTGAGTCGAATCAGTGTCAAGCGACTCCCGATCGCGATCCATATAACTGTTGGGGATGGGGGATATATCCGGGAAGCTTCAAGGTCCCGTTCACTGATTATGCTGATGGGATACAGGCGGTCACTAGAGGTTTGGCTAAAAACTATCATCGTAAAGGCTTTGACACGATAGAGGATATAGCAGCTATCTACAACCCCAATACCCCCGAGGCGTGGGCTGCAAAAATACACAAGATATTCGACTTGATCGAGAGCATGTGAGCAATATGATTGCAACATACATTCTTGCTTCGCGAAGAAATGGGACGTTGTATATAGGAGTAACAAACAATCTCAAACTTAGGGTATATGAGCACAAAATGGACTTGGTTAAAGGTTTCACAAAGGAATATAAAGTTCACACACTTGTATACTTTGAGCCACATTCTAGTATTGAATCTGCCATAGTTCGAGAGAAGCTGTTGAAAGAGTGGAAAAGAGATTGGAAGATCCAACTTATTGAAAAGACCAATCCATATTGGATAGATCTTTATGAAAATCTATAGGTATGTATTGCTTAAGTCATCCCGACGAAAGTCGGGATCCAGAGAACGAATGTATTCTTAAGTATGGATCCCGTTTTTCAACGGGATGACAATGTGACGGGATTGTAATAGTCAATTATATCGATGACAGAGAAGCATAAATTCACAACCATTCAGTGTCATCCCGACGAAAGTCGGGATCCAGAGTAGGCGCATAAATATGGATCCCGTTTTCCAACGGGATGACAGGTAGAACAGTCTGGCAAGTAGAACAGTGTGCCAGTGAGAACAACATGAGAGAAGACAGAAAGAAGTAACAACGTAGGTTATCAGTTCGTTGAGCGAGCAATAGACAGCTCCTGGGACATGGAGTATTGTGTTCCATGGTTCTTCGATTGTGAGGCAAAAAGACTGCCTCTTTTTTTCTTTTTGGATATCATAGCCTCGAGCCACGTATTGGACTCACTCACCTTGGCGCCAAGTGTCTTGAGCACCTCAAGCATGAGCTCCATGAATCTGACGTAATAAATACCCTTCTTTTCACTGCCATCCATGGCGATTTTATGCAGTGCGTTGAGCTTCTCGTTCATCTGGAGATTCATTTTCTCGAGTTTTTTGATCTCGAGCTTGATCACTTCTTTTGCTTGCTCAATCTCTCGCAACTCTTTGCGCGAAGCTTTTTCAAGTACTGAATCAAACTCAGCCTTGCGAGCGGCAAAAAATTGCTGTTCTTGTGCCTTTTGGGCTTCTGCGAATGTTGGAATATGAGAACCACCTTCATTGGCATTTGCAGGAGCCGAATATGCTCCCATATCAGGTAGGATGGCTCCCTGTCGAGGTCGAGGTGGGATAAGAGAACGAGTAGGAGCAGATTGTGGAGCTGATTCGAACGGATTGAAAGACTGTCTGCTCATGGCAGAGGGTGGTGTATTTTGGTTAGAATTCGACCTATTCATTCAATAAGTATACTATAGGGTATTTAAAAAATCAAGTACCTTTTGCTTGCGGAGAAGCGTCTCATACCACTGCATATTGCGAGCAGCTATCGTGCGCTCTTCCTCAGTTTTAGCATGACCCAGGATGGCCTCAAGCTCAGTTTGATCTACTTTGATCTGTTCTGTATCGGCAATTTTGGCGATGATAAACTCGATCTTGTACATGTCTTCACTATCCTTGTGATACTGTTTTTGAAGCTCTTCTTCGGTCATTTTCTTGGATGCGAAGTACTGAGTAGGAGTCAAACCGACCTTTTTCATGTCTTCGAGGAGCTGCGTCAGCCGTCGATTTACCTCTTCTTGGGTGATAATTTCGGGCACTTCAAGCTCGCTTTCCTTCAATAATATCTCAAATATCTTCGATAGCGGGATAGTCGCCTTCTTGTCATCTTGACCTGCTTCAACACTTTTGTCATCCCGGACTTGTTCCGGGATCTCTTGGGCTGCGTCACCCGTCTCACCCTTCTGGATCCCGGCGAGTTTATCCTGAGCCTGTCGAGGGGCTGGGATGACTGGATGAGATTTCCCTATTTTTGCTTCATTTTCAATTTTCAATTTTTCATTTTTAATTTGCTTCTTGTAGTCTTTCAGCTTTACCACAGGAATCAATGGGATAGTCATGATGAGCTTCCAGTGCTCGTTTTCTTTGGCTTCTTTGAGGTCGATTGACGGAGATGCGATGGGATTCAGTTTTTCTTTAGCGACGATCTCGTCGTATATATTGGGGATGACTCCACGGATAGTCATCTCGTAGACTTTGTCTGGATTGAGCTGCTTTTCAGCGAGGTCTCGAGGAGCTTTGCCTTTGCGGAATCCGGGCACTTCGACCGTCGTGATGGCCTGAGCGATCACTTCTGCACGCTTGGTCGAGACTGCATCCCACTGTATGGAGATATCGATTTCAACAGCACTTTTCGGAAGGGTTTTTGATTTGTATGAATAGGTTGACATGTATGCCTATTGTAGCGAAAAAGACGGTGAAAACAAGGCTGAGAAACACGAAAATTGCGAGCTATACGATGCGAATACCCCGTTTAACATCTCGGATGAAAGGATCCGAATCATTGTGTTGGAAATCAGAGAGACCGATGGGGTGGGGCTCAATGATCCAGTACTCTTTGTTTGGGCGATATTTACTGATTCTGATACGTTCAGTAAATCTGTCGACGCCAAACTCATCTGCAATGATCGCTACGTCGATATCACTCCATGGTTTTTGAGTGCCATGGCTATATGACCCAAATAAATATGCCTCTTTGACACCAGGGATCTGCTGCTTCACAATCTCCACGTATCGTTTGGTGAGATCTATCGCTGATTGACGAGTGTTCATACTGAAAGCAAAAACTTCTTATACAACTTCATGGATATGCTTTTCCACTGGTCAGCATACTGTTTCGTAGCTTTGAGATAAAATGCAGTTTTGAAATCATCATAGCGAGCCTCTATGTTGAAAGAGTTGATCTCTGTCAGCTCATCTATCTCATCGGGAGTCAAATCAAGGTCTGCAGCGGTGGCGAGTCGAAGGAGATCGTGTATATACAGACGGTCTTTGTTTTGGGTAATCATCCTGGCTTTGAGTGTTTTCTCTAGTGCGAGATGCCACATGAATAGTGCCCAGTCGTAGTGTCCTGAGTCATACAAAGAGTTGGCTGTTGCTATATGACGAGTCACTTGATCGTGCAGCGATTGTACCATCTCCTGGGTTGACATATGAGTATGATTGTATCGCCATTGTGTGGGGAATACAAGATGACGTGTACCGAGACGCGAGATCAGCTTTTGGACTCATGCGCTGCAGGTGGAGCACTCATCAATCGATCAGACTGGACCGCAGCCAGTGCTATACCCTGAAGCTGATTCACCGCACTAGTCCGCTCAGTGCGCGCTGCTTCAAGCTCCTTTTCAAGTTGAGTGATCCGCATGCGTGCAGCATCGAGCTCTTGTGTCTTGAGTGCGAGGTCTGAAGCGTACTTTGACCTGTTAAGCTGATTGGTGAAGTCGACTTCTTTGAGTACTTGCTCCTTCGTCGTCTTTTGGGCGTCGGTGATTGCACTTTCGATCAACATATCGAACTTTTCAAGTTTCGTCTTCTGCAGACTGAGTTGTTTTTTTTCTATCTCCAATGCTTCCTTATCAGCAAGTAGTGCCTTACGGTCATTGGATACTTCAGATTGTGCCTCGAGGATCAGTTGATTAGCTTTTTCCTGAGCTTCAGCAGACTTGCGACGGAGGTCGACATCAAGTAAAAATGTTTTTTCCTCTGCCAGCTTCGCTAGACGCTCGTTTTGGATCCGTGTTGATTCGATAGTCTGTAAATGTGCCTGCTCGATGTCACGGGCAGTCTTCTGAATGTGTTGAACGAAGGCTGCAGTGGCACCATCGTACTTTTCCCGTGCAGCGAGCAGATCGGTGAGGTCGACAGCTTTCTGGAGTTTTTTGTCTGTAATGGTGATATTAGGTTGTTCCAGAGCGACCACGGTTAGTTTCTTTTTGAAAGCCATAGTATATATACAATGAGTAACGTTCAGGCGATTATAGCATCAAGTCAACCTATGTACATGGTGAATAGCTCATTAACATGGAGCGTAATATATATAAATCTATTTTGATGTAGTCTGAGTATGTAGATGTGTATGGGTATTGTAGCGAAAAAGACGGTGAAAACAAGGCTGAGGGAACTCAACCATTTATTTAATTAGGTACCTTTGCAATGGGAAACAGTATATGGTGCAATTTCGTAAATAATATTTTTTTCACATGAAACCCTAAAGGAATTACAAATAGGGATATTATCCCAATTATCTGAAGAGTTTCTAACAAAGTAGATATCTTTTGTATCATAGTCAAGTGCTGGATAATTACGTGCATCTTTAAAATTAAGAGAGCTTGGCATGGCATACTCAAGGTCGCGATTTGACCACCACCATCCACATCCATATAGATCAGTACGAGGATTCGATTTCAATTGATTCAAAAAATTAACTGTTTTTGCAATGGCAAGCGATCTGCCAGAGTCGATAAGAATACAATTCATGAATGATTTGCTGAGATATACAAAGGGAACGAATATTACCAAGAAAAAAATCACTAAGTTGTACAATTTGGATTTACTCAAAACTAAATAATATGAGAGAACAAACGTTGCAAGAATTATGCTCGGAAAAACATGTCGTATCCAGTTCTCCTTAGAAACGAAAAGCCACCAAACCATGTGTAAAGATAAAGCAAATATTAATGAAAATATCACTCGAAACTGCTGAGGTAATAGTCTTCGACTCATAACGAGAACAAATACCAATGAACAAAAACAAACAAGTAGATATATCGGATTATTAAAATATAGCAAGAGTGTTGCAATACGCTCTGTCAGGTGACTATATATTGATATGAGACTGATTTGTGAGGATTGTGAAAGTTGGCTAGTAGTTGAAAAAATAGCATTTGAAATAGTGATAATGAAAAAAACCAAAGCCGACGATAGTACGATATATTTTGGATTGTTGTGTTTTGAGGGCTGATAAAGATACAATAATACACTGCCCATACAAAATCCACCTAGCATAAGTATGCTAATTGTTTTTGTACTTGCAGCAAGCAAAATAAGTACAAATGAGAGTAAGGCGACTCTTCGGCTCGCTTTTTCATTTGATATGTGTACAAATCCAGCGATCAAAAGTACTGATGCCAACTGTTCACCTAGCAGTTGAAAAAAACCGAAATCAAGTTTTGATAAAAGGAGAATGATTTGAAATAATATGAATAGAAGCAAAATATTCACTCTTTTTTCACCAGGAGCCCAGCGAGAACACAATAAAATAACAAGTACAAGATGAACTAAAATAATTGTGACAATTCCTGGAATATAAATGCTATTGCCGAACAACTTAATCACGAGTGCAGTTGATACGATTGGCAACGGTCCTGTTGTGATCTCCTCATTGAGATTTGTATATTGATCGTAGGACGTAGAGTAGCCATGACCTAATGCAAAGTTTTTGGCAACACTTGCGTTATAGCTATCGTCATATCCCAGAGGATTGTTATAAAGAGAAATAATCTGTAATAATAGAAATAGTGTCCAAATGAGTAAAAGTATTCTCTTCATATAATTATTATGCTAATGACCATGGTATATATCTGGATATTCATATTATGATTTGGCAGATCGAAATGTATGAATCAGTGCCATCGCAGTAATAATACTGGACACGATTCCCAAGATGCTTAGCAACTCTGGTGAATATAAAATATAGAGGAATTGTATTCCATTTAGGAGACGAATTTTATAACAATTGGCATGGGCATCACATTTCATATGTTCGACTGACTGAGCACCTAGAAGGATCCACTGAGAGTCGTACTGTTCATTAAATTTCAGCACACTCTCAGATTCACTCTTAGAATTTATCTTTAATCTCAATAATGAGGGGAGAATTCGTGTGGAGTTGAGTATTTGAGCAGTTTCTTTCGGTTCTTCAGAATTGATTAGCGGCACAAGTGCTAGATTTTGCCAAGATGAAGGCATTTCAGAAACAAAAATCTGCTTGAACTTTTGAATCGATGAATTATTAGCAAATGTATCAATGATAATGTGCTTGGTTTTGGTGTCATTCAGATCTTGCTGTTGATATATATACCCCGACACATCATCATATTGATTCTCAGATATCGATTGGATTATTGTCGATTTGTTAGTGAAAAGAGTCTCAGGAGGTTGAAGAGCTACTTTCGTATATTGATCTGGTTTAACCAAGGGAGGCAATAGAGGTTGTCTGAGGTATGTTTTACTATTATCTGAAAAGATGATTGAGGGTCGTGAACCTGATAATTGAGTATATTTGATTGACCATAAATAAAATCGATCACTTGAAAATTTCATGTCGGACATGAGATACACTCTACATCCGAAAGCATACGTGAGTAGCGAATCATCCGGAGAGATCCTCAAAAAGCTCTGGTTTGTCTGTTTGTCACATCCAGTATCCTTGGTATATTGCCAATAGCCACCCTTTTCTGACATAAGAGATGTTGTCACTAGGGGAACGTCGATCAGTATCGTAGAAATAGTTTGCGGGACATGTATAGACACCATTTGCGTGTCTGCTATAGGCAGCGTATACATTTGGGGCAGTTCACCTACATATGTATCAAGCTTTATATTCGTTATTGTCGTCGAATATCGAATGTCCTGAGTACCATGCACGATGAAAGAAATGTTCAGGTCATCGATATGATACATGTTTCCATAAATCGGAATGACGTATGTCTCGTCCTGTGGTGAAAGAGATACGTACCTATCAGTATTTAGACAGGTTCCAACACCGGAGACCTTCATACAGACTTCGACCAGCAACGGAGGTGGCAAATCATGGATCACTGACTCTGTATGGGATTTGTGACTTTCGTTGACTCGTGGTTTTGAAGTACTACTAGTCACTGTTCCATTTGCTCTAAATCGTAGTGTTGCATAGATATTTTTTGGTTCATCAGGCTGCGCCAACTTGATATTCGTAGTTAGGCAGTTGCTTACATTTGCACCAGATATTTTAAGTATGCCCTCATCCCCTGTTATTCCTGATTCAGCGTTTGGCAATTCATCGTTTAAACACCTGACGTTTTTTTCAAGCTGAACAAGCCTACTGCTCACATCATATTGCTGTGCTGGAGCCAATACTGATATTGATATCTGATCCGAAGCAGTGATAAAGTGTCCGAGTATCACCGATGCATCAGGATCAAGATTGGGTGGAAGCTTAAAATGCGTTTCATTAATCTTCACGTGAGAATATTTGCCGTAGTCAGAGATGGCGATGGCGTACTCATCAGTGTAAGACTTTGATTGGACAGTATTGCGTATTTGTGGAGAAATCAAGCGATCAATTATCAGTAAGGCATCTTTGCCCTGGATCTCAATACGAGCTCGTCTCGACACGGATGGTCTGGTCGTACTACCGAATTGGTATGCATAGTCGCCTGCAGGTAGGGTGCCATCCAGCTGCATGGTCAATGTGTCGGCTGAGGTCTCTACTTTGATCGGCTGAGAGTCGAATAGCGGCGTTGATGCGGGCACATCATGCGCACTCGAATCAGTAGTATGTGTCGTATATAGATCTGTTGATAGTATCGATGATGAGTGATCAGACTGTGTACGAGATGAGTCGATTAATTGTATGGGTTCTACTCTTGGAGTGTAATCCTCGAGTGCATACAAATTGACAGCACGCGGTGGCTGGGTTGATGGATGGACGTTTGAGTTGTATGGATACAGGCTAGCAAACTCTTTTCGTAGAGACTGCGTGTCTACAGAATAGCTATGAACAAGTCGCACATCTCCAAGCTGGAGCATCCTTTCGAGCACACGATGAGTATCTGCAGGATTGATCTCACCCCAATAGGTGAGAGCTCGAGCATCTATTTCTGTCCCGACTGTCTGGTCGTCGATAATATATTTCACCGACATGCTCCTCAGCGTATCAGTCAATCTCGCTGCTCGTTGATCCAGCATCTTCGTATCTCGGACCTCGCTTGCAAGCTTCACAATATCCATGATACGCAGATGCAATCGCGATGCTTCCTCACTAGCAGGCTCAAACGTACGATCGATGAGTGGCTTATTGAGCATAAAATGTAAGAAGGATGAGCCAAAATATCCCCATGTGTATGGCTTCCAATATGTATACCGGTCAAAGGGGAGATGGATTATACGTGCATTTTCAGGGTCGGCATTTATAGTATTTGCGATTTCAAAATATGCCGATGGGATCTTGTTGTACATGAAAAATCCGAGCAGCTCACCTCTGAAATACGAGGTATAGACAAAAATATGTGATATCACCAAGACTCCTAGTATGATCGCAGTGATCGGGCGTGCTACTTTTGGTGTAAGAAACTTTTTGGATACATGCAATAGATGTGCTATAAAGATCGCAGCTACTACAGATCCAGTAAAAGCGATCATTGCGTGAAATTTTGTATCACCAAACCGAAATACGGTACTTGCAAGGGGTACATGGTTGATCATCCAACTATAGAGCGATCCAAGGGGCGAATATTCTTTCATCGACAGCATCAAGAATACGAGACTACTTGAACACAGCCAGACGAGCAATCCGCGTCTATTTTTGAGGACTATCCAAAGGCCACCAGCGAGATACCCGCAGGGAAATATCCAGAGTATCCATCTAAAGACCCCACTGTTGTAATCGATGCCGAGACGATGGAAAGGTTCATCTTGTCCCGTGACAAGATTTTTAAATTTGCTATCAAAAAAACTTGGTCTCAGTTTTGCTTGATTTTCGAAACTAAAATAGGTAGGACTTTTATTCAGCTCGGAATCGTTGATCACAATGAACGTTGGGGCATTGGGTACAACAGCTGATTTTTGGATCGTATAGTTTGCAAAGGTAAGCAGCCAAAACATATTGAGGGCTAGGTATATGCCAAAGACCAATACCGCTTTCTTTCGCACCCTCGTACAGACGAGAAAAAGTGTAAATAACATTACAAAGGTGACAAAGAGTGTTGCTACCATATAGGTACCTATACCGATCACCAACACCAGAAGCTGTGCGAGGAGTATTTTTAGACGGGGGCGCGGGTCATACATCCAACTTAACAATATATAGAAAGTAGTTGGCAACATGAAAAATCTCGTGTTATACATCACCATTGGGTAGTAATAGACCGCAAGTGTGCTCAGATTGAAAAGATAAAAGAAGCCCGCCAAAAATCCAATGAGTTCGTGACTTGCAGGGGTGTGTGTTAGCCGAGCAATAAGTCGTGCAAATATATACATTCCCAAGACTCCACCCCAGAGCGTAAGCGCAAAGTAGATCTGGTCAGCCAGTTGCATCCCCACCACTTGCATGAGCGCAAGATTGATGAGCTGTCGAGGAAGATCGGTTATCTCTGAGTCTGAGGGCACCCCAAGGCCCCTATGCTCTCTCCATGTTGCAAATAAAGTGTTAAAAAGATTAGTTTTTGGATTCAAATACGACGAAAAGTTATCCCAACCCATGAGATAAAAGCCAGGTCTGAGCATGCACGCAGTTATCACGGCCAATATGACAACCAAAAAAACAAAACCTGGATGACTGAGAACAAAACGTTTGAAAGTATGCAGGAAGTGCACAGCTTTAGCTCGTAGCTGGCCGAGGGAGAAATGGTACTTGAGCATAGACATGTGTTTTTGATAGTTTTGTCAACGGATGGATGATGTACTTCTTGAGTATATGATACACAAACCAGTTGAAGCTTGCTGGTAGACAAATACCGGCGAGGTATTGTGCGAACCAGTATGATTTGATGAGCAGCGTAGCTGGTTGGATGAAACGATTGGCATACTGGTGTACTCGGTATGTCTCGATCATATGTTTTCGGTGAAAAGCAAACGATGCAGCACCTGCATGTAGCTTGATGGTGGTGAGTGGTTGCTGGATATTGCCTATCTTCCCAACTGTGCCGAGGCGATACCACATATGCAGATCGTCGGCTGGCCAATATGACTGGTCATAGCCACCTACGTCTATAGCAGCTTGCTTGCGATACATGACGGCTGCATCCCACACGGGGGATAGGCTGAGCCATGAGCGGCGGATCTCCTCATCTGTCTTCAAAAATTGATTGATCTGGCAATGTCCCTGGTCATTTTCCACATTGAGCCATGATCCAACGAGTACATAGTCAGGATGTGATTGAAAATATTTCACTTGTTTTGCGATGCGATCTGGCGTCATCCGATCATCTTGATTGATGCGGCAGATGTATTCACCTTTGGCGACTTTGAGTGCCTTGTTGAGGTTGTGGGCGAGACCACGATTTTGACGAAAGTAAAAGTAACGCACGTTCGGATACAGTTTCGCAAATGCACGACACATACCAATACTTGAGTCTTTGGATCCATCATCGAATAAAAGTATTTCGATGTTTTTATACGTACTCTTATGGACTGAGTCCATCATCTCAGCGAGATATTTTGCACCGTTAAAGACGGGGATGACGACGGAGACGAGCGGCTGTGGTGCGATAAATTTTTGCATAATGAGTATACATATCTGAGTGATCCTACTCTTGAATTGACGAGCATCTTGCTCATCCTCTCAAGTGTAGAGCCCGTCACGTTAGACGTGACGGGCTCAACATTGTGCGATCGTTGGAAGTTTTTGCTGCACATTCGGGGCAGCTCCTAGGTTGTATTCAGACAACCAGCCTAGCTACCTAGTAGCGGATGCCCCAGCTGCAGGGCTGCTTCGGGTCGGCGCTCTCAATGATGCGGTCGGGTCCACCCGTACCAGCATCAACCACGAACAGCTTGTCTTTGAGAGCGTCGGCTGACGTGCCGGCGAGTGGGAAAGCTGCATCGGGCGGCATCTGCTTGACGCCTGCCGAGCAATAGAAGATGCCCGGCTGCGTGTTGGGCAGCTCGATCTTGACGGCGTCCACCATGTTTTGCCCCATGCGGGCATACAACTGCTGTACGGCGACGACACCATCCGTGCCCTTAAATTCACCTGTCTGCATCTTCTGCAAGATGCAAGCCGGGAAATCCATGGCGTTCAAGCCCGCTTTGACGGCGGCTTCGCAGCCACCATCGTACTGGTACTTGATGCCCTTCTTAGCCGCCGCGGGCGCGGCTGTCGGCTTGGGAGCCGGTGCTGCCGTCGGGGCCGGCGCTGCCGTGGGGGCTGTCGCGGCTGTCGGTGCTGGCGCAGCAGTTGTGGCTGGCGCCGCAGTTGGTGCGGGCGCGGCGTACATAACCAGGAAAATAGCTGCCGCAATCGCGGCAAGCAGGATAATGATTCCCGCCACAACCCAATTTCTTCGATTATTTCCCACAAAATCCTCCTGTCCCACAAGGGGACAAACATCTGCCACTCTGAAAGTGGTCAGAAAGTGCTGGCAAGCACCGATCCGAGCGACCTCGGTTCGGGCCACGACGTCGGATATGGTCCGACCGTCAGGCGCCCTTATCGGGTGCTTGGATAGTTTTTGCGGAGGATATCAGCCTCCTATTTGACTTTCACTTAGTGTGATTTCATGTGACGCTTGCGCATACACTCGGTTCCCTCGTATTTCGTCTCAATTTGGAGACGCTGACCTTTGTCATGGGTAACGCGAGCCTGTATGGCTGTCACGGGCAAATGCACACGTAGTGCTGGCGTACAGACTGATGTCTGTTTACCAGAGTCCTGATATGGGATGAGTTCGACACTCACTCACCTACAGACACAGCAATGTACCCGAGTGCATGGTGTCATCCCATCCGCCAGCTGGCGGATGGGATCTCTATAGATTCCGGGACAAGCCCGGAATGACAACACACTTCAGTACGCTCCTGTGTCTGCAGGAAAAGTAAGATATGCGAACCTTTGTGATTCACTTCTTAATTCTTAAAAACTTCCTAACAAATCGACAATGTTAAAGTGCTTATACGCGTCTATGGCTTCAACGAACGAAGCCCGACAGGTATATACCAGATCGACGGTGACTTTAGTCATGTCTCATGCTTTACGAGACACAACGGTCATATCTTTCTGCTCTCTCTGCTCGCAGATAATTACAAATGCGAACAAGCGTGAGAGAGGATGAATGCCCTGACTGATATGTCATCCCGGGCGTGTCCCGGGATCTAGATTCCGGCATCACGCAACGCGTGACAAGTCCGCCGGAATGACAAGGAATTCATCTTCTCTGTTTACCGCTCATAGATATGAGGGTAAACACTGCGCTTTGATCTCAGTACCCGAGGATATTTCGCTCGTCACCAAGCACAAAAATGTGGGCAACAGAGCGAAAGATCTCCGGATACGAGCTCAAATGTCTAAAAGGTGCGTCTCAATGACCGAAAATATGGGTACAAAAATCCCGTACATTGGTTTTTGAGATATCACATTCTAGCATACTATAGGTAGTATGTCAAGAGGAAGTTATACGTAATTAGTAATTAATAATGAATAATTAATAATTCAATCTTGTCGCATAATACGTACTTGTTCGGGCAGTTGTGGTAGGCTCAGATATCTATGCCAGAGGTGCAGTGATTGTCACAGGAGGTCATGCGTTATGATCATTATTTTGTAAAACGTTAACAATTGTAATTCGGAGATCTAAGTGCTTATGTGACAGCCTGTATATGCAGTATATTGAGCGTAGGAGAAATCGTGCGTGCGACGCGATGGCAATAAAAATTCCCCCGAAGCCTCTCAACTACCGTAGAGAAACCAGGAGGAGTGGTCTAAGTATACCATAGACTATGGGTAATACAAGCATCCAGAATGTATGGTTTATAGTTTAGAATGTACAATGTGCAGATGTTGGGTATATATGGCGAAAATTGTACTCTTTTTGCTATGATGTAGCTCATGACAGATCTTGAAAAAGTTCAAGGAACTGCATGGAAGTTGTACAGGTCCCTAGGGAAGAAAAAGTACTTTTCTCCGACTCTAGGTACATATGTTCGTTTTTCTAATCAGGGATGGAGGCATTTGTCGAACCATGCACGGCCAACTAAACGCACTCTACCAGATCTGATTCACAGATTTTCTCTCTTAAAGCTCGTGCCTCATGTGATCCTGTCTTCAAAACACGCCACGACACACGTGCAGCACAACAGAGTCTTCCATACCCTGCAACTGTTCATAGATCAAAAACTCGTACGCGTCATATTACTAGAGGATTTTGCGGGCAATATTGTGTTTCTATCTGTCATTGATAAGACACAAAAAAAGACAGCGCCTCACGCTTTGTCCAGTAAGCACTGTACAGTGCCACCGAGTATGCGTCGTGGAGAGTAAAAACTCTCTCGCTGTCAATATAGGTATTGTACCCTTCATTTCCCCTCATTTCAATATGAATCGATACGCAGATATTTGCGGCTTTCTTGTGGTTCCAACCCCGCAGAGCGGGGCAAGCTGGACGCGTATATCTACGGGTGGGAACCAGCGGTACACTCATCCCAAGATCGATTTGTGGTTCCAACCCCGCAGAGCGGGGCAAGCTGGACGCGTATATCTACGGGTGGGAACCAGCGGTACACTCATCCCAAGATCGATTTGTGGTTCCAACCCCGCAGAGCGGGGCAAGCTGGACGCGT
>Ga0194063_10000109_pt1 | contig 55240 bp, 45 predicted proteins | sample SepL3720m_MetaG_FD_155459 | JGI IMG/M metagenome (GOLD analysis project Ga0194063, IMG submission 155459) | Anoxic zone freshwater microbial communities from boreal shield lake in IISD Experimental Lakes Area, Ontario, Canada - Sep2016-L373-20m | ecosystem: Environmental > Aquatic > Freshwater... | reverse complement strand
GGCTTCTGCTGATCTTTTCAACAAATCAGAAAAAACCAAAGGCAGCCTTATAGGCGGACTGGTTCTGATCACACTGGGTATCCTTTTCCTGATCAACCTCTTCGTTCCGAATATCGATTTCGGCGACCTCTGGCCTGTGATCCTCGTGGTAATCGGGGGAGGACTCTTGTTTAATGCTCTTTCCGGAAAAAAATAATATTCACGATAAAAATAAACGACTTATGAAATTCAGACATGTTTTCTGGCCCGTTATCCTGATCTCCCTCGGCCTTCTCATACTGCTGAGTAACCTCGGATACATTACCTCCGGATGGCGCATCCTCTGGAACCTCTGGCCCCTGATCCTTGTATTCTGGGGAATTGCCGTTCTGCCCGTCAGAGACCTCTACAAGATCATCTCGGTGATCGTGGTACTGGCATTTACCATAACTTTTTTCAGCCGGCTTACCAACCATGCTCCCTGGTGGGGTTTTCATAACGGATGGCAACAGCACTATGACTGGAATGATGACGAAGGAGATAGCACTTCCGGTACTTACTCGGAGCAGAATTTAAGCGTCGCTCCTGATTCCCTCACAAAACGCGGTGTGCTTGATCTTGATGCGGCAGCTGGTTCGTTCACGATAGAAGGAATTACCTCCGACTTTTTAAGCTTTAAAAAAACCGGCGATATTGGTAATTATTCGCTTACATCAAATGACACCCTCGGTGTAAAAAAGATCAGCCTTTCGCTCGAAAAAGGTCATGTGAGCAATTCCGTTCACAGCAACAAGGTAGACATCAGGCTGAATGAAAGACCCTCATGGAATATGACATTCGACATAGGGGCGGCCGAAATGAACCTCGATCTCACAAATTACAAAGTCGATACCATCTCCGTTGACGCGGGAGCATCATCCATAAAAATGAAACTGGGTGATAAAAGCCCCTGTACCCGTGTTTCACTGAACGCGGGAGCATCATCCATAAAAGTTGAAGTTCCCCAGGGTGCTGGCTGCCAGATCAATTCAGAGTCTTTCCTGATCAGCCGTAACTTCAAAGGATTTGATAAAAAAGCTGACCATACATATCAGACATCAAACTTCCTTACCAGTAAAAACAAGATCTATATTACTATTGAAACCGCCGTTTCCAGTATCGACGTGAGTCGTTACTGATCAAGGAAATCCTTTACGGCTTCCAGAAATTCCCCGGGTGAATCCGCGTGAACCCAATGTCCGGCCTCCGGAATGGTCTTCACCAAAGCACCGGGGAATTTTTTTTTCAACTCCTCCAGATCCTCCTCCCGTAAATAACCGGAACGGCCACCCCTGATAAATAAAGCAGGCCCGGTATAGCGGGCGGGAATATCAACTCCCTCGAAAATATTAAGAAGATTCTTATTTATAACATGCAGGTTCAGCCTCCAGTCCAGGGTACGGCTGTCGCGCCAATACACATTTTTCAGCAGAAACTGCCGTAAACGTTGGCTGGTCACCGCCACTTCAAGCTGACGATCCACGTCGGAACGAGCCTTTGCTCTCGAAAAATCAACACCAAGCATCGCGTTGATCAGCATCTGATGCTCAGTATTTACCGGGGCCTTTTTCAGACCGATATCCACGACGATCAGCTTTTTTATTGATTGCGGATGATGGAGAGCAAAATACATTGCTGTTTTCCCACCCAGAGAATGTCCAATCAATATGAAATTGTTAAGGGAGAATTCTTCGGTGAGCTCAAGCAGGTCATCCTCCAGGGCATTAAAATCAAAAACTTCACTATGCGGTGACTGCCCGTGATTGCGAAGGTCAGGAACGTAAACAGTGTACCATTCGCCGAGTGTACGCGCAATGCTTACCCAATTGTCGGAAATACCAAACAGTCCATGAAGTATGACCATGGGCGGACCGCTTCCAAATTGCCTGTAAAACAGCTTCATCCAGTGTGAGTTTATTAACAAATGCCTGTTAATAAAATATACTATAATTGTCAAAATTAAATAAAAATCCCGGCTATTTGCGATGTATTTTTGTACGCGAAAAATAAATATAAAATGTTTATTCTTCCATTATATAATAATCTATAATTTCAACGTTAATTCATCTGAAATAATTAAAAATAAATTTTTTCATATTAATATTAATTAAATATTTAAAAACCGCAATGGAAAAATCCCCCAACGAGAAGCTGGCCCTTCCTCGTCCTGAACTCCCCGAAGACGAAGAACCTCCAAGTAAACAATCCTTCATAGATGAAGCCTCGTTTTTAGATGAATACCTCAAATCCCGCACAGATCGCGACAAATCTTTAACTTCTGAACGTTCTCTTGCCTTTCTGCAGGAATATTTCCCTGAAGCGACGATCAGGGACTGGAATAACTGGCATTGGCAGATCAAAAACAGTGCCCGTTCAATTCAGCAACTTTCGAGGTTCATCAATCTCTCCGACAATGAAGTAAAGCCCGATGGCAACAATCACTCGCTGCCCCTGAGAATAACTCCATATTATATTAGCCTGCTCGACCGGACGAATGCCGATCATCCCTTGCGCAAAAGCGTAGTGCCTGTTTTCGATGAATTTATAGTTCATCCGGGCGAAAACGCTGATCCGCTTTCAGAAGAACATGATAGTCCCGTCGAAAATATAGTACACCGCTATCCCGACCGCGTGCTGTTCCTGGTAACCGGATTCTGTTCAACATACTGCAGATATTGTACCCGCACCCGAATGGTGGCCAAGGACAAATGCCATGTCGGCGTCAAAGCCTGGGAAGCCGGGTTGGACTACATCCAGAATCATAAGGAAATCCGCGATGTGCTGATCTCCGGAGGCGATCCGCTTACAATGCCTGATCTTCACCTCGAATATCTGCTTTCGCGGCTACGTTGCATCCCTCATGTAGAAATCATCCGCATAGGCACAAAAGTGCCGGTGGTAATGCCACAGCGCATCACGCGTCCCCTGGTGAATATGCTTAAGAAATACCATCCTCTTTTCCTCAGCATCCATTTCACTCATGCCGACGAGATGACACCGGAAGTCAAAGAAGCCTGCGAAAAGCTCGCCAACGCCGGGATCCCTCTGGGAAGCCAGACCGTACTTCTGAAAGGCATCAACGACGATATCGAGGCCATGAAAAACCTCATGCATACGCTTTTGCGTGCAAGGGTTAAACCGTATTATCTCTACCAGTGCGATCCGGTCCTTGGCTCGGGCCATTTCAGGACCTCTATCCAGAAAGGCCTGGAAATCATGGAAGGCCTAAGAGGACATACCAGCGGGTATGCCATTCCAACCTATGTGGTAGATGCACCTGGAGGGGGCGGCAAAATCCCTCTCCTGCCCGATTACTACATGGGCCGCGACGAAGACGGTTACGTGAAACTCAGGAATTTCGAAAACAAGGAATTCCGTTACCCCGATCTCTCTTAACTTATGGTAGTCGGACTTACGTACGACCTGCGCTCAGATTATCTGAAAGAAGGTTTTTCTGAAGAAGAAACAGCAGAATTTGACCGCGAAAGTACGGTTGAAGCCATTGATGACTCAATTCAGCAATTAGGTTATACTACCGTAAGGATTGGGCATGTGCGGCATCTTGTTCAACGACTTGCCTCTGGCGAACGCTGGGATTTGGTATTCAATATCTGCGAAGGCATGTACGGGATTGGACGCGAAGCCCAGGTTCCCGCCTTACTCGATGCCTACAACATTCCCTATGTTTTTTCCGGCCCACTGGTGCTCGCTCTTACATTGCATAAGGGAATGACCAAACATGTTGTGAGAGACTGTGGCGTTCCAACACCCGATTTTGCTGTAGTTATGGTGAAGGCGGATATCGCTTCGGTTAATCTCCCATATCCCCTCTTTGTTAAACCCCTTGGAGAAGGCACCGGCAAAGGAATTGACTCGAGAAGCAAGGTGAATACGCCCGAAGAACTGGAATTAACCTGCCTGGAACTCCTCCCCCGCTTTGCACAGGGACTGATCATTGAGACCTACCTTCCCGGCCGCGAATTTACTGTCGGGATAGTCGGAACCGGCGAAAAAGCCCGGTCGGTGGGCGTGATGGAAGTTATACTTAACCCGGATGCAGAAGCAGATGCGTACACCTATATAAATAAAGAGGAATGTGAAGAACGTGTGGTATACAGGATTGTCAATGACGAACTTGCCCAACGCTGCGCACAAGTCTCCCTTGATGCCTGGAGAGCCCTGAACTGCCGCGATGGAGGAAGAGTTGACCTTCGCCTTGATGCCAACGGCAACCCGGGTTTCATGGAAGTGAACCCCCTCGCAGGACTTCATCCCGAACATTCCGACCTGCCGATCATCTGCAACCTCCAGGGAATTTCCTACCTGCAGCTGATGCGGTGGATCATGGAGTCGGCGATGGAAGGATTGAAGGATTGAAGGACTGAATGAATTTCACCATTTCGCCATTTTACCATTTAGCAATTTTGCCATGAAAAACAACCGCATCGTATTCCTCTATAACAGGATGAGCGAAAACCCGAAAGAAGATGAGCTGGATGTAGTCCGCCAGATAAAACATATAAGCAAAGCCCTTAAAGTACTGGGCTATGAATCAACAGACGTGCCCTTCGACATCCACCTCGACGTGGTCATCGCTCAACTTAAAAAGATAAAGCCCCTGCTGGTTTTCAATATGGTCGAAATGATGGAAGGCACCGGAGCCCTGCTTCACATCAGCCCGTCGATACTGAATGTCCTGAAAATTCCTTACACCGGAGTACAGCTCGAAGCCATGTTTATGACCACCAGCAAAGTCCTTGGCAAAAAGCAGATGAGACTTTATGGCCTGCCCACTTCCGACTGGTATACACTCGATGAGATTGACACCCTCAAAAAAAACGACACCTATATTGTAAAACCGATTTGGGAAGACGGTTCCCTTAACCTTGACGAGGATAACATCTTCAAGGGAAACGATAAAGCCTATATTCAAAAGATTAAAAAGCTCAGTTCCAAAGAATTCTTTATTGAACAATATATCGACGGCCGTGAATTCAACCTGTCGGTACTTGGCGGTAAAAATGGCCCCCAGGTAATGCCCCCGGCCGAGATTCTGTTCAAGGATTATCCCGAAGGAAAACATCGTATTGTAGGTTACAAAGCCAAGTGGACCGAGGATTCTTTCGAATACACTCACACTCCGAGAACCTTTCACTATAAAAAAGAGGACCTTCCCCTGGTTGAAGAGCTTAAAACCATTGCCATAAAATGCTGGAACGCCTTTGAGCTCAGGGGTTATGTAAGAGTCGACTTCCGCGTCGACAAAGACCGCAGGCCATACATCCTGGAGGTCAATGGCAATCCCTGCATTGCCCCGGAAAGCGGGTATGTTGCTGCAACAAAGCGGGCAGGATTGAAATTTCCGCAAGTCATCGAACGTATTATCGAAGATGCGTTAAAGGAGTAAGCCGCCATCAGATATCAGATATCAGATATCAGATGGCAGATTTCACCATTTCACCATTTCCCCATTTCCCCATTTCACACCTATGAAAGAACTAACAATAACCTTCCGACACCACGTCCATCCAGGAGATGCTGAGGCTGTGAAAGAGATGGCCGAATCAACAGGATTCTTTTACGATTTCGAGATCCCGGTTGCTGTTGAACTGATCGAAGATGGCCTGATCAACGGTGAACACAGTGAATATAAATTCCTTTTTGCAGAGATCGACGGAAAACCTGTTTCATATACGTGTTACGGACATATAATGGGTACCGAGGCCGGCTATGACCTGTTCTGGATCATCACTCATAACGATTACAGGGGAAAAGGCATTGGAAAAATCATCCTTGAAAAAACCCACCAGATCATCAGGGAACTTGGCGGAAAATACGTGATTGCTGAGACCTCCGGTCTTGAAAAATATACCCCAACCCGCAAATTTTACCTCAGCTTCGGATATTCGCTGGAAGCCGAGATCCGTGATTATTATAAGGCCGGCGATGCGAAGATGGTTTACGTTTACAGGTTCTGACATCTGATAGCAGATAGCAGATAGCATATATCAGATTTACGAATTACGATTTACGATTTACGATTTTCACCATTTCACCATTTATTCACGAATTGTCTATTTTATTTGTGTTCATTACGGCTTCGCCGAACACCATTTCACCATTTAATTTTTCACCATTTCACCATTTTCTCACACGTATTGCCTTACGAAATTCGCCAGCATCTCGGGCGTGAGTTTTTCTTTCTTCCTTATTTTGTCGAATTTTCCGAGCAGGTCTTCAACGGAAAGTAATTCCTTTTCTTTTGCGGGAATATCGGAAATGATCTGACCCTTGTGCATCATGATGATTCGGCTTCCCATTTCGAGAGCCTGTTTCATCGAATGAGTGACCATAAGGGCCGTGAGTTGGCCGGCATCGATGAACCGGGTTGTCAACTTGCTTACCTGAGCCGCAGTTTTAGGGTCCAGCGCGGCAGTATGTTCATCAAGCAATAGGATTTTGGGTTTCTGCAGCACGGCCATCAGAAGGGTCACAGCCTGTCGTTGTCCGCCCGATAAAGTTCCGGCTGCATTATGCATGCGGCTTTCGAGTCCCAACTCGAGTTCCAGCAGACGATCAGAGAAGAGGGCCATCAGTTTTTTGTTCAGGCTGAAGCGGGGGTAGCGGGTCTTACCGCGAAGCCAGGCCATCAGAAGATTTTCGGCAATGGACATATCGGGCGCAGTGCTCATATACGGGTTCTGAAAGACTCTTGAAAGTACATCCGCCCTGCGAAATGATGGCAACCTTGTCATGTCCCTGCCGTTAAGCAGCACCTGCCCCTCATCCGCCATGATATTCCCTGCAACCACATTTAAAAGGGTTGACTTGCCTGAGCCGTTGGTGCCTATCACGGTAACAAACTCACTCCCGCCGATCTCGAGGCTGATGTTTTTGAGGGCCAACACCTCATCCACTGTGCCCGTGTTAAACCTTACCGATATATTCTTCAGTGCGATCATCATTTTTGCGTTTGAACCGGTTTGCCGCTTGAAGTCCGAAGGGGAAGTTTGTAGGCTTTCTTTGAATACTTACCACCTGAAACAGTAGCTTCAGCCTGTTTGACCAGACTGTCGGAAATCTTTAACCTATATTCTCTCAATAGGTCTTTATTGATCCCGAGCAGGGTGTGCGCAAACCGTTCATACGGGATGCCTGCAGGGGACTCTCCTCGTATTATCCGGTCGGCCATACGAGCCGCCTGGACCCCGCTGGTATAATATTCATACCCGTACACGAGCAGGGCTCCTTTCGACAGACAATCGGCATCGTTTGCAAAAATGGGAATTTTATGGGCTTTTGAAACCCTCACCACCGACTCCAGGGCGTTGAACACGGTAAGGTCGTTGATGAGTACGAAGGCGCAGATATTCTTAGATGCAAGGGATTGTGCAGCCTGCAGCACCTCGTTGGTGCCGCTGACACTGGCCTCTTCGAGCGTAAGCCGGGGAAAGGTTTTTATCTCCCGCTTAAGGTCACCCAGGTTGACTTTTGTATTTGGAAAGCCAGGATTGTATATCGTGCCGATTCTGCGGGGCCCGGGATACATCGTCGACAGAATCCGCAGCAGTTCGCCTATCGGGGCATGGCCGTATGTTCCGGTAACATTTGCCGGATGGTTTACAGGCGAACTGCCGGCACCAAGGATGAATGGATCGGCCACCGTTGCAAATACGACAGGTTTGTCTTTGACTTTGTTGATTATCGCCTGGGTGGAAGCCGAAGAAATCGAAAGGAAAAGATCGGTATGGTCAGCAATAAGATGGTCTACAATGGTTTTATTTGAAGGGATGTCGCCTTCGGCATTCACCTCATGAATCTCGCAATTAACACCTTCTTTATATCCAAGCCGCGTCATCTCCTCCCGAAAGCCGTCGCGGGTCTTCATCAGCAAATCGCTCTGGTTGGCGATGACGATACCTATCCTGGTCTTTTTTGCAGAATGGTCCTGGTTTGATTGATTATAAAAGCTTTTCCAGGCAAACCAGCCAAGCAACGCAATGGCAAACAAAGCGAACAACAGCCTGCGGTTTTTCCTGATCCACATCCGCATTTTCCCATTATCTTTCTGATCATTCTTGAGGGAATATGAGATCACCAGAGTGAGAAGAACGAACAATGCAGTAAGAATCTTAAGGTCATTGGGGTTGAAGCCTATTTTCAGAGCGACAGCCACCGCCAGGCGGAAGATCACGGCCCCGCAGATAACCCCGAATACGGAAAGCCATACCTTACGGCCGCGGAAAAGAGCCTGGCCTATGATCACAGCGGCAAGGCTGTATATGATAGAGCCTATTCCCATACCGATATCAGCAAAGCCCTGGTACTGGGCTACAAGGATACCCGATAAACCCACCAGGCCATTGGCCAGGGTGATCCCTAATATCTTCATCCGGTCTGTGCTGACTCCCTGGGCCGAGATCATCACCGGGTTGTTCCCTGTAGCGAGCATGGTAAGCCCGAGGTCGGACTTCAGAAAAGCAGTGAGAAGCGCCCACATAACGGTCATCACGATAATCAGTACAAGCCCTATCCATATTTCCTGAGGGAGTCCCGGGTTGATTCGGGTGAGGGCCGTTTCAAAGGTGGGATGATTCATAAGAGGTACATTTGACCGGCCCATCACATGCAGGTTCACAGAATACAGTCCGGTCATCACCAGAATACCTGCAAGCAAACTATCGATTTTGAAACGAGTGTGTATAAACCCGGTGACAAAGCCCGCGCAGGCTCCGGCAAGAAAGGAAACAGGAAGTACAAGAAAAGGATTCCATCCGTCGACGATCAGAATGGCGCCCGTGGCAGCGCCCAGAGTAAAACTCCCGTCGATGGTGATATCGGCGATATTAAAATAACGGTAGGTAATAAAGGTCCCCAGAGCCATAAAGGCATAGAGAAAACCAAGATTCATAGCGCCTACCCAGAGTTCCATCCTATAGTATTATAATACCCGCTATACCACTAAAGAACCTGCTCTCTGCAAGCAGATGCACCACCTTGAGAGGTTCAGCCCCCTCAACGATTCGATGAAGTTCCGCCCCGACATCCATCCCGCTCTTTCCAAGAAGTCCCTTAGGAAATACAGCAGCATGCATATGTAACTCCTCCTCATCGGCAATTTTAGAATAAATTCCCGCGGCTACAACAGTCTTTTGAAGATCTGTGTCCTCAACCGGGAAATCAAACCATTCAGCGAAATTAGATTCATGCATAATGTTGGACGGATCGGGCACATTATCCTGCCATGGGATCTTTTTAAGATTCAAACCATAGATCCCGGCGCTTTTCCCGGCCAAAACAATTCCGAAGAAATCTCTTCCGCAGATCTCAGCCAATTTTCTTGCAATGCTCAGCAGGTCCCTGGGGGTGGCGGAGTCAAAACGGAGGCAAAGCCTGAAATCACCTGAAAACCTGAAGCCATAAAGAAAATGAACTGCTCCCGGATGTGTTTTTGAATAATAGGCATAATCAACCGATGGCATTTCAACGGCAGGGTAACCAAAAAAATGATGATTGATAAGCAAGGATTCGCCAAAGAGGCTTTGGTAATCGCGCATTGACTCTCCAACCGAGGCCAGTCCGAGGCCGAACTGTAGTTCATGCTGAGAGATAGTCACGATATCTTTTTCGGTATAGCTGCTTGTGCGAAGCTTAGCCGAGTTGCCAATGCCGGTATACCGCCCCCCGGGTACATCCCTGAACTCCCAGTGAAACACCTGGTCATCAGAAAAAAAATATTTTTCGGAACTACTCTCTGAAGCCAGGCCTGAATTACTTTCACCGAGTTCCTGAAGTTCTGTGATAATCCTGAAAAGGTTATTCAGCCCGCTTACCCTGAAAACATCCAAAGCGGTTTCCTGCATCGATAGCAGTATGACCTCTCCCCCCACGGGTTTCAGTTTTTTCTGAACATGCAGGAAGACTCTAAGTCCGGCGCTGCTGATATAAGAAACGGACGAAAAATCGACAATAAGCTTGTGGTTACCATCTTCGGCCGCCTGTTCAAAGGTTTTATTCAGGATGGATGAAGTAAGCCCGTCGATTCTACCCTCTACCTCAATGATCAGATAAGCGCCATATGCCCTTGATCTGGTGAGGATCATTTTCCGAGATATTTGATCGCCATCATGGTTATATCATCACTTGGCGGAAAGCCATTGGTAAAAGCAGCGACATCGGCCAGGGTTGTTTTTACGATCTCCACATGTCCGGAACCGAGATTTGCATTCAGCAGATCAATCAGTTTCTGGTCACTGTACAAATTACCTTCACGGTTAAAGGCTTCAGTTACTCCATCGGTATACAGGTAAAGTATATCTCCGGGATTCATAGTGATTTTATTAGAACGGTAGTTAAAGTGTTCTATACCTCCCAATACCGTGCCTCTGGTAAGTTCAACAAGTTTAAGCCCCGTAGAGGTAAGCAGATACGGAGGGTTATGCCCTGCATTCACATATTCCAGCTCCCCGTTGGCTGTGTTCAATATGCCGTAAAACACCGTGACGAACATGGACGACACGCTTTCACTGCATAGCAGGTTATTCACATAGTTCATACATTCGGCAGCAGGGATGCCCTTGAGCCCTGTTGCTCTGATGATAGTACGGCTAACAGCCATGAAGATGGCAGCGGGAACACCTTTTCCCGAAACATCACCAATCACAAAGCCGATCCGGTCGTTATCGATCATGAAAAAATCGTAAAAATCGCCACCTACTTCCTTGGCCGCATTCATGGCTGCATAAATGTCAAATTCTTTCCGGTCTGGATAAGGTGGGAAATTCTTTGGGAGTATCGCCTGCTGGATCTCGCGGGCAGTCTGGAGATCCTGCTGTATCGACACCAGCTGATCATGTTCTTCGAGAGACCTTCTGACCTGGAGAATCTCATCGAGGGTTTTGTTGATAGTGATCTCCAGATCCTCAAAATTGATAGGTTTGGTAAGGAAGTCAAAGGCTCCCCTGTTCATGGCAGTACGTATATTTTCCATATCCCCGTAGGCAGAGACTACCACCGTTTTAAGGCCGGGATGTTTCAGCTCCTTCAGCTTTAGAAGCAACGTCAGTCCGTCCATCTCGGGCATATTTATGTCAGACAGGATGATCCCGATCTCGGGGTATTCAATAAGTTTGCTTAAAGCCTCCAGCCCGTTATGCGCGAAAACAAAATCGTATACTCCATCTCTTATCTGCCTTCTGAATTTCTGCTTTACAAGTGGTTCGAGATCGACCTCATCGTCTACGACCATGATCTTAATATTTTTACCCAGTTCTTCGCTCATAGTATATTGTTTTCTGTTAGATACAATTTTCGTTATACCGATTTCGGAATTGTTATTATGAATTCGGCGTATTCTCCCTCTTTCGAATCAATTTCGATCTGCCCCTGGTGTTCCTGGACGATGATGTCGAAGCTGATCGACATTCCGAGACCTGTTCCGGAACCGGCGGGTTTGGTGGTAAAAAACGGATTAAACACTTTCTCCAGTATTGCTTTGGGCATCCCCTTTCCATTGTCCCATATCCTGATCTGAACCTTGGTGCCCAGATCTTTGGTGGAGACTCTTAAAATCGGGAAATACGCATCCGTGAGTTCCTTCTTTTTCTGATTCGTGGAATAACAGGCATTGTTGATCATGTTGAGGAATACCCGGCTGAGATCCTGGGGAATCACGTTCACCTGTTTCAGCGTGGGATCGTAGTCTGCTTCAATTTTTATGTTGAAGGATGAATCATTGGCTCTCATGCCATGATACCCCAGGTTAACATATTCGGCGAGCAGGGCATTGATGTCGGTTGGCATACGTTCGCCCGATTTGCCGCGGGAATGCAGGAGCATACCGCGGATGATGCTATCGGCACGTTTTCCATGGTCGTGGATTTTTTGAACATTGCCTTCAATATCTTTTAAAATTCCAAGGTAATATTCCGCATCTTTTTCTCCCAGGCAAGCGGTAAATTTATCTTTCTCCTCAAGAATCTCCTGTACCAGTTCAACCGAGAGGTCAGAGAAATTATTAATAAAGTTGAGGGGGTTTTTAATCTCATGGGCTATACCGGCTGTAAGCTGGCCGAGAGAAGCCATTTTCTCGCTCTGTACCAGCTGTGCCTGGGCCGCTTTCAGGTTGTTGAATGCGGCATCAAGTTCCTGATGCTTTGCATTAAGTTCCAGTGTACGCTCATCGACTTTCTGCTCGAGTGTTCTATTGTATTCTTCAAGCTGTTCATGTGACATTCTGAGCTCATCGGAGGTTTTCTGCAGATCATGAATGGTTTTGGCCAGAGTCTCCTGCATATAAACAAACGCGTTATTCAGTCGTCCGATCTCATCTTTTGACCTGATCACGGGAAGGGCTACATTGAAATCCCCCTCTGCAAACTGTTCAGCGGCAGCTGTAAGTCGCCGGAGCGAACGCGTAATAGACCGTGAAATCAAAAGAATCACAATAAAAATAATGACCAATCCGCCTATTGAAAGAATCATCAGGGTCCGGTACAGCTTATTGGCATCCGCCATAAATTCATCCACCGGAAAAACAATCCCCACCGACCATCCATTGGAGGGAACAGGAGCATAGGCAATAAAACTTACTTTGCCGGTGAGAGTATTTTTATATGACATATCGGCAAATCCTTTATCTCCTCCAATCATTTTCCGTCCAATCTCATGCAGCTCTTTAGAACCCAGATTATCGGCTAAAGAAAAGATGGATTCATTCATGATGAACTCTTTCTTTACATGAGTCACCATAGTACCTGTCTGGGAGATCATGTAACCATAGCCACTCTCGTAAACCTTGATTGCATTCACAATCTGCTGAAGGTAAAACAATGAAACATCAACCGTAAGGATCCCGATAAACTTCTTCCTTCCTTCAGTTGTTGTATATAATGGTATGGAATAGGTTGACATGATTACATTTCCCCCACCCTGATCATAATAGGGTTCGCTCCACTGGGACCTCCCCAGCTCTTTCGGGATCTGATACCAGTCCATCGTGTAATAATCGTACGAGCTATCTCCCAGATGCATGAACTTCACCTCGTTCTTGTCACGGTAATAATAAAAGGAATAGTACTTTTCATCAGGCGTGCGGTAATAGGGTTCAAATGCAAGGGCAGCGCCATAAATGTCACTATTGTTTTCAACCATTTGCCTGAGCAGATATTTCATCTTGGTCTCATTCCCAAGCTCCGACAGGATCAGGGTCATATAGTTTCCCGGGATCGACTGAATGTTTGAAAGAACTTTGTCGATCTTCAATACGGTATTTTCGGTTTTCTCATTGGCCAGGTTTTTAAGGTTCCTGATCACGACATCTTTGTTTACATTATAGTTATAGCTGAAAATCAGCATCATGATCGTGGCAATAGACAGAAAGATGAAAAGAATCATTTTAAAGGCAAGACTTCGTCTGATATTATTCTTCTTTGGCTGAATCATGAGCAGTTTCTACTTCTCGGTTGCAGTATTGAGCAAGCTGTTATAGGGTCGGAAAAAATGTTTATATGCAGGGATGGCGTCGATCTGTTTGTTTTGAAGAAGCATCCTGGCATTCGAAATGTAATCGGCTTCGGAAAGCATGATATTGAAAGTCGTTTTCCCCGCGGGCAGGTATAGATCTTTGTACCTCCCTATCATCCATTTCTGTTGGGAACGGTTGGCAGGCAATTTCTGTTGCCTTTGGTTTTTAAGAATTATTTCGAGGCTCTCATCGGGATTGTTGAAGACATATAACCAGGCTTCAACTGTTGCTTTGACGAATTCCGCGCAAACGGCAGGATCGGCTTTAATTTTATCCTCCAGGCAATACACCCCGTCTTCGAGAAAATTCAGGCCATAGTCGGCAAAAAAGAAAGGAACCAGTTCGTTTTCATCATATCCGCTGTTAAGTATGGCGTGATATTCATCAAACCAGTTGGCATTGGTCACTTCCACGCCACCCTGAAGGAAAAGGTTGTTGGTGCTGCCAATGCGTATGATCTGAGTGTTCAGATTATATTTAGCGAACAAGGTCTTTGGCTGAAGTTCGAACCCTTCCCAGATACCGGCACGCTTCCCGTTAAGGTCGCTGATAGTTTTTATCCCGCTCGATTTTTTTGCGAGGAGCATCAGTGATGAGCGGGTTGAGAACTGGGCAATATTTACAATGTTTATACCGCTGCATCTCATCTGAATAGCGTTGACAAGCCAGAGAATGGCAAAATCAGCCTGTCCCTGTTTAATGATGTCGTTCGTTGAAATGAATGGTTTGTACTCGAGAATATTCAGGTCTATCCCGTGCTTTTTAAAAATACCCTTTTCTTTTCCCACGTAAAATCCTGCAAACTGTCCTGAAGTTACCCAGTAGGGATAGACTGTGATTTTTTTCAGAGGGCCTTTGTGCACTGTTTCAGCTTCTGTTCCTGATGGAGCAATTTGTTCCTGCTTCCCTTTTTGCATGCAGGAAGCAGGAATAAGAGATGCAAGTACCAGCAAAACATTCAGAAAAAAACGCCTTCGGTTAAGATACAATGGCATACTGATTTGTAAATTTTCTTTTTTCACATGTAAAATTAAATTATTTTCGTTATCCGAACCAATAAATTGATCATGCAAGCCTTGTTTTTCGATAATGAACTTTCAATAAAAGAAATACCTGTGCCGGAACCCGCAGTTGGAGAGGTATTGGTTAAAGTTCTCTGTTCTGCTATCTGTAATACTGATCTGGAAATCATTAAAGGGTATATGGGTTTCAGAGGAGTGCTCGGGCATGAATTTGTAGGCAGGGTAGTAAGCCCGGCTCATCGCCTGAACGGAAAAACCGTGGTGGGAGAAATAAACTGTTCCTGCGGTCACTGCTATCTCTGCCTGAGCGGGAGGCGAACTCATTGTACTACCCGCACGGTCACCGGCATCGCCGGGCGGCAGGGAGTCTTTGCCGATTTTATTGCCCTCCCGGCAGAGAATCTCCACCTTGTTCCTGATTCTGTTCCTGAACACATTGCCGTCTTTACTGAGCCCCTGGCAGCAGCTGTTGAGATCTTTGAGCAGATGCATATGAAGCCTTCGAAGAACCTGTTTATTTTCGGAGCCGGTAAGCTTGGTTTGCTGGTTTCGATGGTTGCCAGGCTACAGGGTTTCGAATATACTACACTGGATCTTGTAAAAGAGAAAGCTGATTTTGCTGCCAGTCTGGGGATTCATGCAAGGCCCCTGTCAGATCTTAAAGCCGATGAGAAAGCAGAAGTCTGTATTGATTGTACCGGGAGCCCCGAAGGCATAAATCTGGCTCTCTCACACCTGTGGCCCAGGGGAACGCTGGTACTGAAAACAACGGTGGCCGCCACCGAAAAAATAGACCTTAACAGCATTGTCATCAACGAATTGACCATACTTGGTTCACGCTGCGGATTGTTTAACCCCGCTCTTAACCTGCTTGGAAGAAAACTCATTGATCCTTCATCTATGATATCCGCCAGATATTCATTTAAAGATATTCTGCAGGCCTTCGAATCTGCAAAAAATCCGCTTTCCCATAAGATCATCATTGACCACAGCTCATAAATGTTTTTTTTGACAAGGCTGTGCATTAAAAAAAAACCTGTAAATTCGCTTTTCCATTCAGAAACATTAAAGACATGAAAGCATTCAGAACAATTTTTACCGGCCTTTTCGTGGCACTCGCCGCTACTTTAGCAATCACTTCCTGCAACAACACGGCCACCAAGGATGAACAGGCCAATCAGGCAGCTGCTGATACAATTAAAAAAGATGTAAGCCTTACACCTGAAAACAAGAACCTTCTCTACCAGTTCCCTACCCCGTTTGAAGTGACCATGATGCTTCAGAGGGCAAAGGCAGGGTTCATTTTTAACATTACGAACTCTCCTGCCAATGTCACAAAATATTCAACCGAGAAGGCAAAAGCTCTGAACCTGGGTGTTTACAGCGCCGACCTTGCCTATGCTGCAACATACAATTATGTTGATGAAACCAATAAGTTCATTGCATGTACTGGCAAACTTGCCAACGATCTGGGTATTGCAGGCATTTACGACCCGACTCTTGTCGACAGGGTCAAAAAATTCAACAACAATAAGGATTCCCTGGTGAATATGGTCACCAAGATATTTAGCAGCACCAATGATTTCCTGAGCAAAAACAACCGTAACCAGATTGCCGTTCTTGTGGCCGCGGGTACATTTGTAGAAGCCTTGTATCTTACAGCCTCCCTGAATCAGGTTGCAGCAGACAACAAGTCTATCTCGACCGTTATTTTCAGGCAGAAGGACAACCTCGATAAACTTGTCACCATCCTCACCGCTTATAACATGGACTCGGAATTGAAACCAATTGGCGACGAGGTAACCAGGCTCAAAGCAATTTATACCAATTACGGACTGGAAGCCGACAAGAAGCTGCCCCAGATAAAAGCTGCTGAGATTGGCGATCTTACGCAAAGCGTAAGAGATTCCTTCGTGAAATGACCGAGCCGATTCTGATGGCCCTGGTCCAGCTGTTTGCTACTGTCGCAGCAACAGCAAGGAAGCAGGCTTCTGAGAATTCCAGGCTCATTCTCGAATCTTTTTTGCGTGAACAGCTTAACAGCCAGGAACTTGAGGAGTACCTTAAGCTCTTCGATGAACTCCTTTTCTTTCACCAGCCATTGGAAGAGCCCTCCGAGGCGGCTCCGGTTGATGTTTCGCAAAAAATATCAGTCATCTGTCAGAAAGTCTACAAAGACCTCCCCTATCTTGACAGGCTTATTGTTTTTATCAAATTCACCGAATTTCTTGAGGAGATATGCAAAAACGAGAACGGACAGGGCCTGAAGGAAAACGGGCTGATGCTCAGTTATACCAGCCTGCTTAAGTCGTCGTTCAGCATATCTGATCTTGAATACAATAACATCCTCGACTTTGTTTTAGACCTCTACCACGATAAAACCAGGAACCAGGATCTGCTGATCATCGACGGGAAGCCGGAAAGTGACAGTGCAAATCATATTTTCAGGGAGCATCTCGATGGATGCCTGATGGTTCTGTATTTCCCGGGCATCCGTCGTTTTTTTGCCCGCTACCTTGGGAAAGACACCATCTATCTGAATGGTCATAATATTCAGCCTTACCGGTCTTTTTTTCTGGCCAATGGAGCCATCCTTACAAATCTCAAGATAACACCTGTTTATTATACTGATATCGCTTCCAGGTTCCTTCACAGCGACGAAACCATTCATATTGAGTTTACCGCCAATGAGATCGAATACCGTTTCAGGAACAGTACCAACGGCATTCATCCGTTCAGTTTTACAGCCCGTTCGGGTGAGCTGATAGGGATCATGGGAGGAAGCGGGGTTGGAAAATCGACTCTGCTGAATATTTTTAACGGAAGCCTTGGACTGCGGAGCGGAGAGATCCTTATCAACGGCTACAGACTGGGGACCGACAACGTCAAGCTCGAAGGGGTGATCGGTTTTGTTCCACAGGATGACCTTTTGGTTGAAGAATTGACTGTTTTCGAGAACCTTTATTTTAATGCCAAACTCTGTTTCAGGGATTTCAGTGAACGACAGCTGATGAAATCTGTTCTGAAAGTGCTGAAAGATATCGGTCTGATCGGCATCAAAGACCTGAGAGTGGGTGACCCCCTGAACAAATTTATCAGCGGAGGACAGCGCAAGAGACTGAATATCGCTCTGGAACTGATCCGTGAACCCTCGGTGCTGTTTGTCGACGAACCCACCTCAGGACTTTCCTCGATGGATTCAGAGCTCGTGATGTTACTTCTGAAGGAACAAACCCTGAAAGGCCGGCTGGTAGTGATCAATATTCATCAGCCTTCATCTGATATTTATAAGCTCTTCGATGTTCTGCTGGTGATGGATAAAGGAGGTTATCCCATATATTATGGTAACCCCATCGATGCCCTGTCGTACTTCAAAACACTCAGCAATCACATCAATCCAACCGAAAGCGAATGTCAGAACTGCGGCTATGTAAACCCTGAGCAGATTCTTCAGATCACCGAAGCCAAAACCGTGAGCGAGTATGGGAAACTTACTGTTAACCGTAAAGTCACTCCCACAGAATGGTATGATCACTTCAGAAAGACCATTCAGCCAAAACTGAAGCTCTCATCAGAGAAGCAACAACTTCCCCTGAATTTTTTCAAAGTACCGGGAAGCTTTAAACAGTTCAGGATCTTTAGTATCAGGAATCTCCTGAGCAAGATCACCAACCGCCAGTACCTGGTCATCAATTTATTCGAGGCCCCATTTCTGGCCGCCCTTCTTGCTTTTCTCACGCGGTATTCCGGTGGTGAAAAGTATTCGTTTGGCGGTAACAAAAACCTCGTTGCCTATATGTTTATGAGCGTGGTTGTGGCGCTTTTTCTCGGAATGATGGTAAGTGCCGAAGAGATCTTCAGAGACCGGAGGATACTTAAACGGGAGGCCTTTCTGCATCTTAGCCGCAGCAGTTACCTTAATTCAAAGATCATACTGCTGTTTGTACTTTCTGCCATCCAGACCTTGCTTTATGTACTGGTAGGCAACTGGATACTGGATATCAGAGGAATGACCCTCGCTTACTGGCTTATTCTTTTCAGCGCTTCCTGTTTTGCAAATATGGCCGGGCTGAACATTTCTTCGGGCCTCGACTCTATTGTTGCCATTTATATCGTCATTCCATTTATCCTGGTACCACAGCTGCTGCTAAGCGGGACCATAGTTTCATTTGACAACTTAAACCCTGCTATAAGCTCACATGACCATGTTCCATTGGTTGGCGACATAATGGCTTCGCGCTGGAGCTTTGAAGCGATGGCCGTAGAGCAGTTCAGCAACAACAAGTATGAAAAGCAGTTTTTTCAGGCCGATAAGGAAATGTCAAAGTACTCCCATATAACTGCTTACCTCATCCCGGCCCTGCAGGGTATTCTGGATGATTCGAGGATGAATATCGTAAAACGGAAAGACCAGGAAAGGACTTTGCAGAACCTCCGGATTGCACGGAATGAGATCGGAGAGCTGGAAAAAGAGGCCGGGTTCAAACCTGCAGACTTTGTTTCAAAGATCAGCCCTGAAGGCCTTACCGATCAGTTAAACCTGCAACTCAGGTCATACCTCGATTCTCTAAGTGTTGTATTCTCGGCACGGCTCAGTAAAGCAAGCGCCTGGCATGACAACATATACAAGAAGCTTGTAAACGAAGCCGGGCAGGATGCAGTATATGCCCTGAAGCAAGATCATTATAATGAGAATCTTGCCGATATGGTTCTGAATTCTGCCTCAACAGATAAGGTCATTCAGGGGAAAAACAGCTTACTCAGGAAGAAAGATCCTGTGTTTATGGCCCCATTGTCAAGGACCGGCAGGGCACACTTCTATGCCCCGGTAAAATTTATAGGCCCCCTTGCCATCGATACGTTCTGGTTCAATATTGGTGCATTATGGCTGATGTCGCTGTTTTTATATCTTGCGCTTCAGCAAAACACCTTACGTAAGACCCTTGAGTATTTCGGGCAGATCAGGAGAACCCGCAAGCCATAGAATGTGCTTACTGCAATTATGACAGGCCGTTAAGTCTGATCGTTTCAAGCTCGGCCGCACTGAACAAACCGCTTCTGTATAGCCTGAGGAATTGCTCCGAGACTCCGGTCCCGAAAAGCAGCACCTCATCTGAGTTTACCGTTACCTTAACGCCATGATCGAACAGAATTCTTATTGGATGTGTTTTATATGACTTCACGCGTTTCAACCTTATGTTGCTTTCGGGACAAACATTGAGGCGAATGCCGTTTGAAGCAAGCCAGCGCATCACTTCCGGTGAAGCCGCTGCTCCTATGCCATGCTGTACTTCCTGAAGCTCAAGTATCTCAACCGCTTGCCTTACCGATTCGGCATCACCAAATTCCCCGGTATGCGCTTTTAACTTCAGACCTTGCGTACGGGCAAAACGGTAGAGTTCACGAAAATTTTCGAGGGGCTGTGCGTTCTCATCATCATACAGGTCGATACTCCTGAAATAATCATAAGCAAGAAAGGGCTCAAGGTGTTTCAGAACAGAGCGCAGCGACAATGTCTTCGGAAAACCCAGTTCGGGCCGAAACTCTATCTCCGGGGCTATCATGGCATGGTAGTGTTTCAGGGTACTGACGGCCCGTTCAGCCGACACATTAAAAAGACTTCCGAAAAAGCCATCCATACTCATTTCAAGAACCCTTATCCCGTCCTGCTTAGCTTGTATGAACGCGGCTTCGATAGCTTTTTCAAAGGCACCGGGCCTTTCCATGAAAGGCCTGTAAACCTCGTAGATCCACCGGTTGAGAGGCTCAATCCCCATCGTATCGGTACGGAACGGCTTTAGCTTTTCCCCATAAAACCTGTTGATCACAGAGGCTTTGCCTCCAAGCATACAATGGTTATGCAGATCTGATTTTGGTATACTGCGGATGGCTTTCAGGCGGCCTTCCTCCAGTGCTGTTTTTAATGAAACTGAGTTTACAGGCTTGGCTGTTTTCTTCATTATTTATTCTTATTTGAGCTGGCGGAGATACATCTGGATGGTATTTTCGAGACCAAAATACAAGGCATCGCATATCAGAGCATGGCCAATTGAAACTTCCAGAAGACAGGGAATATTCCGATAAAAGAAGTTAAGGTTTGTTAGGTTCAGGTCGTGGCCGGCATTAATCCCCAGGCCCGACTCATGAGCTATTTCTGCTGCCCTGCTGAAGGGTTTCACTGCTTTTACCGGATTGGAAGGGAATTCACGCGCAAAGGCCTCAGTATAAAGCTCAACCCGGTCGGCGCCGGTTTTCGCGGCATGCCGTATCATCTTTTCATCTGTTTCAATAAAAATAGAGGTTCTGATCCCATTCGATTTAAACCTTTCAATCACATCAGTTAGAAACTGTTCATGTTTTATGGTATCCCATCCCGCATTCGAAGTAAGAACACCAGGGGGGTCCGGAACCAGAGTGACCTGGGCTGGTTTAATCTCATTTACAAGCTTGATAAAATCTTCGGAAGGATAGCCTTCAATGTTAAACTCCGCGCTCAGTATAGGTTTCAGGTCAAAAACATCCCTGTACCTGACATGCCGCTCATCAGGCCTGGGGTGCACGGTTATACCTTCAGCACCGAAACGTTCACAATCCAGGGCCACCCTGAGTAAGTCGGGCATGTTTCCTCCGCGGGCATTTCGCAGAGTGGCTATCTTGTTGATATTAACACTTAATCTGGTCATCCTGAAAATTTCTGCAAAGTTAATACTAACTTTGTTAACGGTTTTGAATTTGTTTGTCATGCGTATTGTAATCCAAAGAGTATCATCAGCTTCGGTAGAAATTGAGGGAAGGGTAACGGCCCGGATCGGACCCGGACTTATGATCCTGCTGGGTATTGAAGAGGAAGATTTACAGGATGATATACTCTGGCTTTGCCGCAAAACAGCAAAACTCAGGATCTTCGACGATCATGAAGGCGTAATGAATCTTTCTGTTACAGATAGCAAGAGTGAAATTCTCATAATCAGCCAGTTTACCCTGCATGCATCCACTAAAAAGGGCAGCAGGCCATCATATATCCGTGCAGCCCGGCCGGAACATGCCATACCTCTGTATGAGTCATTCGTCAAATGCATGGCTGAAGAAACCCTTACCGAAGTCAAAACTGGAGTTTTTGGAGCCATGATGCAAGTATCGCTTGTGAACAACGGCCCTGTAACAATTTTGATCGATTCAAAGAAGAAAGAATAATATCTCTGAATAAGTTACGTAAAAGTTTGGTTAATGTAAAGCGGTTGTATATCTTTGTAAGGTGAAGAAAATTCTCCTTATAGAAGATGACCGGCTGATCCTCGAAACTACTTCAGATTTACTTCAGAAATCAGGTTTTGAGGTATTGAAAGCCACTGGAGGAGATGCAGGGTTGTCGCTTGCAAAAGCCGAGTTGCCTGACCTGATTTTATGCGACATACTTATGCCAGGTATAAACGGGCATGAGGTATACAGGCTGTTGCAGAAAGATGTAGCCACAGCCGACACTCCTTTTATCTTTCTCACTTCACTCGGCGATACCAAGAATATGCGTGAAGGCATGCAGATGGGAGCCGATGATTACATCAGCAAGCCGGCGGTTCCTGCCGAATTGCTTAAAACCATCAAGGCCAGGCTGGAAAAATCCGACCGTCTGAGAAAACCTAAACAATTATGGGAAGATCGTTACAGGGAACTGGTCGAAAATATAGGAGAAGGAATAGGGGTTGTTGATCTCAATGAGCGCTTTACATATGTAAATCCATTCGCTTGTGAAATATTTGGTCTTTCTTCCAACCAGCTTGTCGGGCAGAAACTGCTTAACTTTATTCATCCTTCGTCACATACAGAGATCTTTCGGCAGACCCAGAACCGCATGCTGGGTAAGAAAAACATTTACGAAGTTGAAGTTCTGAGGTTAGACGGACAGCGGAGGTGGATTACTGTTACTGCAACTCCCCAATACGATGCCAATGGTAAATTCTCCGGCACATTCGGAGTATTCCGCGATATTACAAGTATCAAACTTGCTGATGCCCGAATTAAGGAAAGCGAGGAGAGACTTAGTGCGATTGTTGACCTTACAAACGATTATATCTGGGAGATCAATCCCCATTGGGAATACACCTATATCAGCTCCAAGGCATATGACATTACAGGCTACCGACCGGAAGAACTCATCGGAAAGTCGCCATTTTCGTTTATGCCTCCCGAGGATGTTGACCAGGTGAAAGAGCTGCTCAGGGGTTTTGTTCATTCTTACAAGCCAATTAACATGCTTTCAAACCGTGTGATTCACCGTGACGGGCATATTGTTTACTTGGAATCTTCAGGCATTCCTATTTTCGACACCAAAGGAAAATATTCCGGCTACAGAGGGGCCGACAGGGATATTACTCTCAGAAAATCATTTGAAAACCAGCTTGTCATTGCCAAGGAAAGGGCCGAAGACTCTGATCGTTTGAAATCGTCTATTCTTGCAAACGTCAGTCATGAGCTGCGAACTCCCTTGAATGGTATTTTAGGGTTTGCCGAGATCTTGAAAGCTGAGATGAAGAATACTGAGCACGAGATGATGGCCGAAAACATCCACTCCTCTGGAAGAAGGCTTATGGCCACCCTTAATTCACTGATCATTTTATCTCAGCTGGTGGCAGGCAAGGTGGCTCTTTCGATCCGGCCCGTGTTGCTAAAAGAATGTATCAGCGCTGTAATTAAATCGCTTGAGCCCTATGCCAATGAGAAGCATCTAACCATTACTTTTAATGCAGATCCTTCCATTCATTTAAATACCGATGAACAGCTCCTGAAGCAACTTTTCCGTCAGATTCTCGACAATGCCATCAAATTCACCGAAAAAGGAGGTATAACGATTAATGTCTCTGTTGAAAAGGCCAAAACTGAGGGTTTCCTTATCATTTCAATCATTGATACCGGGATTGGTATCGACAAAGAGAATCACGACCTTATTTTCCAGGAATTCCGGCAGATAAGTGAAGGATTTTCCAGGCAGTTTCAGGGTTCCGGTGTTGGCCTTTCCATATGCAAGAAAATGATTGACCTTATGGAAGGCAAAATGACTCTTGAAAGCACTCCAGGCAAAGGTTCATCATTTCATATATGGCTTCCCTACCATCCTGATGCCGTGATTCCCAAAGCAGAAAAAACCGTCGCCAATGTTGCTGCTGTTGATGCCCCGCCCGAACTGAAGCAGGTTAAAAAAGCTGCCCTCCCCTGGGTATTACTTGTTGAAGACAATCTAGTAAATAAGGAACTGACTGAATTTTTTCTCAGAAAAGTTTGTCAGATCGACTATACTCACGACGGGGCAACGGCAATCAGAATGGTAAAAGAAAAACAGTACAATGCCATCCTGATGGACATCAACCTTGGTTACGGCATCAATGGAATTGAAACAACCAAAGAAATCAGGAAGATACCGGAGTACAAGGACACGCCGGTAATTGCAATCACCGGATATACAATGAGCGGCGATAAAGATATGCTGCTTGAGCAGGGCTGCACGCACTATCTGGCGAAACCTTTCGACCAGGCCAGTATATTGGAAGTGATGAATCAGGTTTTAGCTTAAATAAGCCGTTCTTAGTTTACAGCCTTTTTTATTTTCCGGGAATTTTAAAAACAATGGGCATTCTTACCACTACCCTCACGGCTTTTCCATTCCGGCGTGCGGCTTCCCACCTGGGCATAAGTTTTACGACCCGCACGGCTTCCTCATCGCAGCCCCCTCCAACTGCTTTTGTTACTTCAATATTCGAAATTGAGCCATCGACTTCAATAACAAATACCACAACAATCACGCCCTGAGTATTTGACTTCATGGCCGTCTCGGGATACTTCACGTTTTTCCTCAGGAACCACAGCCTCGCATCATCACCTCCGGGATATTTTGGATAAACGTCGATCATCGTGACAATGCCCCCTGCATCACCCTTACCTTGGTCGCTTAAGGCATTTCCCTGATTTTTTCCTGCCGAATCAGCTGGCTTTTCCTCCTCTTCAATGGGCGGTGGCTCCTCCACCGGCTTGAGCTTTTCTTCTATCACCGAGTCGCTTACTACCGGGGCTTTCTGAAATTCCGGTTCCCTGGGCAGGGATCCGGCGAGTTTATTGAGATTGTCGTCGGGCGGAGGGAGAACACTGTAATATTCCACGTTGGTGATCATGTCATCATCAAAAAGCGGAATCGGCTCAAAATAATAGTAAATAAAGGGTGAGAGAACTGCTGCAACAGAAAGAAAAACAGACAGAATCGTTGCAATAAGCAGGTTCCTGGGGTAGCGTTTTCGAAGAATATAACCGCCATAAGCCTGGTTTCTGCCAGAGAAAACAATATCGAACAGATCAGGCGGACGGTTTGCTTTCATTCTTCCAGGTATTTCTTAAGCAGTTCAATTTCCCTTCGGTGGCGTTTGGTGGGTCTTCCGGTACCGGGGTCACGATACTCATAATTCATTTCACGCATCGTTTTAATCCTGCTGTATTCACTTTCAGGAGTAAGGTCCTGCAGGTATTCCGGCACCAGAGGAGCTCCTACCCTGTTTTCAGGAAGCTGCATCACTTTCACGGTTTTGGTGATGGAGTGTTGAGAAATACTTATCTCTTCGCCGGGTTTCACTTCATGGGATGGTTTTACAATATGTCCGCCAACCCTGACTTTCGCCGATTTGCATGCTTCGGTTGCCTGGTTGCGGGTCTTGAAAAGCCGAACCGCCCATAACCATTTATCGATCCTGACCCCTTTACTCATTTTTGACGGAAAAATATCTCCATGGGAGCTCCCGTAAAATCAAAGTGTTCCCTGAGTTTATTTTCAATAAAACGACGATATGGGTCTTTTAAGTATTGCGGATGATTACAGAAAAAAACAAACGAAGGAAAGGCTGTGGGAAGTTGTGTTGCAAATTTGATGCGTACATATTTTCCTTTAACCGCCGGAGGAGGTGTTTGTTCAATAATTGGAAGAATATAGTCGTTAAGTTCCCTGGTAGGTATTTTCCGCATTCTGTTTTTATAAACTTCCACGGCGGTCTCCATGGTTTTCAGGATGCGTTGCTTCTGAATTACAGATGCGAAAATTATAGGCACATCGCGAAAAGGAGCAGTCTGTTCTCTGATGAAGTCTTCAAATTCCTTATGCGTGTTGGTCTGCTTCTCAACAAGGTCCCATTTATTGACAAGAATAACAACTCCCTTGTGGTTGCGATCAATGATATGGAATATATTCAGATCCTGGGCTTCAAAACCCCTTTCAGCATCTACCATCAGGATACACACATCGCTGTGTTCAATGGAGCGTATAGCCCGCATGACCGAATAGAATTCAATATCCTCCTTGACCTTTCCTTTTTTACGTATCCCGGCCGTATCGACCAGCAGGAAATTCAGTCCGAATGAATTGTATGCAGAATGTATGGAATCGCGTGTAGTTCCAGCCAGTGGGGTAACAATGGTGCGCTCGATACCCAGAAGAAGATTGACCAGAGAAGATTTTCCGGCATTTGGACGGCCTACAATAGAAATCTTAGGAAGATCTGGTAGTTCCTCATTATTTTCGGGTGAGGATTCATCGAGGGGCGGAAACGTTGCAGTAACCGCGTCGAGAAGTTCGCCTGTTCCGCTGCCGCTGATTGCCGAGATCCCGAATATTTCGTCTATGCCGAGCGAATAAAATTCATTCACCATGTCGACCTGCTTAATACTATCAACTTTATTCGACACAAGCAACACCTTCTTTCCTGAACGCCTCAACATGATAGCCACATCTTCATCCATGGGAGTAAGGCCTTCCCTCACATCCACCATAAAAATAATTACATCGGCTTCATCGATTGCAAGGTTAACCTGCTTTTTGATCTCCGATTCGTAGATATCCTCAGAATTGTCGACATACCCACCCGTGTCGATCACCGAGAACTGATGCCCGTTCCAATCAGACAAGCCATAATGCCGGTCGCGGGTAACACCGCTGGTAGGGTCCACGATAGCTTCACGCTGCCCTACGAGACGGTTAAAAAGTGTGCTTTTGCCCACATTCGGGCGACCAACGATAGCGATGATTTTTGACATAAATCTATATTAAATGGTGAAATGGTGAAATGGTGAAATGGTGAAATCGTGTTCGGCGAAGCCGTAATGAACACAAATAAAATAGACAATTCGTGAATAAATCGTGAAATGGTGAAATGGTGAAAATCATGCGATATTTGATATTCAGTCCTTTCATCCGTCTGCTTCTTCCCCGAGATTATACCCAAACCTCCTGAGTTGCAGCTCATCTTCCCTCCAGTCTTTCGATACTTTTACATGCAGTTCAAGGAAAATATGGCGATCAAGAAATTCTTCAATTGATTTGCGGGCATCGGTACCCAGTTTTTTAATGGCCTTGCCCTGGTGACCAAGAATAATCGCCTTTTGTGATTCCCTGGCAATATAAATGATCGCCCTGATACGTAGTAATGAATCCTCCTCTTTGAATGAATCAATAGCCACTTCAACAGAGTATGGGACTTCCTGCGAATAATTCATCAGTATTTTTTCACGGATGATTTCCGCCACAAAAAAACGTTCATTCCGATCGGTTAGTTCATCAGTATCATAATACGGCGGATGTTGTGGTAACAATTTGATTAACCTGATTTTAAGCAAGTTGAGATTCGATTCGTGGAGTGCGGAAACAGGCAGAATCTCTGCATTAGGCAGGAGTTTAGCCCATAGCTCTACTTCCTTTTCCAGTTTGGTCTGGTTGATCGTATCGATTTTATTGATCAGGACTATTACCGGGCGCTCCGTTTTTATTATTCTCTGCAGGATTTCATCATGAGTGAATTTCAAACCAGGTTCAGTAACAAGCAGTATAATATCGGCGTCGGCCAATGATGAGCCGATGGCTGCAACCATGGCCTGGTGCAGTTTATATTTTGGAGTAAGAATACCCGGGGTATCTGAAAACACCATCTGATAGTCTTCCCCGTTGAGTATACCAAGAATACGGTGCCTTGTAGTCTGGGCCTTAGGAGTAATGCCTGATAGTTTCTCCCCGATAAGGGCATTCATCAATGTTGACTTCCCAACGTTAGGATACCCCAGAATTGAGATATAACCGGCTTTATGAGCCATAAAAATTTTTATATGTTTTGAGATGCGGCAAAATAACCATATCTTTGTACCACGAAATTCAAATTCGCCACGATACAAACCACAAAGGTACGAAAATATAAGCGAAGCGAGCCAGGGATTTGTTGTTAAGCCTCCCCTGAAACGGATCAACGCAGTTCATCCTATCCCCGCAACAACGGAACCCTGGCATGAAAGTGCCGGGGTTTTTCTTTTTCCGACGAGGCCGCAAAGCTTGCTTTGCAGGCCGAGGAGGAAGAAGAAAAAGACCGGGCAAGCGAAGCGAGCCAGGGATTTGTTGTTAAGCCTCCCCTGAAACGGATCAACGCAGTTCATCCTATCCCCGCAACAACGGAACCCTGGCATGAAAGTGCCGGGGTTTTTCTTTTAACAAGAAGACCCAAGCTTGCTCAATCATGAGAGGGTCCATCAAAGCCTGGAATACAGAATCCCATTTCAACTTTATGCCCAAGCGGCCTGAGTTATGAACATATTAACACATATGAACAAAGAAAAAAAGAAGCAAAAAAAGCAAGATGTTGATCCGAGAATAACTCTTCGAGTTATCAATGGAGTGTTGTATATGATTGCAAGAATATAAGATTCTCTTTTAAAACTTTAGATAATAAAGAAAAAAGGACAATTGATTTAAAGACCATCTCAAAGCTTCCTGCTTTTATTTACAAAATGGCCAATGATCTATGAACTGGCGTTGGTTGCAATATTTTATTGACACAGATTTGGAAAACTCCAATATAGTATATACCTTTGTGATATAATATTAATATATCATGAGAACGCTTTCCTTAAAATTAGATGAAACTGTCTTCAGCGAAACTGAACAGGTTCTTCAGCATGTAAAAAAATCCAGAAATCGTTACATAAATGAAGCTTTAGAGTTTTATAATAAAATTCAAAAGAGAAAATTAATCGCTTCCAAACTTGAAAAAGAATCTAAGTTGTTAAAGGATGAGTCCTTATTGGTTCTTCACGAATTTGAGACCCTTGATTATGAATGTTAAACAATATGAAATCTGGGTTGCAGATTTAAACCCCCGAACGGGGACTGAGACTGGAAAAATAAGACCGGTTCTTGTTGTTCAAACTGATCTCCTTAATAAAGTTCATCCATCTACTTTAATTTGTCCAATCACCTCAAAGGTTCAAAATGAATCGGAATTGTTACGTGTTCATCTGAAAAAAGGAGTATCTGGAGTTAATGAAAATTGTGACATTATGATTGATCAATTAAGAGCAATTGATAATTCCAGGTTGAGAAATAAGATTGGGGTTCTTACAAAGGATTCTATTGAGAAAGTGAAAGAGAACCTAAAAATCATCTTAGATTTAGAATAAAATACTGCAACCGCATAACGCTAATCGCAACAATGCTAAAGCAAAGTTGCTTAGCAAAGGGTACACCTATAATACTCCCCAAAATATATCAGCGAAGACAATATGATGTTGTTGCCCCCCTGGCAATACCGACGCCTATTCTTTTACGATCTTTCTCACCTCAACCTTGTCATTTACAAGGAGCCGGATAGTGTAAACGCCCCTGGCAAAACCACCAAGGTCCAATTGTGTTTTGTCTGAGACAACCTTCTTTTTTAACAGTTCCTGCCCGCTGGCATTAAAAATGGACAATGTGCCTTCGCCACCAGATTGACTGGTTTCGATGGTGACGGTATTTTTAGCCGGGTTCGGGTAAATTCGCATATCCCCGGAATTATTGCCATGTTCATTGATCGCAACCAGGATGGATTGCAGGTTGACCTTTTCAGCATCAACAACCTCCCTGGTTGTTAAATCCTGAACCCAGGCGACCAGTTCATAATCGGTGATCAAATCGCCACCCCAGGAAGGATTGATCGTGAAAGTGAGGGGAACCGTCACCTGGTTTGCAGTTTGTAAACTGATCGTGGTTCCGCTGGCGTCGGGTGCCATAACCCGGCTCACATATTCGAGGTGAGTCTGTCCCTGCCAGTTTACCATGATATGCGACTGGGTCAATGCTAAATGCAATACCAGGTTACTGTTTGCAAAGGGTGTTTCCCCGAACCTGTCTACAATGACCGACAGGCTGTAGTCGTTGCCGACCCTGGTTCCATCGCCGATGGTGATCCCAAAGGCGGTTTTGAAAGCATACTCCGATTCGTATATCGGCAAATACGATGTATACAGACTAACTGAATGATCTCCTCCCACAAGCCGTTTATACCCATCAAAAATGGCAGTGGGATAACCCGTGATCCCATAATAGGAGTTCCGGGCATTCGAAGCGGTATAGGCATAAGTGTCGCCGTTATGATTTTCCACCACTGCGACCTGCTGTCCGTTGGTAACAAGGTCATCGGCCCCCATGGCAGCTCCCGGACAATACTGACACCATGTACCGGTTCCGACCTCCAGTAAAACGTATTGTTTATTATGGGTATAGGTATAAACCGTTTTCACAATGGTGTCATTTGAATGATCCATGTCTGAGGCCAGCGAAGTATATATTTTCATTTCATATATCGCCTGGGAAGCGGGCAGTGTGAAGGAAGTAAAGTTCACGATGGCCGTATCCCATGAAGCCAACGATGAAACAGTTTGATCATCGGTATATATCTCACTGTTGGCATAGTTATAAATTTTGCAGATCACATGAAACCCGGTTTCGGTATTTAACCCTGTATTTTTTATCGTGGCGGAAGGGATAACCGGTGTAGTACTCGTTAAATACTTTTCATTGTTGATCGACAAAGTCGACAGATCGTTGGCAGGGGGGACGATCAGACTTACATCATCCACAAACATGTTGTTTCCATACTTACTGTATCCTCTCAAAATAAGATACTTAACCCCGGTAAGGCTGGCCGGAAGCAGGTAGCTGTGTTTATACCATCCATCCACCGGGTTGTATCTTGGAATCGTTTCCAGCCATGTTGCCCCGGTCAAGCTGGCCACAGAGTTATAGTAAACACCGAGACTGTCATTATAGATCGGCCACCCCGAATCGGCGAATTGCCAGAAACTGAAAACATGTACGTATGAACCGGTAAAAGTCATCGGGGGAGAAACAAGCAGTGCATTCGCACCGGCCAGGTAGTCATAACTGTTATATTCTGCCATGCCTGCCCCGCTGTGCGGAGTGCAAATGGGGTCCACACCGGCGGTTACCCGTTTCCACAACCCGGTGCCTCCAATCTGGAGGTTCTGCCATCCGGCAGGTGGAAAGGTTGTTCCATCAAAACTTTCATTCAGGGTCTGTGCCCATCCCGTTAGGATAAATCCCAGTGAAACCAGGACTAAACAAATCTTTTTCATTTTATAACTTTCTTTTGGAGTTTTGTTTTTTGAATAGCCAAACGAACAATGAAAGGTTGCCGAAAAGCTATGCAAGTTAATCATTTTATCCTCACCTCTTCTCCAGGAACCCGCATCATACAACGGCTTCCAGGTTTGATAATTTTTGACCTTAAGGTTTGCAATGATTGTTGCCATGTTTTTCTTTGTTAGAGGAGAAATGTACTTTTTTATTATAAACAAAGGTTTGACCAGACAAATATAACATTTTTTAGTCTGAGCCTTGGTCTTTGCAGGCTTTCCCCCATGCATCAGCCATTTTTATACATTCCGCAACCAGTGCAGGAGTGACCACCGATGGTTCATGCCAGATGGATTCCTGAGGGGCACAGGCGGCAGCTGCAATGCATTGCAAATCCTCAGCCGTGGGATTATTTACACCGATTTGGGCTAAGGTGACCGGCAAACCTACCGATTTGCAAAACGCATACACTTCATTTTTCAGCAAATCCGGCTTGTTCGACAGGAAGAGTCCCGTGAGCACCCCGAAAGCCACTTTTTCTCCATGAAAAAAGGAGTGTGTCGATGGGAGTTGAGTCAATCCGTTATGGATGGAATGTGCACTGGCAAGTCCTGCACTTTCAAAACCAAGTCCGCTCATAAGGGTATTTGCTTCAATAACCCGTTCCAATTCCGGCGTAACCACATTCGCTGTGCAGCTTTCAACTGCTTTCAATCCAAATTCCAGAATGGTATCGTAACACAATCTTGCCAGTTTGAGTGCAGAAAGAGTGCAGCGGCCCTCTGCTTCATTCGGAGATACTGAGGTGAAACAGGCATCAGCCTCAAACCAGGTCGACAATGCATCGCCAATCCCGGCTACGAGAAGCCGTACCGGAGCTTTTGCAATAATTTCCGAATCCAGCAATACCAGGTTAGGATTTTGTTTCAGGTGAATAACATGATCAAAGGAACCCGTTTGGGTATAAACTACGCTGATCGCGCTGCAGGGTGCATCATTCGAGGCAATGGTAGGCACCATAATGGTTTTCGCATTCAGCTCGTTGGCAACTGCTTTAACCGTGTCAATCACCTTTCCTCCTCCCAATGCCACTATCACATCACAATTCTTCGCATTTGCCAACGCAGAAATCCGGTTTATTTCGTTAACAGTGCATTCACCTCCAAAGGATTCGACAATAAAATCCTGACCTGTCCGGCGTTTTAGATCCGGGATAATTTCTCTGATGGCTGTACATCCAGCTACAATGATGGCTTTCGTACCAAGTTTAGAGATCCATCCGGGCAGGGTACTTATCGCTCCCGGGCCCTGAATATACCGGGCAGGAAAAATTGCTGACTGAAACAACATAGGTTCATTGTTTAAATTCGAAAGGTAAAAGTACGGTTTTCCACGGGGTCAACCCAGGGATCCCATCATAATTACCAATCTCAAAGTACCTTACAGTAATAAATGATTGCTTTCCATTTACCGCTTCCGTATTTTTGCAACTATATTTATAAAATACCCTCGTATGACATTCCCAAAGATTATCATCAGCTACCTTTTAACAACCCTTGTATTTTTTGCCATCGATATGGTTTGGCTCGGTTTTGTTGCAAAAAACATATACCAGAAATACCTTGGGGCACTGCTCTCAGAAACAGTGAACTGGGCTGCTGCCATCATCTTTTATCTCATTTTCATCGTTGGTATTTTCATCTTTGTCATTAGCCCGGCGGTGGAGAAACAATCTGTGGTAAGGGCAATCGTCCTGGGTGCTATTTTTGGGTTTATCTCCTATGCTACCTATGATTTGACGAACTTTGCCACCCTGAAGGGGTTTCCGCTAAACATTGTTTTTATCGACCTTGCATGGGGAGCAACCCTGACCGCTATGGTTAGCGTGGCGGGATATTATATCGTGAAATTCGTGGGTTGTTGATATGGTGAGCTTATGAAAATAATTTTCTTTTTACTAGGCCTCGCTTTTTTATCAGTCCCTGCATTTTCCCAGTGGGAATGGCAAAATCCTTTACCTCAGATCAACTCATTAAAATCAGTGTTTTTCACCGACGCCAATACTGGATATGCCGTGGGTGGGGATTATGGCGGATGTGGTACTATCTTAAAAACATCTGACGGCGGATTAAGTTGGGATATAATTCCGGGCGTGACAACAAATGAATTATCCTCTGTGTTTTTTACGAATTCTGCCACAGGATACATTGCAGGTAACAACGGGACTATACTGAAAACCATTGATGCCGGTTTAAGCTGGTCTCCGCTGCCCAGCGGGACAACAAATTATTTATCTTCTGTTTATTTTGCGGATGAGAATACGGGATATGCCGTAGGTGATGCAGGAACAATCTTAAAAACCGTGAATGGCGGCTCAAGCTGGACCTTTTTATGGAATCCGGCCACTACGAGTGATTTTAAATCAGTTTATTTCGTTGATGCAAACACGGGTTATGTGGCGGGCAATAACGGCCTCCTTTTCAAAACAATTAACGGAGGCGCCCATTGGGACGTTTTATTTTACAATAATCCGTACTGGTTCAGCTCTGTTTTTTTTACCGATGCAAGCACCGGCTATGTCGTCGGTACTTACGGGACTCTAATCAAAACCACCGACGGAGGAACAAACTGGGATGAAATACCCTGCGGAACTTATAATGATTTGAAAAGTGTTTTCTTTACTGATGCCAATACCGGCTATATCGTCGGTAATTCGGGGAAAATCCTTAAAACCACTGATGCAGGCTCAAGCTGGATTGCAGAACCAGGCGGAACAAATGCTTCTGTTCTTTCGATCCACTTTCCCGACAGTGATACAGCATACGCGGTTTGCGCCGGAGGAAGTATTTTAAAAACAGTCAACGCTGGTTCTGAATGGATCCTGTTATCAACAACGGTGACTTCCAATGCATTATTTTCAGTAAAATATACCGATGCCAATACAGGTTATGCGGTGGGCTGGGCCGGAACTATCTTAAAGACTTACAATGGGGGCTCCACCTGGGCAGTGCAATCAGTCGGAACATCAAAACACCTGCTTTCACTATGTTTTACGGATGCCAATACGGGTTATGCCGTGGGGAATTACGGAATAATTATCAAAACCAATGATGCTGGATTAAGCTGGGATACTTTATCGGGCGGAACAACCAATACTTTAAATTCTGTTTTCTTTACCAATGCCAGTAACGGATATATCGTGAGTGGTGCAACGATTTATAAAACTATTAATTCAGGTGCAAGCTGGACAGCAATCCCAACAGATATAACCTGTGCTTTGAATTCGGTTTTCTTTACGGATGATAATACCGGTTATGCCGTTGGTTCAATGCCTTATTCTGGAGCCATCATTAAAACAATCAATGCAGGCGCTTCCTGGATTCTTATTTCGAGCCCGGCTTATGAATTATCTTCTGTCTTCTTTCCAAATCAAGATACCGGTTATGTTTCAGGCCTGAACGGAATAATCTTAAAAACCGTGAATGGCGGAACTAACTGGATTACTGAATCAAGCGGAACAAACCAGCAGTTAAAATCAATTTATTTTCCCTCAGGCAATGTTGGTTATGCCGTGGGCACTGTCGGGACCATCTTGAAAACCATCAATGGAGGTTCAACCTGGACTCCGTCACCAAGCGGAACCTGGGTAGATTTTCAATCAGCTTATTTTACCGATGGCAATACCGGGTCTGTCGTGGGTTCATACGGCTCTATTCTCAAAACCACTAATGGCGGGGGTTATCCTGTTGAATTGAATGATTTGTCATCCAAATCCAACACCCTGAAGATATACCCCAACCCGTCATCAACCGAAATAACGATACAAACATCAGAAACACCAACAAAAAGTCAGCTATCCATTTCAAACCTCAGCGGTCAGGAGCTCATCATCCGCCAGATCACCCAGCCTAAAACCCAAATCGACATATCCCGCCTGCACCGGGGCGTTTATTTTGTGCGCCTGACCAGCGACAAGACCGTGGCGACGGGAAAGATCATAAGGCAGTGAGCCCCCAAACACAATGAAAATGTTATGGAACTATCATCCCATGAACAGAAGTTTCGTTTTGAACAAATAACCATTGCCATAATTTTAGTTTCGGGAGCGATCTTATCATTAGCTCAATTTCTTTATAACCGAAGTCTTTGGTTAGACGAAGCAATGATTGCCCTTAACATCATTAACAAAAATGGTTTTGAACTTCTGAAACCACTCGATCTCAAGCAAGTGGCTCCTATTTTATTTTTACTATCAGAAAAGCTATTCTCAATTCTATGGCCTGATTCAGAGTACGGACTAAGATTGCTGCCGTTGTTATGTTTCTGGGGTTCGCTGTATTTGTTTTACAGAATCCTGACATTGACTTTTAAGAACCCTTATACAATCATCTTTTCATTATCGCTGTTTGCCTTTAATTCTGCCTTGATTCACTATTCCAGTGAAGTGAAACAGTATATGTTTGATGTGTTGGTATTGATTTGCATCTATTATCTTATCCTAAAAGGCTACAAGAAAGAAGAAAACAAATATTATTGCCTTGGGATTATTGGTACAATCAGTATCTTTTTGTCAAATGTTGCTCCAATCATATTATTTAGTGCCGGCCTTTATTTGCTCTATGATTATTTAATAAACAACAAGAAACATTTTAAATATATAGCAGGTGTTTACCTTGCATGGGGAATTACTTTTTTACTGTATTATCACTACTTCATACATGGCCACCCTTCCAGGGAAATTATGATAATCTATTGGTCAAAAGCTAATGCCTTCATGCCGTATAACCCAATCAGCATTGAGTTTTACACATTCCTTCTAAATAAGTTCATGACAATATTTACGTCCTTATTATCTTTTGGCAAGATTGGTTTGGTTTGCTTCCCTGGTTTATTTTTGACAGGTATTGCTACTCTAATAATTAGGAAAAGAGCAGGTATTCTTCTTTTATTTTTTACACCAATAACCCTTCATTTTCTATTATCAGCATTTAAAATATATCCGGTTGATTTACGGCTGATACTGTATTGTTGTCCTGTTGATGGCAATAAAAACAGAGACGACAGTAAGCAATACATTAATGAATTGAAACAATTAAGGGGGAGAAACTGGCTACTATTTGCTCATGTTTATTGTAATGAAGAATCAGATATTGTCAAACACTTAGATTCGCTTGGTTATCAAAAGCTCAAAACTTTCACAACTGACGGTTCAAGCGCTTACCTTTACGATTTCGGGACCAATATCGCTGGCCGGTAACATACTGTCTCAATTGAACCTTTTCCCCGCCAATTCAGCAATATCTTTACCTTCCAGCACTTTTTTACCGAAGCCAAACAAAATGCAGTTTATCATGGCCAGGCCCAGCCTTAAATCGTTTTCGGTTTTGCCCTTCACCCTCTCCAACCATCCCGGTGGCTCCTGTTACGATAACTTTGATTTTTGTGTTCATGTGGGGAAAAAATTAGTGAAGTCAAAGATAAGAAGGATTTATATGCATCCCTTACCAATGATCGGTAACCGGGCTCCGTTCAGGAGACAGGGAAATTAGCGGGAGAGCTGAAAAAATATTTCGGCATATCTGTACCAAAATGGTTTTATTGTCGTATCTTTGTTTTTATTTAATCTAAATAAAATAATCTTATGAAAACAATATTCGCTTTTACAATAATCACCTTCCTTTCAGCAGGTATTGTTCATGCCCAGGATACGCTGAGCACCAGAATACCATTGATCGGAGAAACTGCACCCTCATTTACAGCCGAATCCACAAACGGTCAGATCACTTTTCCCGACAATAATAATTCCAAATGGACTATTTTATTCAGTCACCCTGCCGACTTTACACCCGTATGCAGTTCCGAAATCCTTGAACTTGCAACGATGCAGCAAGATTTTGATAAACTGAACACCCGCATCATGGTTATTTCAACCGATGCGGTTTCCAGTCACATTGAATGGATCAAATCGCTTGAAACTCTAAAATACAAGGGGAGGGAAGCTATTTCGATCAAATTCCCTCTAATCTCCGATAAGGATTTGGCAATATCGAGAAAATATGGTATGATTCATTCTTTTTCGAGCTCAACCAGGGACGTCAGAGGTGTTTTTATCATTTCACCGGAGGATAAGATTGAGGCTTTTTTCTTTTACCCCATGAATGTCGGCCGGAATATGGAAGAAATAAAAAGGACCCTCATCGCTTTGCAAACAGCAGAAAAACACTATGTGCTGATACCAGCCAACTGGAATCCGGGACAGGAAGTGATGATCCCCAGTCCGAAAACATCAGCTGAGGCAGATAAACTGATGAGCCAGAGTTCAAAAAACCTTGAATTCGTTTCCTGGTATATGTGGTTCAGGAAACTGAATTAAACCGAAAAAATTGCCTCGTGTAATCTGAACTGCTGAATTGAGCAAATTTGAAATTCGCCAATATACATCCACAATAAAAATGTTTTGGAAGGGTCAGCCAATTGTCTGATTTTTGTTATCTTGCAGGATCATTCTGCAAAAAGATAACATACAAAAGATGAAAAAGAACCTAACCATCAACGAAGTTATTAAAACCCTCTTCTTCCTTGCCCTGATCCTAATCGTTTCAGGCTGCGCTAATAAAGAGGTTGTGACACCCTGCCTCACCGGTCATACCTATGGGTTCTGGGGCGGCTTATGGCATGGGATCATTGCTCCTATCGATTTGATTGCTATGCTTTTCTGGAATGATGTAACGGTATTTGCCTCAAATAATAACGGAATCTGGTATGCCCTTGGGTTCATTCTCGGCAGCGGTGGATGGGGCTTTCTTGGGGGTCACGGAGCTTCAAAGAAATTCTACAGGAATTAATTATGAGCGGCATCATCTGCTTCTTTTCTTTACTATCAGCTCTTGAAAAACACATCTTTACCTATGAGATACATTATATTTATACTGATCGATTTTCTGCTTTGTTGTGGTTTCTATAACACCGCATCAGCTCAAAATGACGCTCCAATTCATCCTTCTGTCATCGGAAAGGGTGTATTCCTGGGAATATCGCCTCCGCTCCGCGATTTGCCAGCTCTAAATGCTGCAGAATTTGCTGCTATGAAGGAGAGAGCGTTGATAAAAGCGGCCAATAAAAAAAATGAGCCCCGTCTTTATCCTTTTGCTGAAACTGCTTTGCCAAAGGGCCCGGATGCAGCGTGGCAAAAAACAATGGGAGAATCATCGGGGGCAAAAGCGCCGATTGTAAATTTCGAAGGGCAGACTACAACTTCTTATCCGCCTGATTGCAATGGCACTATTGGCCCGAACCATTACATGCAAACGGTTAATGTAACTTATTCTATTTATAATAGAACTGGCACATTACTGGCAGGCCCTACTGCTTTAAATACTTTATTTACAGGAGTAACCGGCGCTACAAACAATGATGGTGATCCTATTGTTTTATATGATGAGCAAGCAGATCGCTGGTTAGTAGCTGAGTTTACATTCGGTCATTCCAATGACTATATGCTTGTCGCCGTTTCTACATCCAATGATCCTACAGGAACCTGGTATAAGTATTCTTTCGATGTTACTAACCAACCTGATTATCCGAAATTCGGTGTTTGGCAGGATGGATATTATATGGGTATCAATTCAACTTCGGGAAATGATACTTATGTTTTCGAGAGATCAAAGATGTTGCTTGGACAAACAGCCCAGATGGTGGGTTTTGACAACTCCTGGAGGCCTGGAACCGGCTTTTTGTGCGTTCCCCCACTGGATAACGATGGCGTTGCAGCTCCGGCGGGAAGTCCGGGAATGTTTATTGCCTTTAATGACGATGCTGTTTCAGGAGGATCTGATGAGCTTTGGCTTTATGAATTGGCCGTGAACTGGGTTACTCCTGCATCTTCAACCTTTATTCGCTCCCAGCAACTTGCAGTTACACCTTTCGATAGCCAGTTTACAGCCTCCTGGGATGATATAACCCAGCCAACTTCACAAAAACTCGATGGCGTTCCACAGGTAATTATGAATGCACCTCAGTACCGTAATTTTGGAACATACCAGACAATAGTATGTTGTCATACCGTTGATGTTGATGCTACCAATCATGCCGGCATCCGTTGGTATGAATTGAGGAAAACATCTCCAGCTACAACCTGGACAGTTCGTCAGCAAAGCACGTATGCTCCTGATGTCCACTCTCGTTGGATGGGAAGTATTATGTTGAATGGCAGCGGCAAAATTGGTGTAGGTTATTCTATTTCCAGCTCCACTATTTATCCCGGTATACGTTATTGCGGACAATCGGCCAGCGCTTATGCGTCTGCCAGCTCAGTGCTGGACCTCCCTGAAGAAATAATTCATACCGGTACAGTTGCACAAACTTCATACAACCGTTGGGGAGACTACGCACTCTTGTCTGTTGATCCCGCCGATGACCAAACATTCTGGTTCACGACTGAATATGTTAAAACCGGGGGTTCTAATAAAGGATCAAAAATTGCATCATTCAAATTTGGGAATTCCCCTACTGTTACTACTCTTAACGCAACTTCTGTCACTGGCACAAGCGCTATCATTAACGGTAGTGTGAACCCTAACGGCCTTGCGACAACCTACTATTTCGAATGGGGAACCAGTGTAAGTTATGGCACCACTACGACTACTACCTCTGCTGGTTCAGGAACTTCAACTTTGGCTGTAAATGCGAACCTGACAAGCCTGACACTTGGAATAACCTATCATTTCAGGTTAGTTGCCACCAACAGCGATGGAGTTTCTTATGGAGGCGACCTTTCATTCACAACCGGAGCAGCCTCCGTGACTACAACCGCGGCTACTGCTATTGGCCAGAATACTGCTACTGCCGGAGGTAATGTGATTACTGATGGCGGTTTTCCTGTCTCCGCGAGGGGTACCTGCTGGAGTACCGCTTCAAACCCCGTTATTACTGATAGTCATACTACTGATGGTGCCGGTTTAGGCGTGTTTACAAGTTCTCTCAATGGCTTATCGGCAAGCACTACATATCACATGCGGGCTTATGCAACCAATGCAGGAGGTACTTATTATGGAGCGGATCTTACCTTCACAACGTTATGCGGAGTTATAAATGCTCTCCCATTTACTGAAGGATTCGAAAGCTTAGCTTCAACACCCCTTTGCTGGAGCGAGGAAAACTCGAACCCTGCCTGGCAGTACATAACCGGAAATGGTAACACTCATCCTTCTGCTGCGCATACTGGCGTCAGAAACGCTTGCCTTCAGGATGCTTCAGCTGCAGATAATAAGAATAAACTAATAACCCCGGTCTTAGATTTCAGCTCATATATTGATATTGTTCTTACATTTTGGCACACACAGGCGGTTTGGGCTTCTGACCAGGACCAACTGAGTATTTTTTACAGAACAAGCTCCGCCGGAACATGGGTATTACTTCAGACATATACAGCCAATGTAACAGCCTGGACACAGAGAACGATTACCCTTCCAAATACCGGATCATATTATCAGATCGCCTTTGAAGGTAATGCAAAATATGGCTATGGGGTGTGTATTGATGATATTTCAATTACCGGAACCAGCAGCGGACCCATGCTTACGGTTTTGCCAGCTAACCAAAATGTGCCTGCAACACCAGCCGGTTCAACCACTTTCGCGGTTACATCAAATTCAGCATGGACGGTGGTAAGCGATCAAACCTGGTGTACCGTTAACCCATCAGGCACAGGTAATGGAACTATTATTGCAACTTATACAAGTAATACATTGCCCACCTCAAGGCTTGCTACCATTACCACCACCGTAGCAGGAATTCCTGCAGTTCTTGTTACTGTTACGCAATCGGGATTTATACCTGCTTTGTCCGTTTTACCCTCAAACCAGGATGTGCCTGCAACGCCTGCGGGATCAGCCACCTACGCTGTTACGTCAAATTCATCATGGACGGTGGTAAGCGATCAAAGCTGGTGTACCGTTAACCCATCAGGTACGGGCGATGGAACCATTATTGCAAACTATACAGCTAATACATCGCTGAGCCCAAGAGTTGCTAACATTACGGCCACCGTAGCAGGAATTCCTGCAGTTATTGTTACGCTTACACAATCGGGCGTCACACCTACTCTTACTGTATTGCCCTCCAACCAGAATGTACCTGCAACACCAGCGGGATCAACCACCTTCGCGGTTACATCAAATTCATCATGGACGGTGGTAAGCAATCAGAGCTGGTGTACCGTTAACTCATCCGGTACGGGCGATGGAACCATTACTGCAGACTTTACAGTTAATACATCGCCAAGCCCAAGAGTTGCTAACATTACTACCACCGTAACAGGAATTCCTGAAGTTATTGTTACGGTTACACAATCGGGCGCCACACCAACTCTTACCGTTCTGCCCGCCAACCAGAATGTACCTGCAACACCCGCGGGATCAACATCGTTCGCAGTTACATCAAATTCATCATGGACGGTGGTAAGCGATCAGAGCTGGTGTACCGTTACTTCATCGGGTAACGGTGACGGAACGATCGATGCCGTTTATCAGGAAAACCCCGGAATGAATATTCGCTCTGCAACCGTAACGGTGACTGTAAATGGGATAAGCCCGGTTGCGGTGACAGTTACACAGGATGCTCTGGTTGGAATGCCGGAAAAAATAGCGAGTAACATCATGCTCTTTCCAAATCCCAACACCGGGAAGTTTACTATCAGCACGGCCGATCACAAGCATGTTACAATGGATATCAAGGTGGTCACTATCGATGGAAAGATTATTCTTGTAACTACTTGTTCCGGTAAGAACAGCTACACCTTCGATCTTTCAGATCAACCAAAGGGAGATTATCTTGTGCGCATTAATACCACCGAGGGTAACGCGTTCAGAAAGGTCATTGTTGAATGATGGTCTGGAGCACTATGCCTGTATAGAATTGCTTCAATATCCCAGCCGCGTACTTGTACTGCTCCAACGAGTTGTATAACTGTACCGAAATCCGGGTTGTACGACGGGGTGGCTGTGACCAATACCATAAAGGAAGTTCAAGATTGTATTCCTCGTAAATCTTATCCTGGATTGTATCACAACTTTTATAATCCGGCGGATGATTTTCTCCCAGGAAAGGAAGTTCGATGGTCGACATGGCTGCATTCATATTGTCGGGACAGGAAGGTTTTAATCCGAGTTCCTGGCAAAAAATATCCCTGGCCTGAATACAGATGTCGTGGTTGCGCTTCATAATAGCATCCCAGCCGCCTGGCATCAGTGTGGCCATGTATCCGACAGAATCAGCTGCACATAAAAACGGTGTCGGATCCAAAGTGCCCTGCCAGAAAAACCGCTCAGCAAAAGGTTCTGCCAAATGCCCGGCATGGCTTATATTCAACGGGACAATTAGTTTCTGTTTGTCATTCCTCACATGCAGAATAGCCGCACTCTTTGGAGAGCAAAGCCATTTATGGCAATTGCCGGTATAGTAGGCGGCGCCGATCTCACTGATGTTGAGCGGAATGCTGCCCGGGGCATGAGCCCCGTCTACCATTGTATCTACTCCCCTTTTCTCAAGCTCCCTTACGATCTCCTCTACCGGCTGTATCAATGCGGTGGCAGAAGTAATATGATCTATCAGCGCGATTTTTGTTTTTGGGCTTACCTTGGATAACACCGCTTCGGTAATCAGACCGGGAGAGCTTATGGGAATATCATACTGCGCCTCAACCAGCACAGCCCCGGTGGTCTCAGCAATGTATTCGAGCAACTTCCTGCAAGCAAAGTAGATATGGTTGGTAAAGAGGATTTCATCCCCGGGTTCGAAACGAAGAGACCTGAATACGGTACTCACGCCGGCTGAAGCGTTCTGTACAAAAACCAGTCCGTCAGGATCTGCATTTACAAAAGTTGCCAGTGTGCTTCTCGCATCATTGATACGGCCTTCAAGCTGGCGGACTAAAAACCGCATAGGCTGGCCTTCAAGCAAGCGCATGTATTCCTGCTGCTTTTCGAGGATGAATTTTGTACAAGCCCCGAACGACCCGTGATTCAGGTAAATAGCCCCGGGATCAATGGCCCAGAGGTGGGAGAACTCTGATGGGAAACGCTGTGTCATTTACGATTTACGATTTACGAAGCCAGATTTAGGGTTTTATACACAAAAGAATATCGCATGTTGAACAACGAATTTCGAATATCGAATTTATTGTTCCGTTCAACATTCAATGTTCAACATTCAATATTCGTTATTCACTTTTTAATCCACCTCAAGTATCAATCCCTTCAGATACTCTCCTTCGGGGTGATAAATACTTACCGGATGATCGGGTCCCTGGGAGAGATGATGCAGTATCTTCACGTTCCTTCCGGTTTCAATGGCAGCTGACTGAAGCGCTGAACGGAACATCTCCCGGTTGACTGCCTGGGAGCAGGAGAAAGTGAAAAGCAATCCGCCAGGCTCCAGATGTCTGATGGCAGAAGCATTCAGCTGGATATAGGCGTGAAGTGCGTTATTGCTCACCAGATGGGTTTTGGCAAAGGCCGGGGGGTCAAGGATGATCATGCCGTACTTTTCTGATGCGTCTTTGAGAAAGAACTTCATCTCAGCCACATCTTCTGAATGTCCGCTCTTTTCAAATCCATTCAACGCCAGATTCTCTTTAGTCCACTCTATGGCCTGCTTCGAACTGTCGACCGACTGAACATGAGTTGCGCCTCCTTTCAGGCAGTATACCGAAAAAGCTCCGGAATAACAAAACGCATTAAGCACTTTGCGGTTCTTTGCATAAAACTGTGCGAACATGCGATTGCTTCGCTGGTCGATAAAAAATCCTGTTTTCTGCCCATTCACGAAATCGACTTTGAACGTATGACCGATTTCGGTGATCTGAACCGTATCGCAGCTGCCGTAAAGGAAGCCATCTGATATCTGATATCTGACATCTGATATCTGATATCTGTCATTATTTTGTGATGAACGTGCCATCGTTTCGGCGCTCTTATCATACACCGCCACAAGCTTTTCACCATAAAGCTCTTTCAGGGCTTCGACCAGCATAGGTTTGACATTATGCATTCCCAGTGAGTGGGTTTGTATCACTGCAACCCCGTTATACCAGTCGATGATGAGTCCCGGCAACTCATCGCCCTCGCTGAAAACCAGCCGATAAGCGTTAGTATAATTACTATTGGTGAGGTCTGCCTTCTTCCTCAGTTCGAAGGCCTGCCTTAGGCGGCCAAGCCAGAAGTCATAACCGGCTGTCGTCCGCAGAAAAGAAAAAACCTTTACCGCTATGGACCCATTCAGGTAATGCCCTGTTCCGAGATATTTGCGGTCGGAAGAAAATACTTCCACAATGCAGCCTTCTTTCACATCACCAACCTTGCGGTCGATAGCTCCTGAAAAGATCCAGGGATGCCTTCTGATAACCGCGGCTTCCTTGCCCGGCTTCACTATAACCATTGGGATTCTGTCCATCAACCTAAAAATTTCATAAAATTTTTTAACAGCCCGTAAATTTATTACTAATTTTGCCACGAATTTAAAAACCCCAAACAATGAAAAAGTACTTTTTGCTTCTTCTCATTCCGATTTTCGTCGCGTCCTGCGGTCGCGAAGCCAAGAAAAAAGCAGAAGAATTACAGGCACGTACAGATAGCCTGATGACCCAGACCATGCAGAAGGATGAAGCAATCAATGAATTCGTCCGTTCGATCAACGATATCCAGGGCACTCTGGATACGATCAAAATGAAGGAAAACGTTATCAATCTAAGCACCGAGCGCGGTGGTGAACTCAAACAAACCGCCAAGGACCAGATCAAAACCGATATCCAGACCATTTACAGCATGATGCTTAAGAATAAAGATCAGCTTAACAAACTGAGCAAGAAACTTAAAGCTTCTAATCTGAAGGTTGACGAACTTCAAAAAATGGTTAGTCGCCTTGAAGCCGACATTGCATCAAAAGCAGCTCAATTGGACGATCTGAGAGATAAACTCGCCAAGATGAATATTAAATTTGTGGCTGCCACGATGACAATTGATACTCTGAGCAAGACTGTAAATGAACAGGGCCAGAAGCTCAACGACCAGACTCAGACCATTGCCGCACAGGAAGCAGCCCTTAACACCGCCTATTACGTGATTGGTACAAGCAAGAATCTGAAGACCAACGGTGTTGTAAAGAAAAGCGATGTACTTGCCGATTTCAACAAGGAGCTGTTCACTAAAATCGACATCCGTGAAGTAACTGAGATCAGCATACTTAGTAAGAAAGCCAAGATCCTTTCAAGTCATCCGAGCACTTCATATAAATTTACCGGCGACAAGAAGATCATTCAGGCACTGCAGATCCTCGATTATAAAGCATTCTGGAGCAATTCCAAATATCTTGTGATCATGGTCGACTGATCGGCTCACCCCGAATAAAAAAAAGGCCCGGAAAATTCCGGGCCTTTTTTTTATTTCTTTGGAGCAGAAAAATCCTGCTCAGCTAAAAGTTTTCCGCTTTCGTCGTAAAAACGCCACTTTCCAACACGCTCATCATTTTTATAGATGCCTTCGTACCTCACCTTTCCGTTCTCAAAATAAGTGATCCGCTTGCCTTCACCCTTACCGTTCCTGAACTCGCCCTCGCTCCATTTTTTCCCATTCATATACCAGGAAATCCATAACCCGTCACGTTTACCGTCGTTGTACCCGCCGTCCATTTGCATCTGTTTGTTCTCATAATAAGTGGTTTCCCTGATCATCTCGCGGTTCTCGCCTTTTCCTTTATAAATACAAACCCGTTTCGGAGAACCGTCGGAGTATGTTTCTTCAATGACTTTATGCTGAAGACGACAGGCCGTGGCCAGAAACATCAGTAATACAAGTGTGGTTGCGATTGTTCTTCTCATAATATAATTGTTTGCTGTTTTTGTAAAACGCCATCCGCCATCTGCCTTCTGTCATCTGATATCAAACTCCAGCCTTTGTCCTTTCACCGACTCATCAAACTTCCCATGGTCAAACACCAGATGGCCATTTACCCAGGTCATGTTGACCCTCGATTTAAACGTAACTCCTTCGAGGGGTGACCATCCGCATTTATATAAAATATTTTCAGGAGCCACGGTCCAGGGAGCATCCATATCGACCAGCACCAGATCGGCAAAATATCCTTTTCTGATAAAGCCTCTTTGCCTGATCCTGTATAAAATGGCCGGGGAATGACAAAGTTTATCAGCAATCAGTTCGAGAGGAAGTTTTCCCATATGGTAAAAGCCAAGCATGGCAACCAGGCTGTGCTGTATCAATGGAGCGCCTGAAGGACAGCTGGTGTATGGATTATCTTTTTCTTTTAACAGATGAGGGGCGTGATCAGTAGCCACGATATCAATTTTGTTGTTGATCAGGCCCTCCATCAGAGCAAGTTTATCTTTCTCGGTCTTGATGGCCGGGTTCCATTTGATCCTGTTGCCCAGATCGGCATAATCCCTGTCGTCGAACCAGAGATGATGAACGCAGACCTCCCCGGTAATACGTTTTTCGGACAGCGGGATGCTGTTATCGAGAAGATCCAGTTCTTTTGCCGTCGAGAGGTGCAGTAAATGCAGCCTGGCATTATGTTTACGGGCAAGTCCCACAAGTATTTCCGATGATTTATAACATGCTTCTTCACTGCGGATGAGGGGATGGGCCTCCACCGGAATGTCGTCTCCGTACCTGTCGAGGTAGGCCCTCAGGTTAGCCTGGATAATTGATTCGTCCTCGCTGTGAACAGCAATTAGAACGGGTGATTCCCTGAAAATGGCTTCCAGTACAAGCTGATCGTTCACCAGCATATTACCGGTTGATGCTCCGGTAAACACTTTGAGCCCGCAAATCTTTGAAGGATCGGTTTTTTTTATCTCCTCCAGATTATCATTGCTTGCTCCCAGAAAAAACGAATAGTTCGCCAGAGACTTTTCCGCGGCAAGCCTGTATTTATCTTCAAGTATCCCTTGACTTACAGCCTTTGGCAGGGTATTGGGCATGTCCATGAAAGAAGTAACACCTCCGGCTACAGCTGCCCGGCTTTCGGTAAAGAGATCTCCTTTCTCGGTCAGACCCGGATCTCTGAAATGAACCTGGTCGTCGATCACACCAGGCATCAGAATCTGGCCCCGGGCATCAATCTGCACGCAGGCGTCGGGCAATACAAAGGATCCGGGCCTCGGGCCGTTGAATATCTCTTCAATAAGCCCGCCCTTAATTAGCAATGAACCGGGAAACTGCTTTCCTTCATTGACAAGGATGGCATTGTGAATAAAATATGATTCCATTATAAAACAGGGAAAAGGGTTCAGGCATTTTTGCGCCTGTATTTTTTAAACAGGCTCTTGAAGCGGAGTGTGATCACTCCGAAAACGGCTTCCTTGAAGATGCCTTTGCTCATTTTTGACTCACCCAGCGTGCGGTCTGTGAAGATGATAGGGACCTCAACAATTTTAAAACCAAGTTTCCATGCCAGAAATTTCATTTCGATCTGGAATGCATAACCTGTAAAATGAACATTATCGAAATCGATGGCTTCGAGCACAGGACGGGTATAACACTTAAATCCAGCCGTGGTATCCCAGATTTTCATGCGGGTTACTAACCTTACATAAGCCGAAGCGTAATACGACATCAGCACCCTGCCAATAGGCCAGTTTACTACATTCACTCCGGTAACATAACGGGATCCGATCACCATGTCGGCACCCTGGTTCTTTGCCGCATCATAAAGCCTTAAAAGGTCTTCGGGATTATGGGAAAAATCGGCGTCCATCTCGAAGATGAAATCATACTTCCGGTCGATAGCCCAATGAAAACCATGTATGTATGCTGTTCCAAGCCCAAGCTTACCCTTGCGCTGTTCCATGAACAGCTTGCCGGGGAATTCTATCAGCAGACGGGAGACGATCTGTGCGGTACCGTCGGGTGAATTGTCCTCAATGATCAGTACATGAAACTCCTTCGGCAAAGAAAACACCGTACGGATAATCCGTTCAATATTCTCCTTTTCGTTGTAAGTTGGAATTATTACAAGACTATCGGACACTGAGAAAATTTTGTGCGAATTTAATAATTTTTACTAAATATTTCAAATATTACATCGGATTCATCAGCGCTTCAATTTTTTTCAAGCCCTGGCTTATGGTCTCAGTTTCGCGGAAAGCAAAAAAAAGTTTGTTCCCCTCCTGCTTTAAACGCAGACCCGTAAGCGGGTCCTTCGCCAGATCGAGTATGTGCATAAAAGATTCAGACTGGTAATAGGCCGATTCGGGATTCGATGGGAAGTACGCGTTCATTCTGCCTTTTCTAAGGATAAGTTTCTCAAAACCAATCTTCCTGGCCGCCTTTCTGAGCTGTATTGTCTGGAGCAATGCCTCGGTCTCGGGTGGGATGTGACCAAACCTGTCGGCAAGCCGGTTCCGGAAACTCTCAAGGTCCTTGTCTGCTTCTATTGAGTCGAGTTCTTTATAAAGGTTTAATCTTTCGGTAATGTTAGTAACATAGGCATCAGGGATAAGGATCTCCATATCGGTCTCTATAACACAATCTTTAACCAACTGTCGGGCCGGTACATCCTGGAAGAGTTCGCCGAAATCCTGCTCTTTAAGTTCGGTGAGGGCTTCATCAAGTATCTTCTGGTACATCTCATATCCGATTTCAGTAATAAAACCGCTTTGTTCCGCCCCAAGTATGTTGCCGGCCCCGCGGATATCGAGGTCGCGCATGGCAATACTGAATCCGCTGCCGAGTTCCGAGAACTCTTCGATCGCCCTGAGTCGCTTCCTGGCTTCGTCGGTGAGCGCCGACATAGGCGGGGCGATCAGATAGCAAAAGGCTTTTTTGTTCGAACGACCCACCCTGCCCCTGAGCTGATGCAGGTCGCTGAGGCCATAGTGATGGGCGTCGTTTATGATTATGGTATTCACGTTTGGAATGTCTAGTCCCGATTCAATAATGGTGGTGGCAACCAGCACATCGAACTCTCCTTCAATAAAATCAAGCATCACCTTTTCAAGCTTAGGGCCATCCATCTGCCCGTGGGCCACCGTAACCGCCGAGCCCGGCACAAGCCTTTGAATCATTCCCGCGACTTCACCAATGTTCTGAACCCTTGTATTCACCACGAATACCTGTCCGCCTCTCGATAATTCATTGCTGATGGCTTCCCTGAAGATATCCTCGTGGAACGGATGGATCTCGGTCTGCACGGGAAACCTGTTCGGGGGAGGTGTATTGATGATCGAAAGATCCCTGGCGCCCATCAGCGAAAACTGCAGTGTACGCGGGATAGGCGTGGCTGTAAGGGTAAGCGTGTCGACATTCACCCTGAGCCGTTTCATTTTTTCTTTCGACGACACACCGAATTTCTGCTCCTCGTCTACGATCAGCAAGCCTAGGTCCCTGAACTGTATATCCTTGCTTAGAATCCTGTGAGTCCCAATCAGAATATCAATTTTTCCTTCTTCAACTTCTTTAAGAATCTCCGTCTGTTTCCTGGCACTTCTGAAACGGTTGATATATTCCACTTTGCACGGAAAATTCTTTAGCCTTTCAGAGAAGGTCTTGTAATGCTGAAGAGCAAGAATAGTTGTAGGAACCAGAATCGCTACCTGTTTGGAATCTGCAACTACCTTAAATGCTGCCCTGATTGCAATCTCGGTCTTGCCAAAGCCAACATCGCCGCAAACCAGGCGATCCATCGGAAAGTCGGCTTCAAGATCTTTCTTAACGTCGAGCGTCGACTTGATCTGGTCTGGTGTGTCTTCGTAAATAAACGATGCTTCAAGCTCAGTCTGCATATAAGTATCGGGTGCAAAGGCGAATCCCTTTGTAGCCCGCCTCTCGGCATATAATTTAATGAGATCACGGGCAATGTCCTTTACCCGGCTCTTGGTCTTGGCTTTGAGCTTGTTCCAGGAATCAGAACCCAGCCTGTTCAGTACCGGCGCGGTTCCTTCTTTGCCAATGTATTTCGAGATGCGGTGAAGTGAATGTATGCTCACGTATAGCACATCATCATTTTTGTATATAAGGCGGATGGCTTCCTGTTCCTTCCCGTTATTCATGATCTTCTCAAGGCCATCGAATCGCCCCACACCATGGTCAATATGCGTCACAAAATCACCAGGCTTAAGATCGTAGATTTCTTTCAGCGTCAGAGCTTCCTTGCCGGCATAGCCATCCTTCAGATGAAAATGATGATAACGCTCAAAGATCTGATGATCGGTATAACAGAGCAGTTTCAGGTCATGATCAACGAAGCCTTCGTGGACCGGGAGCAGGATGATGCTGGATGCAGGATGCAGGATGCAGGATGCAGGATTTTCGCTATTTCGCCATTTCGCTATTTCGCAACTTGATTCCAGATCTTCAAGTATCGCCTTCAACCTCTCGGCCTGCTTCGGACCGTCGGCCATGATCATGTTCTTGTAGCCATTCGCACTATGCTTTGCGAGATCAGCCATCAGCAGATCGAAATTTTTATTGAACGAAGGCTGGGGTGCAATATTAAACGCGATGAGACTTGAATTTTTAAAGAAAAACTGCCTTCCGAACTCAATGGAAGAAAATTCCAGAAGAAGCTTGAGAAACTCCCTGCCTTTCAGCAATAAGTCGGAACCTGTAAGCTTATCCATCTGATCGGCACAGAATTCCGTATCATCAAGCCAGATAACCGATTTTTCAGGAAGGAAGCTTAACAAGGGCTCGTACCCGGTTTGCTTCTCCTCATTCACCCTGATATCAGGAACTATGGTAATGCTTTCCTTTTTATGAAGCGAAAGCTGGGCCGAAGGGTCAAAGGTTCTTATCGAAGCTATGCTGTCGCCACTGAACTCAATTCTGTATGGATGATCGCTGCTGAAAGAATACACATCGATCAGCCCGCCCCTGATTGCGAACTGACCCGGTTCGAGCACAAAATCGGCCCGTTCAAAATCATATTCAACAAGAAGGTCAAGGATAAAATCCATATTCACCTTCTCCCCCGACGAAAGCTTCAGAGTATTTTTCTCGAGGTATTTCCGGTTGACTACCTTTTCGGCCATAGCCTCCGGATAAGTCACAATAAAGAAATTCCCCAACCCGACGTTCAGGCGGTTCAGCACTTCGGTCCTCAGTAATAACCCCTGGTTGTCTTTTGGACCCGACAACACTGATTTCTTAAATGAGGAAGGGAAAAAAAGAATTCGTTTTTTCTCCGTTTCTTCGGAACTCTCTCCAAATATCTGTTCCAGATCATTAAGGAAATAAGCGGCCGACTCCTTGTCAGGAAGGATCGCGAGGTGAACCTGAGGGGTTCTTTTAAAAATGGAAGCACATGCAAACGACCTCGACGATCCGACCAGGCCCTTAAAGCTGAAACGGGTACGCAAGGCTCCGTTCAGGGCTTCCGAAACCGCAACGGTCCTGGAATCCCCGAGATATTGCTGTATCAGGTCATCGGGGCTCACAACAAAAACAGATTATTCAAAGGTCAGTCAAGGCGGAATTCCGGTGAAAAATTTTGCATGAACTCTTCGGCTTTTTCAACCATAAGGGTAGGGCCAACGAATAATGGCGCACGCTCATGCAGCTCTTTGGGCTGTATGTCGAGCATACGGCGGAAGCCATCGGAAGCCTTGCCCCCTGCCTGTTCAGCTAAAAAGGCAGCCGGGTTACATTCGTAGAGCAAACGGAGTTTGCCATGCTTGCTTTTGGTGGTTCCCGGATAAATAAATATCCCGCCCCGTATGAGGTTTCGGTGGAAATCGGCAACCATAGATCCGATATATCTTGTAGAATACGGCCTTGAAGTAGAATGATCATCTTCCTGGCAATACCGTACATATTGTTTAACGCCTTCGGGAAAATAAATATAGTTCGCTTCATTGATCGAATAGATATTTCCTCCCTTAGGATATTTCATGTCGGGATGACTCAAAATGAATGATCCCACCGAAGGTTCCAGTGTAAATCCGTTAACACCATAGCCTGTAGTAAAAACCAGTACCGTCGATGAACCATAAAGCACATACCCCGCGCAAACAAGATTCCGTCCGGGCTGCATGAAATCTTCGATCGTGGCCGATCCCCTGACCGTTCTCCTGAGATAGACAGAAAACAAGGTTCCGATCGATACATTGCTTTCAATATTGGAACTCCCGTCGAGGGGGTCAATAGCAACAACATATTTGGCATGCCTCGAATGAGCATTGTCGAGAATAATGATCTCCTCATTCTCCTCCGACCCAATTGCACAACACTGTCCGCCATCCTGCAAAGCAGCAATAAACTGCTCATTGGCAAATACATCCAGCTTCTTCTGCTCCTCTCCCTGAACATTGATCTCTCCGGCATATCCCATCACATCACCCAGTCCAGCCCGGTTCACTTCCCGGTTTACAAATTTGGCTGCTGTGCCAATATCATTCAGCAAACGGGTGAGTTCGCCAGTTGCGCCGGGATATTCGGCCTGCTTCTCAACAATAAATCCGGTAAGTGTCTGGAATTTCATACTTTTTTTTATAGTATTGCAAAGATAACTATTTGGTGCTTCGCACCCATATCAGATATCAGATATCAGATGGCGGATGGAGGATGGAGGCTTTTTTCTACCTTTGCAGGCATGGAAATCAAAGTATTTAAATTCGGAGGTGCATCGGTAAATTCCGCTGCCGGCTATCGTAATGTTTTCCGTATCCTTAAGAAATATAATAAAACCAGTATCATGGTGGTGGTCTCGGCAATGGGAAAGACTACCAATGCCCTGGAAGTGGTTCTGAAACATTATATTGCCAACGAGCCTCTGGAGCTCATCGAAGCTTTTACTGCAATCTATAACACTCATTTAACGGTTATCAGAGAACTTTTTTCCGACAGTTCCCACCCTGTATATGGAGAAGTCGAATCCTTATTCGACCAGCTCAGGGGCTATATACGTAAAGGACATCTGTATGACAAAGCCAGGAATACCTACAATTTTGAATACGACCAGATCGTCAGCTTCGGTGAACTTTTCTCTTCCTGTATTCTGGGTAATTACCTGAATTCACAAGGTATTCCATGCCGTATATTCGAGGCCAAAGACCTTATTATTACCGATAGCGCCAACAGGGACGCTAATGTGGATTGGAAAAAAACCGGAGAGAGAGTAAGCGAGATTATTCTTCCATGGCTCGAGAGTCGCGATATGTCTTGTGTAGCTCTCACCCAGGGCTTCATCGGATCAGACGCCGCAGGCCATTCAACGACCCTCGGACGAGAAGGCTCAGACTTTACCGCGGCTATACTTGCTTATACTCTTAAATGTTCAGCGGTAACAATCTGGAAAGATGTGCCGGGGGTTCTGAATGCCGACCCGAAATGGTTCAGCAATCCGAAAAAACTGCTCACGATCTCTTACCGTGAAGCTATTGAGCTTGCTTATTACGGGGCCTCCGTAATCCACCCTAAAACCATCAGGCCACTTGAAAATGCAGGTATCAAACTGTATGTCAAGAGTTTTCTAAAGCCCGGGGCTGCCGGCACTCTCATCACTAACATCGATCATTGGAATATACACTTTCCAATCTATATCAGAAAGCAAAACCAGGTGCTGATTTCCATTTCACCCAGGGATTTCTCATTCATTGTTGAAGAAAACCTCAGTCATATTTTCCAGGTTCTTGCAAAATACAGGACAAAAGCCAATGTGATGCAGAATTCGGCTATCAGTTTTTCGGTTTGCCTCGACCGGAATGAACAGGTACTACCCGAACTGATCGAAGAATTGTCGCTTCATTACGAGATCAGGTATAATTACAACCTTGATCTTTTCACGGTAAGGCACTATACCCCGGCAGCCATCCGCCGTTTAACAAAAGGCCGCACAGTACTACTGGAGCAGAAGACCAGGCAGACGGTGCATTTGGTGGTAAAGTGATATCAGATATTTCACCATTTCACCATTTCACCATTTCACCATTTCGCCATTTCACCATTTCCCTACGGAATCACCACTGGAAAATCATACTTGAATTCGGGATAATCCGGCTTTTCGAGAATATTCGTCAGAAAATCGGAATAGGCATCGGTAAACGAGAAACTGTTGATGTCGTAGTATTCGTCTGAAAGGGGTTTATTCCCTACCGATCCCATGTCGATAGCCGTAGTGTTAAACTCCTCCAGTTCCACAAAGGGAACAATATTTTTCATCACGGGCATCATGCCATACTCTTCGCGAAGCAGCAGGTCGACCACCTTGTCGGCCAGGGTTGCCGTGAGTCTGCGGTCATAATGACGGCAGTGGCCCGCCCTGGGGTAATATCCCGATATCTGCGCTCTGGCTTCAATTCCCAGATGAGCTGCGATCTCAGATGCAACAATGCCGCTCACCCCGCCAAATCTGGGATGGCCGTATTCGTCAACCTCTGAAGAAGCATACACCACATCGACCTTACCCGATTTCTCATCGTACCACCGGATCCCTTCCGAAACGGGAATCACAAGGCATTTCTGCCTGGAATTCATATAAGCTTCTTTTACTTTCTCAAAGAAAACCTCTTTGCGCGCTTTAGTGATATCAAATTCTGGTATGAGACCGAGTGTGCCCCCGCCGAAAGTAGCCGTTCCTGTAAGCCATCCGGCATCACGTCCCATGACTTCAAGAACGAGTATGCGGGAATGAGATTCAGCCGTAGTTTTAATTTTAGATGTCAGCTCCACGATGGCCGTCGCTGCTGATGGAAACCCGGGACAAAGTACAGCTTCAATATCCTTTCCGTTATAACGATGGATAGTGCGGGTACGCAGATCATTGTCGATAGTCTTTGGAAACCCGATTACAGGAATCCCTTCAGTTTCGAAAAGACGTTTTGCAGCCCCGTTGGTATCATCACCCCCGATGGTCACAAGCACATCGATCTTATACCGTTCAAAATTTCTCAGCACCTGGGGAACCCTGCTCTCAGGATTCTTTTTTGAAGGGAACGGATTGGTACGGCTTGAGCGTAAAGCTGTTCCGCCGTAATATCCGTCATACGGCTGGTTGGTAAGATCAACAATGTCACCATCGCCAAGCAGGCCCTTCCAGCCTTTCAGTACGCCATACACCTTAAAACCCAGCAGTGAAGCCCTGTTACGGATTGCTTCAATGCTTGAGTTGATGGCCGGAGTATCGCCTCCGCCCGAAAGAATCGCTAAAGTCTTTCCTTTAAAAAGTTTGTGTTCGAGTTTCATGAAGGGAGAAATTTGATATTTTTTGCAAAGTTAGGGAAAATTTGAAGATGCGGGATGCGGG
>Ga0194063_10000108_pt1 | contig 55729 bp, 46 predicted proteins | sample SepL3720m_MetaG_FD_155459 | JGI IMG/M metagenome (GOLD analysis project Ga0194063, IMG submission 155459) | Anoxic zone freshwater microbial communities from boreal shield lake in IISD Experimental Lakes Area, Ontario, Canada - Sep2016-L373-20m | ecosystem: Environmental > Aquatic > Freshwater... | reverse complement strand
AAAATATTGCCGCAACCAATCCCAATGCAAATTATTTACAACAAGTGCTTGATTCAAAAGGTATTGTTGCCTCCACCAAGCTTGGCACAACTTACGTAGCTAATGCTGCAGTTGTTGCTGGTGCTGTAATGGCAGCTCCATTAGTTGCAGTAGGGAGCTTTGGGGCTGCAGTTGGCGTTGGTTTTACTACTTTAGCTGGAGTATCCACCTTAAATCAAACAAGTAACGCTGCTGTTGCTCAATATCAAGACCCAGGATCTCCAGATGCTTGGTTTAAGACAGGTCAAGCCGCCCTAAGTTGGGCAAGTATGGGTACGGCCGATGTACTAGCTTCTCCACTATCCACAGCACAGGCGGTTATAAATGCGAAAAATTTAAACATGGCAGTAACTGGAGTCAATTTATTAGTAGATGTGCCAGCTGCGTACAATACTTGTAGCCAGAGCGGAGTCTATACACTAGAGTGCGGAGCTGCATCTGCGGGGGTTGTAGCAGATGTTGGCTTTGGTTTATTGGATTACAAGCAGGGCAAATTGCCAACTTCGGCCACAGTTGCCGATTCTGGAGCAGCAGCAGCTGTTGAAAGCGTTGCTAGTAGTGTGGCGACACCAATATCCACTTCAGCAAAAACTTTATACGAATTCGAAAGTTTTGATGCCTATCAAAATTACCAAGATTATATTAGAGCATACGGTCGTCCGCCAGCAGATATGAATGTAATTCAACATCCTAATCAGTTATATTCCTTTCAAGAAGAAGCAATTAATCTTGCGACAAAACCAGGGATTAATAACAAAGATATCGCATCATACATGCAACAATTTGCTGAAAATCCAGATTTAACCATTAAAGTGCTGACTCCAGACGAAATGGCAATTAAATTCCCGGGGGATAAAATAACGGGGGGGGCTTGTGTAAACGATATATGTAAAACAGGTTTTTTAGGTTTAAAAACAAAAAAAACGTCCACGGTATATGTAATGACCCCATCTGGATATGCGACATTATACCCAAATGCAACTACCGCAGAAACGAAACAAATAATGTTGCAAAAGCTAGGTCATGAAATTGGCCACGGCTATGATTGGATGGAGTTGGGTTTGAGTGATGTATGGGCAACTGAGATTAGGCAAAAAGTATTTAACGCAAAATTTTACCAATCCACAGGACAAAATGACATTGCAAATTCGTATCTCCAGTGGGTTGGACAGGTTCAAAATGCATCTACCCTTTATGTTAAGTAGCAACCACAAAAAGTATTGCCAAAACGACGAGGAGTTTTTCTTTTGCGTTCTACTGACATAGTTCGATCGCAAGATTAAAATCAATTAAACATAGCCATTAAACCAGTAATAAGAGTGGGTTCTGTGCAAGAACTATCTTAGCTCACTAACAACCAATTTATTATTATTGAATATCTCACTTGCCACTACTTGGTCTTGTGTGCTCAAGTTGTGTCACCACCATATAAGTAGCAACCACAAAAAGTATCGCCGAAACAACAAAAGGCGAGTCTACTCCAAGCATGGTAAATAGCCACCCTCCAAGAATTGGCCCCCCAATCCTCCCAACAGAGGCTGCCGACTGTAGTATCCCTAGTGTTCCGCCATATTCTTCCTTGGGCACGTTCTCCGAGGCAATGGCGGTGATTGTAGGGTTGCTAAGGCTATTGCCAAGCGAGATAAAAACATTGGCAAGAAGATGTACAGCAAGCCCACCAAAAATAGTACTAATGGGGATAAGCAAAAACCCGATTGCCATAAGGGGTAGTGCCATCTTTAGAGACATTCGCTCGCCAAAATTTTTCAAAAACCATGGCAATATCTTAAGTTGGGCAATAATCGACATGATCCCAATAAATGCAAACAAACTCCCAACCTGCGTTGGCCCCCAACCAAACTGTTTTTGCGACCAAAGCGCATAAACCCCTTGCATCACAGAAAATCCTAGGTTGACCAAAAAATAAACCACAATCAACAATCCCATTGGGTGAATCTGAAATACTTCTCTAAATCTTTCCAAAGTAAGCGCGCTCTTGGGGTTTTTGGCGGCGTCTCTTAGGTTGACAGTTTCTTTAAGCACAAACGCTGTCATAAAGGTGGTCACAAGCCCAATTGCAGCAGCAAAGTAAGCCGGAACAAAGTATCCAAAGCGCGAAAGGTAACCACCGATAGCTGGCCCAAGCATAAATCCAAGTCCAAACGCCGCTCCAATCATTCCCATCGCTTTGGCTCTATTCTCCTTGGTAGTGACATCGGCCACATATGCCTGAGCAATCGAGATATTGCCACCAGTAATGCCATCAATAATTCGGGACAAGAAAAGTAGAGGCAGCGAGTTGGCTAGCCCAAGCATAATATAGCCAAGTACGCTACCAAACTGCGAGATAACCAAGAGTTTCTTGCGGCCATATCGATCCGACAATCTACCTAGTATTGGCCCAGCGATAAACTGAAAAAATGAGTAACTTGCAGCCAGCAGTCCTATCTGTAGGGGGCTGGCGCTGTACTGCTCGGCAATATATGGCAATAGTGGCAAAATAATCCCAAAGCCCAAGAGGTCGATAAGTACGACCAAGAAGATGGTGAATAGGGCTTTGTCATTTGCCGATTTTTGTGGTTTCATAGAGATATCATTGTACACGACTTAATATATGACTTCATATGCTGACGCAGGGCTGAAAATTAGGAATAATCACGTTGTTATTGTCGAGCCCACCAAGCTTCGCTCGCGTGGTTGGGATGCAATCATTTACGCTGCCGTTTTTGGTGATCGCGAAACCAAGATTCAAACTCGTTGGGTAATCGGCGAGGTTGCGCGTTTGCGCGGCGTTAGAGTTGCGAGCATCAATGCACTTTACAAAGCTCGTGCTCGCCAAGAGTTGGACGACAACTTTACAGTGCCAGCCATTAATCTTAGGGGTTTGGTATACGACAGTGCCCGCGCCATCTTTTCTACCATGAATAAACATGCAATTGGGGCAGTGATTTTTGAGCTTTCTGCAGGTGAAATGGAATATACTGCTCAAACCCCCGAAGAGTATGCAACAGTGGTTCTTGCAGCAGCTGTCCGAGAGGGGTTTCGCGGGCCAGTTTTCCTGCAGGCTGATCACACACAGCTTCGCGCCAGTTCTGCTGGGGTTGCACAAGAAAATGAAAAATCTCGTCTACAGCATCATATCAAGCGTTGCATTCGTGCGGGATTTTTTAATATCGATATCGATGCAAGCACGCTCGTTGACACCACGTTACCTTCCATAGTAGCTCAACAACAAGCCAATGTAGATTGGACAGTACGGCTTGCTCGCTATGTAAGGGATTCTCAGCCTGTAGGTCTCTCCATATCAATAGGCGGCGAGATCGGCCACATTGGCGACAAAAACTCGACCGTTGAAGATTTTAGTACCTTCATCACAGGTGTTAATGAGATACTCGGCAAAAACATGGAAGGGATAAGTAAAGTAAGTGTACAAACTGGCACTAGTCATGGTGGGGTTGTAAATAAAGATGGCACACTAGCCAAGATGACAATAGACTTTGATGTTCTAAAAGACATTACTGTTGCAGGCAAAAAATATGAGGTTGGGGGGAGTGTCCAGCACGGGGCCTCAACTCTCCCAGATTCTGAGTTTCATCTTTTTCCCAAAGCCAAAACATTAGAGATTCATCTCGCAACAGGCTGGCAAAATATTCTTTTTGATAGCCCCAATTTCCCCAAAGATCTTAAGAATAAAATTTATACCCATTTATTAACAACCAAAAAAGATAACACTCAAACCGATGCTCAGCATATCTACAAATCTCGCAAAAGGGCTTGGGGCGATTTTAAGCAAGAAATATGGGATATCGATACCGATACAAAAGCCAAGTTGCGAGATAGTATCGCCAAAAAAGCCGACAAAATATTTTCTGCACTCAATATCGCTCATACTCTTTCCGTTACCAGCTACTATGCGCTAATCGAAAATCGCGTACATACTTATCGAGAATATCAAGGAGACTAATGCAACTAAAAAGTATCGAAACGGCAAATGTTACAGGCAAGCGCATACTTATGCGAGTCGATTACAATGTTTCGCTTGGCCGTACCCTCAAAGTAGTCGATGATACGCGCATCCGCCACACTATCCCTACAATAGAATATCTTCTTGCGCATCAGGTTAAGAGCATTACTCTCATCGCACATTTTGGCAAACCAGCTGGTGTGGTAGATCCTGCCAAGTCTCTGTCTCCAGTCGCAGCCCACCTAAGCGAGCTATTGGGGGAACCAGTTGCCTTTAACATTCCTGGGAAGATTAGTCTCTTAGAGAATCTACGTTTTGATTCGCGCGAAGAGGAGGGTAGTGAGGAGTTTGCCAGAGAGCTTGCCAAAGACCAAGACATTTATGTAAACGAGGCTTTTGGCGAAAGCCATAGAGACGCAACCTCAATAACCTATCTCCCCAAGATTCTTCCTAGTTTTGCTGGGTTTGGGCTTATCGAAGAAGTTAATACAATCCTCAAGAATCTAGAGTCGCCTACTCGCCCTTTTGTTGTCATTATTGGTGGAGCCAAAGTCAAAGACAAGATTGGTCTCTTGGAAGTGCTATCACTTAAGGCCGATATCATTCTTATTGGTGGTGGCATGGCCAATACTTTTCTTGCAGCCCGCAGTGTTGATATCAAAAATAGTCTCGTCGAAAAAGACAAAATTGGCGTTGCCGAAAAATTGCTCGAAGGTGGCGTTGGGAAAGCGAGGATTATTCTTCCATCAGATTATGTTTGGGACAATGATCGCATTGTTGATATTGGGCCAAATACGCGTCAGGAATTTGCACGCGTTATTGCTAGCGGCAAAACAATAATCTGGAATGGACCAATGGGGATTTTTGAAGATTCGCGCTTTGCTTTGGGTACAGATAGTATCTATGAGGCTCTTACCAGCAATGAGCCAGCCATGGTTATTGTAGGCGGTGGCGACACATTAACCGCCATCAAAGACCACACTCATTTGGAGCGAATAGACTTTATTAGTACTGGCGGGGGGGCAATGCTTGAGCTTATCGAAAAGGGCACTCTTCCTGCACTTATTCCACTCACAACTAGCTAAGCTTATACAGACATACTATATGCATATTGACTAAAGTATTAGGTTTGATATCATTCTCGAGACCCTCATTCAGAGGGCTCTTTATTCTTATACGGAGGTCCCATGACCACCAACACCAAAATTCAATTTACCAAATCGGGAATATCCGAGATTCATAGCGAAATTGACGAGCTCAAAAACCAAAAACTTCCAGTTGCGATTGAGCGTGTAGCTCGTGCCCGCGACTTTGGCGATCTCTCCGAAAACGCCGAGTATCACAGTGCCAAGGAAGAACTAAGCTTTATCGAAGGTCGTATTGAAGAGCTCGAAGAGCTAGTAGGCAAAGCTGAGGTTGTAGAAGACGCCAGTCCCAAAGATGGCGTTGGTATAGGCTGTCGCGTTACAGTCGAAATATCTGGCAAACAGCATACATATGAGGTTGTTGGCGAGTGGGAGGCAGATCCCATGAAGAAAAAGATCAGCCACACAAGCCCTCTCGGCTTGGCACTCTTAGGTAAGAAAAAGGGAGATTCTGTCGAGATCGAAGCTCCCGCCGGCAAAGTGATCTACAAAATAAAAAAGATTAACTAGCTGTTATAATTCAGCCATGGCATCTAGACTTCAAGAAATACGAAATGTTAGGATCGACAAGCTCAATAAGCTTATAGCTCTGGGTCTCTCTGGCTACCCTGCCCATAGTCAAAAAACTGTCAACAACCAAGAAGTTATTACCAACTTCGACAAGTACGAAAACCAAACAGTCAGCCTTACCGGCCGCCTCATGGCGCTGCGCGAGCACGGCAAACTAATTTTTGGCGATCTCGAAGACGAGAGCGGGCGGCTTCAAATCTTTGTCAAAGATGGTGAGCTTGTAGCAACTAATCCTTCCGATAATACTATTGGGTTTTCCAATCTCAATCTTCTTGATGTTGGTGACTTTGTTCAGATTGATGGCACGATACTCAAAACCAAAACTGGTGCCATCTCGATCGCTGCCAAAGCAGTGCATCTGTTAACCAAATCCCTTCGACCACTCCCCGATAGCTGGAATGGCCTAGAGGACAAAGATCTCATGTTTCGTCGCCGCTACCTTGACCTTACACTCAACCGGGATCGTCGCGATATGTTTATGCGCAAGAGCAAGTTTTGGTCTGTATCTCGCTCTTTTATGGCTAGCCATGGCTTTGTCGAGGTTGAGACTCCAGTACTCGAACATGTAACAGGCGGTGCCGATGCCAAGCCTTTTGTTACCCATCACGACGCCCTCGATGAAACTTTTTACTTGCGCATTAGTACCGAGCTCTATCTCAAGCGCCTGATCGGCGGCGGCTACGAAAAGATCTTTACCCTTGCCCCCAACTTTAGAAACGAAGGCATAGACGACGAGCATCTCCAAGAATACTACCAGCTCGAATGGTACTGGGCTTATGCCGACTACCGAGACAATATGCTTTTTACTCGCGACTTGTTCCGCAAGATAGCACAAGAGGTCTATGGCACAACCACCTTCACCCGCGAAGAACACGCTTTCGATCTAGCCGCTGATTGGCCAGAAATCGACTTTGGCAATGTTATTAAAGAAAAACTGGGCGTCGACATTTATACTGATTCCGAAGAAAAAATGTTATCCGTGCTCAAAGACCACAAAATAAAACTTGAGCCAGGCAGTGGTAAAGGCCGCCTAATAGACAATCTCTGGAAAATAATCAGGAAAACCATCGCTGGCCCCGCCTTCCTCGTCAACGAGCCCAAGTTTATGTCGCCGCTTGCCAAAAGTAAGCCAGGGGACGAGAGGCTAACCGAGCGCTTCCACGTAATCTTGGCCGGCAGTGAGCTTGGCAACGGCTATAGTGAGCTCAATGACCCGCAGGATCAGCTCGCTCGCTTCCAGGAGCAACAATCTGCGCGCGACAGTGGTGACGCTGAGAGTCAGATGTTAGATATTGATTTTGTCGAAATGCTTGAGTATGGAATGCCTCCCACATCAGGTGTTGGGATATCAGAGCGCCTGTTTTGGTTCTTGGAGGGAGTTACCGCGCGCGAGGGTACTTTGTTCCCACAGATGAAGCGTCACATCGATCCCCTCACTCGTGAGATTTATGGGCTCAAAGAAGAAGCCCCAGCCAAAAAAGCTGTCGCTGGTGAAGTCTCTGGAACTATTGATCAAACGATCAAAGACAAATTTCCTGGCATGTTCTATGCATTCACGACAATCGAAGGTGTAGATATCCAAAAGTCGAACCCAGAACTAAAAGAACTATCAGACAAAATTATTGCGGTAAACACCCACGATGTTGAGGCAATCGGTGAGCTCAAACCAATTAGTGAATATCGAAAACTTTTCAAAGCAACAGGCGCATGGCAACAAAGTCGTAAACCATCTCCCGAAGCCCTACTTCGTCGCCTTGCAACAGGCAAGGGTATCTACAACATTAACACTGCCGTCGACGCGTACAACCTTGCAGTTATTGAGACCGCCGTAGGTCTCGGCGGATTTGATCTAAGCAAAATGAGCTTTCCAGTAACTCTCACGTTAACCAAGTCGGGTGAGCAAATGCAGCTCCTTGGAGACGATGCTCTCACAATAGTTTTGGAAGGTGAGATTGCATATTCCGACGCCGAAAAGTTGATTACACTCGATCTAAATTACAGAGACATCGACGCAACTAAAATCACTGAAAAAACAAAAGATATTATTCTCTACGCCGATGGCGCGCCAGGACTTTCACAAGAAGAAGTTGTCTCTGCTCTCCAAAAAGGCGCCGAATATATTAAGAAGTTCTGTGGTGGCGAGATTGGAGAAATCCAAGTAGTAAAATAATCTATGAAGAAAATCAACGCACTTGGATTTAATGTTATGGGATTTAATGTTATGGGATTCAATAACATTAACATGACTATACAATAAGTTATGTCATCTCGAGTGAAACGAAGTGAAATCGAGAGATTTATTCTGTAAAGATCCCTCGACTATGCTCGGGATGACGGCTTGAATTAGGTATTATTAGATAATCTATGAAGAAAATTGCGACTCAAGGACTAGAAATATATACCTTTGTGCAAAATGACAAAGATTATATTTCGCTCACAGATATTGCTCGATACAAAAATCAAGATGAGCCAAAGGACATTGTAAAGAACTGGATGAGATCCAGAACAACAATTAATTTTTTGGGTGCATGGGAAAAAATCAATAATCCCAATTTCAAAGGGGTCGAATTCGACTCCTTTCGCTCCGAGTCCGGAGAAAATTATTTTGTCCTTTCACCACAAAAGTGGATTGAAAAAACGGGGGCAATTGGCATAATCTCAAGATCGGGGAATGGCGGGGGGACTTTTGCCCACAAAGATATCGCGTTTGAGTTTGCCACTTGGATATCCCCAGAATTTAGACTTTATTTAATTAAAGAGTTTCAGCGGCTTAAAGAAATTGAAAATGAAAGACTATCCTTAGGTTGGGATGTAAAAAGACAGCTTACCAAGATCAACTATCGTATTCACACAGATGCAATTAAGGAAAACTTGATCCCCAAGACAATCGCCAAATCACAAGAAAATATAATTTACGGCAGCGAAGCCGACGTCCTCAACGTTGCATTATTTGGTCAGACGGCCAGGGATTGGCGCGATTCTCACAAGAATCTCACAGGGAACATTCGGGACTACGCAGATGTGACACAGCTGGTGGTACTCGCCAATCTAGAATCCTTGAATGCCCTATACATTAATCAAGGGATAACTCAAGCAAAGAGATTGATGAGTCTTAATAGTACTGCAATATCTCAAATGCATTCCTTAGTAGGTAATAAATCAATCAAACAATTAGAATCAAAAGAAAGGTAACTATGACTCGCGACGAAGCCCTAACAATTGTCAGAAAGTATGTTAAGAACGAGAATCTAGTCCGCCACATGCTAGCGGTCGAAGTAGCTATGGCTGCTTATGCCAAAAAGCTCGGCGAGAGTGAGGAGACATATAGAGTAGCTGGACTTCTCCATGACTTCGACTGGGAGATCCACCCAACAGCTGCAGAGCACCCCGTTCTTGGTATCCCAATTTTGCGTGAAGTAGGAGTTGACGAGGAGATTTTAGACGCCATCATGGGCCACGGCAGTCACACTGGCACACCACGTACAACCCAACTTGCCAAAGCTCTTTTTGCCGTCGATGAGCTCACTGGTCTTATCACCACAACCGCACTTGTCAGGCCCAGTAAAAAGATAGCGGATGTCGAGGTAAAAAGTATCCAAAAAAAGTGGAAAGACAAAGCCTTTGCCGCTGGCGTCAATCGCCAAGAAGTCGAAGAAGGTGCCAAAGAGCTTGGCGTAGACTTGTGGGAGGAACACATCCCCCTGGTACTCACCGCCATGCAATCTATCGCAGTGGATCTTGGACTGTGAGTAAAAAATTTATTACCGTTGGAGTAACGGGTCTTGCAGTTAGGCAAGATGGATCATTTTTACTTACACAGCGCAACGAACCAACCGATCCTCTTTTTCATCTCAAATGGAATATTCCAGGCGGTGGGATGGAATGGGGAGAGAAACCAGAAGAAACATTAATCCGCGAATTCAAAGAAGAGCTTGGCGTCACCCTAGGGGACGGACCTCTAGGCTATATCTCCAAGTACCCAGTCCCCGTGACAGCGCTCTGGGAAACAGCTCACATTCTCTTGCTCACTTATGCTGTTGATATCGGTGACCAGGCGATTGATCTCACTCGCGATCCAGAGCACGAGACCGCTAGCTACCGCTGGTTTACCCTTTCAGAGCTAGATACTCTCGACTGTCTTCCTCAGACCAAGGAAACGGTTGAAGCAGTATTTGCGCAAATCTCCAAAGCTGGTAGTATCAACCTACATGTCTAAGATTGAATCCTTGCCAGAACCAGACAACTCAGGTGCCTTTGAGCAAATATTGCCGCAACTTATCGCCAAGAGTTTGTCTAGTCATAATCCATTTCGACACATCGATCTAGTCGAGTCTCATCTTAGGCATTCACATATAATATCTCCTGAGGAGCAGTTCGAGGATTACTTCATAAGGATGTTGCGTTTGGGAGACTCACTCAAGTTGGAGGCTCTAGATGGCATTGTTGACGAATTCCCTGCGCCAGTAGATGTTGGCGATTTTGATCAAGTACTACAAGTCGCGGATCAACTTTCATTGCCAGAAGAAAATGAATTGCGAATCTCAGAGCTACAAGAATATGTTACAAAAGATAACTCATCTTCTGAGGAAACCAAGTCAAATCTAGAGTTGCAAAGAGAATACAGTGAATTAATCGAGGCGATACTCCTTCGAACAGATGTTGCCGTTTGCGATGATACTCAAACTCAGGATCCAGAACAAATCCTTAGAGACAGCACCCAACTATCTGAGCTGATCCATAACTCAATTTTTGAGATTATTACTATCGATGGCCAGAAGTGCTGGTCAATTTATGCTTTAGATGTAAACGACAGCTCGCTCATTGGGCAGATATCTGCTTTACGTACACCAGATTTATCCAAGCGCTTTGTTGTAACGGATCCAGAAAGAAATAGCGAGCTCACGACGCGCTTATTCTCTTCGCCCGCATTATTAAAACAAATATTTACGCAGCATATTACCGAGACACAGCATTTGCTTCGTTACTCGCTAATACAAGAACTAATCGAGCTAGATGGGTATATTGACGGTGCCTCAGTAGAGCAGTCTCATAATATCAACTTTTCACTTCAAAAAAAACTCCTCTTGTTGATGAAAAGAGATGTCGAAGCCCATCATGATCTAGAATTAGTAATTCAGAATCATGAAGATGAAAGTGAAAAGATATTTCGCATTGGGATGGACAAAAATGGGGATCTGTTGTTTTCACAACCGAACAAAAGAATTGTATACGAGCCAGATCCAGATGCTCCACCACCAAAAAGCAAATGGCAAGGACCTGCGCGTAGGAGAAAAATTATCGATTCTCAGGACATTTACAGACTTACTACAAAAAAAGGAGGGTTTCAGTACAAATACTATTCAGTACCAGATACCCAGAATTTTGGAGAGATGTATCTAGAGTCTCATAGTGGAATTGCTCCGGAACAATTTATTAACAGTATTCATATTTGTTCCCCAGAAGATTTGGTATATGGGTGGGGATCAGAGAATCTTCCCAGAGATATTGTAGATCTGTATACCTCACTACAATATCAAAATTCTAGTACTCAATTTGTCAAAACGATTAACTCAAGTCGTATGGGTACTGATACTACATTTTTACTTCGTCATCGCATGTCATCCCAACATGATGTACTCCCCCAGTTAAAATAATATAATTCTCTCCCTGCTTAACCAAAAGTGCTATACTATCTCTAAATTAAATAACAGCGTTACAAGTTTTGGATTTCCACCAAAACAAGCTGGAGAGGGTAATAACTCTTCCGGGTAAGCCCGTGATCGCAGTACAATCAAGAATTAGCGCAAGGTGGCACCTCCCAAAAGGCCGTGAGCAGGACAGGGGGTAATAGTGGTAAAAATTTATCTAATTCGGCATGGCGAGTCTATCGCAAATACTCAGGGAATCTATCAAGGACAAACGTACAATACCGATCTTTCTCTTTTAGGTTATCACCAGATCCAAACTCTTTCCGCCGTATTTGCCGACAAGCAGCTTGGGGCTATCTTTGCCAGCCCTCTTACGCGTACCTACAAAACTGCCGAGCAAATCAGTCTAACTACCAAGATTCCAATCCAAATCGACGTTCGGCTCTTGGAGACAAACCATGGGGATTGGGAGGGCAAGTCCAAGTCAGAAATAGAGAGTAAGTGGGCAAGCATCTTAAATAGCTGGAATCATGATCCGGGCAGTGTCTCCTTTCCCAATGGAGAGTCTTTCGTCTTGCTTAGTAAAAGGGTGGATGAATGGTTCCAAGAAGCTATTCAAGTCAAAGCTAATACTGTATTTGTTACCCACGACAACATTATTCGCATGGCTGTGGCAAATCTAATAAATCTTCCCTCCAGTCATTTTTGGGATTTCCACCTTCATCCTGCAGGTATTACGACGATCAGTATCGACCAAGGTATTGCGACAATCGAAAAAATCAATGAAGATTCACATCTTCGATACTTTCGCACCAACCTTGCCTTACATGCACTATAATAATCATTAAAAGGAGTCACTATGCTAGATATTCAATATATTAGAGATAACGCAGAGATTATAAAAAAGGCTACAAAAGCCAAGGGATTTGACGCAGCAGTCATCGATGATCTATTAAATGTCGACAAAAACCGTCGGCAGTTGATCGGCCAGGTAGAAGCAATTAGAGCCGAGAGAAACAAGCTAAATCTTGAGCTCAAAACAAGTCGTAGTGACGAGATGATTGCGCGTAGCAAAGATCTCAAAAATTCATTGGAGTCACTAGAAGCCTCTCTCGCAGAGCTCGAATCTCAGTTCGCCATTCTCATGCTCCGGATTCCCAATCCATCGGCTCCCGATGTCAGAGTAGGTACTCCTGAAGACAATGAAGTAGTAAAAACTGTTGGACAAGTACCCAATTTTTCTTACCCCGTAAAGGATCACGTGGAGATAGGTGAGCTCACAGATACAATCGACATAGAACGCGGCGCCAAAGTTTCTCAATCTGGCTTTTACTACCTCAAGGGCAAGGGAGCACTCTTGGAAATGGCGCTTATCAACTTTGCTTTTAGCGAGCTAGGTAAACAGGGCTTTACCCCCGTAATTACTCCAAATATGGCCAAAGAAAAGAACATGGTCGGCTGTGGCTTTCAGGCTAGAAGCGACAAAGAGCGCCAAGTTTATCATATCGAAGACGAGGATTTGGATTTGATTGCAACAGCTGAGATCACGTTGGTTGGCATGCATGAGAATGAAACTTTTGTTGAGAAAGAACTCCCCAAAGCATACGCAGGCTATTCTTCGTGCTATCGCAAAGAGCGAGGTAGTTATGGCAAAGATGTTCGCGGGATCTTACGCGTCCACGAGTTTCGCAAAGTCGAAATGGTTGTTTTTTGCAAACCCGAAGAGTCTGATGTTTGGCACGACAAACTACTTGCCATCGAAGAGGGTCTTTGGCAACAACTTGGTATTCCTTACCAGGTAATCAAAATGGCAACCGGCGATCTTGGCAATGCTGCAACTCGCAAGTACGATATCGAAGCATGGATGCCATCGCAAACCAAGTACCGCGAGGTAACCAGTACCAGTAACACTACAGATTTTCAAAGTCGCGCGCTTGGTATCAAGCTCAATCGCGGCGGGCATACTGAGTATCTCCACACGCTCAATGGCACTGTCTTTGCTCTTGGCCGTGCCATGATTGCGATCTACGAAAACTTCCAGCAAGATGACGGCTCAGTAAAGATCCCCAAATGTTTAGTCAAGTACACAGGTTTTGACAAAATCAGCGTCAAATCCAATGAATAAAATATCTTTTGTCTACTTCGACGTCGGCGGGGTACTTATTAAAGACTTTTCTGCGACCAATAAATGGCAGGAGATGAAACAGTTTCTTGGTGTACCACCCGACAAAGACCAACTTTGCGACCAACTCTATGACAAGTATGAGCCAGCTGCCAATGAGGGCAAGATCGACATTGACTCGCTTATGCCCGAGCTCGAGCAAAAACTAGATATCAAGTTTCCACCAAACTTTTCCCTGCGTGGTTATATGACCTCCAAGTTTTCCCCCAACCTTTCGCTTTGGCCCATTCTCGACTCTCTTCAACCCAAGTACAAATTGGGCCTGCTCACCAATATGTACCCCAATTTACTCGTTGGAATCGAGGAGCGTGGCCTACTCCCTTCTACTGTTTGGGATCAAATCGTAGATAGTAGTATTGCTCATGCCTACAAGCCAGAGCTCGAGATCTATAATATTGCTCAGGCATCCGCTGGGGTTCCCCACAACGAGATTCTCTTTATCGACAACCTCTCAGAAAATCTTGAACCAGCCAAAAGCCTAGGGTGGACTACCTTTCTCTACGATCCCCGCAACTACGAAGAGTCTTCCCAAGCGCTAGCTACCTTCCTCCGTGATATACTCTAAGTCATGTTAAATTTCATTACCAAGCTCTTCGACACCAACGCCAAAGAACTCAAGAAGTTTGCCCCTATTGTGGAGCAGATTAACTCTTTCGAAGAGAGTATTAAAAATCTCAAAGACAAAGAACTTCCAGGCAAGACCGCCGAGCTCAAAAAAAGACTCCAAGAGGGTGAAAGTGAAGAATCTATCCTTCCCGAAGCTCTTGCAACTATAAGAGAGGGAATTCGCCGCATTACTGGTGAGCGCGCCTACGATGTACAGCTTATTGCTGCACTTGCCTTGCATGGTGGCGTTATTGCCGAGCAAAAAACCGGTGAGGGCAAGACTCTATCCGCAGCACTCGCCGCTTATGCCGCGGCCATTATGGGGCGCGGTGTTCACATTGTTACAGTCAATGATTATCTAGCCCGTCGCGACGCCGGTTGGTATGGGCGTGCACACACTCTTCTTGGTCTTTCAGTCGGCGTTATATATTCTGGTATGGGCGACCAGCCAGCGAGTATCCTCGACATGTCCCACATCGACCCAGCAGAAGATGACGAGCGCTTGATTCACCTTCGCCATATTCCTCGCCAGGAGGCATATCTCGCCGATATTACCTATGGCACCAACAATGAGTTTGGTTTTGATTATCTGCGCGATAATATGGTGCAGACGCTTCCACAGAAGGTGCAGCGCGGCCACTACTATGCAATTGTCGACGAGGTCGACTCGATCTTGATCGACGAGGCGCGTACCCCCCTGATTATTAGTGCCCCCGATGCCGAACCAACAGATAAATATTTTGAGATGGCCAAGTTGGTAACAACACTAACCAAAGGTAGCGACTATGAGGTAGATGAGAAGTTGCGCACAGCAACCCTTACCGATTATGGGGTGCGAAGGCTGGAGCAGCGTCTTGGGATAAAAAATCTGTACGAAGAAAGCTACGACACCGTTCATCATGTTGAGACTGCGCTCAAAGCAGCAACACTTTTTGAACGCGACAAAGATTACGTTGTCAAAGAGGGCGAGGTAATAATCGTTGACGAACACACCGGGCGAATGATGTTTGGCAGGCGCTACAGCGACGGCTTGCATCAGGCAATCGAGGCCAAAGAAGGGGTCGAGATCAAAGAGGAGAGTAGAACTCTCGCGACTATCTCTTTGCAAAATTACTTCCGCATGTACGAGCGACTTGCAGGTATGACTGGAACTGCAATGACAGAGGCCGAAGAATTTAAAAAGATTTACAAGCTCGAGGTTTTGGTTATCCCCACTCACCAGCAAATCAAAAGAACAGACAAGTCTGATCTCATTTACAAGACAACCCGTGCCAAGTACCAGGCAATTGCCAAGGCAGTAGAAGAATGTTACGCCGCAGGCCAGCCTGTATTAATAGGTACCAAAAGTATTGATAACAATCAAATAATCTCCAAATATCTCAAAAGAAAAAATCTCCCTCACCAAGTACTCAATGCCAAAAATCACGAGAACGAGGCTCACATCATCGCCGAGGCTGGTCGCCCAGGAGCTATCACGGTTGCTACCAACATTGCGGGCCGCGGAGTTGACATTATTCTTGGTGGAACCAAAGAGGGTAGGGAAAAGAAGGATTGGCAAAAAGATCATGACAAAGTAATTGCCGCCGGCGGACTCCACGTTATCGGTAGTGAGAGACACGACAGCAGGCGTATCGACAACCAGCTTCGTGGCCGCTCAGGGCGCCAGGGTGACCCAGGGTCTTCTCGCTTCTACGTTAGTCTCGAAGACGATCTTATGCGCATTTTTGGCGGCGATCGTATCGCAAGCATTATGACTGCGCTCAACATCCCAGAGGATGAAGCCATCGAACATAGTATGGTAAGTAAGGCCCTAGAAACCGCCCAGACCAAGGTCGAAGGATTTTATTTTGATATGCGCAAAAGAGTTGTCGAGTATGACGACGTCATGAACAAGCAACGTAGTGTTATCTATGAGCTCCGCAATGGTATTCTTGCCGAAGCCGAGTCGACTCCAGAGAAATTAAAAACTAGAATTTTGGATTTACTAAATGATGAGATCGAGTTAATCGTCAATTCTCGTATCACCGAAGGGATAAGTAAGGTTGAACATGATGCCATTATCAAAGAGTTTGTCACGATTATTCCCTTCGACGACGGCTCTCAAAAGAAGCTTGCCGACGAACTAAAGAAAACCAAAAATGGGGATCTTATTATCAAATCACTCGGTGATATTGCCACTTCTACTTACGAAACTAGAGAGCAAAATCTAGGTGGGGTGCTTGTGCGTGAGATAGAGAAATATATCTATCTAACAACAATTGATGCCAAATGGATGGACCACCTCGACAATATGGAGAGCTTGCGCGATGGCATTGGTCTGCGTGGCTATGCCAACAAAGACCCGCTCGTAGAATATCAGCAAGAGGCTTACACCACTTTTGGCGTGCTTATTGGTGCGATCGAGAGTGAGGTTGTTGCTAAGATTTTCCGTATCAATCCCACCGCTCAGCCAGCCCCAAAGCCACCAAGGGTAGTTCTCAAATCCTCTAGTCAGGGAACTATTACTCCAATCGTCGCAACCAGTTTGGGCCGCAATGATCCGTGCTGGTGTGGGAGCGGAAAAAAATTCAAAAAATGTCACTACCCCGATATTTCATAATAATTTTATTAGCTTAGTTCAGTTTAATTGTCTGATAATGGCAAGTCAGAATCAGAGTAGAGTTTTTCCACAATATCAATCCAACCACGATAAAGATATACATCTTTGTATTTTTCTAAAGCCTCTTTTGCTTGTCCTTGTAATGGTTCAGCTAGTTTTAACGCAATGACACCTAATGCGATTACTTCCTCATCACAATTCTTTTGATCAAGCTGTTTTTGATTAATCATTTCAATAATAAGTGGGACAGCTTCACTCGCTGCAGTTCCATAATTTTGTATAATATGTAAGGCAGGCCCTGTTTTGCCAGTTGGATTTTTCAACTCAGCAATCATAAATGGGACAACATCTTCGGCATTACAATTTTTTGGCTCGATCACTTGACGAGCATCACTTTCAGCGAAGATGTTATTTAGAGCTTGGTCAATAAGAAATGGGGCAACTCTAGAGTCTTCCTTACCGTATCTTGCCAAGGCGTGCAGGATATACCCTTGTAATATTTCTATGTGAACATTATATTCTCCGTTTTTTCTCTTTTCTTCTTCATTAAAATTATTTATAAGTGCTGGAACAGCAGTCTGTGCATTCACGTGATGTGAAATAGCCTGGTAGCCACATTCTCTAATCAATCCATCGTGATGCGATAACAAAGCCAAAATGCGTGAATGACTTAATGGGTCTGTAGTTTTTAGATTTTTTAAAACATTACCAGCCTCTTTGATTAATAAACCATTCGTACTATAAATATTAGTATCAGCTGTTTCGCTCGCGACCTCTTCCATTGCACCTAGAACTCCTGGAATTATTTTAGTCGCATCACCATCTTTAATTCTCCCTAATGCATTTATCGCTCTCAGTCTAACCATGTATCTATTTGGAATCTCTGTTGCATCAACTAGTTCATCTGTCGCTGGTGCGCCAATTATTTCAATTACTTTGCCATACTCATCATCGATAGAAGAAACTCCAAAATCTTCCAATCCGGGAGGAACAGTTAATTCAAAGCATCGCACAAGCGCAGGTACTACCGCTACTCCCAAAGAAACAAGTTTTGCTTGGGCACTAATTGCAACCGCATCATCACCATCTCGTAAATCGTAAATATCTTGTGTAATGCCTGAAATAGTTACACCACCTTCCTCTGCAGTTGATGACGAAACTCGTTCAAATATTTCTATAAAGGAGGGTTTGGAGGTATGATTTGCACGGCGTGGGCGGTCAAAGGGGATGCCATCGGCTGACACAAAAAGTATATTATCACCATCTTTCGTCATATCATTAAATTTTAACATATAGCAATCTTCATTATCTCTAGCATCATGCCATTCGCTATTCACCAATACTCCTACTAGCCATTAAAAAGATCGAACTATTGTCGCTACCCCGCCTCCTGCTAAATACACCCCAGATAATTGCTATAATCATTCTCATATGAGCGCTCCTTCTGATTTCGGTAACAATACAATATCGACATGCCTTACCGAGCAGTATGGTATTACCCCCACCAACATTCTCCCACTAGAAGGGGGAGCCGATCAAAACGCGTCCGTGTATCACGTTACTACTGCCGACACCTCGTACCTGCTAAAGCTAAGGCAAGGTGATTATGACGAAAAACCACTCTTGATCCAACAATATTTGCATAACAAGGGGATTGTTGAAGTTCGCGCACCCATAACAACACTTGATCATCGCATCGCAGCTACAAGCGGGGCATACAACCTTGTCCTTTATCCATTTATTGTCGGAAAAAGTACTGCTGAGGCTCCTATGTCGCTTGAGAACTGGGTAGTCTTTGGCCAAGTCATGCGCCGAATTCATGCAATGAAAATCCCTGAAACTATCCATAGCAGCTTGCAGATAGAAACATATTCTTCAAAATATCCCGCCGCCGCCTTGGAGCTGCTCTCTAAGATCAAAGGTCAATCTTATCTAAAGAAAGTTGCTGCAAAGTCTGCCAAAGTCATAAATGAACAGAGTAGTAAAATAGATGCTTTAATCGCAAAAACCAACAATTGTCGAGAGTTTGTCCTGGCCCAATCACTCCCTCTTGTTCTTTGCCATGGCGATATCCATGCCGGCAATCGTTTTATCAGTAACCAGGGAGAATTTCGAATAATTGATTTTGACGAGCCAATTCTAGCTCCCAAGGAACGCGATCTTATGTTTGTTGGGGGAGGGGTAATTAATACGGATTCAAGCCAAGAAACCGAGTCATTCTACCAAGGCTATGGCAGTACCTCTATTAGTAAGACTGCGATTGCGTATTTCCGCTGTCGCCGCGTATTAGAAGACATTGTATTATTTGGGGATGATATCTTTGGTAGCGAACTAGAAGGTTCAGACGATGAAATTAACTTTGGCTACCTTCTCAGTAATTTCACTCCAGGAGGGGTTTTGGATATAGCAATGGAATCAGAAATATAAAATCTATGAATTGGTTATTCTTTGCCCTCATCAGCGTTCTAATATATTCCACCAAGAATCTTTTCCAACGAATCTTAATGAAGGAGGAAAAGTCAGACCCTTACCTCCACTCAATTGTCTATTATATTTTTGGGGGCTGTATTGCACTCATCATTTCGCTCTTTAATGGTGGGTTTCAGTATGAGCTTTCGCTAGAGCAGTTGCTTCTCTTTATTCCCCTAGCTTTTATCGCCACTCTTGGATTGGTCCTCCTCTTCAAATCATTTCAAACTGTCGAGGCTTCCGAAAATGCGATTATTCAGTCTAGTCAAAAGCTATGGACAGTCGCTGGCTCGTTTCTATTTCTTAGTGAAATATTTTCCATAAAAACCGCGCTCGGCACCATTCTAATAGTCGCTGGGATAATCATCAGTATCTGGGAAAATAAGAAATTGAAATTTAACCAGGGAGTATTATTAGCCTTTGCAGCCGCTCTTTTATATTCGATATCCGATCTGCTCTCATTCTATCTAGTACGAGGAATGGATCCATTATCATTTATGGTTTACTTGTATTTTCTCCCAGTGATTATCATGATTATTGCCAAGCCAAGTTCTGTCCCCAAGCTGAAAGTATTTTTTCAACCCAAGCGGATCATGGTATTGGTTTGGCTTGCACTTTCAAGTACGGTTGGCTCTGCTTTTACCTTTTTGGCTTACAAGGTAGGCGGGACAGTTGGCCAAATCACGGTCATCTTGGGGCTCACAACCATATCTTCGGTATTAATCTCCATTATTTTACTGGATGAAAGGAAAAATCTAGTCAAAAAAATCATAGGCGCCGTTGTAGTTGTCCTTGGAGCTCTTCTAGTCATTTGAAAATCCCGCTACCCCGCCCTCGGCTAGATTGTTTCATTATTGCTCTTTGCGTATCATTATGATACGCCAGATGCACATGAATGATACGCAAGTTAATCCTAGACAACCCAATCTATTAAAATATCTACACCTTTTAAAGTAAATATTTATGGAACAGCAACAATTTGCAATAGATAATTACTTCTTGTAAAAGCAAGTACTGCCACTATCACACACTTGGCTGACATAATTATCTGGCTCATGAATCATTCCTGGAATTGGCTGTTGTAAAGGTCGGCATAGAAACCTTTCTTTTTTAGCAGCCCCTCATGCGTACCTTGTTCTATGATAGAACCTTGGTTCATTACCAAAATTAGATCGGCGTTACGTATAGTAGACAGCCGGTGTGCAATCACAAAACTAGTCCTACCCTCCATCAACTTACTCATAGCTTCTTGGATAAGCAGCTCGGTTCGCGTATCAACGCTACTCGTTGCTTCATCGAGAATCAATATTTTCGGATCAGCCAAAAATGCTCGCGCAATCGTTAGGAGTTGTTTTTGGCCCTGCGAAATATTCGTCGCTTCCTCATTTAGAACCATTTTGTATCCATCGGGCAAAGTTCGAATAAAGTGGTCGGCGTAAGCCTCTTTGGAGGCAAGAGTAATATCTTCATCTGTTGCATCTTCTCGACCGTAGGCGATATTGTCATGCATAGTGCCATGGAAAAGCCATGTATCTTGCAGTACCATTCCAAACATTTTACGCAAATCCGCTCTTCTCATTTTGGAAATATCAACGCCATCGATCAATATCTGGCCACTATTTACCTCGTAAAAGCGCATGAGAAGGTTTACGAGGGTAGTTTTACCTGCGCCAGTTGGGCCCACAATCGCGATCATATTCCCTGGCTTCACATTGATATTCATATCGCGTATCAGGATCTTGTCATTGCTATAGCCAAACTTCACATGGCGAAACTCAACCAACCCTTTGGGTTCATTTATCACTATTGGGTTATTTACTTCTTTTACCTGCTCCTCTTCATCCAAAAGTTCAAAGACTCGCTCAGCTGAGGCAATTGCTGATTGTATTACGTTGGCTATATTCGCTAGCTGGGTAATAGGTTGAGTAAACTGGGCCGAATATTGGATAAATGCCTGTACGTCGCCAATCGAGATAAGGCCATCCGCCGCCATTATCCCCCCAGCTATTGCAACCAAAATATATCCCACATTGCCAACAAATCGCATAAGTGGCATGATAATGCCCGATGCAAACTGCGCTCTCCACCCTGCATCGTAAAGTGCATCATTGAGTATCGCAAATTTTGCTATTGCATCACCTTCATGCCCAAAGACTTTCACGATTTTGTGCCCAGTAAACATCTCTTCTACATGGCCATTTATATCGCCGAGCGACTTTTGTTGTCGTCTGAAAAAATCTTGCGATTGCTTCGCAATCCCCGTTATTATTGCAACACTTAGCGGCAGGGTAACTAGTACTATTAGGGTCAGTGACCAACTGATAGAGAGCATCATAACCATCACGCCAATGATTGTCACAACTGAAGTAATCAGTTGAGTAACAGTTTGCTGTAATGTGGAACTAATATTGTCTACGTCATTTACTGCTCGGCTCAATATCTCGCCGTGAGTTCGCCCATCGAAATATTTTAGTGGTAGTATTGAAAGTTTTTTATCTACATCTTTACGTAGTGCATAGACAGCTCGCTGCGATATTCCGGCCATCAAATATTGTTGTACAAAAATAAAAATAGCGCTCAAAACATATAGACCCAAAAGGATCAGCATGATCCTCCCGATATAGCCAAACTCAATCCCTGGTACTAGGACAGAAGCTAAAGGGTTTTGAAAATTGATCGCTTGTGCGGCGAAGCTAGCGATTAAATTGTTGAATAGTTTAGTTGTGGCCAGGCCAAGGATCTTGGGCCCGACTATATTAAAAATAGTTCCCAGGATTGCTGCTACCACTACAATCACCAAGCGATTTTTTTCTGGCACAAAATATCGAAGTAGGCGCCGCAGGGTTCCTTTAAAATTCTTGGCCTTTTCGACAGGCCTCCCCATCGCACCCATTCCGCGCCCCATTGGTCCACCCATTCCAACCTGTGGAGATTTATCCTTTAGTTTGCTTATTTCGCTCATTTATTTTCCTCGGCTATTTCGGATGTGGTTAGTTGCGAAGACACAATCCCTCGGTACACCTCGCAAGTTTTCATAAGTTCTTTATGTTTTCCAATGCCCACAATTCTTCCATCTTCGAGCACGATAATCTGATCCGCATCAAGCACAGTGCTAACACGCTGTGCCACAATTATTACTGTCGCTTGCCTTGTTTCCTTCTTAAGTGCCGCTCTAAGTTTGGCATCAGTTTTAAAATCTAGTGCAGAAAAAGTATCATCAAACACAAATATGTTAGGCTTACGAACTAGTGCTCGCGCAATCGATAAACGTTGCATTTGCCCACCCGATACGTTTGTTCCACCTTGTGCAATTTGGGATTCAAATCCCTTTTCCATCTTGCCAATAAACTCGCTCGCTTGCGCAATTTCTGCCGCATGCAATATCTCTGCTTCGCTCGCATCAGCTTTGCCATAGCGGATATTATCATTAATCGTCCCCGAGAATAACCCTGCTCTTTGGGGCACAAAACCAATCCTAATGCGCAAGTCATCCTGGGACATTTCTCGGATATCTACTCCATCTATTACAATACTGCCCTTGCTTACATCATAAAAACGTGGGATCAAGTTGACTAGTGTCGATTTGCCCGAACCAGTACCGCCAATGATCGCTGTAATTTGCCCAGGTCGTGCTTTGAAAGATATGTTAGCTAATGCTGGGTTTTCTGCCCCGTGGTAACCAAAGTACACTTTATTAAAATCTATATATCCTTGTTGTTTTGTCACTCTTTTTTTGTCTTTTGGATCCACGATTTCTGGCTCCATATCAAGCACTTCATTGATACGTTTTGCCGAAGCCTCCGCGCGAGGGATCATGATAAATAGCATAGCCACCATAAGAAGGGAAAATAGTATCTGAGCGGCGTACTGCAAAAAAGCAAACATAGAACCTATCTGCAGATGCCCACCAGCTACCCTCAAACTCCCGAACCAAATAATAGAAACGCTAGAAAGATTTATCATAAACATCATCATAGGCATCATCACAGCTACAAGCTGGTTTACTTTGATGGCAACATCAGTCACATCGTGATTGGCAACATCAAAGCGTTGCTCTTCGTGCTGAATACGATTAAAGGCCCGCACTACTCTTACGCCAGTTAAATTTTCGTCCAATATAAGGTTTAGCTTATCTAGTTTTACTTGTATTACTGTAAATAATGGCACGGCCTTCATCAGCAATAGTACAATCACTCCAACCAGAATCGGCATAATCGCAACGAGGATCCACGAGAGCCAAACATCTTGTTTAAGCGCCATAATCACGCCCACAACAAGTGTGATTGGGGCAGTAATCAACATCGACAATATCATTACCATTACTTGCTGTATTTGAGTTGTGTCATTGGTTGTGCGAGTGATAAGAGAAGCTGTACTCACCGTGTCAAATTCGTGTAGGGAAAAGTGCTGCACCTTATTAAATATCTCAGCTCTAAGTATCTTACACATTCCAGTTGCTACCCGCGAGGCAAAGTAAGTCCCAATTAGCGTACAAATAGTCCCGGCGATAGCCACAATAGACATGATTGCACCGGTTCTCCAGATAAAATTAATATCAAAGCCAGCTATCCCTTTGTTGACAATATCCGACATGAGATTGGGTAGGTACAAGTTGGCCGATGCTTGGCCGATCGCAAGTAGCACAATCAACACGAGTAGCCAGCGATAAGGGTTTAAAAATCTTAGTAACTTTATCATGGAGACATCTTACGCTTATAATCTGATACACTAAAGTATATTACAAAGGTAAGTTATGAAAAAGAAGCTGTTAACAATCACCATTGTCGTTATTACTATTCTTATTTTTGTACTCGCCTTCCTAGCCTATCGAGTCGTTCAGTCCTCTCGGCCCAGTAGTGCCCCGACCACCACTTCGTCAGTTGGATTTGTCAACTCTACTATCACCGCAAGTGGCGCTGTTACTGCAGTAGTCCAAGTCAAGCTCAATTTCCAGATTCCAGGCAAGTTAACTTACCTCCCATTCAAAGAAGGGGACAAGATTAAGGTAGGCCAAGTTATCGCTCGTCTAGATTCATCTTCTTTGCAAAAGCAACTTACTGCATCGCTCAATACCTATCGCTCTACCCGCGACAATTTTGATCAAACGGTAGTCAATAATGCCGATAGCGTTTTAAAACCCACGCTCTCTGCAAGCAATACAGACGCAGTCAACGCCGCGCTCAAACGCCTACTAGACCAGACTCAAGCAGGGTTAGACAACTCTGTTATCAGTGTTGAGCTGGCCAAGTATGCACTAGATCTTTCCACTCTTACATCACCCCTTAGTGGGATTGTAACCCACGAGGATGTTAGTGTAAGTGGAGTCAATATTACCCCCTCTACCTCATTTACCGTTGCCGATCCCGCTAGCATGGTTTTCCGTGCAAACGTCCCAACCAGTAGTATTTTTTACATAAAAGAGGGAGGCCAGGTTAGCTTAGCTATAGACGGAATTGAAAATAAATTAAGTGGTACAGTCACCAAAATCTATCCTTCCAAAGTCACCATGGCGAGTGGGAGTGTTGTTTACCAAGTTGATATTTATAGTGATGAGCTAGCCAAGCAAGGTAAGCTCGATGTCACTGGAACTGCTATCATTAGCACCAACTCACAGGATGTAGCGCTAGTCCCAGCATGGATTGTGCTCGGGGGCAAATACATTTGGCTAAGTAGTGGGAACGGTTCAGAGCTGCGGGCAGTCACTGTTGGCAAATCTCACGATAACCAAATCGAGATTATAAGTGGGCTTTCATCTAGCGATCGTATTATTATCGACCCCAAATACCTTACATCTCTAACTGGCGGTTATTTATCTGCCTTTAGCTCTCCTCGTACTCATATCGACAACTCACAGATTCAAGCTCCAGTAATTACGATCTCACCTACAGTACAAGGCAAAGTCCAAAGTATCGATGCCAAAGAAGGACAGCTGGTAGAGCAAGGAGACACTTTGGCAGTAGTTGGCTCCGAAACTATTCGTACCGATACAGATGGGCTCATCATCTCGGCTCCCGATCTAACTGGATCCACAGTTAGCCCAAACACTCAATTAATTCAAATGATTAGACCTAGTAGTATGCGGGTAGCTGGGACAATCGACGAAAACAAGGGTTTAAGCAAACTTGAGGTTGGGCAAGTAGTTTCTTTTACAGTAGATGCTTTACCAGGAAAAACTTTCTGGGGTTACCTCGACGAAATCTCTCCTAGCGCCAGGACTTCGGCTTTCTCTTTCTCTACCTCGACCGAGCGCACTACTCAGCAATTTAGTGTTTATACCAAATTTGACGCAAACGCTTATCCTGCAATCAAAAATGGCATGTCAGCCAAAATGACTGTTTATACCAAGTAAATATATGGAACAAGAACAAAAGAAAAAGGACAGCATACTAATTCTCATAATTATTTTTATTGTAATTATAATTTTATTATTGGGCTGGAGATTTTTTACCGGCAACAAGAAAGTTGCAACTTCGAGCAAGATTCTTGTCGACTGTACAGCAAATCTTGATTCCAAGCCAGAGAGTGTAAAGGGCTGGAAAACTTGGCTTTATCCCGCAGTCCCAGCGAGCCCTATGCCATACCCAGAGAGTAAGACAGATCTCCAAGCTTCTTACTCTACATCCAAACTGTTTGATCATACCGAAACAAGTAATGTGTATTATCGAATTGAGATGGATCCTAGAGCCGATCTCCCTCGCGAAACGCGCAAGATTATGGAAGTCTGTGATCAGAACAACAAGACAGTACAGTTTGGTACAACCAAGGATACCAAGGTGCAGGGCGCATCCGAGAATGTCAAAGCCTCTACAAGTATCATTTCTCCAGCATTTATTTCGGGGCAATCCGAGCAATATCGTATCGACGGGTTTATATATACAAACGGCACATGGACTCTCACTGATCGCATTGATAGTATCCGGATAACAAGATAAACTAAGTCTAGAGAACGCAATATGGACCCAACAAATACACAAGATCTGTCAGTCGCCAATCTTCCCGCTCCAAAACCACCCAACAAGCTACTAATTATTTTGGCGGCAATAGTATTAATTGGGATAATTACCGCTACTTTCTTTGGACTCATCAAGCGCCAGCCAGAACGAGTAACTACAGCCCAAAATATCGCCAGTCCACGCCCCAGCTCATCCCCATCTCCAGTCTCCTCCCCAGTCTCAACCTCAATCGACGAGATTATTTCAACAAGTGGTTACACTAACAAGTCAGTCGATTACCAAGATAATTCTGGATCGACCCTAGACAATTCCAATTTACAAATAAAAATTCCAGGACAATCCAACTTATTTATTCAGCCAGCATTTGCCGCCGAGATGCAGACTTTGTATCCGATTTATCTTCAAAATCCAGAAATCTCAACTTTGAGTGCAATGGCAAAGGTACTAGGTATTAAGGCAGAGCCAGCTTATCCCGATAGTCAGCAAAAATATCAGGTAAATTATTCCGATAGCGATGCCGAATTAAGATACAACTCAACCAGCGCCGTTCCTCTTAGCTTCGAATCCATGCCAGGTAGTGGAGATCTACCAAGCGTGTCCGAAGCACAAACCATCGCAACTACTACACTACTATCGCTTGGGCTCTCACTCGACGGACTAAAGCCTTCGGTTATCAAGTCGGGGATCTCTTCACAATACGAGAATTTTGTTTCAACTCATGAGGCATTAGCAGTCAATTATCTTCGCGAAAGATCTGGCAACCAAGTTGTAATTGGAGATATGAACTTTTTTAACAACAATCCATACGGCGTCTCACTCTCTCCGATTATCACTGTCCTTATTACGGGTGGTGGCAAAGTAACGCGTATCCAGATTGCCGACTACGGGCAATCCCTGGGAAAAGCTCCAGTTACCACAAATAGTCGCTCGCTCAAGGAGGCAATTGATGAGCTCAAGAATTATGGCGGGCATATTCGAAATATTGTAGAGGTTGGCGGTTCCAAAATCGGTTTCGCTTGTGCAGAAAGTAAGTGCAGTGTACACGATGCTGTTATTACCAAAGCCGAGCTAAGCTACTACTGGAACAATAGCTTGCCTAGCCTAAGCTATCAAGAGATAAATGATACCAATCCTCGCGCATTCGAATATCTCATGCCAGTTTGGGTTTTTGAAGGGACTGGTGGGATGGATAAATCCAAAACAGATGAATCAGGCAAGCTGGTCCTTAATCCCAACAAATCCAATCCTCAAGAATACTACACGCAAAACGTCAAATTTATTTCGACTATTCCAGCCATTACCGCGACCAATGATGTTAATATCCTCAGCGCCAAAAACTATACGCTTTCCAAAATTAGCGATACTGTGGCCCAAGTCACTTTTGAAACTCTTTATCATTTCCCCACTTTTAATTCGGCTAGCTTTGCCAATGCCGAGCCAAGAAGTGGGATCAAGTACAAGTTGCTAATTCTTTTCCCAGACAAAACATACACTGTGATCAATAGCTACAAACAAGAGGTTTATAAAGGAGAAGTAACCTTCCCGATCGGGACTCAAAAGGGCACGATTACAACATATCTAGAGCTTAGCGACTTCTCCAATCTCATAGAAAAGCGTACTCTGCAAATTGATTAATAAGGATCGGTAATATGCCAGTTGATAAAAATAGATCAAAAATAAAGAAAGTGGCAAGGCTAGTAATTTTGGTAATTGTTGTTGGGTATGTAGCAATGTTGTACTATCAAGGTGGCAATACTTCGCAAAAGATTTACATTCAGTCATCAGCTATACCAACCGTACCAACAACTAATGCAGTACCACAAGCTCCAATAACCGCAACAAAATTTATTACAACGCCATTCTCATCTCCCAGCATACAATGGGAAAAGGTCAAGATTCCTAAGCCACTGGATCTAACTCCCTTACACAAACACAAGTCTTACGAGACCTGGCAAGCATCGGTTATTCAACAATCCGGCAAGCCAGACAACAATAAGTATTATTTTGATGGTGTATACGATATATACAAACGCCAGTTTTCCCAGCTCAACTGGGCTGCGCAGGGTATTGCAAATGGGCCTTCTGGATCACTAGATAGATTCACTGGGGTTATCGACAACAAAGCTCAGGAAGCATTCATTAATTTCGAGGCAAGAACAGCTAGTTGTGATATGGGTGGGTGCACCTGCCCATGCAAGTACTCATACACTGTTTATATCAGCAGCATCGATTCTATTTAGCTTCAAGCTCTTTGATTCTCTTTTTCAACTCTATCATCTTCAACTCTCTTTCGACAGTTAGCGCATTAAGTTTTTCTGCCTCTTTCAATTTTTGTTTATAGTTTTCCTGAGTATTCGATAGTTCGGTTTCGATCTGCTTGCGCTTAGATATGTCCGAAAATGTGCCAATCATTCTTTTAGCGCTGCCATCAGGGTTATTTTCGATAACTTTGCCGCGCGTTAAGGCCCAAAACCAATCACCTTTTTTATTTTTTATTCGAAGCTCGATATCAAAGCTATTCGCCGACTTCGTGCTTTCCACCAGCTCTCTTTCTACCCTTTCCTTGTCTTCTGGGCTAACAAGAGCCAGCCAATTACTATAGTTGGCTACAAACTCATTATTATCAAAACCAAGTATTTCGTAAAACGTTTTTGAGAAACTGGCATTTCCCGAAGATACGTCCCAGTCCCAGATTCCGTCGTGAATTGCCTGAAGCACGATGGATTCAATATTCTTACTAATCAAGCGCTCTTCTTCCTCGTTGATATCATAACAAGATCCGATATATCCCAAGAATTTGTTGTCGTCATCAAAAAATGGTGCCCCAGCATCAAGTAGCCAGTGATAAGTCCCATCGTTGTATTTTAGTCGATACTTCATGCTAAAAGGCTCATGAGCTTTAAAGGCATCGAGGTATGTCTTAACACAAGCATCCAAGTCTTCTTTAAAAACTCCTTCTACCCACCCATTACCCATTTCCTGATCCATTGTTCGACCAGTAAACGTTAGCCACGACTTGTTAAAGAAATCACACTTGGTATCTAACCCAGATCTCCAAATAGGATTGGGGAATTGATCGATAATTTTGATATACAGATCATCAAAAGATTGTTTATTAGTGCTCATTAATCAACTTTAGCACACTTTACGGTATAATTTAAATCATTACACATTAAGAATAAGCAGCGTTATGACTACAAGTAGAAGAGATGTACTTAAACTTATTGGTGCAGTTGGTGCTTTTAAAATTGCCGCTGAGATAAATAAATATGCCCTACTAACAACAACGCCAGAAAGCAAAGAACCAATAGTTAATAAAAGTGAAAATCCTCTGGGAATTTTTATCGACCGAGATTATCCGTTTGTGGCATGGACCTTGGCTAATGTGGTTATTGCACGAAGACTTTTGGATGGTTTGGTATTCCAGCCAGGAGAAAGTCTGGGAATAGTTGACAAATTGTTCCCAGATGGAACATGTGATCCAGACAACGTTGATCCAAAAAAAGGTTTTGTTGTCGGCAAATCATTTGATCAGCCCTGGGCCAAATTTCCTGCTTCTGGTATTTGCAAAGCTTCGACTGATATTTTCCGTGCTGCGCTTTATGGCCCCATGGTCGTCGAACAATCATCAACTCATTATTCAATGCATCACAATAATCCTCTCTTTACTAATTTTCCATACGGCACAGATGATTCAATCTACATTGATCCTCCAAGCAACACCAAGATTGATCTTGTTATTCACAATCCATGGAAATTTCCAATAACTCTCCAATACAAGCTATTTGGCAAAGATGGCCAACCACTAGACGAAGAGGCAGTAATGAATCATCCACTAGATGATGTGGATATGGGGATGGGATTGTGGCAAAAATATATAGAAGTCTTACAACAAGTAGAAGTTCCAATAAAAGATGGATATTTCCCTACCAAATTTGCCGACAGAAGAGTTTCTACTGCCATACGATTTTGGCCCATGACGGATAAATCAACTGTCCCAGAGTGGCGATCCAAGGTGGATGTATTACCAAACGAAGATGGTCAAATTAGAATTAACAGGATACTAGAAATAGATGGTGAGGTTGCAGATAACTTTACCAGAACCTCTAGCTATAACCCAATTATGTAAGAATTGCGCTCCACCTAGCGCATGTTTCTTATTCTTACACTCCAAAAACGTACTTGATCAATTTCTGAAACCAATTCAATTGGCTCTCAGAAGTTGCTGGAGTGCCACTAGCACTTGGGGTAGGGGATGAAACAGTTTCTTCTGGTGTAGCACTAGGGGCTGGTGTAGGGGAGGAAGTAACTTTAGTACCAAGAACTAGTCCAGAGAAAGGTCGGAATGTTTTGGTGCCAAGTACCGATCCATCGGCAGTTACGGTAACTTTGCGCTCGTCGGAGAAGGGACCAGGCTTGCAGCCATTACTAGCTTTTACTACAACGTAGTAAACACCTTTTGGCAACATGGAGATATTGATTGAGCGACTAGCGGAGTCTCCAAAGTCGGCGGAGCCATAGATATATTTGCCAGATTCATTACCATAAGCAACAGTCCACCTGGTAGCACGATCAGCAGCATTCCAGCCGATCTCGATCTCACTAGCACCGGATTTGCGTACATATGAGAAGGTTGGCTTGGCTGGTGCCTCGTCATTGCAGGCTGGGGTACCTGTTGTATTGGATGGAGTAGAGCCATAACCAGCAAGAGCTGGTGAGGCAGATAGTGCCATAGCGACAACACTTGTAAGCGCAATCTGTGCAATTTGGTTTGAATTTTTCATATTCCGAAATTATAACATCTCAACAAGCAAGCGCAATAACCAAAATATATAGGGCGATATTAAAGTGAAGCTATTTCGATAGTAGATTACAGGGGTTGTATATTAGTCGAATAAGCAATATAATCCAAAGATTATAGGACAGAGAAAGTATGACAAAACTAGTTGTAATGATCCCATGTCTCAACGAACAAGAGACTCTTCCTCTCGTACTTGGTAGTATCCCCAAGAAAATTTCTGGTATCGATACAATCGAAACCATGATCATCGACGACGGGAGTACAGACGCAACCATCCAGGTTGCCCAAAAGCATAATGTAACCAAGATTATTATTCACCAAAAAACTCGTGGTCTTGCCAAGTCTTTTGTGGATGGACTAGATGCAGCACTCTTAATGGGTGCTGATGTCATAGTCAACACCGATGGCGACAATCAGTACCCCCAGGGAGACATTGGCAAGCTTGTTTGGCCAATTCTCAATGGAAGGGCAGATATTGTAATAGCCGATAGGCAGACCGCCAAGATCGCTCACTTCTCCCCACTCAAAAAACTCATGCAGTACATTGGCTCTTCTGTCGTCTGCAACCTCGCAGGTATCTATGTACCAGATGCTGTGTCTGGCTTTCGCGCATATTCTCGTGCTGCTGCAATGGAGCTAAATGTGGTTACCGAGTTCTCTTATGCTACCGAGACCATTATCCAAGCTGGCAAAATAGGGCTCAAAGTCCAGTCAGTACCCGTAATTACCAACCCCAAGACTCGCGAATCTCGTCTGTTCAAGAACATGGCTCAGCACATCAAGATGACAGGCTCTACTATGGTACGCGTGTTTGCGATGTTTGAGCCACTCAAGACTTTCTTTCATCTCGGCACAATATTCATCCTTATTGGCACATTCTTCCTCGCCCGCTTTGGATACTTCTATCTACTAGGCAACGGTTCTGGCCACCTACAATCTATCGTATTTGGATCTATCATGTTTCTTGCGGGCTTCCAGATCTGGGTCCTTGGCCTTGTCTCTGACCTAATAGCAGGCAATCGCAAACTTATCGAACAAGTACTTCTCAACCAGAAAAGAGAGAAATATGCCAAGTTCGAAAAATAAGAAAAAAGTCTTGGTACTCGCTTCCACCTTTCCTCGTTGGGTCGAAGATACCAATCCCCCCTTTGTCTTCGATCTTTGTCGTGGCCTCACTAAGACCATGGATATCACGGTACTTGCCCCACATTATCCTGGTGCCAAAGATGATGAAATTATGAGTGGCCTCAAAGTCCATCGTTTCCATTACTTTTTTTCAAAGTGGGAAAAGCTCGCTGGCAATGGTGGAATTCTCCCCGTGCTCAAGTCCAACAAGTTTTACTATCTATTAGTCCCATTCTTTCTCCTTGCCGAGATCATAGCTACCATCAAGCTGGTAAATAAACTCAAACCCGACACAATCCACGCCCATTGGATAATTCCCCAGGGCCTCGCCGCCTATATCAACTTTCTCGTAAACAAAACGCCGTACATAGTGACATCACACGGTGGTGATATTTTTGGATTGCAGGGGAAACTATTAACTCAGTTAAAGAAACTCATCTTAGAAAACGCCAAGTCAATAACGGTAGTAAGCTCTGCAATCAAGAACGAGATTCTCAAAATTAATCCAAAACTAGAATCAAAAATTGAAATAATTCCGATGGGTGTAGATACCAAATTATTTAATCCAAATAAATACGATCAAAAGCTAAAGGAAAGATACGGCATCACTGGCCCCTTCTTGCTCTTTGTAGGTAGGCTCGTGGAAAAGAAAGGTGTTCGGTACCTGATAGAAGCAATGCCAGCAATACTAAAGAAGCATCCAAAAACAAAATTATTAATAATCGGCTCTGGCCCATTAGAGAATGAACTCAAGTCGTTATCATCAAGTCTCAAAGTAGATAGTAATATAGTATTCACTGGTGCAATCAAACATTCAGATCTCCCACCATACTTTGCAACAGCAGATATATTTATTGCACCTTCGATTCAAACAGATGATGGAGACACGGAAGGTTACGGTCTTACGATCGCAGAGGCAACTGCATCAGAGTGTAAAGTCATTGCGACCAATATTGGTGGTATAGGGGATATCATTAGGAAAGAAGACTTAATCAGGTCTACAAGCACAAGTGCAATATCAAAGCGAGTTATTAATCTACTATGAAAATATCCTTCAAAATTATAAAAACTGGCTCTGGAAACGACACCTACTTTACGACACTAGGAGAAGGTCTTAAGAGAAGTGGGATAAGTGTTGCTTACTATTACTACCCCAAAATTTGCCAATATTTCCCCATCATTATGCTATTACTAAATCGTAAGACGGACGGAGACATAATCCATTCAAACATCGAGTATGCATGGGCCGTCAAAGAGAATGGTAAGCCACTCGTCTCAACAGCACATCATTTGGTGTTTGATAAAGAATTTCAAAAATATACATCAGTATGGCAGAAAATATCTCACTATCTAGTGCTACTGCCAAGTACATATTTATCAATCAATGCATCAGAAAAAATTATTGCAGTCAGCAAATATACTCGTGACGAAATTTATCGAGTATTCAAAAATGCGAGTAATGTAGAAGTCATATATAACGGAATCGATCTTGCCATCTTTAAGCCGCTTCGAATAAATAAATACAATACAGATGGTAGACACCACTTAATTTTCGTTGGTAATCTTATTAGCAGAAAAGGTGCAGACCTTCTCCCTAAGATAATGAAGGGGTTGGGAGATAGTTATGTCCTTCACTACACAAGTGGTCTCCGAAGTACACCTCCCAGGGGCTTCGATCTACCCAACATGATCCCGCTGGGCAAGTTGACAACAGCTCAGCTAGCTAAGGAATATAACAAGTGCGACGCACTACTTTTCCCTACGCGGTTAGAAGGTTTTGGTTATGCAGTCGCTGAGGCAATAGCATGTGGCATACCAGTTATTGCCTCGAACAATTCATCAATAACTGAAATAGTCACTCCAGAAAATAATGGTATATTATGCAAGACTAATCAAGTAAAATTATTTATAGTCAGCATCGTTAAGCTGCTCGGTAAAGGCGCTTGTGGTGGCAATAATCTCGACTTCTTACGAACATCTAAGAAAGATAAATCAACTATGAATGCTATTCATAATTACGAACTAATATACAAGCAGTATGTATAAAATAGGAATTATTTCAGATTCGATAAGAGATCAATCAACTGGTATAGGCTATTATGCTCGAGAAGTCGCAAAACAAATCAAAATCAATTACCCAAATATACTATATATAGATTACCAGCGTAATTCGTTTAACAAATTAAATCTGCTGCTAATACCACTATTTACGAGGTATTTTAAAACGTATAGTTGGGCTCATCTTTTGCCATTTAACATTAGGAAAACTGAAGTTGAATATGTCATAAATCTAACTGGCATTCCTCATTATTTAAAATATAATCAAAAAGAAGTATTCTTCGTTTATGATATTTCATGGCTCTTATTTTGGTGGACACACCCATTGTCAAGGGTAATTTTTAATTTGCTATTTTTTCGTAAAACGGTCACTTCATGTTACAAAATTGCCGTAATATCTCAAAATACTAAGAATGATTTAATCAAGTATTATCATGTCCCTGAGGATAAAATACGTATCATCTATCCCAACTTACCTAAGCCACCATCAGCGGAAAAGAAGCCATCGTCGGATATTTCAAATAATTACATATTATATGTCGGTACAATAGAGCCCAGGAAAAATATAAACACTCTAATAAAAGCATACTCCTTACTATACCTAGCTAATAAAATTCAGCATAAACTGGTTATAGCAGGTAAAAACGGATGGAAATATCAAAGTACTTACAAATTGGTTCATCAACTTGGCTTGGACTCTCAAGTCATTTTTACTGGTTATATTAGTAACGAAGAAAAAAAGTATTTATACACGCATGCAGATGTGTTTGTTTATCCATCACTTTACGAGGGATTTGGGATCCCACCACTAGAAGCAATGTATTATCGATGTCCAGTAATTACTACCAACGTTTCCAGTATGCCAGAAGTAGTCGGAAATTCATGCAAAAAAATTGACCCTGATGATGTAGAGGGGTTATCAAGTGAGATATACGAACTAATAACCAATAGAGTATACCGAAATGATGTAATTGTGAAACAATCAAGGCAGTGCAAGAAATTCATGGAAGTTAGTATTCCGAAAGATTTGTTCGAATGAAAATACTATCAAAAATAAATATATTTTTAATAATGACAAATATTGCTGCGATGTTGACAGCGATCATTGGCGTATTCTCGTTTTACACAATTATCCCGGCGATGGTATTGCTTGGCATTGGTTGTCTATTCATCGCTCCTGTAAATAATTTTCGCTTACCCAGCTTAAGTCAGATAATTCCAGTTGCATTTATTGCCAGTTTTGTAATTTTTCTATCATTGTTCAATCATGAAACATATTTCGGCGGGAGAGATAATGGGGTATACGCTAATAGTGCTTTATCTATCGTGAAAACAAAAACTTACAAGATTGATAGTCAACTCATTGGTTCATATCCTGGTTACGAAGTAAATAACGGATCAGTATACCAACCGGCTTTCTTTTTGGGATATATAAGCTGGTTATCAGTATTCATACTTATATTTGGGTATCAAAATATCATGTTTGCTAATTCGGTATTACTCTTCTTTGGCCTTATTAATTTATATGCCCTTTTGAAAAAAATTGTAAATACTAATCCTCTAGCTCCATTGCTAGTTACAATTACTTCATTTCCATTTTTTTGGTTTACTAGGTCCACTTACAGCGAAAACATTGCATTCATGTTATTCATGTTTATTCTTAATTCAGTGCTAAGTCGAGAACTTGCTTACATTATAATTGCGTCGACACTTTTGATTTGCGTCCGAATCGAGTCAGTATTATTTATTGGCATGCTATTACCTTTAGCTATTTATTCATTACTAAAAAAGCAGCTAGAGTTAAAGGTTTCGCACATGTTGCTAATTTTGCTATGTATTGGGATAGTCGCCGCTTATTACACTCAAGTAGATCGGCACTATCTTTCGCAACTCATTTCTATGACAGACAATATCATAAGCAATATATTAAACAAAGGTACGATAAGTAACTCAGCGTTATCAATAAAGAATGCAGTCGCTCTAAGCAAGAATGCTTTAGAATATCACATTCCAGAAGTAACAAATTTTTTGTTAATTAAGTACAATCAAATATTCTATATTTTTATAGTTCCTGCCTTATTTGTTGCAATAAGTAAATTGAAGCAAGTCAAATCTCAAAATCTGGCTCTGATTATATTTCTATCTCTTCCTCAGCTGTTCTATCTTTTCAATCCCATGATAACGCTTGATCAACCATGGTTCTTACGACGGTTTTATCCTTTAATTATTCCCATAAGTGTGACTGCTTTTTATTATCTTATTTCGATCAAGTTTAATGAAAAAATCGTTCTTGTTATTACTGCACTTTTAATCACGATCAATCTATTAATTTCATCTCCAATTATGTTATTTTCAGAATATAAGGGAATATACAATCAATTAGAGGAATTTAACAAGTTACCCCTAGACAAATCGCGTGATCTAATAATGGTTGACTATAACAACGTAGGGAATTATAAGCTAGCTGAACCACTTCACTTTATATACGACTATTCAACAATTGCAGTGACTCATCAATCTCTAGTTGACTATTCAACGAATGATGGCCAAGTCAGCCAAGCACTATATTCCAGTGGATCATTCTCAATTCCAGACGATATCTGCAAATACAAGCAAATATATTTACTAACCAATCCAATCGCATACTATGACGATCTTTTTGGCGAGATGGAACCAACTTTCAATGAAGTGATCAAATACGATCAATTGCATAAAGAGTGTGAGATATTCCGGCTAACACCAGATTTTGCATTTCATGAAATGGCCCATTTAAACACGAATGAAGTCTTGTCATATTGTGATAGATTGCCTCACACAATTGACCAATCAGTCAATTACTTGGTTCTATACAAACTCAATAAATCAATTACTGATAGTCTTTTTAAGTGTCAGTGAACTACCCAATATCCCAAGCATCACACTCTCACTGACAACGAGAGATATCCCACCCTGTACAAGCCCCACACGAGGGATGAGAAGATAGTTGAGGGCAACATTTATGAATAGCCCTATCAAAGAGGCGCGGAAGACCAAGCTCTGCCTATGTGCAGCCAAAAAGAAGTTGCCAATAAATGTGCGATAAAACATGATCACGCCTGCCGTTAATAAGATGGGTAATACAGTTGCAGATGGTAGGTAACTCGCACCATAAATACGGCTAATAAGTGCAGGTGCAAAAACAAAGACAAATGCAATAAAGGGTACAAATACGGCGCTAGTCCCAATTAACACCAGCTTGGCCAGCTTCTTTAGCTGTGCCATCTCGCCCATGTGATATAGCGCGGCAATGCGAGGGAAGGTAGCAGTCGAAATAAGGTTGATGGCCTGGAATGCAAAAAGTATCTTGTATGCTGCCTGGTAGTATCCAACCGTAATAGCGCCGTGGCTCATGCGGATTAGCACTGTATCAAGGTTGAGGTATATCTGGTTAATCGCCAAAAGTCCAAATATGGGCAAGCTCTCCAGTAGCAGTCTTTTGGTTAGCGCCATATCGACTCTGGGTAGCAATCCAATCGCAAGTTTGCGCAAAAATATAGTAGCAACCAGTGCCGCGGCAATGGCACTCAGCGTATAGGCCGATAGCAATGCATGCAAATCGAGGTGAAAATAGGTAACAGTCACTACACTAGCTAAGATCAATAGGTAGTAGATAACACGGGTAACAAAAATATCTTGCATTCGCTCATATGCCGTTAAGACCCCATTAAAAAGTCCGCCTAAGCTCTGCATAAGCAAGAATGCCCCCACCCACAAAAACAGTGCAATATCAGCTCTAGTACTAGAAAGATTGGGTACAATAAGGGCAAGCAAAAGTACAACCAGAAGAGTCGAAATTAGTTTGACAAAGAGAGCGCTTGTCAGGTATGCAGCTACATGTCTTTTGTCCTTGGCAATATCTCGAATCAGGATAGTGTTGATCCCAAAGTCCGAAAGTAGCATAACAATGCCCACGAACGATTGGGCATAGTTGAGTCGTCCAAAGTCGCTTGCGCCAAAGTAGCGCACAACCGATATCGTCACAAAGAACATAATGATCTTGGCAACAACCTCTACCATCCCAAGCCACAGGGAATTTTTTACCAGGATCTGGCTTGTGCTGACATTTTGTAGTAAGAGTTCTCTAATCTTTTTCATACAAAACATTATATCCTATATAATTGCATTAATGACATATTCTGATACAATACCACACATGCCTACTAACAAAAAGAATATTCTCTTTGCAGTACTATATTTTGTCATTGTCTATATTGTTGGCAAACTTGCTTTTAGCTATATTGCCCCTTTTGGCAAGGCTTTAACCTACAAGTACACGCAAGACCTCCCAACTACCGACTCGTTTATCTCCCTCGATCGCTCTGCCAACAAGCTTACCATGCAAGGTACTATCATCAAGACCAAGTCCACTCGCTTCTCGCTCCCAATCCCCAAGAATCTATCGAATATTAAGGTCCACATGGCCTACAAATCTGGCCAGTCCGAGATCAAGCTCGGGGTAAGAGGCGACGAATCTAGTCCTTTTGTCTATCGTAGTCTCTACTTTGCTCCGCTTGTGGGCATATCTTGGGACAAGGTAGAGGAGAATGGGCTCATGTTGTACCAAAAGAATAGGCAGTTTACCAAAATTGGTGACATGTTAAAAAATCTCAGCCAAGACAAAAAGCTAGGCACTTACATGGTCGATCCTGCTACCATAATCCAGGCAATTTATCCCAAAGAAGCCAAGCCAGTAGCCACAATAATCACTACCCCTATCCGAGGTGGTGCCACGATACAAATCCTCCATACGGGAGGGGATCTACGCATCAAGCTCAACAAGCAAGACATAAATATGTACGAAGGGGAGGATATTCTCCACCTCACGCTCACGCTCAATGGCACCAAGGTCAAGGAAGCAACAATCGGCGATGATGGCATAAAAGATAAAAGTAGTAGCAAAACAGCTCCTCAGCAAGGTGAAATCACTGTAACAGCGGCCAAACCCGGGGTCTACCAGCTCGAGCTTGCATATGATAGTCAGGGGGCCGATAGCTACGTAAGTAGGATAGAAATCAACCAAAAGAGGGTGATCTTTGCCGGTGGGTTCTTGGCTTATGGTGGCGTTGCAACCACGGTCTACGCCGACTCTCCCAAGCTTACGGCCAACACTAGCTGGGAATCTTCCGTTCAAGATCTTCGTCTCGACGACAAGGCAGATCTACCGGTTAAAGAAATCAAAACAAAGTACGAATTTGACCTAAACAAACTCTCCCCCGGCAAAAAGCAAGGTGAGCTCTACAAGATCGCGGTCCCCAAAGGTAACATGAGCTTATCCACTACAGGCTATCTTAGTTTCTCCCAGGAAAGCTATTTTGATCCAAGTACAATCTCTCGGTCACAGGCACTTAATAGCTTTGAAACCCCAACTAGTATTACAGAGAACTTTGACTACATCCTAACAACTCTCCCCCCAACCACCAAAGATGGCGACTGGACTGTATCCGATCTACTACTTAGCTCCTCCGACTATCAACTCAAGGGTGATAAAATCTTCTTTGAGTTAGCTATCCCAGAGCTCGACAAGCACGGCGGCACACTCGAGATTAGTGCGCTCGACCTCACGCTTATTTCCAAGTAAATAATATGTCCATGTGGCGCCAATTATTGTCCATTCTTTTCTCCTTTAGTTTGGTGTTGTATCTCATCTTATTTTTGCTCGAAAGTGTAGTGCCGGGAGTTGTTTCCTCAGTTTTCTCGCTCAACTACTTTCTCTACCCAGTTCTTATCTTTGGCATCGGCAGTGCAATCTTCCCGCTCCCCGAGGTTGAGCCCAAGCAAGAACCATTCCACAAGTCCGATCTCTTGGTAGCTCTCATACTTAGCTTCTTGGGTGCCGGGCTTATCTACTACAAGATCGATCTTGAGCCGCCTCTTCGCCAAATCATCTCCGGCTTGTCGGGTATCCTAATATTACTAACCTCTGTTTTAGTTGTATTGCCAGAGGACTACGAGTGGCACGCTCCCAAAATTTCTCGCAAGTATCTGGTGCTTGTACTCATTATTCTCGTACCTACAGGCATCTGGGGGTTAAATAAAATCAAGTTCTCTCCTAGCTTAGAAACTACAGCAATTAGTATCAATCCAGCCGACTACCAGATTGTTCTTTACAATCATTCGGGGAGTGCAAGCTATATCAATAGTTACAAACAAATTTTGTCCGGTCATGGCTACGTAATAGTCGGCGGGGCAGTCGATCCAGATCCAGGGATTACAAGTACAACAGTTATGTTCGGGGAAGGGGACGCGGGTGCGGGTAATCAGGTTGCAGATATTCTGCGCCAGACATATAGTGTTGTGCTTACTGCTCCTCTAGCAACAGGCGGCGCGCACCAGATAATTGTGATCTTGGGTGAGGCTAGTGCACAATGATTTATATTATATTTATCGCTTATCTTTTGATCCGCATTTTCCCTTACTTCTCCTCGGTCGTGCCCCTTGGCTACGATCCAGGTCTTTATCTCTACCTCTTTCGCATCTACTCCCATATCTCACCATTTTCGTTTACCAGTCTCCCTAGTTGGCTTGTCGAGGTATATCCCCCACTGTTGCCATTCCTTGTTTGGCTCGTTACCCCCATCTTTACTCCCGAACAGATCTTAATCCCTCTTATTCTTCTTGCCGCTCTCTCACTTTTTGCAGCTACATATTTTCTTGTCAAAAACTTCTTTAACACCAAAGCCGCAACGATCGCCGTGGCTCTCCTCTCCCTCTCTATTATTCAGTATCGCTTTTATTGGTACTACTACGTCAAGAATATTTTTGCCGTATCGCTTTTACTAGTACTTGCAGTAATGCTGCGGCGCAAAAGTAAATGGATATATCTTATTGCCCCCGCGCTAGTTCTTCTTCACCAGCCTACCGCAATCCTCATGGGAGTGCTATTAATGGCTCGCGCTAACTACAAGGTAATTGCCGTAGTAGCACTTACTTTTGCTGCCTACTATCTCCCCAATTTTGCTCACACTCTATTACCATTTTTGCCAGCATTTGCAACGAGTATCGTACCTGGATTTCTGTCTGGCAAGTATGGGCAAGAGTCTGGTACATTTTATAGTGTCAAAGAATCTATTTGGTATATGTTGCCATACCTCCCCCTTGCAGTTGTCGGGGTGTGGAACAACTTTCGCAAATATCCCGAACTAGCACGCACGCTTTTGGTTAGCGCCTTCTTTGCTTTTGGAGTCTTTCTTTCTCGAAGGTTTATCCCCATGCTTGATATTCTTCTAATAATATTTGCTTCGGCAACACTCGCAAAATTAAAGGTAAAAACACTTTGTATATATTTTATGGCTCTTGCCTTAATTTTCTGTATGCAGTTCCTCAAAGCCTCTAAAACTCTTATCCAGGAAGATGAATTCAAGGAAATAGCGCTCTTGCGTACAACCGAGCCAGGCTCATATATTCTCGTCGCCGATAATGAATACACTCCCTGGGTTTATGGATATTCTTTGCGCAAGCCCATTACTCCGGGGTTCGGTGAGTACGACATCTACTGGTCGTACAATGAGTGGGACCAATTTTGGCTTAGTGGCAACCGTACTATCGAGCTTGATCTATTAAAAAAACTCCCCAAGCCGCTCTATATCTATCTCGGCGACAATCAAAGGCCAGTAAATTTTCGCCCAGAAGGCGAGTGTTTTGTCCGATTTTCATGGCACGTGTACCAGTTTGTATGTAAGTGACGAAGTTGAGTATAATAAACCACATATGCGTAGTTCGCGCCTGGTAAGTTTTATTGCCTTATTCATTTTTATAGCTGGAGTGATCAACATCATCTCTTCTCTCTGGGCGCAGGCCCCCACTCGTATAGTCTTTTTGGCGCAGTTTATACCCCTCCAAGTTAGCAACTTGTCTCGCACAATCACAGTAATTATCGGCATTCTCTTAATTCTCGTTTCCAAAGAGCTGTACGAGCGCAAAGGGAGAGCGTGGTTTATTGCAATTCTCTTACTTGTTCCTTCGCTAATTACTCACCTTATCAAAGGCCTCGATATCGAAGAAACAGTTATCAATATCATGGCTCTTGTTGTTCTTGTCCGCACCAGGCATCTTTTTTATGTCAAAAGTAGTGCTATTACCAACAAGGGCATTCTCAAAACAATCGCAATTACGTTATTTGTTACACTTGGTTATATTGTTGTCGGGTACTATGCTTTATCATCGGGCTTTCATACTGCTCCAACTCCGTCTTTGATAGCGCAAGAGTCGATGTATCTAAGTACCGGTTATGGGAGGCACGTACTAACGCCAACTACTGCTAGGGCGCGCTGGTTCCACCAATCTATCTCTGTCCTAGAAACTGCCAGCCTCATATTTATTTTCTCGGCCTTCTTTGCTCCTTTTGTCAGCCGTCAGTCACAGAGTAGTGAAGCCTGGGGGGTTGCATCCTCACTAGTAAGTCGACTCAGCACCAACTCTGTCTCACCTCTGTGCTTGATGAGCGACAAGAAATTATTTTTTAATGCCGACAAAACAGCTTTTATAGCTTACGCAATCAATAGTAATTATGCCGTGGTTCTCGGTGATCCAATTGGGTATCACGAAGAGATAGCCCCAATCATCCAAAATTTTATCGACTACTGCCATACTTGTGGGCTCAAGGCTGTGTGGTACAACGCAGACGGCGACAATAAGGAGATTTATCAATCGCACAATTTGCGTCTTATCTCAGTTGGTGAAGAGGCTGTAATCGATATCCCCAGTTTTGCTTTGTCTGGCTCAAATCTCAAAGACGTGCGCAATGCCAATACCAAAATCCTCAAAAGTGGTATTTGTTTTGTTTGGTATCATTTTGGTGATATACCCTGGCATCTACTCAAACAAATCGAGGTTCTTCACGCCGAGTGGATAGCTGCCAAAAATATCCCCCCCATGCATTTTTCAGTCGAGTACTTCCCCTTCCCAACCTCTCAGGAAGGGTACGTTTTGGCTGGGTATCAGCAAGACAAGCTAGTTTGCGCACTATCATTTTTTTCTTATGCACGTCAAAAAAAGTGCGTATTGGATCTTATGCTCAAAAGCCAGGTTGCCCCAAATGGGATTATGGAATCTGCAATCGTCGAAGCCATTAACTACTTTGGCAAAGCAGGTTATACCAAGCTCAATCTCAGCCTCGTGCCACTTGCTAGTACGGATCAAAATCGTGCTCAAGCTAGCATTCTCAAACGAATCGAGAAGTGGTACAAATTCTTGCCACTAAGGGCATTTAAGAACAAGTTTGCTCCAGTTTGGGTTCCCAAGTATTTGGTCTATCAAAACAATCATGAGCTGCCTGCTGTTCTGTTGTCGATTCTACGACTACACATGGGTAATGTGGCATGAAAAAAATTGCGCGCGTAGTTGTTCTTATTATTATTATCATCGTTTTTTTTGTTCAATATTTTGGAGAATTTTTAACTGTTATCAACCATCTTTGGTATGGTTATCTAAATCGCGCTAGTCAGGTAATCAACAAGTCGGCAGATATCCCTCGTGGCCTCGTCACTCCCTTTACTTTTCATAGCAAATTATTGGGTAGTGATCGTACAGCCTATGTTTACTTGCCGCCGCTTTATCAATCTCAACAAGATAGCTATCCAACTTTGTATTTGCTGCACGGGTTTGCTGGTGGTCCCAAAGATTGGCTTATTAATGCTGGCTTGGCAGAGCTACTCGACGAGCTTATAGCAGGTGGGCAAATCCCCCCACTCTTGGTAATTCTTTTGGATGGCAATGGAGCAAAAAGTAATGATAGCCAGTATCAAAACGCAACGCTCATCAATCAGCCCATGGAAGATCACATTGTTAAAGAGCTTGTCCCAGCGATCGACTCCACCTTCAACACAAGCACCAGCTCAGCCAGTCGCGCACTCGGCGGTATTTCGACTGGAGCATATGGAGCAGTTAATCTCTTGGTCCACAATCCCAATGTTTTTTCCTCCGCAATCAGCCACAGCGGGTACTTCCTAGATAATGACCCAGCAAGCAAAAAACTTTCGGGCGATGATCAAGCGGCATATCTTTACAATAGCCCGCTCTTATATTTGCCCACGCTCCCAAGTGCTCCACACATTCACATATATTTTGATGTTGGTCAAAGCGACAATCAGTATCTCCCAGTCAACCAACAGTTTGACGCACTACTTACGGGTCTTAATATCGAGCACGAGTTCCGCGCTACAAGTGGTTGGCATACCTGGGGTGTTTGGCGAACCAACCTGCGTTTATCTCTGGCTTGGTTAGGAAAAATCTGGAGGCAACAATGAAATTGAAGTATATCTTGGAATTTTACGGTACTATTGCGATCCCTCTTTTGTACTTTGGAGTTTTGTATACAGTATGGCTTGGCGGCACCATTGCCGTACCGCTTGTATTCCAGCTTTTTGGTCTTGCTCTTTGTGGCACTGGCGTAATATTTTGGATTATTAGCTACCTTCAGCTTGGTCATTCTTTTGGAGTTTTGCCAGTCACTCGCAAGCGCGTAACTCACGGGCTATATGGGAGATATAAGCACCCAATGTACTTAGGTATTACACTTACGTTTTTTGGGCTTGCACTCGCCAATCAATCACTTGCAGGCATCCTATCAACTCTCGCTGTTCTTGTCCCAGTATTAATTCTTCGTGCCAAGCTTGAAGAAAAAAAGTTGCAATGAATCAAGTTCTCTACGCAACCACCAATCCCGGCAAGTTCAAAGAGATGGCTCAGGTAGCTAGTTCATTTGGTGTTAAGCTTTTGAGTCCACATGACTTTGGTCTCAATCTCAAGGTTGATGAAAAGGGGAGCACTCTTAAAGAGAATGCAAAGCTTAAGGCCATGGCATATATCCCTCATGTTCCAGAGGGCACGATTGTAATCGGCGACGATACTGGAGTAGAGATCAAAGCGCTTGGTGGCGAGCCTGGGATTTATGTTCGCAGATGGGTTGATCATAACAAGGAGCTAACCGACGAGGAGGTAATAAGTTACTGTCTTAAAAGAATGCAGGGGGTACTAGTTGGGCAGAGGCAAGCCAAGTTTCATACGGTTCTTGCAGTTGCAGTCTCGGGCAAGCCTATCCAAACTTTTGATGGGTACCTAGAAGGCGAGATTGCGTTCGAGCCACTTGAGCTTAGAGATGAGGGGATGCCATTTCATTCAATCTTTTTCCTGCCACAATATCAAAAGATGTTGGGCCACATTCTTGGGGTTTATCCTACTCACCGCGAGAAAGCATTCGAAGCCGCCATGCACCATTTTCCACTTCTTCAATCGTAGCGCACGCCCCCACCTCATACTGTCCAATTTTTGTTCTCACCAGTTTGCTAAGATGGCTTTCGATGCCAAGTAATGCAAAAATGTCATAGCTAAGCTGGCGAATATAGGTGCCCGAAGACACGGTTGCAAGCAAAACTACATTGGGCCAAGCAACTTCCTCAATCTTTAGTTTGTGCACAAAGACTTTCTTGATTTTGGTTTCCATCACTTTACCCTCTCTTGCAAGTAGGTATCGTGGTGTGCCATTTACTTTGGCAGCCGAAAAGTCGGGCACTTTTTGCTCAATCTCCCCCAAAAACTTAGGTAAGATTTGATCCAGCCGATCGATCTGCTTGCTATCTATTTCGCTAGTCTGCGTGGTAACAACTCCAGTGCAATCGAGCGTGTCTGAGCTTGCTCCTAGTATCGCCGTTGCAACATATGTCTTTGGCAAACTTTGAAGTTCATTCATCATTTTGGTTGCTTTCCCTAATAGTAGTAAAAGCACCCCTTCGGCAAATGGATCTAATGTGCCGCCGTGGCCAATTTTCCATCTTTTTTGACCGGGTGGTGGAGGATTATTTTGCTTAAAAACTCTGATCACATCGTAGCTACTAATCCCCACTGGTTTACATACTGGCAAGATTCCATCCATAAACCACATTGTACGGTATACTTTGTATATGTTCATCAATAATCATAAATTTTGCGCAGGGGGAAGTGTATGAGTGCAGTAATGATAGTTAAGCAAAGTGGGGATAAAGAACCATATGATGAGAACAAAATTAGGGCTTCGGCAACAAGGGTAGGGGTCCCCGAGAATCTGCTTAACAAAATGATTGGGGAAATTCGCGCCAGGCTTTATGATGGTATTACAACAACCGATATTTTTACCATTATCAAGTCTTTTCTTAGCCAGTCCGAGGCACCATACCTTGCAACCAAATACAATCTAAAAACAGCTCTTTCTCAACTGGGTCCATCGGGGTATCCTTTTGAGCAATATGTCGCCAAGCTACTTACTGCAACAGGGTACCAAACTCGCACCAACGAAATATGGCAGGGTGAATGTGTTACTCACGAGGTGGATGTAGTGGCGATCAAAAATGGAGTTACCTACGCAATCGAAGCCAAGTTTCATAGCTCCCCCAACCAAAGAACGGATGTGAGGATTACTCTTTATATTCGCGCTCGCTACGAAGATCTGTTGGCCAATTGGCAGGGAGAGGGCGAGCTCAAGCCTTGGATTGTCACCAATACCAGGTTTTCCACCGATGCGCTCAAGTATGCGCGTTGTCGCGACATCCGCGTTACTAGCTGGGGGTTCCCAGAGGGTAAAGGGATTATGGATATTATCGAAAGCACGGGTTTGCATCCACTTACCATCTTAGAGAGTCTTACTTTGGGTGAAAAAAAGCAGCTAATCGCACTTGGAGCCGTTACTTGTGTTGATGTGCTTTCGCCCAAGTATCAGCAAGTGTTAAATCCCGTTAAAAGAGCTCATGTTCTTAAAGAGGCTACCGGAGTTTGCCAACATCTTGCATCTACGTCAACATGAAAAGATTATTCCAAATCATTCATTACATTTTAATTGCAGTTGTCACGACTGCGTCGATGCCATACGGGTATATGGGTGTTAGAGAAATTGGCAAATATCTGGGTCTTGTTACCTTTGTTGTACCTCTCGCTGGCACAGGCTCAATGTACCCTTCGTTGTACTGGGCCAAATCCGAGGGTGGTCAGGACGATTTTACAACCACTACAATCCCTCAGCTGCGTATTGAGCCGAGTATGTATCACTACTACCCAGGCTTTTCTTTTCGTGGTAGCACTTATGGCAAAACCGTGATTAATAGAGGTGATATCGTAGCTTTCCGCAACAACGCAACCATCTCTATTCTTTCAAGTAACGGCAAAGATCCGCAGGCTGGGTTTATCAAAAGAGTTATAGCGCTAGAGGGCGACAAGATTGAGCTTCGCGATGGTTATGTCATTCTCAATGGCAAACAGATTGATGAGCCATATATTATTCGCTCTCGCAGTAGCTTTGGGGGTAGCTTTCTGGCAGATTGCAATCCATTGGTCGTTCCACCAGATTCTATTTTTGTGATGGGGGACAATCGACCTCTGTCTGATGATTCGCGTAGTGAGCTAGGGGTTGTAAAGGATTCCGATCTATTAACAATTTTGCCTCTTTCCAAACAACAAAATTATCGATCTCTTTGGCGAGATACTTCTCACGACTTTGATGCAGCTGGCAAACCATCACTTGATGTAAATAAAACTGTCGAGCTGATCAATAAAATACGCCAAGACGCCAAAGTAGGCAAGCTCAAGCTTGATGCCACTCTTCAGAAATCTACCAAAAGTCGAGGTGAAGTGATGCTTGCAACCAACGACTTTTCAACAACTGCAACAAGCTCAGGCTATACCTACAGTCAGGCAATGGAGAAAGCGGGGTACAGCAATATTGCAACAGGCGAGGTGATTAGTCATGGATTTTTCACTCCCGAAGAATGGGTTTCTAGCATAAGCTATTATCCTTCTACTGCCAAAGAAATAAGCAACCCTGTGTATCAAGATATTGGCGTTACCGCTGTTTCCAAAGAAGTTGACGACTGCCCGACCCAGGTAGTAGTTGGCCATTTTGGTGGGTATGTTCCCCCAGTTTATGATGTGGCGATTATTGAGAGCTGGACCAAGCTGCGCAAAAATCTCGAAAGCGTATTGCCTAGCTGGCAAGAGGGGAAGAGTAGCTCCAAGGTAGATCAAGCCAAATTGACCAAACTAATAGATTTGTTCAGCAAAAGGTTGCAACTAGCCAGCGAGGTCGAGACTGCCATGCTCAACAAAAAATGGCTATCCAAAGCACAAGAGGCTAGAATAGCAGCAGACAGCGCCGATGCCGATGTGGCAGAATCATTGGTCAAAGAGTTAAATGCGCAATAATATATATTAATATGCGTCAAAAAATAGGCTTACTTATTCTCAATTATCTGCGGTTTTTTGCGCATCTCAAGCTTGCCCAGAATCATCCGATCGTAATCGGGGTTACAGGTAGCGCCGGTAAGACGAGTTGCCGCAAAGCCATAGTACAGATTCTTGCCACCAAAGGCCAAGTCAAAGAGTCGATACATGCCAACTCCGAATCTGGTATTTCGTTAAATATTCTCAATCTCACGCCAACAGACTACTCGCCTCTAGATTGGTTGCGCATGTGTGCTCTAGCGCCGTTTCGATTGTTGTCTCGCGAATCCTACGCTTATTATGTCGCCGAGATGGAGGCAGATTCAGCCAAATCACCCAAGAATATGGATTACTTACTATCAATAATAAGCCCCGACATTGGGGTATATGTAAGCTCGGGTGTTGTACATAGCGACGGTTTTGATCATTTGGTAACAGATCACCACCCAGCTCGTCGTAGCCTCAAGCTTGAGGCGGCAATTGTGCGTGAAAATGGCAAACTGCTCACTCACTTGTCTACTAGTGGGGTCGCCGTGTATTACTATGACAATGCAATAATCAGGCAGCTGGTGCGTAGCTCAAGGGCCAGGCAACTTGGGGTTGGCACAAGTAGAAAAGCTTCGCTCCAACTCGTCGAGACGATCATCAACAAATCTGGCTTTGCCGCCAAATATCGCTACCAGGGACAAGTTTATACTCTCAACTTGCCTATTTTGCTCGAAAAAAACTACGCTCTCACTTTTGGGCTCGCACTAGGCGTTGGGGCTAGTCTTGGTGTATCTGTTGCTCACGGCGTAGAGGCACTTAGCTCTGCGCAAAATCTTGGTCGAATAATCCCCCCAGGTCGTATGCGAATTTTCGACGGGATCAAAGGTAGTACACTTATCGATTCTTCATACAACTCTTCGCCCAAAACAGTATCTGCCGCACTCGAGTTATTACGGCACATTGCAGGTAGGAGTAAGGCAGTAGCTGTGCTTGGCGACCTTAGGGAACTTGGTACTATTAGCAAGTCCGCTCATCGCAAATTGGCCGATGAAATAATGCAACATTGTGACATCTGTTATTTATTTGGTAACGAAACCAAAGCTTACACTCTTCCAAGACTAGTAACCGCCAAGTTCCCTGTTTTTCATTTTGACACAATCAAAGAACTTAATGCTCATCTCACCAAAAATCTCCCAGCCAAGTCTTGGGTCATTATCAAGGGTAGCCAAAATACAATTCTGCTTGAGCGCGTGGTCGAAGTTCTTCTTGCCGACAAAAAAGATGCAAATCGCCTCTGTCGCCGAGGCAAGTATTGGGATAGAATACGAAGTAATACAAAATAAAAAGGAGTCATATGTCCAGAGTTGTCATTCACACCGCCAAGGGTCCAGCTATTATCAAAACCAAAGGTGGCGACACAGTTGCAGTATGCCGATGTGGTCTTACAACCAACGAGGATGGTACCTGCTGCGGCAATCATCACAAGATCGAAGGCGAGAAGTCCGACAGCCTCTACCAGTACAACGAAAAGTTAGAGCGCGAAGAAATAGCAAACGACGAAGAATGTTGTGGAGAATGTTGTGGAGCGTGCGACTCAAAGCCAGACGTGTTATAATATCTGGTAATGAAGCACAAAAGAATCGAACTCCCTAGTCTCCCATACGCATACAACGCTCTTTCTCCAGTTATCAGCGAAGAGATCATGCTACTTCATCACTCACGTCATCACCTAGCTTATGTTACCGGTGCCAATGCAGCCATGGATAAGGTCGAAAAGGCCCGTGCGGGTGAGGGATTTGAAATCGATTACAAAGCTACTCTTAGAGATCTTTCCTTTCACCTCAATGGTCACAAACTTCACTCTATTTTTTGGACCAATATGCGCGCAAGTAAAGAAAATAATCTCCCAACTGGCGATATTGCAACCAAGCTAACAGAGCAGTTTGGTAGTTTCGACGCATTCAAGCTAGAGTTTGCAGGCGCCGCCAAGTCGGTTGAAGGTTCTGGTTGGGCCGCTCTTGTTGAGAGTGAGGGTGATTTTCACATATTGCAAATCCAAAATCACAATTTACTTTCACTAGTCGATAGTAAGGTTTTATTGGTACTCGATGTTTGGGAACATACATACTATTTGGACTACAAGAATGATCGTGGTATGTTTGTGGACAAATGGTGGAATCTCGTCAACTGGGACAATGTCAACTCGCGCCTGGCCTAGTGTCATCTCTAGCATGGTCGAGAAATCTATCCTAGAATTCCCTCTTTACAAGCCCTAAATATTTATCTATTATTAATATAGATATTTGTTTTAAAGGGGCCTGCCATGGACGATCAAACTAAATCTCCCTCTCTTTCTGATTACGCCGATACTCTCATAAAGGAGAAGAACTATACTACGCTAACAGAAGAAGCTCGCGTAGAACTTAGGAATGATCTACTTCGTAGGCTAAACGAATTCATGATGGCCAAGGTGGTAGCTGAGCTTAATGAAAAAGACACTCAAGAATTTAGTACCATGCTCGATACCAATCCTTCCGAAGAGCAGATTCAAACATTCATCAAAGGCAAGCTAAGCAATCCCACCGAATTCATTGGCAATACCCTTATTAGTTTTAGAAAAACATTCCTGGGACTTGAATAATATGGGAGAATCGTATATGCCTGAGATTTCAATACAATCAGTCGCTCATGCGGAGGCGCTCAAGCCAACGTTAGATAAATTTAAATTTAAAAGAAGAATTGAGTTTGATTCAAAACTAGACAACAAAAGCTCTTTAATAGATAGGCTTTCCGAACAAGTCAAGCTTTACAACAGTGGAAGCGAAAACACCCAAAAACAAACTCCAGAGAAATACTTCCTTCAAATTATTGAAGATGAAAATCCCACCGCAAAGAAGCCAGACAAATCCACCTTCAAAATGAGAGTTTTCGACAAACAAGCTCTACAGCAAGATTCTAACTCTAGGCCAAAAGTCGAACTAGTGTTTGCTGGTACGAGTAAGCCAACGATTGCATTTGATGATTATGACTCTGCCACAGATGTCTTGACTAATCTAAGAGGCGAACTTGATAGATATTTTTTTGTTAAAGACTTTGATAATGCTGAAGGCAAACACTACGCCGATATGGGATTTGGCGCTCTTCGTAGTCTTGTAGGTCAAGATGCGCTTGCCGCACTAGAGAAATCTATCAAAGATTGGAAGAAAGACAGTGCCATTCCAACTCTAGTCCCAGAACCAACCCCAGTTAAGAAGGATGGTATAACTCCAACTCCACAGGAACTCGTGAATGAGGCAATCAAACAACAAGGAGAAAAAAATAAATTGGCGGATCTGTTACCCAGTCTTACACCAATAGTCCCCTCACAACCAGCAGAGATAGTTCGCGTAGAACCAGAAACTCCAGCAGCAATAGTTCATGTAGAACCAATAGAGATAGTTCATGTAGACCCAGAACCAATTTCAGTTGCTAAACCTCTAACCGAGATTAAAACAACAGTTGTTGGTGCCAAGGGTCAGGTCGAGCGAACTGGTAGCGCTAATGGCAAAGATATATTAGAACAAGAACTTGTTCTCACCAATGCCGAACTATTTGCTCAGCGTCAACTCGACGCCAAACCCCCCGAATGGGATCCCAAGGCAATAGAGCAAATGCCTTTCTGGGAAAAATTTGGCATTAGAGCCAAAAACATTCTCAATCGCGGTTGGCGTAGCACTTTCTCCGAGCCACTTCATTTTGAAAAAGAACGCAAGCACGCCCTTGAGCTTATGGCAAGTGCTGGGACAAGTGACATTACCCAAGACGCGCTAGATATTGTTGACACCGAGGCTCGCAAGCGCGGCGAGGCCAAGCGCCAAAGTGGTAACTGGTTTGAGAAGCGAATTTTTGCTAGCAAGAAGCTATTTACCGAAATGTTTGGGATGCAAGGCCAGCTTCATGCCGACCGTGTAGCTGTGATGAAGGAGATGCGCGCCTCCTTTGACGCCGACCCTCTCAATCTCGATAATGCTGTTACTCGCCTCTTCCTCTCCGACGTTGCCGCTCGCGAAGCGGTTGCGTCTCGCTTTGGAGGTGAATATGCTCAAGAAACACTCCACGTAGGTGAAAAACGATCTGCAGAATCCATCAAGGTCAATAAAGAATCTGAGCTTGGTGCACCTGTATTCAAATTCCTCAACGAAGAGATCTTCTCCACTGTTGCCAAAGACACCCTAAGAAGAGTTGACGCTGGCGAAACAAACATCAAAGATGTCGACCCCAAGCTTCGACTCGATCTTGATCGCAAGTTGCAAAACTACTTTATGACCGAGGATTTCACCAAATGGCGTACAAGTAGTGAGCTTACTGTCGAGCAACAGCTGGCAATTAACGACTCTCTTACCTATTCAACCGATATTATCAAACAAGCAGAATCGCTCCTAGTACCAAACGTGCAAGAATGCCAAGACTATTACCGAAGTGTCGAAAAACTTGATCTCAATATCGAGATGACTTTGGGCACTGCCAAGTTTGGTCCCAATGGTGAAATCCCAAGTAGTTTCTTGTTTGGCGAAAACAAAGTTCACCTCAATGCAGAAGTTTGGGACAAGATTAGAGCTCGTGCCCAAGCAAATCTAGCAAGCAACCCCTTTGACTCACAAGATATTGCTCGGGGTGTTGGTCGCTCTGGACTTTTACTTGCAGCAACTGTGGTAACTACAAGCGCGCCAACAATGGCCATGGCAGCACTTGTTGGATCCAAAATGGCAGTTGGCGTTACTAAGGGTCTTTCAGCCGCCGCCGCACCACTTACAGTTGGTATATTCACCGGTATCAAATCTGGTATTACCGAATATGCAATGATCAATCGCCAGGTTGTAGAGCGCGACATGACAGAGGCGCTTGGTCTTACTCGCCCTCAATCCGAAGCAGCCAAAAGAAATATTGAACTCGCCAAGCGCGATCACACACGCATCAAGATGACAGATCGTATCGGCTCGCTCACAGAACTTACCACAAAACTTGCAGGAGAGGCTCCAGAGTTAGCAACTGTCTTTACGCTTCTTGCTCAAACTGCAGATAGTTATGCTCGCCAAGAAGTAGGTGATAGTTATGGTATTAATTTACTTTCAGCTACTCGTCCGATGGATGGTTCTGCCGCTACACTCACAAGCTACCAACAAGAAGTTATGCTACACGACAAGTCTCGTGCAGTCGCCAAGACCGCGCTAACCACGTACTTTGGTAACAATCCCACTACTTTCCGCGAGCTAGCAACCAAGTTGGGGGTAAGCACTACAGCTCCCACAGGCGCAAATTCCAAAGATGTCGAATTACTTTTCCAATCGGTTGTGCAGACGCAGAGAGAGCAGCTTATCGACAGCTCAACTCTATCTACCGAATATCAAGCCATACTTGGCTGCGTGTCGGTAAAAGAAGCCGAAACTATTACAGAGAGTAAAGCTCTATTAAGCAAATGGCGCACTGGCCAAGCTATAAAATCTGGTTTGATCACTGGTGGAATCTCAGGGCTGTCCGTTTTTGGCATGCAATACTGGAATGAGCATCACAGCGAAATTGTCGGCAAAGCCGTTGATTCAATCAAGCAAAAGATCGAATCAGTTGCACCAGCTGATACCATAAAGATCCCAGGTCTTGCAAGCATTAAAGATACCGCGGGGGTAGAACATCCATTCAACGCTATCGTACCCAAGGGCACACATCTAATGAATAATCCAGATGGTTCATATGATCTTCTTGGAGCAGACAACAAACAAATGCTTCAAGGGATTATGCTCAACAAAGATGGCTCAATCACAAATATTACAGAGCTCCACAATCAAGGTCTAGCCAATGGACTCAAGTTTGGTTTTGATAATGCTCACGAACCAACGATTCAAACGGGAACAATTACTGCGGATGGAGGGCACTGGGAAACAACAGCAATCACCGACAAGATTTCTCTCAAGCCAGGAACCAAGGATGGTGGATTGTGGCAGATTATTTCCGAAAGTAGGCCAAATACAAGACCACCAGTTCTCAGTTTGGTAAAGAATTTTGGCCGTGGTATGGATAAGGATGGGCTAGTAGATTGGTCTAGAGAAAGTGGTCAGGCAGTACACGCAACAACCACAGCATTTGGTACTGAGCATTTTGTCGGGGGCCAAGCTCTCGACTCTGTTGCCAAGGTTCCAGCCAATTATCTAACCAGTATAGACTCAGTAAATAAGCTCTATTCTATAGCCGAAGCCTACGTTGATAACAAAACCATACCTCTGGCAACATCTCTGCCAAAAGAAGCCCAGGACTACCTTGCCAATGGCCATACAATGGACCAACTCATGCTGGATTTGAAGGGGTGGGTATCTAGTGGTCGCGGCTCCGAAAAGGACGTGATGGATGCTTATAATCTTTATAAGGACATGTTCCTAAATGCCAAAACCTGGGTACCAGAACCTGGTGGTACAACGACAGTAGACACTGATATGATGACGCCAATTATTACCATGTTCCAAGAAAAGATTATTGAAGTGCCAATAACTCCAATTATTCCTCCTATCATTCCGATTATTCCGATAGTTTCAGAGTGGCATCGCGCATTGGAAACAAATGGCAACTCCGAGGTTCCAAGTACGGCAGTGGTTGATACTGTTCCTACTGCTAGTGATGACCATGGGCAGGAAGACACTCCACCCAAAGCTCCACCAACAATCCCTCCAGTAGTTTTGCCAATAGTCCCCCCAGTAACTCCAAAAACTCCAATAACTGAGGTTACTCCAGCACCAATAGTACGCGTAGAACCGGCACCTATAGTTCCAGCTCCAGAACCAGCTCCAGAAGCAATAGTTCCAGCTCCAGAACCAGAAGTAACTCCCAACGCATCTGAAACTACTGTTCCAGTCGTAGAGCAGGAGATGACCGACGATGAGGCGAGAGAAATTTTAACTCAAATTATGACAGCTAGAGGTTTTTCAGATAATGCAAAGGACAGAATATATGGAGACGGCAGCAACTTCAGAGATCTAGAGCAATCAATTGGTATGATATTGGCGCAAACATCTGTACATATCCCTGGGTTTGTCTACGATCCAGCAATATCAGCTAAAAGAAATCTCAAAGCACTAAATGACGCACTTGCTGCAAGTGAGCAGAAAGATGAAGAAGAGGTAGAGCTATCTAATACGCGTGCCACATTGAAATCAATGCGCCAAGATATGGAGTCAACTGTCGGGGGAAAATTTAAAGAACCACTTCCTAGCTTAAGTAGCATTTTGCGTTGATTGTCCGGCAGAAACTACCTGTTTCCAAATATCCCATAATTGCCTTCGGAGTTGTGGTGTGGCACAGCGCGATAGCGCTAGTTGCCAGAACATAAGTGACACT